>Ga0081538_10000805_pt1 | contig 34030 bp, 32 predicted proteins | sample TabmetS5T2R1_FD_71022 | JGI IMG/M metagenome (GOLD analysis project Ga0081538, IMG submission 71022) | Tabebuia heterophylla rhizosphere microbial communities from the University of Puerto Rico - S5T2R1 | ecosystem: Host-associated > Plants > Roots > Rhizosphere ...
CGGGTCACGGCCGCCCTGGGCCGCCGGCTGGTCGAGGTCCCGGTCGGCTTCAAGTGGTTCGTGGAGGGGCTGCTGGACGGCGCGATCGGCTTCGGCGGCGAGGAGAGCGCCGGCGCCTCGTTCCTGCGCCGCGACGGCTCCGCGTGGACGACCGACAAGGACGGGATCGTGCTGTGCCTGCTCGCCGCCGAGATGACCGCCCGCGGCGGCCGCGACCCCGGCGACCGTTACGAGGCGCTGGCCGACCGGTTCGGCCGCCCGGCCTACCGGCGCGTCGACGCGCCGGCGACGGCGGAGCAGAAGGCGGCGCTCGGCAGGTTGTCGCCCGACCACGTCACCGCGTCCGAGCTGGCCGGCGAGCCGATCACCGCGGTGCTCACCACCGCGCCCGGCAACGGCGCCCCGATCGGCGGGGTGAAGGTCACCACCGAGCACGGCTGGTTCGCGGCCAGGCCCTCCGGCACCGAGGACGTCTACAAGGTCTACGCGGAGAGCTTCCTCGGCGAGGAGCACCTGGAGCGCATCCTCGGCGACGCCGGCCGGGTGGTCGACGCCGCCCTGGCGTCGGCCGGCTAGAAGGCGACGGCGACGCCCTCGCCGGCCGAACGGCGCGCGGCGTCCAGCACCCGCAGCGCCGCGACGGCGTCGGCCGGGTCCACCGGCGGCGGCCCGTCGCCCCGCAAGGCCGCCACCAGCCCCTGGTAGAAGCGCTGGTAGGCGCCCGGCTCGGTGCGGACCGGGTCGGCCCGTTCCTCCGTGCCGAGCACGCCCCACCGCTCGGGCGGTTCCTCGCCCCAGCCCGGCCCCTCCGGGCGCCCGCCCGCCCGCAGCGCGTCCTCCTGCCCGTCCAGCCCGTACTTGACGTAGGCGGCCCGCTCGCCGAGCACCCGCAGCCGCGGCCCGAGCCGCGCGGCGACCGCGCTCATCCACAGGTGGGAGCGCACCCCGGAGGCGTGGGTCAGCGCCACGAACGCGTCGTCGTCGACCCGCATGCCCGGCCGGCGCCGGTCGAGCTCCCCGTAGACCAGGGCCGCGGGGCCGAACAGGTGCAGCGCCTGGTCGACCAGGTGGCTGCCGAGGTCGTTCAGCATCCCGCCGGCCTCCTCCGGCCCACCCGACTCCCGCCAGCCAGGCTTCGGCACCGGCCGCCACCGCTCGAAGCGCGACTCGAACCGCTGCACCCGGCCGAGCGCGCCGTCGGCGAGCAGCCGCCGCACGGTCAGCAGGTCGCCGTCCCAGCGGCGGTTCTGGAAAACCGTCAGCAGCAGCCCACGGTCCCGCGCCCGGTCGACCAGCGCCTGCCCCTCGGCGGCGCCGACCGCCATCGGCTTGTCCACCACCACCGGCAGGCCGGCGTCAAGGGCCGCCAGCGCCAGCCCCGCGTGGGTGCGGTTCGGCGTCGCCACCACCGCGACGTCGAGCTCGCCGGCCCGCTCCCAGACCCGCTCGGCGCCGTCGAGCACCACGACCCCCTGGTGCTCGCGGGCGGCCTGCGCGGCCCGCTCCGGGTTCGCGGTGACCACCGCGGCCAGGCGCAGGCCCGGCGTGGAGGCGACCAGGGGCGCGTGGAAGACCGAACCCGCCAGCCCGTAGCCGAGCAGCGCCACCCGCAGCTCGGCCATCTAGCGGTCGCGCCCGCGTCGTGCGCCCACCTTGCCTCCTCGTCGGGGTCGGGGCCTTGGTTCCCCGATCCGGCGGCGGGTAACCTCGGCCGCCCGGGGAACCACCGCGCCGGCGGCGGGCTCAGATCGCGGACAGCGCCAGCGAGGCCGCGAACCCCACCACCACCAGCGTCCCGGTGAGGACGCCCTCGACCTTGTAGGCCTCGGGCAGCAGCGTGTCGGCCAGCATCGCCAGCAGCGCCCCCGCGGCGAACGCCTGGACCAGCGCGCCGGTGCGGCCACTGGCCGGGTCCAGCAGCAGGTAGCCGGCGGCCGCCGACAGCGCGGAGACGGCCACCACCGCCAGCCACATCAGCACCACCCGGCTCCTGGGCCAGCCGGCCGCCTTCAGGCCGCTGGAGGACGACATGCCCTCGGGCAGGTTGGACAGCGCGACCCCGGCGAGCAGCGACACGCTCACGCCACCCTGCAGGACGGTGAGGCCGAGCACGAACGACTCCGGGATCCCGTCGAGCACCGAGCCGAGCACGATCGCCAGCGGCGACCCTTCCGCCTGCGCGCCGTCGGGGTCCTTGCGCCCGCCGCCGCCCTGCCGGCTCAGCAGCCAGTCGCCGAGGGTGAAGGCCAGCGCGCCGACCAGGACCAGCAGCGCCACCCAGGCGACCGTGCGGGTCTTCAGCGCCTCGTCGATCAGCTCGAAGGAGACCGAGCCGATCAGCAGGCCGGTGCCGAGCGCCATCACCACCGCGATCACGCTGCTCCTCGGCGCCAGCAGGTAGGCGACCAGCGCACCCACCAGCAGCGCCCCGGCGCCGACCGCCCCCCACACGAATGCCTCCGCCATCCGCTCGCGCCTCCCCGGCGCCGTTCAGCGTGACGCGTCGATCGTGCGGCCGGGCGGGGTGACCGGGAATCACCCTGTCGGGGTGAGAAGCGACGCGGCCGCTCAGCGGAGCGGGCCGAGCGCCTCCCGGCCCCACCCGGGAAGGCCCATCCCGAGCAGCCCGGCGACGGCGCGGGTCGCCTGGTCGAACGCCTCCGCCCGCCGGTGGTCGTCGTGCCTGCCCCGGCCGCGGAGCATGCCGGCGTAGGCCTGCCGGGTGAGCGCGAGCCAGGGACGGGCCCCCAGGCGACGGTGTACCGCCATCGCGTCCAGCAGGTGCCGCTCGGCGTCGTTCCAACGTCCCGCGGTCGCGGCCAGCACCCCGAGGTGGTGGTCGCCGGCGCCGAGGTACACCATCGGGCCGGCGCCGAGGTGCCAACCCCCGTACGGCTGCAGCCGCTGGTAGAGCGTGGCGGCGGCGCCGGCGTCGCCGAGCAGCGCGCAGGCGCCGACCAGCGCGACGACCTCGACGCCGCTGCGCCAGCCGGCGAACCCGTCGGCCGCGGCGGCGTCGAGGTCGCGGCGGGCCTCCGCCTCGCGCCGCTGCCCGACGGCGGCGAGGGGGAGCAGCGGACGCCAGCCCCGCCCGAGGGGCCCGCGGGCGAGCCGCTCGAGCAGGGTCCGCACCTCGTCCGGGCGGCCCTGGAGCCACCGCATGAGCAGGAGCTGGGCGCCGTGCGTGTCGGCCACCGCCTCGTCCAGCTTGTCCCGGCCGTAGGCGAGCGCCTGCTCCGCCAGCCGCTCGCCGGCCAGGAAGTCGCCGCGCATGGTGGCGCGCATCGCCCGCAGCACCAGCGACAGCCACCACTGGTAGGGGACCGGCCGCTGCGCCACGGCGCGCTCCTGGGCCTCCACCAGCCGGTCGAGGCCCGCGAGGTCGCCGGCGGCCAGCAGCGCCTCGGCCCGCGGGACGATGGTGGTGCGCTGCAGGCCGGCGTCTCCGACCCGCGCCGCCACGCCGGCCAGCTCGGCGCTGGCCTTCAGCGCCGCGCCCGGACCACCCGGGCGGCCGAGGACCACGCCGGCCAGGGCGTGCACCCGGTCGGCGAGCACCATGGCGAGGGTCCGGGACTCGCCGAGCCGGCGCGCCAGGGTCTCCGCCTGCTCGAACAGCGGCGGCTCCGGCGTCTCGGCGCTTCCGCGGCCCGCCGACACCGACAGCCACCCTGCCAGCCTGGCCAGCAGCAGGGCGCGCAAGGCGTCGCGCCGTGGGCCGAGCGCGGCCAGCGCCTCCCGCAGCAGCGCGACCGGCGTCCCCGGGTCGGCCTGGCGGGACCAGAAGGCCAGCAGGCCGCCGACGCCGAGCGCGGCGCGGGCCAGCCGCTCGGCCGACCCCGCCGCCCTGGCGGCCGCGGCGGCCTGCAGGTAGGCGTCGGTCGCCCTGCCGGGGTCGCTGGCCCGGGTCCAGGCCTCGCCGAGGGCCAGCAGCAGGTCGGCACGGCGCCCGTGGTCGCCGTCGCCACCACGCTCCAACGCGGTGAGGGCCTGCCGGTAGCGGTGGGCGGCCTCCTCGTGGCGGAGCTGGTCGAGCGCCTGGTCGCCGGCCTGCCGCGCGTAGGTCGCCGCCTTGCCGGCGTCGCCGGCCCCGCCGAGGGCGAAGTGGTCGGCCAGGCCCCGCAGGCGGGCGGGGCCACCGCCGAGGGCCTCCAGCGCCTCGCCGGTCCGGTGGTGGAGCAGGGCGCGGCGGGCGGCCGGGAGGCCCGCGTACACGAGGTCGCGGACGATGCCGTGGTGGAAGGCGTAGCAGCCGGGCGCCCCGGGCCGCTCGTCCAGCAGCTTGGCCCGGACCGCCACCTCGAGCGTGCCGAGGAGCTCGTCGTGGCCGAGGTCGACGACCCTGCCCAGGAGCGTCGGGTCGGCGTCCTGACCGACCACCGAGACGACCTCGAGCAGGTGACCGACCGCACCGCCGAACCGCGCCAGGCGCTGCCCGACCACCAGGCGCACGCTGTCCGGGACGTCGTCCAGCGCCGGGCCGGCGGCCGCCTGGCCGACCTCGCCGCCGGTCAGCGCGCCGGCCCCGGCCAGGTGCCGCAGCAGCTCGCCGGCGAGGAACGGGTTGCCGCCGGTCCGCTCGCCGAGTACCCGGGCGAGCGCCGCCGCGGCGGGACCGAGCGGACGGCCGGCGATCGTCTCCGCCATGGCGGCGACCGCGGGCGCGTCGAGGCCGCCGAGCACGAGCTGCTCGGCTCCAGGGGCCCGCAGCAGGTCGGCCAGCACCCGGTCCAGGCTGCCGCCTGGCACCTCGTCGTCCCGGACGGTGAGCAGGACGAGCAGCGCCGCGGGACTCGGGGCGCGGGCGAGGCCGCGGAGCAGCGCCAGGGTCGGCTCGTCGGCCTCGTGCAGGTCCTCGACCACCAGCAGCAGGGGGGCGTCCGCCGCGATGGTGTCCAGCAGGCCGGTGACGGCGTCCAGCAGCAGGTAGCGCTCGGTCTCCGGCCCCGCCCAGCTGGTGGGGACCGGCAGGTCGGGCAGCTGCGTGGCCAGCTCGGGCCGCAGCTGCACGAGCTCCCCGCCGTGGGGGCCGAGCAGCGCCCGGAGCTGCTCGGCGGGGCGGTCGACCAGGACCGGGCGCAGCGCCGTCCGCAGGGGCAGGTAGGTCATGCCGAGCCGGTCGCACGACCCGAACAGCACGGTCGCCCCCTCGCCCTCCGCGAGCGCCGCCAGCTCCGCGGCGAGCCGGCTCTTGCCGATGCCGGCCTCCCCGGCGACCAGGACGAGCCGTCGCCAGCCCGCCCGCGCGCCGGCCCACGCCGCCTGCAGCCTGGCCAGCGCCGGGCCACGGCCCAGCAACGGCCCGTCGCCGGGTGGCGACCCGCCCGGCGCGGGACGCCGGAGGGGGGTCCGGAGGCCGGAGGGGGCCTGGGGACGAGCCCGGGCGACGGGCACGGCGCGCAACAGGTCGAGGTAGACGGCCTCCAGCTCCGGCGAGGGATCCACGCCGAGCTCCTCGGCGAGCAGGTGGCGGCAGCGGTCGTAGGCGCGCAGGGCCTCACCCCGGTCGCCGGCCGCGGCGTGGGCGCGCAGCAGCCGCAGGTGCGCCGACTCCCGGAACGGCTCCAGCCCGACCAGCTCGACGGCGGGCTTGACGGCCAGGTCGCCGTGGCCGCCGGCGAGGCTCGCATCGACCTGCACCTGGAGGGCGCGGACCAGCACCTCGTGCCATGCCGTGCGGCGCCGCTCGACCCAGACGCCCTCCTGGCCCGGCAGCAGCGGCCGTCCCGCCAGCGAGCGCGCCGTGCCGGCCGCCGCGAGCGCCCGCCTCCGGTCGCCCGCGGCGAGCGCGCGCTCGGCCGCTTCCGCCTCCTGGGCGGCCAGCTCGACGTCGACCGTGGCGTCGCCGGGGAGCAGCAGCTGGTAGCAGCCGGACGAGCTGGTCAGCATGGCACCGGCCGGCAGCCCCAGCGCCTCCAGGAACCCGCGGACCTTGCTGACCACCCCGCGCAGCGCGGGCCGCCAGGTCGGCGGCGGCGCCGCCCCCCACACCGCCTCGGCCAGCTCCTCGCTGGGCACCGGCCGGTCCCGCTCGGCCACCAGGTAGGCCAGCACCACCCGCCCCTGCCGTCCCGGTAGGTGGGTCGCGTCGAGCGTCCCGCGGTCGGTCTCGACCTCGAGCCGACCGGTAAGGCTGACTCGTACCGGCATGGCACGTCCGGCTGTTGCGAAATGCTTGCACCGACTCCGTAGTCTGCCCTGCTGCGAGGGGTATTGCCTACCCCATTACCAGACCGGGCTCGACCGATAGGAGGACCGGGGGGCCAGGGGGCGCGTATGACGGACGGCCGGTCTGGGGCACCGCACCCCGGGGTGCGGTCCGGAGGCCTGCTCGGGACCAAGCTGGCGGTGCCGCTGCCACGGTGGCGGCCGGTTCCGCGTCCACGGCTGCTCGACCTGCTCGACGCCGGGACACAGGGTCCGCTCACGCTGCTGGCCGCGCCGGCGGGCGCCGGCAAGACGGTGCTGCTGGCGACCTGGGTGGCAACGGGGCGCCCACCGGGCCCGGTGGCCTGGGTGACGGTCGACCCCGGCGACGACGACCCGGTCCGCTTCTGGGCACACGTCCTGGCCGCACTGCGCGACGCCGGCGCCGCGGCCCCCGACGGGACCCTGGCCGGCCTCGACCCCTCACACGGCGTCGACGAGCGGTTCCTCGTCCTGCTGGTCAACGGCCTGGCCGAGCTGGCCCAGCCGGTCGTGCTGGTGCTCGACGACCTGCACGAGGCGTCCGGCGCGGCGCTGGCGACCGGGCTGCGGTTCCTGCTGCGCCACGCCCCGTCGCAGCTCCGGGTGGTGGTGGCCACGCGGGTGGACCCCGCCCTGTCGCTGCACCGGCTGCGGGTGGTCGGCCAGCTCACCGAGGTCCGCGCCGCCGCGCTGGCGTTCACGCCCGCCGAGGCGGGGGAGCTGCTCGCCGGCCTCGGGGTGGACCTGCCGGACGGTGAGCTCCGGTCGCTGTGGCAACGGACCGAGGGCTGGGCGGCCGGGCTGCGGCTGGCCGCGATGTCGCTGCACGGCCACCCGGACCCCGGGCGCCTCGTGGCGGAGTTCGCCGGCGACGACCGCGCCGTTGCCGGCTACCTCGTCGAGGAGGTCCTGGCGCGGCAGCCGGCCGAGGTGCAGGAGTTCCTGCTGCGTACCTGCATCGCCGAGCAGCTCTGCGGCGGGCTGGCGGACGCGCTCGCAGGCCGTTCCGACGGCGAGCGGATGCTCGCCCGCCTGGAGCGCGACCACGCGTTCACCACCGGGCTGGGCCCCAGCCGGACCTGGTACCGCTACCACCCGCTGTTCGCGGAGCTGCTCCGCGCGGAGCTGCGCCACGGGCAGCCGGCGGAGGTCCCGGAGCTGCACCGCCGTGCGGCCGCATGGCACGCGGCCAACGGCCTGGTGGCCGAGGCGGTCCGGCACGCGCTGGCCGGAGGCGACGTCGACGCCGCGGCCGCGCTGCTGACGGCGCACTGGCTCGCCATGGTGGTCGACGGACGGGCGGCCACCCTGCGCGACCTGCTGGGGCGGCTGCCGGTCGAGCGGGTGCTCGCCGACCGGAAGCTGGCGGCGGTCGCGGCCGTCGTCCGCCTGGCGCTCGGCGAGCTGGAGGAGGCCGACGCCTGGCTGCGGCTGGCCGAGGCCGCCGAGCCGTCGAGGACGCGGCGTCACCAGTCCGAGTGGGCCTGGAGCCTGGCCGTGCTGCTGCGTTCGCGGGCGCACGGCGACGCCGAGCGGGCCCGCACGGCGGCCGCCGCGCTGCTCGCACCGCGGCGGAAGGGAGCCGGAGAGCGGCCCGTCGGCGAGGAGGACCGCCGGGCGCTGGTGCGCTACCTCCTGGGCGCCGCCGAGCTGTGGGGCGGCCGGCTCGACGACGCGGCGGCCCACCTGGAGGAGGGCCGCGCCGCCGCCGCGCGCACCGGGCGGAGCTGCCTCGCGCTCGGCGCCACCGGCCACCTCGCCCTGCTGGAGGCCGTACGAGGGCGCCTCGACCGCGCCGCGCTGCTGGCCAACCAGGCCGCCGACCTCGCCCGGCTTCGCGGCTGCTCGGCGCCTCCGGAGCTGGCCTGCGCCGAGCTGGCGCTCGCCGGCGTCGCCTACCACCGGGACGACCTCGGCGGCGCGCTCGGCACGCTGAAGCGTGCGGCGCGGGCGGCCTCCACCGGCCGGGACCGGCCGGTCGGTTTCGCGGTGGCGTTGATGGAGGCGCGGCTGGCGGCGAGCGGCACCCGCGAGGACGCCGTCCACGGGCTGCAGCGCCTACGCCGCGCCCTGCGGGACACCGGCGGGTGGCGGCCACCCCCGCTGCTCGCCGCCGGCGCGCGGCTCGCCGAGGCCAGGCTGCTGCTGGCGAGCGGTGCGGCGACGGCCGCCGCCGTCGCCGCGCTCCGCGGCGGCGAAGGGACGCAGCCGGGCGCCCTGGCTGGTGCGGAGACGACCGTGCTGGCACGCCTGCGGCTCGCCAAGGGCGACCCGGCCGGCGCCGCCGCGACCCTCGCCCCGGTCCTCGGCGGCCGGGCGTCCCCGGCGCCGCGGACCACGACGCTGATCGAGGCCCGGCTGGTCGACGCGGTCGCCCACCGCAGGCTCGCCGACCACGAGGCGGCCGACCGGTCGCTGGAACGCGCCCTCGACCTGGCGGCTCCGGAGGGCTACCGGCGGCCGTTCGCCGAGGGCGGCGCGCCGGTTCGGGCGCTGCTCGCCGACCACCTGCAGCGGGGCGGGGGGCACGCCACGCTGGCCGGCGAGCTGCTGGAAGGGCTGCTGGGCCGGGTGGCCGCGCCCTCCGCGCCGGCGGAACCGGCCGGCGAGCCGCCCGCCGTGCCGGCGCTGGTGGAGCCGCTCAGCCAGCGGGAGCAGGTGGTGCTGCGCTACCTGCCGAGCATGCTGTCGGCCGGGGAGATCGCCGGCGAGCTGTACGTGTCGGTGAACACCGTGAAGACCCACATCAAGAGCATCTACCGCAAGCTCGACGCGAACCGGCGCTGGGACGCCGTCCGCCGCGCCCGGGCACTGCACCTCCTCTAGCTCGGGCCGCCGGTCCGCTACTCCGCCGGTCGCGCCGCGGCCCGGTCGAGCCCGTGGCCCAGGTGCCGCAGGTTGAACGCGGCGAAGATCTCGGTGAAGCCGTAGAAGATGGCGTAGATGCCGACCAGGTTGACGAACACGAACAGCGAGCGGCCCGGGTAGCCGGCGGCCCAGATGCCCAGCAGCAGCTCCAGGATCCCCAGGATCAGCGCCACCCACCACCAGGGACGGCCGATCGTCGCCAGCGCCGACACCACGTCGACGATGCCCTTGAAGACCAGGAACCAGGCCAGGATGACGGACAGGACCAGGATGGTCCGCCCCGGCCAGACGAAGGCGATGATCCCCGCCAGGATCGACAGGACCCCGCCGACCAGGTACAGCCAGCGCCAGCTCTCGGCCCTGCCCGCGCTCATGATCTGGGTGATGCCGGTGCCGATGAAGGTGACGCCGGCGAACAGCGCCAGGGCGAGCAGGCTGCCGACGTTGTAGGACAGCACGAACATCCCGAACAGGATCCAGATGATCCCCAGCACCAGGAACAGCCACCAGCTCCCGGTCAGGCCGCGGACGGTGTCGCGGGACACGGCGCCCGTTCCGGCCTCGGGCATGGACATCTCGCTCACAGGGTCCTCCCTACCTGGTCGTTTCTTCCCGTACCCGACATCGTGCGTGCCGCCGGGGTGGCCGGGCCTCACCCGAAAAGGGTGATTCGGCTCAGGAGAACAGCCCGCCGATGCCCTTGCCGAGCAGCACCGTCATGACCGGGCTGATCGCGACGCCGAGCGCCAGGGGGAGGATGTCCCCGATCACGCTGCCCATGGAGGGCCTTCACGCACCCCGTCGGGTCGCGGACGACGCAGCGGAAGCCGAGGTGGCCGGTGGCGGTGTCGACCGCCTCCCCCTGCCGCGCGGCCGGGCGGTAGCGCAGGCAGTAGCTGGGCGCGCACAGGTGCGAGCCGCCCTTGATCACCCGCCGCGGGATCGGCTCGGCCAGGACGGGGGCGGTCACCTGCGGGTTGCGGGGCACGCAGCAGGGCCGCTCGACCCCGTCGGGGTGCCGGGGGGTGAAGTGGTCGGCGGTCCACTCCCAGACGTTGCCGGCCATGTCGAGCAGGCCGTAGCCGTTGGGGGGGAACGCCCCCACCGGGGAGGTGCCCTCGTAGCGGTCGGCCAGCAGGTTCTGCCAGGGGAACTCGCCCTGCCAGGTGTTGGCCATCATCCGCCCCTTGGGCGCGAACTCGTCGCCCCAGCAGAACACCTTGCCGTCCAGCCCGCCGCGGGCGGCGAACTCCCACTCGGCCTCGGTCGGCAGCGCCTTGCCGGCCCAGGCCGCGTACGCCCTGGCGTCCTCGTAGGCGACCTGGACGACCGGGTGGCGGTCGCGGCCGTGCAGCGTGCTGCCAGGCCCCTCCGGGCGCCGCCAGCAGGCGCCTGGGACCCAGGCCCACCAGTTGCGCCAGTCGCGCAGGTCGACCGGGCCGCTGCTGCGCCGGAACACCAGCGACCCGGGCACCAGCAGCGCCGGGTCGGCGTCGGGGTAGTCGCCCGGGTCGGGCGGGCGCTCGGCGACGGTGACGTGGCCGGTCGCCTTGACGAAGCGCCGGAACTCCGCGTTGGTCACCGGGTGGGCGTCGATCCAGAAGCCGTCCACGGTGACCTGGTGGACCGGCCGCTCCTCGGGGTAGAAGCCCGCCGACCCCATCCGGAAGGTGCCGCCGGGCACCCAGGCCATGCCCTTGCCGGGCGGCGGTCCGGGGGGCGCCATGCGAGGCCTCCTCTCGTCGTGCTGCCCGGACTCTGCCGTGGGCACGGGTGAGCCGTCGTCACCCCCTGCGGGTGAATCACCCCCATCGGGTGACGACGGCTCACCCTCCACCACCCCAGGATCGGGAGCAATCCTGACCTGGACGCGATCGTGGGGAAGGGGGCCGCGGGTGCCCTTCGGCGGAGGACGCTACGAGATCCGGATCAAGGGGCGCCTGACCGACCCGATGCTGGCCGCGTTCGAGGGCCTGACCGCGACCGCCGAGCCGGGGGAGACGGTCCTGCAGGGCCCGGTCCAGGACCAGGCGGCGCTCTACGGCCTGCTGGAGCGGATCCAGTCGCTCGGCCTGGAGCTGGTCGAGGTCCGCCGGCTGCCCGAACCACCGGGCCAGCCACGGGCATCGGGCACCTCGGGCTGAAGTCAGGGCTCGGCCTGGTTGCGGAACTCGCGCGAGACCAGCAGCAGCTCGGTCGCGACCAGCAGGTGCGGCAGGTACGCCGAGCGCAGCCGGCGCAGCTCGTCCCGCGCCGGCTCGTAGGGGCGCAGCGGCAGGCCGAGCCGGGCGAGGCGCTGGTAGTCGTCCCGGAAGCCGGGCTCGCCGGGGCCGTCGGCCTGCCCGCCGTCCGCGGCGACGCGCTGCCGGATGGCCGGCAGCGCGATCAGGGCGTGCAGCAGCCCGGTGGCGCGCCGGTACAGCCGGCGCGCCGGCCCGGCCTGCGTGCCCTCGATGGCCGCCAGGCTGATGGCCGCGGCGTCGGCGACCACGGCGAGCGCGGTGAGCCAGTGCTGCCCGGGCTGGCGGGAGCGGAACATCGCCAGCATCGGGTAGGCCGTATGGCTGTCGAACACCTCGGCGCACCACCGCTCCCAGTGGCCGAAGGTGGCCTCCAGGGCGTCCATGCTGCCGCCGGCGCAGTAGGACTCGATCAGCCCGGCCGAGGAGGTCTGCTCGTCCGAGAGGTCGTCAAGGGTGAGCAGCTGGACCTCGCGGCGGCTGTAGGCGCCGAACAGCGTCGGCAGGTAGCCGATCACCAGCGCGATCGTCGCCAGGCCCAGGAACGCCTGCACCAGCGCCAGCATCCGGGCCAGGCCGCCGACGGGGACGACGTCCCCGAAGCCCACCGTGAAGAACCCGACCCCGGCGAAGTACACCGCGTCCACGTAGCCGTCCACGCCGTCGACCTGCGCCCGCAGCGCCCACCAGACCAGTCCCCAGCCCGCGATCAGCAGCACCACCCAGACCACCAGCAGCCCGAGCAGCGACGCCGGTCCGTACACGGAGAGGAACTGCTCCCGGCTCTGCTCGGCGGCGATCCGCCGGCCGAGCGCCCGCCAGGCTCGCCAGGTGAACCGGTAGAACACCTGGGTCGGCCACAGCCGGCCGCTGTGCCGGCGGGTCGTGACCAGGGTGCTGACCGCGTCCCCGGCGACGGCGAACACCACGACCGTCCCGGCGGCCAGCGCCAGCGTCCTCGCGATCAGGGGGGCGTTCACCGCGACAGCATCCACCATTCACCCCATCCGGGTGAGGCCGCCTCACCCTCGCCGCCGCCAGAATCGCCGACGGTGGGGAGCAATGGGCATAGGACATAGGAAAGGAGCCATCCCAATGACCGAGCCGATGTCGGAGTACGGGTCGCGGGCCCGGCGCCCGGGCTGGGCCACCGGCTTCATCGTCTTCGCCGCGGTCCTGATGATCTTGACCGGGGTGTTCCAGGCGCTGGCCGGGCTGGCCGCGATCTTCGAGAACGAGTTCTACGTGGCCGTCCGCAACTACCTCTACGAGATCGACGTGACCGCCTGGGGCTGGATCCACCTGATCCTGGGCGTGATCATCGCGCTGGCCGGCTTCGGCGTGCTGTCGGGAGCGACCTGGGCGCGGGCGGTGGGGATCGCCCTGGCGGTGCTGAGCGCCATCGCCAACTTCCTGTTCATCCCCTACTACCCGTTCTGGTCGCTGCTGATCATCGCCCTGGACGTGCTCGTGATCTGGGCCCTGGCGGTGTACGGCGGCAGGGCCGCCGCCGCCTGAGCGGGCCCGCGGCGATGCCGTCGTACCCCGACGCGGGAGCTAAGCGATGGGATGCCTCCTTGCCCTGCTGGCCGCGATCTCCCCGCGGCTGGCGCTGGCGCTGGTCTGGATCTTCACCAACCTGGTGGACCGGGCGTTCACCGGGTTCCTGGTGCCGCTGCTGGGCCTGATCTTCCTGCCGTTCACGACCCTGCTGTACGTGCTCGCCTACCAGCCGGTGGTCGGCGTCAGCGGCTGGGGCTGGCTCCTGGTGTTCGTGGGGCTGCTGTTCGACCTCGGCTCCTACGGCGGCGGCGCCTTCGGCCGCCGCCGCTGAGCCCGGCGCTCCCACAGCGTGGCGTTCAGCTCGGCGGCGGCGACCGCCGCCGCCGAGCTGAACAGGAACAGCGACACCAGCAGCACCAGCGCCACCCCGAGCGAGCCGTAGACCGTCGAGGCGCGGGCCGCCCTTGGCGCGAAGTACAGCAGGACGGCCGGGTTGAACCCGAGGAACCCGCCGGCGAACAGCAACGCGCCTGGGACCAGGGCGGTCCACGGCAGCGACGGGCGGGGCAGCACCCACGACAGCGCGAGCCACAACGCGGCGAGCAGCACGAACTGCGCCCCGGCGGTGGGCAGCAGCACGGTGAGGTCGGTGGCAAGGCCCGAGGCCGCGGCCCGCGCCTGCTCGGTCGCGGCGGAGGCCGCGAAGACGAGCGCCGCGCCGGCGACCAGGCCGAGGGTGAGGCGGGTGCTGCGGCGCTCGCGGGGTGGGGCGACGCCCCAGGCGAGCACGTGCACCCAGCGCAGCACCTCCACCACGCCCCCGGCGGCGATCAGCGTCGCGACCCCGCCGAAGGCCAGGGCGAGCCAGCGGCCGCGGTCCGAGCTGCGGGTGACGGCGGCGATCGAGTCGACGACAAGGTCGCCGAGCCGGTCCCCGCCGCCGGCACGCCTCGAGCTGCTCCCGCCGCCAGCGGGCCCTGCCACGGCCTCGTCGAAGCCGTCCCATGCCCGCCTCCGTGGGGACGAACGCTCCGTCGGAGCTCAGGCGCGCAGGCTCACCGCGCTGCGGGCGACGCCGGACAGCAGCGAGCCGATCGCCACGCCGATCGCCAGGTAGATCACGGCGGTGGCGACCTGCTCGTCGAGGTCGGCGTCGGTCAGGAACGGCGCCAGGGCGGCGGCCACCGTGACCAGGGCCATGATCCAGTTGAAGAACCGGCGCGGCTGCGGCGTGCTCAGCAGCAGCAGGTGCAGCAGCCCGGTGGCGAGCAGGGCGGCCAGCGCCGCCAGCACGGCGAGCCTGAGCGTGTTGTCGTTGCCGAGGGTGCCCTCCTCGGTCGGGGCGAGCACCGGCACGTCGAGAAGGCCGCGCGCGATCAGCACACCGACCAGGGCGACCAGGGCGGCCACCAGGGCGGTGGCCACACCCCCGGTCCACAGCCGGCCCGCGTTCACGGTGCGGTGGGCTTCGGGTGGGACGGTCACGAGGTACTCCTTCCGGGAAGGTGCCCGGCGTCATGATCGCCGTCCCCGGGGTGACCGTACATCACCCGCTCGGGGTGAACGGCGCCGCGACCCGGATCCCGTAGGTTGGAGGGATGCTGCCGGCCGTCGTGGCGATCCTGGTCGCGGTCAACCTGCTGAACAACCTGCTGGCCCCGCGGGCGTACGTGCTGACCTGCGTGGCGGCCACCGGCGTGCTGCTGTTCGTGGCGCGCCGGGACGGGTTGTCGTGGTCCGAGATCGGGCTCGGCCGGGCGTCGCTGCGGCCGGGGCTGCGGTGGTCGGCGGCGCTGGTGGCCGTCGTCCTGCTGGGCGTGGCCGTGGCCGCCGCGCTGCCGGCCGCGCGCCCGGCGTTCGTGGACGCCAGGGCCGCCGGGCTGGCCGGGAGCGCCGTGCTGGTGAAGGCCCTGGTCCGGATCCCGCTCGGCACCGCCATGCTCGAGGAGGTGGCGTTCCGCGGGGTGCTCTACGCCACGCTGGCGCGGCGGCACGGCGTGGGGGCGGCCGTCCTGGGGTCGTCGCTGCTGTTCGGGCTCTGGCACGTGCTGCCGTCGCTCGGGATGCTGAACGGCAATGCCGCGGTCGGGAGCCTGTTCGGGTCGGGACCGGTGGCGGCGGTGGTGGCGGTGGCGGCCGCGGTGGCCGGCACGGCCGCCGCCGGGCTGGTGTTCTGCGAGGTCCGCCGGCGCTCGGGCGGCCTGCTCGCGCCGTTCGCGCTGCACTGGGCGGTCAACAGCGTCACGCTCACGGCCGCCTGGGCGCTCGCCGGCTGACGAGGGTGGCCCTTCCTGGCGGCCCGCCTGGGCGCTCGGCGGCCGCCGGGCATGGCCCTGCCGGGCGGCCGCCGGCACCGCGGCCAGAGGGACGGGCCCGGGCGGCAGACCGTCCGGGCCGTGGCGCTGCCTGGTGGGCTAGCGCGGCGGGATGCGCACCACCTGGCCGGCACCGGCGAGGATGCCGTTGGCGGCGATCTCCAGCACGTGCAGGCGCCCGCGGCGGTCGAAGGCGATGTCGATGATGTTGGTGAAGCCGCGGGCGAACACCCGGGGCCGGTGCCCCGGCACGGCCCGGAACACCCGCGCCCCGCCGACCGGGAACGGGAAGCCGGTGAGCTGGCCCACGTAGTAGGCGCCGTCGGGTCCGACGGTCACCGAGGTCGGCACGGCCTGCATCGGGATCTTCGGCGGCAGGTTCGGGATGCCCGGCGGCTCGGGTTGCTGTCGATCTCCAGGCCGGGCTCGGCGCCGGCGCCGCCGTCGGGGTTGTTGTCGGCCTCGAACTGCGCGAAGTCCGCCTGGAGGCCGCCTCCCGTGGCGGAGGCCGAGCCGCCCAGCGCGGTCGCCGCGCCGACGGCGAGCGCGGCTTCGCCCGCGGCACCCTACCGGCCGGCGGCGGCCGCGATCAGCTGCATTCTGGCTAGTACCGGGAGCGTAGGGCGCCTGGCTGTGGGACGCTTGGCGCGATGACGACCCGAGCCCGCACCCGCCCGGGGCTCCCGCCGCCGGCGGCACTGGCCGAGCTGGCGCTGCCAGCCCTCACCGTGACCTTCGGGCTGCAGCTGCTGCGGCTGATGGTCCCGACCGTGATGAGCGTCTACCGGGACCGGTTGGGCGCGCCCCTGACCAGCCTGGCGCTGTTCGCGTTCGGTACCTTCCTGCTCGGCTTCCTGGCCGCGCCGCTCGCCCGGCTGCTCGGCACGGGACCAGCGCTGGCGCTGAGCGCCGGCGGCGTCGCCCTGGTCCGGCTGGTCCTGCAGCTGGTGCCCGACGCGCTGGCCCGCTGGCTGCTGGCGCCGGTCGGGGTGGTGCTGTTCCTGTGGTTCGTGCCGCTGTGGGTCGGTCGCGGCCCGGCCGCGCGCCGCGCCGGGTTCGGGGTCGCGCTGCTGCTGGGGCTCGCGCTCGACACCGCCCTGCACGGCCTGTTCGGCAGCTGGGACTACGCCTGGTCGCTGCGCCCTGGGCCGATCGCCCTCGCCGCCGTCCTGGCGGCCGCCGCCCTGCTCGCCCTCACCCGCGTACCGTCGCCCGCCGCCCCCGCCCGCGCCCAGGCGCCGCCCGCCGTCGTCCTGGCCGCCGGTCCTGCCGGCGAACCATCCGGCCCCACCCCGGCCGCCGCGGCCGGGCCCGCCCCAGCCGCACCGCCGGGTGAAGGGGGCGGGCGGGGTGCGGGGGTCGGGGCGGGCGGGCGGCTGGTGGACGTGCTGCCGCTGGCCGGGGTCGGCCCGGCGCTGTTCCTGCACGCGCTGGTCTGGCAGAACCTCGGCTGGCAGACGGTGCTCGGCGGCCAGCCCCCGGCGCGGGCGTTCCTGCTGGTGGTGCTCGCCAACCTCGCCGCGCTGGCCGCCGGCGTGGCGGCCGCCGCGGCCCGCGGCGGCCGCGCCGGCTGGCCCGCCACCGTCACCGCGGCGGTGGGCCTGGTCGTCGCCGTGCTGCTCGGCGAGCGGGCCACCGTCGCCGCCTGCCTGCTCGGCCAGGCCGCGGCCGCGACCCTGCTGGTGACCATCGTGCGCCGCGCGGCCCGCGCCGGTGCCGGCCTGGCCGCCGTCTCGGTCGCCTGGACCGCCGGCATGCTGCTGTTCCTGCTGCTGGTGTTCCTCTACTACGCCAGCTACGACGTCCGGCTGCCGTTCGGCAACCGGCTCCTGCCGCCGGCGGCGGCCGTGCTGCTGGCCGTGGCGGGGATCGTCGCCACGGGCCGGGCGACCGACCCGGACCCGGACGCCGACCTGGCCAGGTGGGACGGTCGGGCGGCCGCCGGCCGCCCCGCCTGGCTGCCGCTCTGGGCGGGGGTCGCGCTGCTGCTCGCGCCGGCCGCCTTCTGGGCGTCCACGCCCTCGCCGGTCGCGGCGCGGCGGCCCGGCGCGCCGGTGCGGGTGATGTCCTACAACCTCCACTTCGGCTACGACGTGGAGGGCTGGAGCGACCTGGAGGCGGTCGCCCGCACCATCGAGGCCGGCGGCGCCGACGTGGTCGGCCTCCAGGAGGTCTCCCGCGGCTGGTACCTCAACGGCTCGACCGACATGCTGGCCTGGCTGCAGCGGCGCCTGCGCATGCCGTACGCGCGCTTCGCCGGCGCCTCCGACGCCATCTGGGGCAACGCCGTCCTGAGCCGCCACCCGATCGTCGGCGCCGGGGTGGTGCGGCTGCCCCGCGAGGGCGTGCCCCTCGCCCGCAACTACCTGTGGGCGGACCTGGACCTCGGCGGCGGCCGCCTGCGGCTGGTCGTCACCCACCTGCACCACGTCGAGGGCCCGGAGGGTGCCAGGGTGCGCCTGGCGCAGCTCCCGCCGCTGCTCGAGGAGGTCGCCGGTCGCCAGGCGACCGTCCTGCTGGGCGACCTCAACGCCGAGCCCGGCTCGCGCGAGGTCGCGTTGCTGCGCGGCGCGGGGCTGGTCGACGCCTTCGAGGCCGCCGGCGGGGGCGCAGCCGACGAGCCGACGTACCCCTCGGACCGCCCGCAGCGCCGGATTGACTACCTGTGGCTCACCCCGGACCTACGCGCCAGTGGCTTCCGGGCCACCACCACGACGGCCAGCGACCACCGCGGCGTCATGGTGACCGTCACCACCGGCGCGTAGCGGGGCGGAGGCTCACGCCTCCGGCTCGTCGTCGGCGGCCGGGTCCGGGTCGGGCGCGCCCTCGGCGGCGAGGATCGCGTAGAGGCGGCGCCGGGACTCGTTGAGGACCTCGAGCGCCTTGGCCTGCTGCGCCTCGGTGCCGGCGCTGGCCACCGTCCAGGCGGCCTCGCCGACCTGGAAGATCGCGCTGCGCAGGCCGAAGGCGGCCGGGGCGATGCCCTCGGTGGCCTCCTCCCAGGGGGCACGCTGGGCGTGCCGCTCGGCCTCGGCGCGGCCGGCCTCGGTCAGGGCGAACCGCTTGCGGCCCTCGACCTCCTCGCCGGTGATCAGGTTCTCGTCCTCCAGCAACTGCAGGGTCGGGTAGACCGACCCGGGGCTCGGCCGCCACACCCCGCCGGTGCGGGACTCCAGCTCCTGGATCATCTCGTAGCCGTGCATGGGACGCTCGGCCAGCAGCGCCAGGATCGCCGCCCGGACGTTGCCGCGGCCACGGCGCCCGCGGCCGCGTCCGCGACCAGGGAAGCCCCATGGGCCGGGCGGTGGGAACGGCGGGTGCCCGTGACCGAACGGCCCGAACCCGCCGTGGTGGCGCATCCAGTCCTCCGGCATGGCGTGAGGGAACATGCGTCGTCGCATCGCTGCATCACCTCCTGCGTGTCGAAGCAGCAACGTAACGATATATCGAAAACAGTCGGCGATGCAACTCCGATAGCGCCTTGGCCGGCCCGGGTCAGGGTTCCTCGGCGGCTTGGCGCGCTCCCGCGCGCGGGCTGGCCGGCGACAGCGCGTACGACCTGGCCCGGCTGTGGGGCTGGTGCGCGGCGAGCAGCGAGGTGAGGTCGCCGAGCGCCGTCTCGACGTCCTGGGTGGCGGTGTCGTGGTGGCCTTCGACGACGATCAGCGCCTCGACGGTGGTCGGGCTGGTGGCGCTCTGGGCGCTCTGGCGCCAGCACCAGCGCCGGGCGCTCACCACGTCGTTGGCGTCGACGAAGATGACCTCGCCAGGGTCGGGGACGACGCTGCCGGACGACCCCAGGTCGGTGAAGCGCTCGCCTCCGGTGGCGAACCGGACGGTGATGGAGCCCTCGATGCCCGCCAGGTCGAAGGCGGCGACGGGCATGGCGTGACGGATCGAGACCAGGTTGCCGATGTCGACCAGCGTGTTGACGCTGGGGACGTCGCCGTGCTTGTCGAGCCTGCGGAGCAGCGCCTCGGCCGCGTTGCGGTGCTGGGTCGGCTTGACGCCGAAGCGGCTGAAGGCGCGGCGCCATGCCGCGATCGAGGGCAGGTCCGCGATCGCCGTGGCCGCCAGCCTGGCGCGGGCGGCCCGCTGCTCGGCCCGGTAGTCGTCGAGCAGCGCCGCCGGGCTGGGCCCGTTGGCCAGCCCGCTCGCGTGCACGACGCCGGCGCGGATCGTCGGGAACCGCTCGGCGACCGCGTCGGCGTAGGCGAACATGGCGCCGGGACGCCCGTCCCCGCTCACCGGTCCGCCACCGCCAGCCGGGCGGCGAACGCGATCACCAGCGTGCCGAGGGACCGCCGCACCCACCGCAGGACGACGGGCGCGGCGAGCACGCGGTCGCGGACGGCGGCGGCCGCCCAGGCGTAGGCGGCGAACAACCCGCGTCGCCAGCCACCGCCGATCGAGCTCGACACCGTGTACACCACCCCGGTGCCGGGGACGACGGCCACCACCAGCGAGGTGAGCAGGAACTCGACGGAGACGTCGCCGATCACGCGAGCCCCTTTCTATGGTCGAGGGACGGGCAAGGCGCGGCCGACCGCGAGCATGCGCGCCTCGCAGGAGGGGTGGGAGCGGAGCAGGGCGGCCAGGCCACGGGGCCGGCGCGCCGACCGCTCGGCGGGCACGAACAGCTCCAGCACCCGCAGCAGCGCCGGCCCGTAGCCGAGCTCGGCGGCGTGCCGGTCGGCGGCGTACTCGCCGGCCCGCGACAGGGCCGCCCCGAGCACCCGTGCCAGCCGCACCAGCACCGCCAGCGGCAGCCACAGCAGGCCGAGCGCCACCACCAGCAGGCTGCCGGCGACCACCAGCACGCCGAGGGCCGCCAGCAGCACCAGCATGCCGAGGGCGCCGTCCGCCGCGCGGCCCCCGGAGACGCCGCCCAGCTGCTGGTTGAGGCGGGAGAAGGCCCTCGCCAGCGCCCTGGTGACGCGGCGGATGGCCCGCAGCAGCCGCTCGGCCGCCTCGAACGGCAGCAGGTACCACCAGCCGAGGATAATCGCCAGGGGGTGCAGGTGCCGGTGGTGGCCGACCTCGTGGGCCAGCACCGCCTCCAGCATGTCGTCGGGCAGGTCGAGGGCGACCCGCGTGACGGCCAGCACGTGGCCGCCGAGGGCGAAGGCGTTGACCTGCCGGTTCTCCTGGACCCGCAGCAGGTACCGTCCGGGGTCCTGGCCGGTGCGCTGGCACACCCGTTCCAGCGCCGGGAGGATCCGCGCCAGCTCGGCGGGGCCCGGCCGGCGCAGGTCACGGAACATCAGCCTGGCCAGCACCGCCTCGACCGGGCGGGCGACCACCAGCAGGGCGCTCGCCGTCCAGGCCGCGCACGCCAGCGCCACCGTCACCGGCGCCGGCCAGCCCGCCAGCACCGCCACGCCCAGGGCGAGGCCGCCCACCACCAGCAGCGACAGCAGCCAGATCGGCACGACGATGGCGAACATCCCCACGGTCGTCCCGGTCGGGCGCTGGCGGTCGGGCGGCGGCATGCCGCCACCATACGTTCAGCGGGGAGGACCCGGCGACCGTCAGCGGTCGCCGGGCGTGAGCAGGCCGCGGTCGTAGGCGGTCGCCACCGCGGCGGCGCGGTCGTTGACCCCGAGCTTGGCGTAGATGTGCAGCAGGTGCGCCTTGACGCTGGCCTCGCTGATGAACAGCCGCCTGGCGGCCTCGCGGTTGGTGGCGCCCCGCGCGATCAGCTGGAGGACCTCCAGCTCCCGCTGGCTCAGCGGCTCGGTGGCCGGCGCGCGGACCTGGCCGAGCAGCCGGGTGGCCACCGACGGCGAGAGCACGGCCTCGCCCCTGGCGGCCGCCTCGACCGCCCGGAACAGCTCCGCCTGGGTGGCGTCCTTGAGCAGGTACCCGGTGGCGCCGGCCTCGATCGCCGGGACCACGTCGCGGTCGCTCTCGTAGGTGGTGAGCACCAGCACCCGGGCCGGCACGCCCCGCTCGGCCAGCTCCCGGATCGCGCTGGCGCCGTCCACGCGGGGCATGCGCAGGTCCATCAGGACCACGTCGGGCCGCAGGGCCTCGGCGAGGGTGACCGCCTCGGCGCCGTCGGCGGCCTCGCCGACCACCTCGAACCGCGGGTCGCCGGTGAACATCCCGTGCAGCCCGTCGCGGACGACCGGGTGGTCGTCGACGATCAGCAGCCGGATGGGGTCAGGCACCTGGCGCCTCCTGCGGGATGGCGGGGATGCCGGCCCAGATGGCGGTGCCGGCGCCCGGCTCGGACTCGATCTCCAGCGTCCCGGCGAGGCGGTTCACCCGCTGCCGCATGACCGTCAGCCCGAAGCCGCCGTCGCGCTGCGGGCGCTCCTGCACGGCGGCCGGGTCGAAGCCGACGCCGTCGTCGCGGATGTCCAGCGTCACCAGGTCCTCCATGTAGGACAGGGTCAGCACCACCCGCGAGGCACCGGCGTGCTTGGCGACGTTGGCCAGGGCCTCCTGGGCGGTGCGCAGCAACGCGACCTCGACCTCCGGGTGCATCGGCCGGGCCGTCCCGGTGGTGGTGACCTCGGCCGCGACGCCGTTCAGGCCGGACCAGCGGTCCACCACCTCGGCGAGCGCCTCCGGCAGGCGCGCGGCCGTCAGCGGCTCCGGCCCGACGGCCTCGACCGAGCGGCGGGCCTCCGACAGGCTGTCGCGCGCCAGCTGCGCGGCGTTGTCCAGGTGGCGACGCCAGTCGGCCGGCCGGTCGGCGGCGTTCCGTGCCGCCTGCACCTGGGTGACGATCCCGGTCAGGCCCTGGGCGAGGGTGTCGTGGATCTCCCGCGCCATGCGCTGGCGTTCGTCCAGCACCCCTGCCTCGCGCGCCTGGGTCAGCAGCTGGGCCTGCAGGCCCTCGTTCTCGGCCATCGCCGCCTCCAGCTTGCGGTTGGCCTCGGCCAGCTCGGCGATCACCTGCTTGCGCTGCTGGCTCTGCTCGGACACGACGTCGCCGATGCCGGCGAAGATGGCGGAGGTCGCCACGATGACGGCCACCAGGACCAGGAAGGCCGCGGCCGCCGCCACGCTGGTCGGCGGGCGACCGCCGAAGATCGCGGTGACGTGGAGGGTCGCGGTCACGGCCGTCCCCACCAGCCTCCACCTGCCCGGAAGCAGCTCCCACGCCTGCCAGTACCCGGTGATCGCGAACAGCCCGAACCACGGGTTCCTGGTGACCAGGACCGCCACCAAGGCCATCAGGCCCACGAAGTAGACGGCCATGAGGGTCCGCCGCCGCGCCCAGTCCGGGTGCAGGGTGACCATCCACAGCATCCACGCGGCGGCCAGGCCGGCGATGCCGAGCGTCCCCAGCCGGTAGCCGACCGAACGGTCGGCTGACGGCCAGGAGAGGATCGAGGCGCCGACGAGCAGGACGTAGGGAACGACGCGGGACGCGAGCCCCAGTCGCCGTTCCCGAACGTCCAGCGCGCTCTCGGGTTGCGGTGCGCTCATTGCCCGGCCCCGCTCTCCACGCCGCTACTCCCAACGGAACAGCTTAGCCGCCGCCAGGCCGGCACCCACCATGACCGCCGTCAGCACCGCCAGGTGCAGCGGCCGCGGCCAGGCGCCGTTGGTGGCGTCCTGCAGGGCCTGCACGCCGGCGCCGAGCGGGGTGAAGTCGCCGATGCGGCGCAGCACCTCCGGCATGGCCTCCCTCGGCACCCACAGGCCGGCGAAGAACATCATCGGGAAGAACAGGACCGTCCCGATCCCCGCCGCCCCCTTGGCGCTGGGCGCGACCGCGGCGACGAGGAAGCCGACGGCGTACAGGGCCGCGGCGGTCAGGACCAGGGCGGCCAGGAACCCGACGACCTGCTCCGGCATGGCGGTGCCGAAGGCGACGACGCCGATGCCGACCACCAGGGAGACGACCACCGCCGCCATGGTCAGGCCCATGGCCAGCTGCGCCAGCAGCAGGCTGGCCGGCCGGACCGGGGTGGTGGACAGCCGGCGCAGGATGCCCCGCTCCCGGTAGGTCGCCAGGTAGCTCGGCAGCACGCTGACGGCGAGCATGGTCAGGACGAGCCCGACGATGATCGGGACGTAGAGGTCGATCACGCGAAGGCCGCCGATCTCGGCGTCCGGCTCCCGGAAGGCCGGGATGCTGCCAAGGATCACCAGCAGCAGGGGCGGGAAGACGAGCGCGAAGAACCACCCGATCGGGTCGCGCAGGAAGAGCTTGGCTTCGGTGACGGTCAGCTTGGCGAGCCTCGACATTGGGGTTGCTCCTCTCCGGTTGTCAGTTGTCGAGCCGGCGGCCGGTCAGCGCGACGAAGGCGTCATCGAGGCTGGCCTGCTCGATGCGCAGGCCGGCCGCCACGATCTGGTTGCGGGCCAGCAGCGAGGTGACCGCCTGCAGGAGGTCGCCGGTGCCGTTCACGAAGACCCACGGGCCGGTCCGGGTGACGGCGCGCACCTGGGGCAGGGCGGTGAGCAGGCGGTCCTCCAACGGCCCGGAGGGCCGGAAGCGGATGCGCTGCTCGGCGTCGATCCTGGACACCAGGCCGGCGGGGGTGTCGATGGCCACCAGCCGCCCGCCGTCCAGCAGCGCCACGCGGTCGGCCAGCCGTTCGGCCTCTTCCATGAAGTGGGTGACCAGCACTACGGTGACGCCCCGCTCGCGGACCTGCTCGATCAGGCCCCAGACCTCACGCCGCGCGTTGGGGTCCAGGCCGGTGGTGAGCTCGTCCAGGACCGCCAGCTGCGGGTTGCCGACCAGCGCCAGGGCGATCGACAGCCGCTGCTGCTGGCCGCCCGACAGCTTGCCGTAGCGGGCGTTGCGCTTGTCCCACAGCCCCAGCTGCTCCAGCAGCCGTCGCCAGTCCGCCGGCCGGTCGTAGAAGGAGCTGTAGAGCTCCAGCGCCTCCCAGACCTTCAGCTGCTCGGGCAGCTGGCTCTGCTGGAGCTGGACGCCGACGCGTTGCCGCAGCGCCGCCTTGTCCCGCTGGGGGTCCAGCCCGAGCACCCGGACGGTGCCGCCGTCGGCGGTGCGCAGCCCTTCGATGATCTCGACGGTGGTGGTCTTGCCGGCGCCATTAGGGCCGAGGATCGCGAAGATCTCGCCCTGCTCCACGGTGAACGACACGTCCTCCACCGCCACCGCGTCCCGGTAGCGCTTGTGCAAGTGGTCGACCTCGATGATCGCCATGTCCTTGGCCTCCTCGATCCGTGTCTCGTGGCCAAGGATGGCCTTCGGGCGCGCCCGGTGGATCGACCGGCCCGCCAGGATCGGCCGCCAGTTCGGCCAGGCCCGGTCCCACCGGTCGGCTACCGCGGCGGTAGCCGACCGGCCATACGCCGAGGTCCCAGGGGCTGGCCCCGGACATGCAGAAGACCCGTGCTGTCACGGGCCTTCTGCATTGGGGGATCTTTGCGCGGGAGGCGCGGTGGGGGATCTATCCGGTCGGGCGGCTGTAGCCGACGATGCTGCTGCCGAGGGACTGGACGCGGACGTAGTCGCCGGTATGGGTGGCCGACACCCGCTGACCGTTGCCGATGTAGATGGAGACGTGGGAGATCGGGCTGTAGTAGAAGACCAGGTCGCCAGGCTGCAGCTCGCCGGCGGAGACGTGCCGCCCGACGCCGTACTGCGCGGAGCTGGAGTGCGGGAGGGACACGCCGGCCTGCGCCCAGGCCCGCATCGTCAGGCCGGAGCAGTCGAAGCAGCCGGGACCCTCGCCGCCGTAGCAGTACGGCTTGCCGACCTGGGCCATGGCGAAGCGGACCGCGGCGGCGCCCGAACCGCTGCCACCACCGGAGGAGGGCGGCGGCGCCGGAGCGGCGGGCGTGCTGGGGGACCCGCTCGTGGGGGCGCTGCGCGCCTCCATCTGGCGGAGCAGCTCCCTGGTCCGGTCGGCGGCCCGTTCGACCTCGGCCTTCTTGGCGTCCAGGCGGGCGACCTCGGCGGCGGCGTCGCGCTCGGCGGCGGCCAGGTCCCGCTTGCGGCCGTCGTAGGCCTGGCCGGCCAGCGCCAGCCGGTCAACCAGGTCGCCGTCCTGGGTGGCCAGCAGCTCGAGGACCTGGACGCGGTCGATGGCGCTGGCCGGGTCCTCGGAGTTGAGCACGGCGGCCAGGGTGTTGCCGGCGCCCTGGACGTAGGCGGCGGCGGCCCGGGCACCCAGGCGCGACTGGAGCCCCTTGAGGTTCCGCTCGGCCCCGCTGGCCTGCGCCGCCAGGCCGTCGCGGACCTTGCGGACCCGCTTGAGCGCCAGCCGGCTCTGGTTGTACTCCTCGACCAGCTGGTCGGCCTGGCGGTTGAGCTTCTCGAGCTGTGCCTCCAGGCTGGCCTGGGTAGGAGCGGCCCTTGCCGGCGAGCCGGACCCGGCCGAGAGCACGGTCAGCGGCAGCAGCAGCGCCGCCAGCAGTACGGTCCGAGCGGCACGCCCTGGCCATCGACGGTGGGGGGACCGTCGGTCGCCTGAAGGCAAGGGCCAGACCTCCTTTCCCTCCGGTGGGGGCCGAAGGGTCATCCGGGGTCAAACGTGGCCTTCCAGTGACCATTCCGTGATCAAACGGGGCGGACTCTAGCGCGCCTCTGCGAGGATCGCCAAATCCCGTGCTCACCGGCTGCTAACGCCGGGCCCTGGCTTGCCCTCCGCAACATGTAGCGTCTATGGTCCGGCACAACACAAGATCTTGAGCGTCCGGTGCGGTCGGTCCGGGGATGCGGCAGGGTCCCCGTCTGCGGAGAACTACGGGGAGAGGTCGTGGAGAACTACGCACGGATGCAGGGGGTTCCGCCCCCCGCAGGCCCCACGAACCCCGAGGTCAGGGCCGTGGGGATCCTGGGGGAGCGGGAGCGGGGCATGCTCGACTTCGAGCGGCAGTGGTGGCGGCATGCCGGCGCCAAGGAGGAGGCGATCCGGCGCACCTTCGGCGTCGGCCCGACCGCCTACTACCAGCAGCTCAGCCGGCTGCTCGACGACCCGGCCGCGCTCGCCCACGACCCCATGCTGGTGAAGCGGCTGCAGCGCCAGCGGGCGGCGAGGCGCCGCCAGCGCGCATCCCGTAGGCTCGGCCTGCAGGGCCCGACCGGGGGCTCCTAGCGAGGAGGTCAGCTTGCGACCCGGCCCGACCGCCCGGGCGGCGCTGGTGCTCGCCTCGTTCCTGGTCCTGTTCGTGCTCGTCGACCGGCTCTCGTCGCCGGGACGGGCGGACCGGGGGACGGCCGGCGCCACCGGGCCACGCGCGACCACCACCACGCGCGCCCAGACCAGCACGGCGGAGACGACCGCTCCCTCCACCACCGCTCCCTCCACCACCGCGGCGCCGACCACCGCCACCACCACGGCGCCTACCGGGTCCACGCTGCGGCCGGCCAGGGGCGTGAAGGTCCAGGTCCTCAACGGCGCGTACGTCGCCGGCGTGGCCACCCGCGTCGCCGGTCGGGTGCGGCGGGCCGGCTACGACGTGGTCGCCGCCAACACCGCGCTCGTCACCCCCGTCTCGCGGGTCTACTACACCCCGGGGCACCGGGCCGACGCCGAGGCGTTCCGCCGGCGGTTCCCGGGCTTCCGGGAGGTCGACCCTGCCCCGCCCAGCCTCTCGCGCGAGGTCGACCTCCACGCGGTGATCGGCCGCGACTACCCGGGCATCTGACGCGGGCGCGCGCCCGGCGTCAGCCAGGGCGGTGGGCGGCGAGGTCCTCCCGCTGGGCCATGAACCAGTCGTGGGGGGGCAGCGCGGTGGCGCCCTCGCGGAGCAGCTCGGCCCGCTTGGCGCGCTCGTCGGCCGGCATGGTCAGCGCGGTCGCCATCGCCTCGGCCAGCTCGGCGGTGTCGAAGGGGTTGACCAGCAGCGCGCCGTCGGCGAGGTCGTCGGCGGCGCCGGCGTTGCGGGACAGGATCAGCACCAGGTCGCGGCGGCTCACCGAGGGGCCCTCCTTGGCGACCAGGTTCATGCCGTCCCAGACGGGGTTGACCAGCAGCACGTCGGCCACGGCCATGGCGGCCAGGGCCCTCGGGTAGTTGTCCTTCAGCTCCAGGATCACCGGTTCCCAGGTCCTGGTCCGGAAGCGCTCGTTGATCGCCTCGGCGGCGTGCTTCACCTCGGCGGTGTAGGCCTGGTACTCGGGCAGGTCGCGCCGGGAGGCGTAGGCGAGCGCGTAGTGCACCACCCGGCCGCGGACGCGGGGGTTGCGCTCCAGGAACGTCCCGTAGCCCTCCAGCCCGCGCAGGATGTTCTTGGAGAGCTCCATGCGGTCCACCCGCACGATCATGCTGCGCCCGCGGGCCAGGTCCGTGACCGTGCGGACCTGGGCCTGCGCGTCCGGCAGGGCGACCCGGCGCCGCAGGTCGTCACCGTCGACCCCGAGCGGGTAGCTGCGGACCAGCACGGTGCGCCCGTCGGGGGCCAGCGCCGCGCCGCGGTCGCGGTCCACCTGGTAGCCGGCGTCCTGGCAGCAGCGCAGGAAGTTGCGGGCCCAGCGGGGGACCAGGAAGCCGAGCAGGTCGGCGCCGAGCATGCCCTCCAGGATCGTGGCCGCGACCCTGTTCGGCAGCATCGCGAAGTAGCCGGGGTCCGCCCAGGGACAGTGGGTGAAGTGGGCGACGCGGAGGTCGGGCCGGCGCGCGCGCAGCATCGCCGGAGCGAGGGCCAGGTGGTAGTCCTGCACGAACACCTCGCCGCCGTGGTCCGCCTCGTCGTCGCAGGCGGCCGCGAACGCGTTGTTGACGTCCTGGTAGTCGCGCCAGGCGACCTGGAAGCTGAGGTCGAAGCGGGGGTGGCGCGGCACGTCGAACAGGTAGTGCTGCAGGAACCAGATGGTGCGGTTGGAGACGCGGTTGTAGTACCGCTGGTAGGCCCTCGGGTCGATCACCAGGCTGCGGAGCCGCACGCCGCCCTGGGCCAGCTCGACGGTGCGCAGCCGCCCGGCGCGGGCCACGCGCCGGGCCGCCACCCGGTCGCCCTCGCTGATCGCCGCCGCCACCCAGATGCCCGCCTGGCCCGCCAGCGCCGGCCCCAGCGCGGCCACCATGCCGCCGGCGCCGCGGCCGGCGGTCAGGTTGCCGTCGTCGTCGACCTCGAACTGCACCGGACCACGGTTCGACGCCACCACCAGCTCGGCCATGCTGCCCGATCCCCGCCTCTCGTCCCCGCTCAGAACCCGTATCCTCGTTCTCGTCAGGGCATCATCCTGGCATCCCAGGCGGGCGCGGTCGACCGGAAGAAGGCGGCGGAGGATGACCCAGACCGGCGAGGAGACGCCGAGGGCGCCGCTGCTGCAGCCGCCGCCGAGCCGCCCGTCCGCCTACGAGCGGTTCGTGCGCCTCGGCGTCATGGCCTGGGCCGGGATCGGCGTGATCGTCCTCGGCTACCTGCTGATCCGCCTGCTGGTGTACGTCAACCCGGTGGTTCCGCCGCTGCTGCTCGCGGTCGTGGTGGTGTACCTGCTCAATCCTCTGGTGACCGCGCTGGAGCGGCGCGGCGTGCCGCGGGTGGCCGGGGCCGGCGTCGTCTACGTGCTGTTCATCTGCCTGGTCGCGCTGGCGGTGTCGCTGCTGATGCCGGTGGTGACCAGGCAGGTGGGGCAGGTCGTGGACCACTTCCCGAACTACGTCGCCGACGCCCAGGCGCAGATCCGGCGGCTGGGCGCCCGCTTCGGCCAGGAGCCCAACTTCCGGCTGGACGCCGACCAGGTCCGCCAGTGGCTGGCGGCGGGCGACAACCGCCAGACGGTGACCCGGTACGTCACCGGGCTGCGCTCGTTCACCACCTCGCTGCTGAGCGGCCTGGTGATCTTCGTGATCGGGCCGATCATGGCCTTCTACCTGCTGGTCGACCTGCCACGCCTGCAGCGGGGGGCGATGGCGCTGGTGCCGCCGCGCAGGCGCGAGGAGATGCGGGGGCTGATGGACCGCGTCAGCCAGGCCGTCGGCGGGTTCTTCCGCGGCCAGCTGCTGGTGGCGCTGTTCGTCGGGGTCGCCTCGTCGATCGGGCTGTGGGCCGTCGGGCTGCCGTTCTGGCTGCTGGTCGGGATCGTGGCCGGGGTCTTCAACCTGGTCCCCCTGATCGGCCCGTTCATCGCCGGCGGCCTCGCGGTGATCATCGCCCTGATCGCCGGCGAGCCCCTCACGGCGTTGTGGGCGGCGCTGGTGCTGCTGGCCGTGCAGCAGATCGACAACCACCTGGTGTCGCCCAACGTGATGTCGCGGACCGTCCAGCTCCACCCGGTGGTGGTGATGCTCGCCCTGCTGGTCGGCGCGAGCTTCGCCGGCCTGTTCGGCATGCTGGTGATCGTGCCGCTGGTCGCCGTCGCCAAGATCGTGTTCCTGTTCCTCTGGTCGCGCTACGTCGACTACGGCGACGAGCTGGTCCGCGGCGGCGCCGAGTAGCCCGGCGGCTCAGGCGCCGGGCCGCGACGCCCGGCGGAAGGCGGCCACCAGGACCAGGGCGACGGCGAGGGGGACCAGCCCGAGGGCCTGGAAGCCGAGCGCCTGCGCGACCGCGCCGCCCGCCACCGGGCCGGCGAGGTAGCCGACGATCGCGAGCTGCGACCACAGCACCATCGCGGTCACGATCCGCTCCGGCACCACCGTCTCCAGCAGGACCCCGGTGGAGCCGGTCTCCCCCAGGCCCATCCCGACCCCCGCCAGCGCCAGCCCGGCCACGAACAGGGGCACCGTGCCGGCCGCGCCCGCGGCCGCCACCCCGGCCGTCGCCAGCACCGTACCCGCGGCCAGGGCCCGCCTGGGCGCCATGCGGCCGGCGGTGACCGCGCTGGCCGCCAGCAGCAGCCCCAACCCCACGTACAGCCAGCCGATCTGGGACTGCCGCAGCCGGTCGGCGAGGCGCAGGGGGAGCACCCCCTCGATCAGGCCGAGCGCCATGACGGCGAACAGGACGCCGACGCACGCCAGCCAGAAGCCGGGCAGGCGCAGCACGCTGCGGTCCGGCTCGAAGTGGCGGCGCCGCGGCGGGGTGCCGACGGCGAGCGCCAGCGGCACCGCCAGCACCACCAGCGCGAGGTAGGCGAGGAAGGGGCTCCGGATGCCGCCGATCGCGCCGAGCGCCGGACCAACCAGGCCGCCGGCCGAGTAGGCGGCGTAGATGCGGCTCATGCACAGGTACTCCTGGCCGGGCCAGCGTTCCAGGGTGGCGAAGGTGACCGCGATCCACAGGACGCCGGAGCTCGCTCACCGGCGGCCGGCGGCGCGCGGGGCCCGGTGGCCCGCCCAGGCGCCTGGGCGCCGGGTCACGCCGGTTCCCGCCCGGGCGGCCCGCCGGGGACCCGGGCCAGCAGGGCGGCGACCGCCTCGGCCCAGCCCTGCCCGGCGGCCGACGGCGTGACCACCACCGGCCGGCCCGGCGGGGCCGCGGCCGCCGCCCAGGCGCCGTTGGCGACCAGGAACATCACCCCGACCACGCCGGCCAGCTCCAGGTCGGCGGGGCCGTCGCCGATGGCGGCCGCCTGGGCCGGCGACAGGCCCCGCTCGGCGAGGTAGGCGGCGGCCGTCCCCGCCTTGCTGACCCCGGCGGCCAGCAGGTGGTAGGCATGGGTGCGGCCCGGGCCGAGGTGGCGGTAGTCGTGGCGCAGGCGGCCGTTGTCCAGCAGCCGCGCCCAGCCGAACCCGGCGCCGGCCAGCAGGGCATCGGCCTCGGCCACGTCGACCTGGCCGCGGAGCAGGGCGGTGCCGCGGCGGCCCAGGTGCCACGGGGTATGGGGCTCCAGCCGGCCGGCGAAGCCCTCCAGCAGGGCGGCGAGCGCGCCGGAGCGCTCCAACGCCTCCGCCGGCGTGGCCCCGAGGTCGCGCGGGGCCTCGCCCCAGCGCACCTCGATGTCCCTGCCCCTGACCAGCACCGTGCCGAGCTCGCCGATCGCGTGGCGCACCCCGACCAGCCGGCCGGTCTCCCGCAGCTGCTCGCCGGTGCGCCCGGAGACCAGCACCACCTCGAGCCCGACGCGGCCGGCCGCGACCAGCGCCTCGGCCGCGGCCAGGGTCGGGCGGCCCTCCAGGTCGGCCAGCAGCGCGCCGTCCCTGCCGACCAGCGTCCCGTCGACGTCGGAGAACAGCAGCGCCGGCGCCAGCCGGTCCAGCAGGGGCCCGGCGTCGGCCAGCGGCAGCCCCGGCACGCTACTCGGGGGCGGTCACGGCGGTCGCGCGGTGCCGCCGGTAGCCGTCGACGGTCACGATCGGCGGTCGGCGGGTGGTGACGATCTCGCGCGGCTCCATGTGGTACTCGCGCAGCTGGTTGGAGAACTGCACCAGGGTGGTGCCGTAGGTACCGGGAGCCGCGCGCCCCTCCTCGGCCAGCCGCGAGAACACCGCCTGCAGGATCCCGAAGCTCATCCGGCCCAGGGCCTGCACGTCCTGGTTGCGGTGGACGCGGCGCTCCAGGTCGACCTGGGCGATGGCGTCCATGCCGAAGCGTGCGGCCAGGTCCACCAGCAGCCCCAGCTCCACGCCGTAGCCGGAGGAGAACGGCACCTGCTCGAGCGCCACCCGGCGGCCGGCGTACTCGCCCGACAGCGGCTGCACGATCCCGGCCAGCTGCGGCCACAGGAGGTTGAGCAGCGGCCGGGCGACCAGCTCGGTGACCCGGCCGCCGCCGGTGGACCGAAGGGCGTTGCGCTCGCGGATGGGCCGCTCGTAGAACGCCTTCACGTACAGGACGTTGGGGTCCAGCAGCAGCGGGCCGAGCAGCCCGCTGACGAAGCGGGCGTGGAAGTTGCTGACGTCGGCGTCGATCCAGCAGATGACGTCGCCCTTGCAGGCGTGGAGGCTCTTCCAGAGCGCCTCGCCCTTGCCGGAGCCGGGACCCTCCTCCGGCAGCACGTCCTGCTCACGGAAGACCTGCGCCCCCTCGGCGAGGGCGATCGCCACGGTGTCGTCGCTGGAGCCGGCGTCCATCACCACGATCTCGTCGATCAGCCTGGAGCGCTCGAGCAGGCTCCTGCGCAGGGTCTTGACGATGGTGCCGACGGTGGCGGCCTCGTCCCGGGTGGGGAGGCACACCGACACGGTCAGCCCGAGGCGCTCCTTGGCCGCCCTCAGCTTGGCCGGTTCGAACTGGCTGTAGTGGAAGGTGCGCTTGCCGAACCACTCCCACGTGTCGATGTCGGTCATTCGGTCTCCCGGTCAGGGCCCCGATGGCGCCAACCTGTTGCAGCCCAGCAGCGTGCCAGGGCAAGCTGAACTCCACAACTTCATCATCAGCCATTGGGTGACGCATCGAGAGGGGCGGAGGGACCGGCCCGAGGAAGCCCCGGCAACCTCCTCGCCAGAGGAAGGTGCCACATCCGGCCTCGCCGAGCACATGGCGAGGGAAGATGCGCCGAGCGGTTGGCCGACCGCGGCGCGACGTCGCCCCGACGAGCCCGGGAGGTCGCCGACCGCCATGAACGACCAGACCCTCGACCACGTCGTCCTGCGCTGTCGTGGCTGCCAGGCCGCCTACCCGCCGGCGCTGGAGCACGTCTGCCCGAACTGCCTCGGCCCCCTCGACGTGGAGCACGACCACGCCGCGGTGGCCGCCCGGCTCGACCGGGCGGCCGTCGAGGCCGGCCCCCGGTCGATCTGGCGCTACCAGGCGCTGCTGCCGGCGGCGCCGGGCAGCGGCGACCTCGCGCCCGGCCTGACCCCCCTGGTGCCGGCGCCGCGGCTGGCCGAGGCCCTGGGCGTGCCGGGGCCGCTGTTCCTCAAGGACGACACCCGCAACCCGACCAACTCGTTCAAGGACCGGGTGGTCGCCGTGGCGCTGGCGAGGGCGCGGGCGTTCGGCCTGACCACGGTGGCCTGCGCCTCCACCGGGAACCTGGCGGGGGCGACGGCGGCGGCGGCCGCCTCGCAGGGCCTGGACTGCGTGGTGGTGATCCCGGCCGACCTGGAGGCCGGCAAGATCACCTCGGCGGCGACCTTCGGCGCCACCGTGGTCGCCGTCGAGGGCTCCTACGACCAGGCCAACCGCCTGTCGTCGCAGGCCGCCGAGGCGTTCGGCTGGGGCTTCGTCAACGTCAACCTGCGCCCGTGGTACGCGGAAGGCTCCAAGACGGTGGGGCTGGAGGTGGCCGAGCAGCTCGGCTGGTCGCTGCCCGACCACGTGGTGGTCCCGATCGCCTCCGGCGCGCTGCTGGTCAAGGTCCACCAGGGCTTCCAGGTGCTGGCCGAGCACGGCCTGGTCGAGCGGCGCCCCGTCAGGGTCCACGGTGCCCAGTCGACCGGCTGCGCCCCGGTGGCCAGCGCCTTCGCCGAGGGGCGCGACGACGTCGTGCCGGTGAGGCCGAGCGGCATCGTCAAGTCGCTGGGGATCGGCGACCCGGCCGACGGCCCGGAGGCGCTGCAGACGGTCCGCGGCAGCGGCGGGCGGGTGGAGGCGGTCGACGACGACGAGGTGGTGGAGGCGATGGCCCTGCTCGCCCGCACCACCGGCGTGTTCGGGGAGACCGCCGCGGGGGTGACCGTCGCCACGCTGGCGCGCCTGGCCGCCGCCGGCGCCTTCCGGCCGGGGGAGCGGGTGGTCGCCCTGATCACCGGCCACGGGCTGAAGACCATCGACGCGCTCGACGGCCGTGTGAGCGGCCGGACCATCACGGTCCGGCCGAACATCGACGCGCTCGAGGAGGCCCTGGCCCCCCTTCGCCCCGACCTGACCGCGACGGCCTAGTCGTCACGCTCGGCTCGCGCCGGTGATCGGGGCGAAGCGTCCGCCAGGTCCGACGTTCAAGCCGCGTCCCGGGTCGGGGTCTCGCCGTCGGAGTCGCGAGCGCCCGGGACAAGGTGCCCGGTTGCGGCAACCGGCCGGGTGCCGAGCGAGTGCAGCGCCAACGACGCGGTCGCGGCCAGCAGCACCAGGTTCTTGACCACGAACTCGCCCTCCACGCTCAGCAGCAGCGGGTTGCCGCCCACGAACGCCACGTCGGGCCGCAGCACCAGCACCAGGAACGTCCCCGACAGCTGCAGCGCGACCCCCGCCAGCACCACCGGC
>Ga0081538_10000806_pt1 | contig 34025 bp, 32 predicted proteins | sample TabmetS5T2R1_FD_71022 | JGI IMG/M metagenome (GOLD analysis project Ga0081538, IMG submission 71022) | Tabebuia heterophylla rhizosphere microbial communities from the University of Puerto Rico - S5T2R1 | ecosystem: Host-associated > Plants > Roots > Rhizosphere ...
TGGTATCGGTCCCTTCGACAACCACAGTGTCGAGGCCAATGCGGTCGATCTGAATCCTGCCGATCCCCTCCCCGCGCTCGACCTCGTCCTCGAACCGATCCGCCAGCAGTCGGACCTGCTCGTCGACGTCGCGCGCATGCTCCACAGCGCGCAGGTCCGCCGGCGAGGGAAAGCGCTCCTCGAGTGCCCGGAGCTCGTCCTCGGCCTGACCCTGCTGGATCGAGCCGTAGATCGCCGACAGCGGCTCCTTCCAGGCCAGCGTCAGGCCAACGTCGACGAGGATCACGAGGCCGGCCGTGATCAACGCCGTGGAAACCACGTGCAGGAGACGGTGCACGGGCAGATCATGACCGAGCCGACGGCAGCACCGGGCCGGTTCCCGCGCCGCGGGAGTGCGAGACTTCCGGCGCCTTCGATGTCAGAGCAGGCTCCTCGCACCGCCTCCTATGAGGCCGATCCGTCCCAGGTCGGTCGCGTTCTGCTGCTGTACTCGGGCGGACTCGATACGTCGGTGATGCTGCGTTGGATCCAGGAGCGCTACGAGGCCGAGATCGTCACCCTGACCGTCGATCTCGGCCAGCCGGAGGAGGACTGGGAGGTGATCGTCGCCAAGGCCAAGGACCTTGGTGCCGTCGACGCCTTGCTGGTCGACGCGAAGGAGGAGTTCGCCCGTTCCTATGTCTTGCCGGCGATCAAGGCGAACGCGCTCTACGGCGGTGGCTATCCGCTGTTCACCGCCCTCGGGCGCCCGCTGATCGGCAAGTTGGCGGTGGAGCGCGCGCGCCGGTCCGGCTGCGACACGATCGCCCACGGCTGCACCGGCAAGGGCAACGATCAGGTGCGCATCGAGGCCGCGGTGGCGACGCTCGACCCCGAACTGAAGCTGATCGCTCCGGTCCGCGAGTGGCGCATGGGACGCGAGGAGGAGATCGCCTACGCGCGAGAGCACGGGATCCCGGTCAAGGGCGGAACCGAGGCACCGCCCTACTCGATCGACGACAACCTCTGGGGTCGCTCCTCGGAAGGCGGGGCGATCGAGGATCTCGGCCAGCCACCGCCCGGCGACGTCTTTACGCTCGTCACCCCGCCCGACCGGGCACCCGACCATGCCGAGCTCATCCGGGTCGGGTTCGAGCGCGGTTGTCCGACCTCAATCGACGGCGAGTCGCTCGAGCTGGTCCCGCTCCTCGAACGCGCCGCCGAGCTCGGGCGGCGGCACGGCGTCGGGATCGTCGACCACATCGAGGACAGGGTGGTGGGGTTGAAGGTCCGCGACCTCTATGAGGTGCCAGCGGCGGCTATCCTGCTCACCGCCCACCGCGAGCTCGAGAAGCTCGTCTCCACGATCCACCAGAACAACTTCAAGCGTGCGCTCGAGGACAAGTGGGCCTATCTCTGTTACGCCGGTCTCTGGTACGAGCCGCTGCGCTCAGATCTCGACGCGTACATGGACGCGGCCAACGCGCGCGTGGACGGCGAGGTGACGCTGAAGCTTTACAAGGGCTCTGCAAGCGTGGTCGCGCGGTCGTCGCCGCACGCGTTGTACGACCGCTCGCTGGCGAGCTTCGGCGAGTCCGGGGGGGAGTTCAGCGAGGCGGCAAGCCCGGGCTTCATCGAGCTCTTCACCCTGCAGAGTCGGCTCGCGCACCGGGTTCGCGAGCGCGCGACACGGGTAGAAGCCGAGGAGGAGGAGTAAGAGGCCGAGTGAGTGCAATCTATGAACTCATCGGGCGCTTGGTGGTGCGCTCCGTCTGGCTGCGCTACGGCCGCCAGCTGAGAACCGCCGCCGGGGTCGGGCTCGGAGCGTTGCTGCTGGGCGGCTACCTGGCCGCCAAGCGCGAGCCGCCCGAGGGCTAGACCTACCGGTTCTGGAACCCCGCGTGTACGTCGTCGGTGACCTTGAGGCTGGCGGGATAGTTGCCGTCGGCGGTGTAGGTTGAGGTCGGCGAAACGGCGGTTGAGTCGTCGTGCTGGCTGTCGCCGTCGAGGTCCAGGCGTAGGCCAAGGGATCGCCGTCGGGATCGCTCTACTGATTCCCCGAGGAGTCCACGGTCAGCGGGGCGGGGCCGCCGGTCGGGTCGGCCGTGGCTGACGGCGGTTGGTGCCTGATTGCCCTGGACGTGGGCGATGCGCATGATCCGGCCGCCGTCGAAATCGGGGTACCCTGTATCGGGTAATCGAGGCTAGCCTACGTGGGTCCGTGGCCCCGGATTGCCACGCTTGAACGCGACATCCTCTCGCCAATCCGCCGACCGGTCCCTGTTCGACGAGACGGGTGTAGACGTGCGCCGCTATGTGGTGGCGTTCCGCCGCAGTCGTTGGCTGATGGCCGGAATCGTCATCGTGATCACGGGAGCAGCGCTGATGCTGTCGCTGCTGCTGCCGAAGACATACGAGGCGACCTCGACAATCGTGCTGAACACGATCCCCGGCGCGTTCGGCACCGAGGATGGGGAGGCGCAGGAGCGACGCCTCGCGACGCTCAACTCGCTGTTGCTCAGCACCGAGGTCACGCGCAGGGCCGCCGAGCAGGTGCCGGGCGAGACCTCCGATTCCATTTCGTCTGCCTCCGAGTCGACCGTCGACCCGACGTCCAACCTGATCTATGTCACCGTCTCCGACGAAGATCCCGAAACCGCCGCCGCGATCGCGAACGCTGTCGCGCAGTCGTCCCTGGAAGTGCAGACGGAGCGCGACCAGGAGCAGTTTGAGGCGGCAGCACAGAGCGTCCGCGAGCAGATCGCCGCTCTCGGGGATGATCCGGCCGCAACCGATCAGGTGGCTGGCCTACGACAGCTGCTGACCGAGTACGAAGCGCAGGCCGCGGCTCCCGCCGCCGACCTCGACGTGGCCGAGGAGGCCGCGGTTCCCGACAACCCTGCCTCGCCGCGCCCGCAGCGCAACACGGTGTTGGCGTTTTTTGCCTCGGTCTTCCTGGCCATCCTCGTCGCTCTCGGTCGCGACCAGCTGCGACCGCGGATCCGCGACCCACGAGAGCTCAGCCAGATCCTGGGAACCCCCTTGCTCGCTGGCGTTCCATTCGTCGGGCGTCGATTCGGCCGCGGAAAACACATCGGCGCCATGGCCGAGCACGAGGCCTACCAGACGCTCCCCGCCGCACTGGAGCTCGGTGCTCCGCCGGACACAAAGCGGCTGATTCTCGTCTGCAGCGCTCTCCACGGTGAAGGCAAGACGACCGTGACCGCCAGATTGGGCATAGCGCTCACACAGGCAGGACACAAGACGCTTCTGATCTCGGCGGATCTGCGATGGCCCGACCTGCACGAGTCGTTCGAGCTGCCAGTGGGCCCGGGACTAAGCGATGTTCTCAAGCTGCGCGCGCGCGCAGGAGTGAGCAAGGATCTGCTCACAGCAACGGCGCACAAGGTCGCGGTCCGGGGCCCGGCCGGGGCTGAGCGGCGTCTCGATGTGCTGACCAGCGGTAGCAAACCAAGCGATCCGGCACGGCTGCTCTCGTCTGCGGCGCCGGCCCCCTACTACCTCGGCGCCCGTCGGTCACTGTTCCGTGGTATCTCGGAAGAGGAAGAGGAGGAGGGCCCGCGCGCGGGTCTTGGTTCTCGCTGAGCGGAGTCGCCGGAGCATTTCCTAGTGCGCGTTCACGTCGTCGACCCACCGGCGTACACCCCGCCTTATGACAACTCGCTCTGCGCCGCTCTGACAAGGACCGGCGCCGACGTCGAGCTGATTACGAGTGAGTTTCTGCACGGCCGGGCTCCCGACCTGCTCGGATTCCCGGTCGATGAGCACTTCTACCGTGCCAGCGCCAAGCGTGGCTCGGGCGCCCGAGGACGCAAGCCGCAGAAGGCGATCGAGCACGTAGCCGGGATGTACCGCCTACGCACGCGCACTGCGGCCGCGGACATCGTCCACTACCAGTGGCTCGACCTGCAAGTCCTGGATTGGCTGCTCCTTCCGGCGCCGCGCCCGCGCCTCCTGACAGCACATGGGACCCTGCGCGGTGGACGGCCGGGGTGGGGCGCGCGCCGGGTCTACCACCAGATGGATGCGGTCGTCGCCCTCTCGGAGTACGGGGCGGCGAAGCTACGCGAGCAGGCTGGGGTCCCCTCAGAACGCGTACACGTCATTCCTCACGGTCCCCTCGACTATGTCACGCGCATCCCATCCCCGGCGCCGTTGCCGGCTGAGCTCAACGGCAGCGATGGCCCGGTCGTTCTGTTCTTTGGGATCGTGCGCCCGTACAAGGGTGTGGACGTGCTGCTCGACGCCGTCCAGCAGCTGCACGGCACCGGCGCTGAGCTGTGGATCGTGGGCAGGACACTCCACGTCGACGTCGAGGAGCTTCGCGAGCGAGCACGCCGGAGCTCGATCAAAGTCCGGTTCGTCTCCCGGTTCGTCGACGATCGCGAGATCCCGCCAGTGTTCGAGCGCGCGGATCTCGTTGTGCTTCCGTACCGGGAGGTCGAGCAGTCGGGGGTGCTGTACCTGGCGCTCGCGTTCGGGAAGCCGATCGTGATGAGCGCGGTTGGCGGATTCCCGGAGGTCGCCGCACGTGGTGCCGGCCGTCTCGTGCCGCCGGGGGATGTCGAGTCCCTCGCCCAGACGATCGGCGACCTGCTGGAGCGACCAGAGGAGCGGCGCCAGCTTGCCGACTCCACTCGCGCTGCCGTGGCCGAGCACTACTCCTGGGACGCCATCGCCAAAGACCACATCGCCCTGTACCGCGAGCTCCTCGGCGAGTGAGAGGAGCCTTTCGCCGTGCTCGCCTGACCGATCGAACCGATCAGTAGGCGCACCGGGCGCGACGCGAAGGCGACCGGAAATAGCGCGAGTTCCCCACAAAGCGCGCCGTCACGCGGTAGCTGGCGGAGTCGAAGCTCTCGACCCCGAAGCGCTTCCTGAACGAGGCGTCCTTGGGCCGGAGACCCAGCCTGCGGCGAGCGACACGGTCCCAGCGACCGCTGCGCTTGCGCTCTAGCTTGATCTCGATCCGGTTCGCGTAGCCCAGATCGATCCGTTTGCCGCGCTCACCAGTGACGCGGCCCTTGACGAGTAACTAACGGGTGCCGTCTCGCTCGAGGCAGGCAGGCTCGTTCAAACGAAGCATCGATGGCCCCCTCTTGAGCAGGACCTTCCCCCTGCGGGGGCCGAGCGTGACCGCGGACGGGCCTCCCGTCCCTGTCGTGGGGCATCCACCATTGGTTCGCGTTCACGGTCAGCTGCCTGTTTGGGAACGCCGCCCGTATCTCCTCGACGAACTCGGCGGTGTAGCGCCTCCGGTTCGTCAGGGTCATCGGTTGCCCAATCCGCGGATCGGGCGGCACGGCGGGAGTGCCCACGGCGTTTCCGGTGTGGATCGAGCTCAGGTTGACGTTGTCGACGGCGACGCCGACATAGCCGTGAAGAACTAGGTAGGCCGCCTAGCCGGCGCACACCCACGCCGCGGAGCCGGAATCGGCCCAGATCTGGGCCGCGATCCTGCTCTGCTCGCTGGGCGAGGCGTTCTGGGGCAGACCCTGGCCGCCGTACAGGCGCCAGGTGGAGGGGAGGATCTGGTAGGCGCCGCCGGCCCCGGAACTGGGGTTGACGGCGCTGAAGTTGCCGCCCGACTCGCACATGACGATCCCCTCGGGAATCGCCCAGTCGCCGAACCAGCCGCCAACCGTCTGCTGCGCCTGCTCGGCGGAGATCTGCTCGAGGCGTTGCACTTCGGACGTCCAGTCAGATACCTGCGACTGGAGGCTCGCCAGGGCGGCCTGCTGGCGCTGGCGCGCCGCTTCCAGCGCGGCCGCCTGAGCCTCGGCATCGGCGCGCACGGCGGCGATCTGCGCTCGAGCGGAGGCGATGCGCTCGTTGAACGCGGCCGCCTGCGCTTCCGCCTTCTCCACCGCCTCGAGCTTGCTGGCCACGTCGTCTCTGAGCGCGCGCACGCGCGCTACGAGGTTCGCGTCGGCTTCCTCGATCCGTCGCAGGAACTCCGCCCGAGTGGCGAGATCGTCGAACCCGTCGGCGTTCAGCAACAGCAGGGTCTCGTCGGCCACGCCGTTCCTGTAGATGGCCACCAGCCGGTCGGCGAGGACGTCAAGGCCGCGCTGCAGTCGAGCCTTGGCGGCCTGCAGTTCGGCGCGCGCCGTCGCCACCTGTGCCTCTAGCTCGGCTTCGCGCTCCTGACCGCGGGCGAGCACGGCCGAGAGCTCGGCTTCGCGCTGAGCCGCCATGACCGCCTCGTACTGTGCGTCCGCCAGCTCCGCGCTGCGGGCCTCGATCGCGGCGCCCAGGGAGGCGGCCTCCTGCTCGGCGCCGGCGATGCGGGAGTTCAGCTCCTCGATCGTCTGTGCGCCCGATGGCGCAATCGGGAGCGCGATCGCCGTCGCCGCAAACGCCGCCGCGCAGGCGAGCGCCCCCTTGGCGCGTCGCGGGACGCCGGGCATTGGCAGCTTGTGTCGAGTCTCTTTGCCCATCTCGGTTGGCCTACGGGGTTAGCTGGCGGGCTCGCGCCTGTGGGCCGGCGCTACGCGTAAGGCCGCGATTCGCCCCTGACGGCGATGGACGTCGCCGCCCGCGGTTCCCCCGCTTCCCCGACGCCGTCGAGGAACTCGGCTGAACTCGGCGCGGAATCCTAGCGAATGCTTAAGAACCGCTTAGGGCCGTGCCCGGGCCCCCATGGCCTGCAACGGATGTTGCAGGCGGTGCCGACGGGCCCTGCTCGAGCTCCGGATGCCACTCGATGCCCCGCAGTCGGGCGATGGCAAAGACCAGGACGACGAGCACACCGGTGCCCGCGACGGCAAAGCTCGCGCGCGGATCGAGCACGGCGGCAACCGCCCCGCCGAGCAGGAAGCCGATCCCGGGCATCGCGCTCGCCAGCGCCTCGAGGAGCGCGAGCACGCGCGCCTGGTAGGTCGCCCGGGTGAGCTCCTGTACCGCTGTCACCAGGGCCACCCATTGGATGCCGTTCCCGGTGCCGCCGATAGCGGACGCCGTGCAGGCGACGGCCAGGGAGGGGGCGGCACCCATTCCGAGGTACGCGGCGCCGATCGCCAGGGTGCTTACGATCAGCAGGGCCGGAAGCGGGACGCGGCGGACGGCGGCGAAGACGAGGCTGCCCACCACCATGCCGGTGCCCCAGCTCGCGAGCATGAGGCCGTAGCCGAAGTCGCTGGCGTCGAGGGTCTCCTTGGCGAAGGCCACCTCGATCGGGATCACGGTGGCGAAGAACACGAAGGCCGCGGCCTGGGCGCTCAGCAGCCGTCGCAGCGGGGCTCGCTCGCGCACGTAGGCGAAGCCCCGCCTTAGGCGCACGCTCCACCCGCGCTCGTCGGGTTCAGTGGCAGGCGTTGGCAGGCTGCGGGTCGCCGCGAGCAGGGCCGCAACGCAGATGAAGGACGCGGCGTCCGCCAGTAGCGCGACTTCGACTCCGGCCCCGGCCACTACCACCCCGCCGAGGGCCGGCCCGACGGCGGCGCCGGCCGTAAACGCGACGTTGAGCAGCGCGTTGCCTTCCCGCAGCTGACCCGCCGGCGCCAGCACGGCGGCCGCGGACGCGCGCGTCAACGCCCGGGCGGCAGACGCGATCGCTCCGTCGAACGTCGCGATTGCGAGCACGGCTGCGAGCGCGAAGTCCTCGGCGAGCAGCGCGAGGACCGCGAACGCGCCGGCCTCGGTCGCATACAGCGCCGGTAGGACACGGCGCGCGTTGACCCCATCCAGTCGCGACACGAGCGGTGGGGTGAGAAAGGCCGGCGCGAAGTGCACCCCGAGAAAAAGTCCCGCCGTCGCCAGCGTGCTGTCGGTCTGATCGAAGACCAGTACCGCGAGCGCGATCTCGCCCAGCCAGTTCCCGAGCTCGTTGACCAGGTACGCGGAACCCAGCGTCGGGAAGGCCGGCAGTCTCAGGGGGCGAAGCGCAGCGGCCATGGCTGAGGCGAAGTTACCCAGCGACCGGCAGGCTCCTTCCTCGGCGCGAGCCACTCGCAAGTTTGCGCCCTTTTTTGATGTTTTGCGGCGTTTTTTGCATCTCCGTTCAGGTTGTGGTAGGTTTGCCCACGTCCTCGATGTCCACCGGGAAGGAGGCGGGGACATGGGCTATCGCAAGAGCTGAGCGCTAGAGAAGACTTCAAAGCCAAGCGGAGCAGCGCGGGACGCGCTGGTCCGCTTTGTGCTGTTGGGCCCAAGCGGTTAGCGACTGGTAGGTCGGCTGCGGCTTGGGCGAGTGATGCCGGTGTTGACGACGTCGTGAATCCGGCGGTCGAGTGCCAGCTCGGCCTCGAAGTCGGCGTCCTCGCCGTGGCGGTACGGCAGATCCTTATCCGCGAGCACCTCGATGAACGCGTCGACGAAACGTGGATCGAGCTGAGTGCCGGCGACGCGGCGAAGCTCGACGATCGCCTCGTAGGAGCTGACCGGATCGCGGTATGAGTCTCTCGCCGTCATCACGTCGTATGTGTCCGCGACGGCGATGATCCGCGAGAGCAGCGGGACCTCATCGTCCTTCAGCCCGCGCGGATAGCCGAGCCCGTCGAGACGCTCGTGATGGGCGAGGATGATCTCGCCGATCGGCGCGTAGCCGTCGATCTGAGAGACGATCTGCGCGCCCTCGTACGGGTGCTTCTTGATCTCGGCCCATTCGGCGTCGTTCAGGTGTCGCCGGCTCGACTTCAGGATCGCGTCGGAGAGGACAAACTTGCCGATGTCGTGCAACAGGCCGGCGGTGTGGACAAGCTCCTGTTCTTCTTCCGACAGTCCCGCCTGCGCAGCGATCTCGCGGGAGTACCGGGCAACCGCGGCACTGTGGCGGGCGGTCATCCGGTCGCGCACGTCGAGAGTTCGAAGCAGGGCGCTGAGTAACGCGACCTGGAACCCGGCAAGCTGGCGCGCCCGCAGCTCGAGCTCGTCGGACCGGTCCTGAGAGATCAGAAGTGCCCCGATGAGGTACTGGAAGACCAACACCAGCACGCTGAAGAGGGCCACGGCCGCCGTGCCGATCTCCGCCGCGGCAAAGGCCACCCCGACCGCGAGCATCGCCGATGCAAGCTCCGACGGCAGCAGTGGAAGGAGTCCGCGGCGGACCTTGGTGGAGAACCGGCTGCGTTCCACGTAGCACGAGTACGCGGCGATCAGCGTGAAGTCGATCGCCAGTGCGAACGCGAAGAGGGCGAAAACGAGGAGGTAGTAGGCCGGGTCGGATTCCCCGATCCCGGCACTGCCCGTGATCTCGTGGAAGGCAAGTCCGCCCAGCAGGGGAAACCACGCGTACGTGACGAGGTTGATCAGCAGGTGATCGCGCGGATAGCGATGTCGAGCCCAGCCTGCAAGGATCGTGGCCACGCCGATCAGGGCAGCGGCCGACGCACCCACCAATACTGCCGCGGTGACGATCGCCAGGAAACTCGCGGATACCGCCACGCGGTGGACCCGCGTCTCGATGGCCGTCAGGTCGCTGATGATCGAGAGCGCGAGCAGTGTCGCGATCAGCGGGAGATCCCAGTTCGAGTCCCCGGCGACGAGGGCGCAGAGTGTCACGGCCGCCGCGAGAGCGACGATCTCCAGCGCGACAACCCCTCTGGTCGGGCGTTCGGTCATCTCCGGTCGGCGAGCGACCTACTCGACGGTGGAGCCTGCGTTGCGCCCGAGGCGCGGCACGGCGCGCGGCTGGCGCATCGAGGCGATGAACTCCTCGAGATCGCCGAGCGAATAGCGACGCTGTCCACCCGGCGTGCGATAGACGGGCACCAGGCCCCGATCGGACCACTTGCGAAGCGAGGCCGCGCTCACGCCCAAATGAGCGGCCGCCTCGCTGACGTTCAGCAGTTTGAGACTTCCTTCCATGACTCCCAGCTCTTTTCCAGACCCGTCGCAAAGCGGCGAGAACTTGCAATGACTGGGACTTATTAGCCCTGGCTGGGCGGGGCGGCAATGCCTGCGGCAGGGCTTGCCGAAAGATGCGCAGGTCTTGGCGTGAGAACCTGTGCACCGGGCACAGGTTGGGCGGCGCCTGCCGCTAGTCGAGTTGCTCGAGCAAGAGCGAGGTGGCGTCGTCGGGGTCCTCCCCGAGTGACGGCACGCCCTCGCGCCCGGCCACGAGCCGAGCGGCTCGGTAGCCGTAGAGCTTGGTGGCGGATCCCGCCTGCCGCCGGATCCGGCGCAGCGGGCCCGCCAGCACGTCGAGCTGTGCCTCGTTGCCGCAGATCACGACCGCGACGGGCTGAAGCGCGCGCAACGCGCTCTGAAAGCGGCGCTCGGCCAGCTCCGCTGAAAGCACGAGCACGCGCAGCCCAGCGCGGCGAAGCGAGAGCTCGAGCGCCTGCACGTAGACGCCTTCGACTCCGACCGGCGAGCCGGAGTCGAGCAGCAGCACGCCTTCGGGCCGGGTCGCAGACGGGGCGAGGCGGCGCGCAGAGTGCAGCCAGCCCGTGGCCCAGCGACACGCGGCCTCGAGCTCAGCCTCTCCGTTGGGCCGCCGTGACGCCATCTCGAGGGCCGGCAGCAGAACCTCGCTCACGGTCCGCTCCACCGAGCGAATCGCGAGGCTCTCCTCGAGCTCGCGGTCCGCGGCGGCCTCGTCGAAGCGGTCGAACGCCGCGAGCAGCCGCGCCGGGGAGGCCGGGCCGCGGCCTCGACGCCGCGCGATGTCGACCGCGCTGGAGATATTGCCCGTCTCGCGCAGCGCTTCGCGCAGCGCCTCGAGGTCGTTCAGCTCATACAGGCGGTGGTTGCCGGGGGTGCGGCGGGGCACCGGGTAGCCCAGTCGGCGCTCCCAACTGCGCAAGGTGCTTGTGCTGACGCCGAGAATCTCGGCCGCCGCGTTGATGCGAATCCCGCTCATCGGTGCCGGTCCTTGCCCTACCGGTTATCGGCAGCTGGGCAGGATCTCAGCAGCTTCTTCGAACTTAGGCGCGCTTTTCTGGCGCCGCGCTAGCGATCTTGCAACGGTGGGCCGGCGCTGTCAGTCGTTGCCACCGGCTCCCCGGCCGCCTTGGCCGCGTAGCTCGCCTGCTCGGCGGCCTCGATCAGCGTCTCGGCGCTGTCGCCGTCGTCCGGGCAAGAGGCGATCCCGATGGCGACCGCCAACCGTGGCCCCTCGTCAAGCTGTGAGTTGGAGATCAGCTCCGCGAGTTCGGTTGCCGCCGGCTTCAGCTGGCTGGCGTCCTGATGCGGCGCGAGGATGCAGAACTCGTCATCGCCGACGCGGAACGCCTGGTCGACCGCGTCGAGCTGACGGGTGATGACGCCGGCGACCGCGGTCAGCATGCCGTCGCCGGCCTCGTCGCCGTATGCGTCGTTGATCTTGCCCAGCCCGTCGATGTCGATGAGTGCGACTGCGAAGGGATGCTCGTAGCGGCGGTGCTCGGCAATCAGGATGCGCAGCCACTCCTCGAGGTGGGAGGGACCTGGGAGGCCGGTCAGCGGATCGTGGTTGGCGCCGCCGCTTCGGCGGTCGACCAGGTCGCGTGTGACGGCGCCTTGGATCGTGCCGAAGGCCTCCGCCAGGCGCGAGACGGCGGCTGCGAAGTCTCCGGGCTCAGCCTCGGGGACATCCCGGCGCAGCGACTCGATCAGCAGCGTTTGTAGCGTGGCGAGGTCGCGCGGGATGAGCTCGGGGGCTGTCGGCCCTTCCCGCAGCCGCGCGACCTTCGCCAGCCGCTTACGCTCGGCGCCTAGGTCGCCGTTCTCTGCGCCCTCCGGGTCGGAGAGCCGCTCGAGGATGTCGGCGATCAGCGGTGGCGCTTCCTTGGCGATCCACGGCAGCGAGAGCTCGCCGACATCGCGAAGCTCGGTGCGCTCGATCAAGCGCAACAACCACGCCTTGGCGAGCTCCTCGCGATCGCTCGGCGAGTCGCCCGCCGCACCTCCGGATGCCTTCGCCACGCTCCCCGCAAAGTAGAGGATGCATAGGTCGGTACGGGAGGTCCGGCAACCCGCCGTCGTGGGCGCAAATGGGCTTACACTCGCGGCAGGCGTGAGTGCGGACGAGCGAGAGCACGGCGGCCCGCGGCCGCTACCGCAGGGGCCGGAGGGATCGGAGTCGCCCGGCGGCGACGCGATCATCGGTGCGACCCTAGAGGGACTGCGGCGCGCGGCCGAGGAGGTCGAGCACATTGCGGCGATTGCCGAGACCCTGCAGCGCAGCCTGTTGCGCGAACGGCTGCCGGAGATACCCGGTCTGCTGGTGGCGGCCCGGTACCTCGCCGGCAGCGCGGACGCCCAGGTGGGAGGGGACTGGTACGACGTGCTCTCGCTGCGCGACGGCCAGGCCGGAGTGGCAATCGGCGACGTGGTCGGTCACGGGATCGACGCCGCGGCGCGGATGGCGCACCTGCAGAGCGCGCTTCGCGCCTACGCGCTGGAGGGACTGCGCCCGTCGCTCGTGCTCGAGCGCATGAACGGCTTCGCGCGCGAGCTCGAAGGCGGCCCGATGGCAACGCTCCTCTACGCCATGGTCGACCCGGAGGAGGGTCGCCTTCGCCTCGCCTCGGCGGGTCATCCCCCTCCGCTCGTGATCGATCCCAACGGCAACGCTCATTACGCCGAGGGCAGGGCGGGCAGCCCGCTCGGCGTGGTCCCATTTCCCTCCTACGAGGAGAGCGTCGTCGCACTCGCCCCAGGCTCGATGGTGCTGCTCTACACGGACGGATTGGTCGAGCGTCCGGACGCCTCGCTCGATGAAGGGCTTGAGTGGCTGCGCGGCTTCGCGCCCGGGGTGGCCTCCGATCCGAGGGAGCTTTGCGCGGCTCTGGTCGGCACGCGCTTTCGCGACTCCGCGCCGCGAGACGACGTCGCGCTGCTGGCGATTCACCTCGAACCGGTCCCGGTCAGCGGCGTGGAGCTGACCCTGCGGGCGGAGCCGGAGTCGCTCGCGCCGATGCGTCGGTCGCTTTCGCGCTGGCTGCGGGCCGCGGGCGCGACCGACGCCGAGACCTACGAGCTTCTGGTCGCGTGCGGTGAGGCCTGCTCGAACGCGATCGCCCACGCCTACCCGCCCGGAGAGGCCTCGTATGTCGTCTCCGCGCGCCAGTCCCATGGCGAGATTGAGATCAGCGTGCGCGACTTCGGCAGTTGGCGGGATCCCCGCGGCGGCTCTCAGGGACGCGGTCTGCGACTGATCGACGAGCTGATGGATGCGGTCGAGGTCGACCGCGGCAAGGCGGGTACCGTCGTCCGGATGCATCGGCGACTGGGTGAGAGGGTGAGAGCATGAGGGATCGAATCGCGGGGTTTGATTTCGACGAGCGCGACGGCGTCGTCGTGGCGCGGGTCGGCGGCGAGATCGACAGCTCAAACGCCAGCGAGCTGCGCCTCGCTTTCAGCGAGCGACTTCCGAGCGCGACCGACGCGCTCGTGCTGGACCTGTCGCACGTCACCTACCTCGACAGCGCCGGAATCCAGCTCCTGTTCGAGCTCGGAAAGCGGCTCGGCGCGCGCAGGCAGATGCTGCGGCTGGTGGTGCCGAAGGACGCGCCGATGCGCCGGGTTCTCGAGCTCTGCGACATGGCAAGCGTCGCTCCGCTGGATCTGGAGCTGGAGGGCTCGTTGAAAGCGCTAGAGGACCCGGAGTCGCGGCTGTAGATAGGGCCCGCCGGCGCTAGCCATGCGTGGCCGCCGACCAGGACGCCCCGAACCGCTCGACCGCGCGATCTAGCTGACGATCGACGTCGCCGCCGTTGCGAAGGATGTCGCCCACCCGGTTGGCGAGCGCCTGCAGCAGCAGGAGCTCGCTGCGGCCGATCGGGCGGCTGGTGCGCGTCGCGAGCGCGAGCACGCCGACGAGCTTCCCGTCAGCCAGAATCGGCGCCGCGAGCACTCCGCCGCCCTCTGATATGCCGGCGAGGGCGACCGACCCAAGGCCCGAGACCAGCTGGGCGCGGCGCCCGAGGGCCACCCTGCCGAGCGGCCCGTCGCCCAATGCCACCCGGTCGGGCAACGCCGCCACCGCGGCTCCCTGAAGCTCTGTCGCGGCCGCGCGCCGCAGTACCATCCCGTCCTCTTCCGCCAGGAACACCGCGCCTCCATTCAGGTCATACAGCGATGCCAACCCGGCGAGCATGCCCCCAAGCGCCCGGTCGACCTCGTCCGGCGTATCGCGGACCGCCGCGTGCGCGTTCGAGTTGCGATCCGGGCGTCGCGCAACGGCCTCGGGCTCGCCCAGTGCGCTCGTGATCTCCTCGCGCTGGAGCGCGAGCGCCACAGCCTGCGAGCGGGTCGAGGCGCCCAGCTTGCCCATCGCGTTTCTGATGTGGGTGCGTACGGTCTCGGGCGACAGGAAGAGTTGCGCCGCGATCTGGGCGCCGCTCATGCCGCCGGCGAGCAGACCCAGCACCTCTCGCTCCCGACGGGTCAGCTGAGTGCGATGGTGTCGACCCCCTGCCTGAGCGGTCGTTGTCTCGTTCGAGTTCATCTACCTGTCCCCCGTCAACAGCTGGCCAGTCCCTGGCGTCTCGCTGGCCAGCGTAACACTAACCGCTTTGAGGTAATGCAGGGCGTGTTTCTTGGTAATTGCGACGCTCCTGTCTTGACTCGCCGTTCGGCTGACCTTAACTAGCGACTGTCCCATAAGCGACGCACTGCCGTCACGCACAGGCGAACAGGACCGGTGATTCGGTGGGAACCACCGGGACTGATCCCACACGACGATCTGGGGGTTCAGACCGTTCAGGGGAGGGCCGGTGGCAACGGCGGAACTCAAGGGGTGATTCAAAATTTCATCGTTCGATTCAGAGCAGGCTTCGGGCCCATACCGATGGAGCCTTGCAGCGCTGCTCGCCATCTTGGCCGTCCTCGCAATCCCGGCAACCGCACTGGCACAGGCCGATAACCCGACGGAGGCGCAGTACGAGCCGGTCACCGAGCAGATCGATCAAGGTCCCGGCACGCTGACGGAAGTCCAGACCGGAGGTCCCGGCGACCCCGCCGATCAGCAGAGCGCCGATCGGCCGGTTGCGGGCCTACCGTTCACGGGTCTCGATATCGGGCTGCTAGCCGCCGTGGCGGCACTGCTGGGCGGCTCGGGTCTCCTGGTGCGACGCATGTCCAGGGCACCCTCGGAGGACTAGGCAACCAATGGGGGATCCACAGGACAGACGCTCACTGCGGAGGCTACGCCGATTGCGTGCGCTCGAGGCCCGGCGGCTTATCGACATGGTGGCGCTACGCGTGGCGCCGTCGCTCGCCGCTGGGCTGATCGCGTATTCGCACCTGGGCGGCTTCGGGGACGGACTGATCGTCTTCGCGTGTATGTTCGCCGCGAGCCAGCTGATCGAAACGGCTCGCTTCCCCCTGCACCTGATGCCGGCCGCGCGTGTCGGGCTGGCGCTGCTCGCACCGGTACTCGGCGGCGCTAGCGCGTGGTTGATTGTCAACGCCGCTGGTGAGCCGTACGCCCTTGCTCAGTACGAGGCCGTCGTCCTCGGGGCGTCCCTAGTGCTGGCACTCGGCGCCTGGATAAAGACGCGGCTCGGCGAAGACATGCGCGCGCGCGTGCTCGTGATCGGTGCACGTGATTTCGCGGCCGACCTCACGGCGGAGCTTGCTGCGGCCAGGGTGAGGAGCTATGAGGTCGTCGGGTGGGTGGGCCCGGAGGGCCCCGCCGAGTACCGGCGCCTGCGTTGGCTCGGAGGCTTGGAGGACGTGCGACGTGCCGTCGTCGAGGAAGGAATCGAGTTGCTGATCTGCGCCCTGCCTGCGGCAGACAGCGAGGGAGGTCGGCTTGAGGACGTCTGCGCACAGGTCGCCGACCAATGCCTCGACCTGCCCGTGCGTCTGATCACTGCAAATCAGCTGTACGAGGAGACGTTCGGACACGTGCCGATCGGGACGATCGATGCAGCCTGGTACCGCTACATCATGCACCCGCGTTTCCGCGCGGTCTCTCCCACCTCGAAGCGGATCTTGGATCTCGTGGCGGGCGCGCTGATCGGCATCTTGGCGATGCCCCTGTTGATCGGCGCGGCTATTGCTATCAAGGTCGGCGACGGCGGACCGGTGTTCTATCGCCAGCGGAGACTCGGCGAGTACGGCGAGTCGTTCGGAATCCTGAAGCTGCGCACGATGCGGGTGGACGCCGAGGCCGCCGGTCCCCAATGGTCCAGCGCGGACGACGAGCGCATCACCTGGATCGGTCGGATTCTCAGGCGGACCCATGTCGATGAGATCCCGCAGCTCTGGAACGTGCTTCGTGGACAGATGACTTTGGTGGGGCCGCGCCCCGAGCGGCCCGAGATCGTGGGCGAGCTCGAGCGGCGATTCCCTCACTACACCCGGCGTCATCTCGTGAAGCCCGGAATCACGGGCTGGGCGCAGCTTCGGTGCGGCTATGCCGGCTCCGAGCTGGGCACGGCGTGGAAGCTGTGCCACGACCTCTATTACGTGAAGCGTCGCTCCGTGCTGGTCGACGCGCTGATCCTCACGGAAACCGCCGTGGTCGCCTTCCGCGATGCCCACCGCGCCCTCCGTGCTCCCGGAGAGCGCTTCTTGCTGAAAGAGAGGCCTCATGGCTGAGCGAGGTCTCCTGGCGAATGAGACAGCCACTGGGACTGAGGCAGACGAGGGCTACGTCGCCTTGCTCGTCGTGGACGACGACTACCAGTGCATAGATGTCGCGCCCGGGGCGTGTCGCCTTCTGGGCATGAGTCGCGACGAGGTGCTCGGCAAGCGGCTGGACGCGCTAGTGGCACCCTCAGCCCGCGAGAGATTCCGCCATGTCTGGCAGGCGTTTCGGGAGGCCGGGGGGCACGCCGGGCCGTTCCTGCTCGACGGAGTGGCGCCGTACGAGGCCAACATCACCGTCACAGCACGCGTGCTCCCCTCGCGTCACCTTGTCGTCCTCACGCCGACCGACCGGGACGAGGGCTGGACCAACGGCCCGGCAGGCGCGCGCGATAGTGCTTCGCGCACCCGCCGCCGCGCGCGCGAACCCAGCGCCCGCGAGCGTCAGGTGCTCCGTCTGTTGGCGAGTGGCGCGACCGATGTCCAAGTCGGCGCTTGGCTCTCGCTCTCGCCGGCCACCGTGCAGACGCACGTCCGCAATGCCAAGGCCAAGCTCGGCGCCCGCACGAGGGCCCAGGCTGTTGCGCTCGCATTGCAGCGGGGAATGATCACCCCAAGCCAGTAGCTCGGTCGCCGCCTGGGCCTGGCCGGCTATCCGTCGGCGCCTCCGTTCGCGAGCCTGCGCCGCAGCTCTCTGACGTCGTCGCTGTCCGGGTAGAGCTCGTGCGCGATCTCGATTTCTCGCCTCGCCAGCTCCGGATCTTCGGTTGCGTTCAGCTCGGCGAGTAGGTAGTGGCTCGCCCATTCCTCAGGCACGAGATCCGCTGCCTCTCGGAAAGCGCCGATCGCCCGCTCCCGATCTCCGGATGCCGTCGCGATGGCGCCCTCGGCGAGCAGCGGGGCGTCGCTCAGGCGATTGAGCGATCTCGCACGGTCGAGGTCGTCATACGCACGCTCGAGATCGTCGCGCCAGCCCGCGTAAGCATCATTGACGTAGCGCTCGCTCAGGAATGGCGGGACGAGGCTGAGCGCCACCACACCGACGAGCGCAACGACCGCAAGTCGGCCGCGCCCCAGGGCGTGCATTTCGCGGGCTTGACCGACGCAGGCCGACCCGAGCAGGGCGAGGGTGGGTGCGGTCAGCGCCGGGTAGTGAAAGAACCAGTCAATGGACGAGTGTGCGAGCCAGTACGTGCCGCTCGCCAGTGCGACGGCCGTGACGCTTGCCCATGCGGGCTCGCGGCGTCGCGTTCTCAGCGCCCCGACCACGGCCGCTCCAACGGCTATCACGAACAGCGCCAAGCCGACCACGCCGAGCTCTCCGAGGATCTCGAGCTCGACGCTGTGGGCGTCGTTTGCGACGGGGACACCTCCGGGGGGTCGGACTCGCAGATAGGTGTACTTGAATCCACCGGCGCCGTCGCCGAGGACCGGATCGTCCGAGAACTGGTCGAGCGCCACGTCCCAGAGCTGGTCGCGCCCGGTCCCAAAGTTGAGCGCGAAGCGACTCGATCGTCCTTCGGAGGAGAAATCCTTGCCTGACCGGAACTCCGCCGCTTTCTGGCCGATCCAGTCGACCGGATCTCCCACCGCCACCACGAAGGCGACGGCAGATGCCGTCACAAAAACGACGAGTCCGAGAGCGACCGCGCGGTTGGTTCTCTCCGCGCTCACGCGAGTTCGGCGGTGGCTGTCGATCCATGCAGCAAGGGCGCCGACCGCGACCGCAAGGGCGCTCGTCGCCACAACCGCGGTCCCGGCGGCGTGCATTTCATCGACGGCGTCCCTGACTGGCCCGTCGAACTGGTAGAGGTCGGTTAGCGCTGGCACAACCCCGATTGCGCAAAGCGCTGGGAGTAGGAGCCACACCAGCGCCCGCAGCCGCAACGGCGCCGCCAGCAGGTAGACCCCGCAGGCAAGCACGCCTGCCACCACCGAGCCCCGACTCTGGCTCAGCAACGCGAGATCGAGGCAGAGCGTCGCGGCGCCTACCGCGAGGGCTCGGAAAGGCCAGGCCCACGAACGATCGGTCGCCAGCCCGAGCGCCGGGAATAGCGCAATCAAGAAGAACGCCGAGTTGGCGTTTCGATAACCGATCGGGAAATCGAGTGTCAGGTCCTCTTCGAGGTACTGACGCGGGTCGTCTCCGATCAACATGCCGATCGCACATACGGTCCCCGCCACTGTGGCGGCCACCGCCAAGGGCACGAGTGCCAGGGTCGCGCGCGCGCCACCCATCCCGGCGAGCCACATCCCCAACCCGAATACGACCGCGTAGATCAGGATTCGCTGCCCGTCAGCGATCGCGGCCGCTGGTGATGGGCTCCAGAGCGCTGACAGCGTCGCCCAGACACCAAGTCCAATCAGCGCGAGCAGTGCCACCCCCGCAGGCGCCGGCGGGCGCAGGTCTACGCTCCAAGGCGCCAAGCGAAGCAGCACCACCAGCGCCAGGCAGAGCACGATCCCGCCGGGGAAGACGACGACGACGAAGTAGGCACCGTCCTCGAGCGCCCACCACGACCACATCGCCGTCAGCAGAAGGCACAGGAGAATCGCCGCGGGATGGGGCCTTCCATCGCGCTTCGCAGCGCGCACTCCCGGGTCCGGCGAGACCTCGGATGTGGTCAGCGTCACGAATCGGTTCCCGCGATACGCGCGAGGTCATCCGGCCGCAGCAGCGCGATCAAGGTGCGGTCCGCGATGCCGGCAAGCCCACCCTTGGAGAGCTTGACCCGCGCTCCGGTTGCCGCGTGGATCGCGCGGGAGAGGTCCGGCTCGTGGCCCACCAGCAGCACCTCTCCCCGTCCGGTCGCCAGCTCAGCTGCGTCGAAGTCACCCCCGCGTAGCGCGTCGTGATCCTCGGGATCGACTCCGCGGAAGCGGCAGGCGCTCTCGGCGGTCTCGCGCGCGCGTATCTTCTCGCTCGTCAGACACGAGTCGAGCTCGACCCCCATCGCAGCCAGCGCTCGGCCGGCAGCCTCCGCCTGGCGCGCGCCCTTTCGGGTCAACCGGCGCGCGGCGTCGTCGGTCGCCGTGTCCTCCGCATCCCCGTGGCGAAGAAGCCAAATCAACGGCGGGATCCTCCCACGTTGCGCGGTTGCTTGCCAGTGCCGTCGGGAGTGGTTGCGATGATGGCGCGGTGAGCGGGGCGGCGGTCCATCTTCACGTCCACAGCGAGTACTCGCTGCTCGACGGAGCCTGCAAGATCGACGCGATGGCGGCCCGCGCGGCCGAGCTCGAGATGCCGGCGCTGGGGCTGACCGACCACGGGGTGATGAACGGCGCGGTGGAGCACTACAAGGCCTGCCGGGCCCACGGAGTCAAGCCGATCCTGGGTCTCGAGGCGTACCTCGTCGACGACGTTCGCGCCGCCGCCGAGCATGGCGGTCGCGGGACCGGAGAGCGGGCCAATCACCTCACGCTTCTGGCGGCCAGCGACGCGGGGTTTCGCAACCTCGTCAAGCTGACCTCGGCTGGCTTCCTGGAGGGCTTCGCGCGCGGCAAGGCCAACGTCGACATGAGCCTCCTCGACCGCCACTCGAAGGGAGTGATCGCGCTCACCGGGTGCCTTCAGTCGCGGTTCTGCCGCCGCCTCGTCGAGGAGCGCCCGGCCGACGCGCGGGCTCACATCGACGATCTGATGGGCGTCCTCGGCGCCGACAACGTGTACTTCGAGCTGCAGGCGAACGGCGTTCCCGAGCAGGACAAGGCGAACGAGGGGATCGTTCGCGTGGCCCGCGAGGTCGGACGACCGCTCGTGGGGACCGCGGACGTCCACTACCTGAGGCGTGAGGACTACTCCAACCACGCGGCCCTGCTTTGCGTTCAGACCAAGTCGACGCTGGAGCAGCCCAAGCTGCGCTTCGACAACAACGAGTTCTTCCTCAAGAGCCCGGCGGAGATGCACACCTCGTTCGCCGCCTGGCCCGAGGCGGTGCCGACCACGCTCGAGATCGCTGACCGCTGCGAAGTCGAGCTCGAGCTCGGCAAGCTGCTGCTGCCGCGGTTCCCGACCCCCGACGGCGAGGAGCCCTCCGAGATGCTTGCCCGGCTGGTGGGCGAGGGGCTGCGCCGCCGCTACGGGGAGCCGCCGCCGGCGGAGGCAAGCGAGCGCTTGGAGTTCGAGCTCGGGGTGATCCGGGAGATGGACTTCGCGTCCTACTTCCTCATCGTCTGGGATTTCGTCCGCTTCGCGAAGGAGAACGGGATCGCCGTGGGGCCGGGCCGGGGGTCCGCGGCAGGGTCGATCGTCGCCTACTGCCTCGGAATCACCGACCTGGATCCGCTCTCCAACGGGCTCCTGTTCGAGCGGTTCCTCAACCCGGCTCGCAAGTCGATGCCCGACATCGACATCGATTTCTCTGTTCGGGGCCGCGAGCGTGTGATCCGCTACGTGGCCGAGAAGTACGGACGCGAGTCGGTCGCCCAGATCATCACCTTCGGCAAGATGGCCCCCCGCGCTGCCACGCGTGATGCAGCCCGAGTGCTCGGATTCGACTACGCGACCGGCGATCGGATCGCCAAGCTGATTCCCGAGCCGATCATGGGCCGTAACCCGAGCTTCGCGGAGTGCATGAAGCCGGGAGCCGACCTGCGCAAGGAATACGACACCGATGCCGACGCCCGGCGGATCGTCGACGTCGCGCAGGGCCTCGAGGGGATCGTTCGCAACAACTCGATCCACGCCGCGGCCGTGGTGATCGCCGACCGCCCGCTGGACGAGGTCGTTCCGCTTCAGCTGGCAGAGGATCGCGCCGTGGGCCCGGCGCGCAACGGCGACGGGCGGCCGGAGCGGGCGTACAAGATCGTCACCCAGTACTCGATGGGGCCGATCGAGGAGATCGGGCTGCTGAAGATGGACTTCCTCGGCCTGCGCAACCTGGACGTGATCGAGGACGCCGTCGACATCATCAGACGCTCGCGGGGCGTCGAGCTCGACATCGAGTCGATTCCGCTCGACGACGCAAAGACGTACGAGATGCTGGCGCGCGGCGAATCCGTCGGCGTGTTCCAGCTCGAGTCCGACGGCATGCGCGACGCTCTGCGCAAGGTTCGGCCGACCGATTTCAACGACATCGTCGCTCTCAACGCGTTGTACCGGCCGGGAGCGATGCGCTTCATCGACGACTACGCCTCCGGCAAGCGCGACCCGAGCGCCGTGCGCTTCGCCGACGAGCGTCTGCGCCCGATCACCGAGTCCACCTACGGCTGCTGCATCTATCAGGAGCAGCTGATGGAGATCGCCAAGCAGATGGCCGGCTTCTCTCCCGCGGAGGCCGACGACCTACGCAAGGCAGTCGGCAAGAAGAAGCGCGACCTGATGGCGACGATGGAGGACAAGTTCCTGTCAGGGCTGGCCGAATCGGGAACGGACCGCAGGGTCGCCAAGGATCTCTGGTCGCTGATGACGGCGGCCGCCGACTACTCGTTCAACCGCAGCCATGCAGCCTGCTACGCGCTGATCTCCTACCGCACGGCTTACCTGCGCGCCAACTACCCGGCTGAGTACATGGCCGCGCTGATCTCGTCGGTGATGTCGACGAAGGACAAGGTGCCGTTCTTCGTCAACCGCTGCGAGGAGATGGGCATCGAGGTGCTGCCTCCCGACGTCAACTCCTCCGACCACGGCTTCGTGGTCAGCGGCAGGTCGATCCGCTTCGGCCTCGACGCGGTCAAGAACGTGGGACACCAGGCCGTCGAGGCGATGATCTCCGCCCGCGAGAAGGGCGGACCCTTCGAGTCGATCTGGGACTTCTGCGAGCGGGTCGACTCTCGGGCGGTAAACAGGCGGGCGATCGAGTGCCTGGTCAAGTGCGGGGCACTCGACTCCACCGGCAATTCGCGGCGCGGCATGCTCGAGGTTCTGGCTCAGGCGCAGGGCAGCGGCCAGAAGGTCCAGGAGGACGCACTGCGGGGCCAGGGCTCGATCTTCGACCTTGGCGGCGACGGGGACGGTGCCGGCGCGGGATCCGCGCAGGCGATCGGAGGCGGCCAGCATCCCGTCGTGCCGGTGGAGGAGTTCGACCAGCGCGAGCTGCTGCGCCTCGAGAAGGAGACGCTCGGCACGTTCCTCTCCGCACATCCCCTCAGCGAGGTCCGAGATGCACTTCGAGCTCGCGTGGATTGCCCGCTCTCGGAAGTGGCGGCAAAGCAGGACGGGGCGTGGGTGACCGTCGGCGGGATCGTCAGCGAGGCCAAGAAGGTGCGGACTCGAAGTGGGGCCCACGTGATGTTCGCGACGCTTGACGATCTCGAAGGACGTGTGGAGCTGTTCGTCCGCGACGCCGCGGGGGAGGCCGCCGAGCGGATCGAGATCGACCGGGTGATGGTGATTCGCGGCCGAGTCGATCACAAGGGCCGCGGGGACATGAGCCTCGTCGTCGCCGAGGCCGAGCGCTTCGAACCTGGCGCAGACGAGCTCGCCGAGGCGCGCGCCCGCGCCGGAGCGCGCAAGCCTCCGGAGCAGATCGTGCTGCGCATCGACGCTGCCGAGTTCGGCGCCGGGCTGATCGAGGAGCTCAAGTCGGTGTTCGAGAGCTTCCCCGGCCCGACGGAGGTGCTGCTGGAGATGCAGACCCGCGACGGGGTCCGGACGCTGCGGTTCGGTCCCGACTACCGCGTCGTCCCGTCGCCCGCCTTGCGGGCCGAGATCGATCAGCTCCTCGGGCCGAAGGCCCTAGCCGCGTAGGCAGCGCGATTACACTTCGCTCGTGGCACTGCAGCAGAGTGGATCGGAGACGCGGCTCGGTGAATGTCGGAGCTGCCGCACGTTCTGCGACAAGCTGATCGAGCCGCGCGGTTGCGTCGAGCTTCGCTGTCGCTACCTCTACAGCTACACCGATCCGCTCTCGGGCGCGCGCTACATGGGCTGCGTCCGCAAGGTGTTCGGCGCCGAGATCGACGTCGACATGTTCGAGGCGGCTGAGCGCGCCGGCGGCTACGGCGGAATCAAGATGACCGGCGAGCCGCTGCCCCAGTGCCAGTTTCAAGTCGAGCCCAGCTACGAGGGCGAGGGTCCTGCGTATGAGTGCGTCAACCCCCGGTTCTTCGACTGCACCGAAGCCGGACCGGAGGGCATTCGCGCGTTCGACCTAAGAAGCGCGCTGGCGTGAATAACTCGCCGACATCCTCCGCTCCGCGCCGGTGTCGGCGGGTTAGGGCCTGTTACTCACCCGGCAGGCCGTAAGCGCCTGGACCGCGACTTCGTCGCTAGCTCAAACGCGGTAGCGATAGCCCACACCGCGTACCGTCTCGAAGCGGTTCGAGCCGAGCTTGCGGCGGAGGTAACCGACGTAGACGTCGACCACGTTCGAGCCGGGGTCGTAGTCGTAGCCCCAGACGTGCGCGAGCAGCTGCTCGCGGCTCAGCACCTGGTTCGGATGCTCGAGGAACGTTCGCAGCAGCTCGAACTCCCGAGCGCTCAGCTCGACCTTCTCCCCGTGAAGGCTCGCCCAGCGAGTCCGGAGGTCGAGTTCGAGCTCGCCAACCGAGAGTTGATTCTCGCCGACGCTCCGCTTGTCGTCGCGAAGTCGCACCCTGACCCGGGCGAGCAGCTCCTCGAAATGAAAGGGCTTGCCGATGTAGTCGTCGGCCCCGGCCTCCAAGCCGGCGACCCGCTCGTCGGGGTCGCCGCGGGCGGTGAGAATGATCACCGGCAACCGCTGGCCTGAGCGCCGCAGCTCTCGCAGCACCTCGACGCCGTCCTTGACCGGCAATCCAAGGTCCAGCACCATCAGATCGAAGTCCTCGTCGCGCGCCAGCACGCTCGCGGCGGCGCCATCCGAGGCGACGGTGGTCGTGTAGCCGCCGGCGCGGAGGCCCTTTTCCAGGAACGCAGCCAGGCGCCCCTCGTCCTCTGCGATCAGGATCCTGGACATGTCACTCGTCGGCTTCGGGCTCTGCGCCGGCCGGGACCACGATCGTGAACGTGGCGCCGACGCCCGGACGGCTGTCGAGCTCGACCTTGCCCCCATGGGCCTCGGCGATCGCCTTCACGATTGCGAGGCCGAGACCAGCGCCGTCGCCGGCAGGGTTGTGCGGGCGAGCGGCGCGCGCGAACCGCTCGAAGATCCTCGCCTGCTCCGCGGGCTCGATCCCCGGCCCGTCGTCGCGGACCCAGAGGCGGGCGCGACCCGCGACCATCGAGCTGCCGATCCAAATCGTCTCCCCCTCACGGGTGTGGCGGACGGCGTTCGTCGCCAGGTTCATCACCGCCTGGGTGAGACGCTGCTGGTCGGCGACCAGGATGCCGACTCCGGTTCCGTCCAGTCGCCAGTCGCGCTCCCCCAGGCTCCGGGCCTTGGCGAAGAGGTCGTTGGTGAACAGATCGAGGTCGATCGGCCGTAGCCGCAAAAAGTCGGGCCGCGGGGCCCTGGCGAGCAGCAACAGGTCGTCGACGAAGCGATTCATCCGGTCGAGCTCGTCCTGGATCACGGCGATCGCCTCCCGCCGTTCGGCGGGCGACTCCCCGAGCGTCTCGAGGTGGCCCCGAATCACAGTGATCGGCGTTCTCAGCTCGTGGCTGACGTCGGTCAAGAAGTCCTTCTGGTTGGCGAAAGCCGTCTCGAGGCGGTCGAGCATTCCGTTGAAGGTTCTGGCGAGCTCGGCGAGCTCGTCGCGGCCGCGCACGGGGATCCGCTGCGAGAGGTCGCTCTCGGAGATCGTCCGGGCGGTTCTTGACAGGCCCCAGAGTGGAGAGAGGGCCCGTCCGGCGGCCAGCCAGATGAACAGCGAGGCCATCAGCAGGACGACGATCGAGACTCCGATCGCGATGCGGACTGCACTTTCGACCTGGTCACGTTCGGCGCCCAGCAGCGCGGCTGCTACGAGGACGCCCTCCTCGTCTCCCGCCCTCACGGGAACGGCTACGAAGCGCGCCTCGTCCGTGCCGGTGTCGATGTCTCCCGTCCGGGGCTCGGTAGTCGCGCCGAGGCGAAGGACGCTCTCGTACAGCCCCGAGTCCGTCGACGCCTTGACACTCTGCTCCACGGGTTGGCCGTCGATGAACGCGACCAGGGCGCCGTCCGGCAGCGCCCCGTTCTCCTGGATGAAGCGGGCAAACAGAGCGTCGACGGTCTCGGGCGCCTGCCCGTCACCGCCCCCGGCCAGCTCCCGCAACGCGTCGACCTGGTCGGTGAGCTCGGTTTCGACCTGGTCGCCGATTCGCGACAACAGCACCTGTCGTAGAACGAGGACCGATGCTGCCGTCGAGATCACGAGCAGGACCAGGAACGAGACCAGCACTCGCGTCCGGACCCCAGGCAGCAACGGTCTGCGACCGTTTGGTCTGTCGGCCTGACCCGCGCGGGTACGCGACCGAGACTCGATCAACACGCGAGAACTGTAGCCCGCCGGGGGCCGTTTTCCGACCGGTTGCTCTCAGTTAGTTGTGCACCGGCCGTTCAGCCGCCGCGATCCGTGCTCGCAGCTGGCCCAGGGTGTCGGTGTACTGGTCGTCTGCCGGCTCCTCGATGCCGGCATCCGGGACGCCCGGGGGCAAGGGCTCCGTTCCCACGATGCCCACGCCCGGTGGAGTCGGAGCAGTGCCACCGGCCCGGCGCGAGCGATCGCCGCCGTCGCGGTCACCTCGCTGCTGGCTGGCCGGACCAGGCGCCCGGAGGCTGCCGTCGGGAGTCTCGACCCCAGATAGCGAACCGCCCCCCTCGGGTCGCAGGAGGGTGATGTAGACAACGATCAGTATGAGCGCCGAGAGCACCGCCTGACCCGCGAGGAGTCGTCCCTGTCGGCTCATCGCCGGCCGACCCCCGGACGCCTGGGGTCAACAGCCACCGCGGAAGCCTCGAACAACTTGATGAGACTTCTATGAGATGGGCATGAGATGCACCCACGTTGCAACTTCGATCGCCGCAAGTTGCGCCCTTTTTGATGAGAGGGTTTCTCATCCACCCCTCACACTCCTCTCACCCGTCCCTCCTAGCTTCTCCGCCATGGTGTCTAAGAAGAAGTTCGCAGGGATGTTGCTGGCGGTCGCGATCGCCGTGTTCGCGCTGCCCGGGGTGGCCGTTGCGCAGCAGATCGCGCCGACTCAGAGCCAGTACGACGACACGGCTACGCAGGTTGCAACGGGCGTGGAGGGCGATCCAAACGGTCCCTCCGCCGACGGACTGGACAGCCGCGTCGGACCGCTGCCGTTCACCGGCTTTGACGTGATCGCGATGGCCGCCGTCGCGCTGGCCGTCACCGGCGTCGGCCTCGCGCTCCAGCGCGCGGTCTCTCGCGAGCCCTCCGACCAACTCAAATAGTTCGCGCCCGGCGGGGGCCACAGCCGCGGGGAGGGCCTAGCGGCGCCGCCGGCGGCGGCGCCGTGCGGACAAGCCGCGCTTCCTGAGCCGCTTCGCGATCTGGACCTGCTCACGGTCGGGGCCGTGCCCATCCGGCCCCGGAACCTCGAGCAGTGCCGGCAAGCCGTCGAATCGCGGCTCGGACAGGAACGTTCGCAGCCCCGTCTCGCCCAGCTCGCCTTCGCCCAGGTTCGCGTGCTGATCGCGGTTGGCTCCGAGCGGCACCTTCGAGTCGTTGATGTGCAGGCAGAGCAGGCGGTCGAGCCCGATCTTGGCATCGAACTCGTCGACCACGGCCGCGAGGGCGTCCGGCCTCCGGATCTCGAATCCGGACGCCAGCAGGTGACAGCAGTCGAGGCAGATGGCGATCCGGTCGTCGCCGTCGAGCCGGTCCAGCAGATCGGCGAGCTCGTCGAAGTTCCGGCCAAGCGGCCCCTGCGTGCCGGCGGTGTTCTCGAGCAGGACGGGGCAGCGATCCGAGTCAGCCAGCGCCCTTGCGATCGCCTTGGCGGCGCGTTTCATCGACGCGTCGTGAGGCTCTCCCTTGCGAGCTCCGGCGTGCAACACGACCCCTCTCGCGCCGATCCCATCACCGACCCGCAGCGCGTGCGTCAGCGACTTGATCGACTTGGAGCGGGTCTGCCGCTCCTTGCTGGCGCAGTTGATCAGGTAGACCGCGTGGATCACGACGGCTTGGAGCTCTGACTCGTCGAAGGCCGCGCGAAAGTCGGCGAAGTCCTGCTCGGAGTAGGCGGTCGGGCGCCACATGCGCGGGCTCTGATGAAAGATCTGGATGGCGTCGCTGGCCGTCTCCGTGCCGCGCTCGACGGTCAGGGGAAGCCCGCCGGCTACCGACACGTGGGCTCCGATGAGCATGCACCTCGCATCATCGCGCCCAGACGCACCTCAGCGCCGAACCCCGAACGCCCAGCAGACCCCTGGCCTCGGTTCCCACCAAGTGCCGAAGCCCAGGGCCTGGAGCAGACTCACAGCGTCCTCGCCTCGGAACCCCCTCGCCGGCGACGTCGCACACCGGATCGAGGCCACGCGCCGAGCCCAATTCGAGGCAGCCTCAAGCACGCGCGGTTCCGCCCCCTCGAGGCTCATGACCATGTAGTCGATGTCACCTTCGGAGAGCAGGCGATCGACCGTGATACGACGCACTCTTCGACCCGGAGGGTCATCCGGACTCAAAGGCCGGACCGAGTAGCCAGAAACCCAGGATCTTTCGATCGTGAGCTCGGTGTCACCGTCCCAGATCGCCCCCTCAATGACTCGGCACCGGGAGCCGAAGGCTTCGACGTTTCGTCGTGCAAGAGCGGCGTTCTCGGGGGTGGGGCTCAACCCCAAGGACGTGCGCTCGGGAATACCGGGCGGCAAGCCCGGCGAGACCAGTTCCGATCTGCGTCGGGTGCGGGTGGGAAAACTCGACGGAGATCGCTGGGGTGAGCGTCAGGCGCGCCAGAGCCGTCTGGGAGAATGACTGGCGTGAGAGTCCGGTTCGCCCCGTCGCCGACGGGCGCCCTGCACATCGGCGGAGCCCGGACCGCGCTCTACAACTGGCTCCTCGCACGCGGCTCTAGCGGAGAGTTCGTGCTGCGGATCGAGGACACCGACCGCGAACGGTCGACCCCCTCCAACCTGGAGCAGATCCTCGACGCATTGCGATGGCTCGAACTCGACTGGGACGAGGGGCCCGTGAGCCAGTTCGAGCGGCGCGGGCGCCACGCCGAAGCGGTGCGCCGCCTCCTCGAGGAGGGTCATGCCTATCCGGACCCCGCAAGCGCCGACGAGGTCAAGGCGTACAAGGCCGAGCACCCCGGCGCCGGCTACCGCGGTGAGGCCCGCGAGGCGCCGGAGGCAGCGGTTCGCCTGCGTGTCCCCGACCACGGCGCGACCGTGGTGGAGGACCTCATGCGCGGCCCGGTCACGTTCGAGAACCGGGTGCTCGACGACTTCGTGATCGCACGCGCCGATGGGACTCCGCTGTACAACCTTGCGGTCGCCGTCGACGACGCCGAGATGGAGATCACCGACGTGGTCCGCGGGGACGATCACCTCTCCAACGCGCCGAAGCAGCTGTTGGTGCTGGAGGCGCTCGGGGCGCAGCCGCCCCGGTACGCGCACCTGCCGCTGCTGCACGGTCCCGACGGTCGCAAGCTTTCAAAGCGCCACGGCGCGGCGTCGGTGCAGGAGCTGCGCGATGCCGGCTACCTGCCCGCCGCTGTGCGGAACTACCTGGCGCTGCTGGGCTGGGGCACCACCGACGACGAGACGATCCTCTCCACCGAGGAGCTGGTCCGGCGTTTTGCGATCGAGCAGGTCGGCAGGGCATCGGCGATCTTCGACGAGCAGAAGCTCCGCTGGATGAACGGGCGCTACATGCGCGACCTGCCGCTGGACGAGTACGTCGACTCGGTCGCCGCATACCTGGAGCGGCACGGACACGCCGGCGCGGCGGCCGACCCCGAGCGGTTGCGTGCCGCCTTGCAGATCGCCCAGGAGAAGGCGCAGACGCTCGCCGAGGTCTGGCCGCTGATCAGGTTCGTCTTCGAGCCGCCGGTCGACGACGCCAGGGCCTGGGACAAGGTGATGGAGCCGGAGGCGCTGCCGCGCCTGACGGCGACGCTCGAGGCCCTGCGCGCGACCGACTCTTGGGACGCCACGTCGATCGAGGCAGCGCTCGTCCCGGTGGTCGAGCGCCTGGACGCGAAGCCGGGACAGGTCTACCAGCCGATCAGGGTCGCGATCACCGGCACCACCGTCTCGCCGGGCATCTTCGAGTCGCTGGCGGCCCTGGGGCGGGACGAGAGCCTGCGCAGGGTCGAAGCGGCCGTCGGGCGCCTGAGCTCATAGCGGCCGCCGCCCCAGCGGGTGCGGTCACTGGGGGCTCGACCGCAGTCCAGATCAGGGTCAAACCCCCCGCTGCGAGCTAAAACAAGCGGTCGCGTGTGCCGATGAACGACGCGGAGGAGCCGCGGGGCCGGTCGCGGCGCACGAACCTGACCCCCATCACGATCACAGAGGCGAGCGGGACCACGCCGCAAACTGGCGGCAGGCGCAACGGAGCCCGCGGCCACCGGCTGGCCGCTGCGTTCGAGGCGGTGGCGGAGCTTCCGGCGCTGGCCGACGCCCGCCGCAGGCTCGTTCGCGCGTGCGAGCAGGGCATGCCGTCGAGCAGTGAGATGATCGCCGCGGTCGAGTCAGACGCGGCGTTGACGATCGCGCTGATGCGCGCCGCCAACAACGGCGACGGCCCGCCAGGGAGGGCCGGAGGGGTGGGGGAGGCGATCGCGCGGCTCACCCCGGAGGGCGTGTACGCGATCGCCACGTCGATGGACACCTACGACGCCCTCGAGCGCCCCGGGCTTTGGTCCCACCGTCACGAGCGATTCCGCCGGCATGCGATCGCAGTGCATCAGGCCGTCGAGCGGATCGCCGACATCTGCAGGTTGCCCGACTCCGACGAGCTCGCGGTGGCCGCGCTGCTGCACGACGTCGGCCGGCTGGTCCTGGCCGAGCTCTACGGCGACGAGTACGGGCCCGACGGCCGCCGGGGCGGTCCGGACGAGCGTCTGCGACGCGAGCGGCGCGAGCTTGGGATCGACCACGCGCTGGTCGGAGCGGTGCTGATCCGTCGCTGGGGCCTACCGCCAACGACCGCCACCGTCGTGGAGCGCCATCATGCCCCCGATGCGGAGGGCGGCGCGGCGGCCGTGCGACTCGGCGACCTGCTCGTCCACCACTGCAACGGCGAACCGGTCCCGTCCGAGACCATCCGCGCCTCCGCGGCGCGACTCGGCATCGACGACGCGCGCCTGCGGGATCTGATCCTCGACTTTCCGTATACCGTCCGGCCGCGCCGCCGCGAGGCCGAGCCGTGCCCGCTCTCGGTGCGCGAGCTGGACGCGCTGCGCGGGCTGGCAGAGGGCAAGGTCTACAAGCAGATCGCTCAGGAGCTGCGGCTCTCAGTGAGCACGATCCGCACGCATCTCCACAACGTCTACCGCAAGATCGGGGCGGTCGATCGCGCCCAGGCGGTGCTCATCGCCCGGGACAGGGGCTGGCTCTAGCTCGGACCTTGCGAACCCTTCGGTAATCAGTCGATCAGGCCGTTGCGCAGGCCGATCGCAACCGCATGCGCGCGATCGCGTGCCTCGAGCCGCGCCAGGACAGCCTTGGTGTGGGTGCGGACGGTCTCGCCGCTGAGTCCGAGTCGGCGGGCGACGTCCGCTGTCGAGTGGCCGTCGGCGAACAGCTGCAGGATCTCGCGCTGGCGACGCGTGAGCGCGGCGCTGGGGTCGACGGCGGCCTTGGCGGCCGGATCGACGAACTGCTCGGCCGACGCGGCTGCTTCAACCGCCTCGGCCAGCGCCTGGGAAGGGGAGCTCTTCGCCACGTAGGCCGTGGCGCCCGCGCTCATCGCCTGCGCCGCCGCATTCCGCTCCGGTCGCGGGGCGTGGGCGACGATGCCGAGCCCTGGCCGGGCATCGAGCAGCGCCTTGATCGCGGCCACCCCGCTGAGATCGCCCGCGCCGTTGGCGGCAGGACGCATCTCGACGATCGCCACGTCGAAGTCGCCCAGCGCGGTTAGCAGCTCGAGAGCATCGCGACCGTCGCTTGCCTCCTCGACCTCGTACCGACTAGCGAGCAGGCCCCTGACCCCCAACCGAATGGTGGGGTGCCCATCTATGACCAGGCAGCGCCGTTCCTCACTCACTCCAACTCGCCCCGGACGGCGCGTTCCTTGCCCCAAAATCTTGTTGTCGCCTCCGCCGCCGAACGGTCGGCGAGGGCCACGCGCGCCGGTGGCTTCATCCTAGCCAGGTCGCCGCCGGCGGTGCAGGGCGCTCGTCGCTAACAGCGCGGATTTTTTTTGGGCGGCTCCGAAACCCCCGTCCGGCGGCTCGGGCAGAGTTCGCTACAAAGGCCTCGCCTTGATCTCCGTGACCTCCAAATCTCGCTACGGCGTCGTCGCCCTCGCCGAGCTGGCCCGTTCCGGCGATCGTCCGGTGCCGATCGCCCAGGTCGCCGAGCGCCGGGGGATCCCGGTGCAGTTCCTCGAGCAGCTGTTCTCGACGCTGCGCCGCGACGGCCTGCTCTCCAGCCAGCGCGGCGTCAAGGGCGGCTACACGCTCGCCCGTCCGGCCGACCGGATCACCGTGCTCGAGGTGGTGCAGGCACTCGACGGCAGGGTCGGCGAGGAGGCAAGTGAGGCTGGCGGCATCTGGGCCGAGGGCGTCGAGGCTCTGCGCGGGGTGTTCCGCGGCACCACCATCGCCGAGATCGCGCGCCGCGAAGCCGACGAGGCCGGCTCGCAGATGTACTACATATAGCCCTGGGGCGCGGTCTCCCGCTTAGGCAAGCGGTTTCTCGGCTTCGTTCTCCACTTGCCCGGATGATCCAACAGACCCTCGCTAGTTACGGGGCGCTCCTACAGCTGAGAAGGCACCGCCTGGACAAATCAGCCTGCTGCACGTGTGCTTCTCGTTCCAACCGCAGCGTTCGCGCCGGTGCGGGAGGCGCTCATTTGCCCTGGTCTTGCCAATCGCGGTGAGTACCTAGTAGTGGCGATTGACACGTTCGCAGCCATCGACTAGACCATGACGAGGCAATCGGCGGAAGGAGGCAGCATGAAACGCACGATTGCAGTAGCGGTCTCGTCGTTGTGCGCCGTCGCGCTGTTGGCGGCGGCTGCGAGTCCGGCTTCGGCGGCGGCGCCGCCGCCGGGCAAGGGATTGGTCGACTTCGGCACCTTCACCTGCGAGGGTCTCGGAGACGTCACCGTCATCGCACCGCGCGGTCCGAAGGCCGCCGCGGGCTTTACGACTACCGGCCAGCACATCGCCCTGATCTCGCTCGAGATCACCGGCACCGATTTCGACGGTAATCCCGCCGACTTCTCGAAGACCTACGGCCAGAAGTCGGCGCTGACGGCCATTACGTGCACGCAGCACTTTGAGGAAGGCCAAGCCAACCTGGACATCACGGCGGTGGTCGGTCTCGTCCCTCCGCAGTAAGCGCGGGAAGGATTGAGGCGAACGAGGGCCGCTCCGGCGGCCCTCCGCAGTGATGCGGCGCGCACGATCCAAGCGCGCAAGCTTGTCGGAGAGCCCGGGCTGCCAGGAATACCGCAGCAAGAGACCGAGCTGTCGCCGACTCGTCTCGGCCACGTTCGGGCTAGTCCTCGCGCCGAGATGCTCCTAGATGGCCGCCCATTTCCGTACGACTGGCTCCCTCGACGCCTGCATTGAACTCGGTCACTGAGGGGCATAAGACTGGCGTAGGTCTTGTCCGGACCCGAGCGCCTTAGAGGACCCGAGAGGCCCGCCTCCGAACGGGCCACGCCCCTGTTCCCGCGAGATACTGGGCGAGCGATGTCGAAGAACGTCGAGGTTGTGCGACGAGCGCTCGGCATCACGCTGGACGCCGTGCGACGCGGCGATCCCGGTGCCGCATTCGACGAGTGCCTACGCGAGGGACTCATCGACTCGGATCTCGCGTGGCGAGTCGGTCTCAGACAGGGAGTCGGGGTGGCAGGAATCCGTGACTTCGCAGGACGCGAGGGATTCGTTGAGTTCATGCGCACGTGGACGGAGGACTTCGACAACTTCGCGATTGAGGTCGAGGAAATCATCGATCTGCGCAGGAAACGCGTCCTTGTAATCACACGCCAGCATGGAATCGGCAAGGGCAGCCGGGCGAGCGTCGAGATGGAAATCAGCGTGATCTACACGCTCAAGAGGCGGCGGATCGTGCGGGTAGAGGTCTTCCTTGAGCTCGCCGACGCCTTGAAGGCCGCCGGGCTGTCGGAGTAGTCGTCCATGTGCCCACGGCCTCCTCTGTGTGCGCCAAGTCACGCCCTCAGAGGTTTGGGCGCGGGTAACGTCGGCTCATGGTGTTCCGCCGCCTCAAGAACGCAAAGCGCGAGAAGTTCCGGCCCGCTTATCTGCCGTTGTTCGCGAAGATGAATCCAACGGCTTACACCGCCTGGAAGTCCACCGAGGACAGACGGCCAGTCCGCTGGTCGCTCTTTGAGCCCAATAGGCGCTGATGCCCGGCTCAGGCAGCCGAGGGCAGCGCCAGAGAGCTGCCTAAGCCGCGCAAAATAGCCACGCCCTGCGCGCGAGATACTGGGCGGGCGATGTCGCAGGAGAGCGTTGAGCTCATGCGCGAGGCGCTTGCATTCCGAGATCGCGGGGCTATGCTGACCGCAGGGAAGGGACTCCAGTCAGCGCCTGACCCCGACCAAGACTCGCGAGA
>Ga0081538_10000807_pt1 | contig 34000 bp, 34 predicted proteins | sample TabmetS5T2R1_FD_71022 | JGI IMG/M metagenome (GOLD analysis project Ga0081538, IMG submission 71022) | Tabebuia heterophylla rhizosphere microbial communities from the University of Puerto Rico - S5T2R1 | ecosystem: Host-associated > Plants > Roots > Rhizosphere ...
CAAGGAAGGAGTTCCGCACATGATCCAGAGGCTCAGGAACCGGATTTCGCGCTCGGAGAGCGAGGGGGGCTTCACCCTCATCGAGCTCCTGGTCGTGATCATCATCATCGGCATCCTGCTCGCGATCGCCATCCCGTCGTACCTCAGCTTCCGCGCCCGCGCGGAGCGGTCGGCGGCTCAGGCAAACGTTCGCGCCGCCATCCCCGGCGTCGAGGCCTACTACGCCGACCACACGGCGACCGGTTACTCCGGTCTCACGTCTGCGGTCCTGAAGGCTTCGTACGACGCGGGCATCAAGAACGTCAACGTCGTCCGCGCGACGCCTGCGTCGTACTGCATCCAGAGCATCGTCGGCCAGGCCACCTACAAGAAGGGCGGCCCGGCTGCGGACATCACGTCGGGCGCCTGCTAGGCAGGTCTCGACAGAGCTCGCGAAAGGGCGCGGGAAACCGCGCCCTTTTCCTTAAGCGGCTGCGCGCAACTGCCGATAGGGAACGTGGAATGCGGCAGCAGCTGAGACTCCGTGTGCTCGTCCCGGTGGCCGTTCTCGGCCTGCTCGGCGTGGGCTTCGGCGCCTTCGCGATGGGCAGCCCGGCGCCGGCCGAGTCGATCCCGGTCTCGAGCTCGAGCGCGGCCGACACCGGCACGACCGGCACCGGGACGGCGGACACGGGCGTCCCCGACGCGGCGCCGACCACGACCCAGCCTGCGCCTGCGCCGGCCCCCGCACCCGCGCCCTCCCCGACCCCGAAGCCGAAGCCCCAGCGGAAGACGCCACTCGAGCAGGAGCTCGATGTTCATGGCATCGTCGTCGTCGTCTTCCACACACGGGGCGCCGACCTCGACGCCACAGCGTTGCGCGAAGCGCGCGCCGGGGCCGCGGCGGTCGACAGCGGCTTCCTCGCGGTCGACGTCGAGAAGGAGGGCGACGTCGCCGAGCTCGCCGCAGAGTACGAGGTGCTCGGGGCCCCGACCGTGCTCGTCCTGGCCCAGAGCGGCGAGGTGCGTTCGCGGTTCGACGGCTACGTCGACCGCGAGACCGTCGCTCAGGCAGTCACGAACGCCCGCAAGTGAGCGACGCCGCCGTCGAGCCGCAGGAGCTCGCGCTCCGTTCGGCGCGCAAGGACGGCCGCGAGCTCGTCCGCCTGCGGTACGTCGAGGAGCAGAACGCCTTCCTGATCGAGTGCGAGGTCTACCCGGTCGACGGTCTGTGTGTCGAGCCGCTACGCCCGGGTCCGTACCGGTTCGGGACGCGCGACGAGGCGGACACGTTCATCCGCGAAACGGTCACGATCCTGGAGTACTTGGGCTGCGACGTCACATGAGCGGCCCACTCCGCCAGGAAGCGACGGTCCTTCTGTCCTCGGGCGAGCAGCTCGGGCCCGGGTGGCACGGCCGTCCGTCTTCGTGAAGCCCCTCCGACTAGACGAGGACTCGGGCGAGCTCTTCGAGGGACGTCATCCCCGAGACGACCTTGGAGAGACCGTCGTCCCATAGGGTGTTCATGCCCGCCGTGAGGGCGGCCCGTTCGAGCTCTTCGCGGCTCGCGTGCTGGGCGGCGAGCCGGCTGATGTCCTCGTTCATGACCATGAGCTGGTAGATGCCGATTCGGCCCTTGTAGCCGGTCTGGTTGCAGCGCGGGCAGCCGCGCTTGCGGTAGAGAGCGACGCCGTCGGCGGAGGCCGCCTGCTCGGGGCTGAAACGTGCCTCGAGCATCTCTTCACGCGTCGCCATGTACATCTCGCAGCAGTGCGTGCAGAGCTTCCGCGCGAGGCGCTGCGCGAGCACCGCGGTGACGGCCGAGCCGGTGAGGAAAGGCTCCACGCCCATCTCGTTCAGGCGGGTCAGGGCGCTCGGAGCGTCGTTGGTGTGCAGCGTCGAGAGGACGAAGTGTCCCGTGAGAGCGGCCTCGATCGCCATCTTGGCCGTCTCGACGTCGCGGATCTCCCCCACCATCACGACGTCGGGATCGGAGCGCAGGATCGAGCGCAGCGCGGCGGAGAACGTCATGCCCGCGCGCATGTTGACCTGCACCTGGTTGAGACCGGCCAGCCGGTATTCGACCGGGTCCTCGACGGTGATGATGTTGATCTCGGGACGGTTGATCTCGTTGAGCGAGGCGTAGAGGGTCGTCGACTTCCCGGAGCCCGTCGGTCCGGTCACGAGCAGGGCGCCCGTAGGCTTGACGACGATGTCTTCGAAGGTCTCCCGCATCTCGTCGGAAAGGCCCAGTTCTGCGAGCGTCGGCGGCCGCTTCGACTTGTCGAGGAGGCGCATGACGACGCCTTCGCCCTCCACCGTCGGCAGCACGGCGACGCGGATGTCCAGAAGCCGGCCCGCCGCCTTGGCGTTGAGCGAGATGCGACCGTCCTGCGGCTTGCGGCGCTCGGCGATGTCGAGCTTCGCGAGCACCTTCAGGCGGGTCGTCACGCCCGCCGCGAGGCGCTTGGGGATGCGCTGGAGCTCGTGGAGGACCCCGTCGACGCGGGAGCGGACGACGAGGGCATCGTCCTGGGGATCGAAGTGGATGTCACTCGCGCCGTCCTCGGCGGCCTGGAGGATGATCGAGTTGACCAGGCGGACGAGCGGTGCGTCGGAGACGCCGTCGTCGGCCTCGAGATCGTCGCCCTCCTGTTCTTCCTCCTCGCCGAGGTCGAACTCCTCTTCGACGAGCGCGGCGCGCTCCCAGGCCTCGGACGCCTTCTGCAGCCGTCTCAGCTCGAGGTCGATCTCCTCCCGCGGCGCCACGCCGATCTCGAGCGTGTAGCGCGTCGCAAGCCGGAGCTCGTCGATCGCTTGGACGTTCGTGGGATCGGCGACGGCGATCTTCAGCTGGTTGCCGGCGATCCTGTACGGGAGCGCACCGACGCGCTCGAGGACATGGATCGGAATCGCCTCGGCCGCCACCTTCTCCACCCCGCTCGAGGCGAGGTCGACGTAGGGAAGATGGAGGCCCTCGGCCAGCGCGCGCACTTCGACGTTCGACGTTCTGCGTTGGCCCGTGCGCAAGCCGGGGACTTCGAGCCCTTCGGCCGGCGCGTTGAGCCGTTCGTCCATGATCGCCTCGGCCAGGGACCCGCCGCCGGCACGGGAACGCGCGCTCGCCAGGCGATCTAGCGGGATCAGCCCCGTCGTCTCGATCAGATCGGCAACGAGCTCGGCGATCGGGTTCGTCGAGACGCCTGCCCCCGGCGGGTACTCGGGCTTGGCGTCCGGCGTCTCCTCGGCGTCTCTCGCGCCGGCTCGTCGTAGCGGCTGAAGCTCGTCGAACTCCATCAGCTGAGTTATCGGCCGCGCGCCGTCCATCCCCAAGAGGGGGGATTGAGACGGCTCCTAGAGTCCGCTGCCGCTCAGGTACGCGTCCAGCAGGGCATCCCCGAAGAAGAGCGCGATCACCGCGCCGAAGGCGAGGAAGGGCCCGAACGGAATCGCCATCTTGCGGGCGGCTCCGCCGTGGCGGAGGAGCAGGACGACCGCGGGCACGAGCGCCGCGATCATCCCGATCATGAGCGCGACGACGACGAGCTTGCCCAGCATGGCGCCCAGGAGAAGGCAGAGCTTGACGTCGCCCATCCCCATGCCCTTGGGGTAGGCGAGCAGGGCCGCGAAGAGGAAGGCCGCTGCGCCGAGCGGCGCGACGATCCACTCCAGCCACTGGCCTGGGTGAAGCACGAGCTGCGCGGCCAGGACGATTCCGACGGAGGGCAGGACGATCTTGTCCGGAAGGATGCGGCGCTCGACGTCAATGGCCGAGAGGACGACAAGGGTCGAGCAGAAGAACGCCGCCACGAAGGCGTCCGCCGTCAGCCCGAAGCGAAGGAAGCAGACGGCAACGAGGAACGCCGTCAGCAGCTCGACGGCGAGGTAGCGCGCTCCGATTCGCACGCCGCACGCCCGGCACGTGCCCCGAAGGAGCAGGTACGAGACCACCGGGACGTTGTCGCGCCACGCGATCTGGGACCCGCACCCACCGCAGGCCGACGGCGGGCGCACGAGTGAGCGCCCTTCCGGAAGGCGTGCGGCGACGACGTTGAGGAAGCTTCCCAGCGCCAGGGCGGGGGGAAGCGCGAGGACGGCAAGGGCGGCGTTCATCTCCTCACCTATCGGCGGTGGCCGCCGTCGCCCTTAGCCGCTGTAGAGCTGCGGCGGGTTCGGCTGTGCGTAGACGGCCGGATTGCCCGGCATCCCGACCGGAACCGTGGTGATCGTCTCGAACTGATCGTTCGTGACGTTGTTGTCGAAGATCATCGTCGAGCCCACAATGGGCCCGTCGGAACGGGCGTTGTTCGCGAAGCGGACGGCGTAGGAGGAGAAGAGACCTCCCTGGAACTGGGAGCTGTTGTCCATCAGGATCCCGTTGCCCGTCCCCGCGAGCCCGCCGCTGCCACCCGCGACGAAGGTGAGCATCTCCGTGTTCGGGTTCCAGGAGGCGAAGTCGCAATTCGAGCCGAGGGTGCCGCCGCACAGCTTCGTGTTGTTGTTCATGTAGGCAGTGCCAGAGAGGTAGATCGTCGCCTGTCCGTTGTAGGAGTTGAGGGCGCCGTTCGTGAGCTTGACGCTCCCGTCGATGAACATCGTCCCGTAGACGGTGAGCACCTTCGTCGTGGCGTTCCAGGACAGCTCGCCCGTAGGCGAGTTGGCCGGGCCGACGCGGCATGTGTACGAGGACGAGGAGGTGAGATTGAAGACGGGCACGCTGTTGTTCATGACGCCGTCGTTGTCCCAGGTGGGCGGCGTGCCGCTGCGCGCGCCGTTGGCCGTCGAGCAGTCGAGCGACGGGCCGGGGATCGAGTTCTCGTACCAGGCGCTGACGTCGGCGGTCGGAGCCGCGATCACGGGGACGGTCGTGTTCACGCCGATCACGTAGCTCGGGGGATTCATCTTCGAATAGATCCGGCGCGAGTCCTGGTTGCCGGTGCACGGCGTTGCCCACGAGCCGCCCCCGTAGCGGCAGTTCCCGCCGACGTAGGTCTCCACGCGCGTGCTCATGCTCGTGCTCGCTCCCACCTGGGCGTTGTTGGAGAGGTCGAGGTTTCCGTGCACGAGGAGCGAGGTCTGCGTGACCGCGACGTTGTTCGACAGGCACAGGTTGCCCTGGACGTAGAGCCGCGACGAGCCCGTCACGTTGTTCGAGACGGTCATGTCGCACGGCTGCCCAGTCCCGGTCGCGTAGATGTAGTTCCAGGCAGGGTTGTTGAGCGGCTGCGTCAGCGTGGGCGTGACCGGGATCTTGGCGCTCAACGTGCGCGTCACCTCGCTCGCTCCTTCACCCGTAGGGTTGTCAATCCGTCCCGTTGACGTCACCGACCAAGTCTGGGTGAGCTGGTCGAGCGTCCCGGACCAGGTCACGGTGCCGCCGTCGTAGTCATGGGTCGTCTCCGGGAGGAGGTCCGGCATGAGAGCGTTGTTCGTCGGCTTGGAGAGGACCGCCATCATCTCGTCGATGCCGGCTTCCGCGAGGTCGTAGGCGCTCGCGTTCCGGACGGAGTACTGGGCGCTCCGTGCGTTCGTGCTCGAGTAGTAGATGAGCGTCACGCCCGTGACGGAGAGCATGCCGAGGATGCCGACCGCCATGATCAGCGTGATGCCCTCCTGCCGTTTCAGCAGCCGCCGCAGTCTCATCGAGTTCCCGTCCGAGCTAGGGGTCCTGGCGAAGCGTGTTCCGCAACACAATGTCGTCAACGAGCCGCCAGGTCTTCCATCCCTCGTTCGGGTTGACGTTCACGGGGAAGTCGACATGGAGGAGCGCTCGGGTGTCCGAGGATTGACCCGTGTAGGTGAACACCTCGTCCTCGACGAGATAGTCGGCGATAGGGACCGACGACCCTCCCTGCACCCGGAGGAGCTTCCACCGGCCGCTACCGTTCGCGACGGCCTGGTAGTCGACGCTCGTCGTCGCGCCGACGGCCGTCGGGCAGTGCGCCGGAAGCGTCACCCGGATCGCGGCGACCGGCGTGGCCGTCAGCGGCGATCCATCCGTATTCGTCAGGCCGCTCGAGCAGTGGAGCTCGCGGCGGAGCCGATCGAGGGCAAGCCGTGCGTTCTGCTGAGCCTGAAAGCGGTTGTTGGCGTCGAGCTCAGCCTTCGATCCCGAGACGAAGAGAGTCGTCAGCGCAGTCACGATGACCAGGAAGATCGCGAGGACGCCGAGCAGCTCGATCAATGTGTAGCCGCCCGGATCCCGGACCGACCGCACGCGTGCGGTCACGATCAGGACTTCCTGGACTCGACGAACGCGAGGGCGCTGCGCGCGACTCGCTCGCTGCGAGCGCCGAAGCCGAAGCGGACGTACAGGCTGCGATCGACCTGGATGAGGGTTCGGAGCGCATCGTCCCCGTCCTTCCAGCCGAAGCGAGCCCCGGTCACGAGCCAGGCGTGCTGATAGAGCCAGTGGCTCACGAACCTCCGGCTGGGCTTGACCAGCGCGGCGGTCCGGCTCCGGAGAGCAAGGGCACGCTCCGGAAGCGGCATCTCGTCGGCAGGCTCGGGAGGCGCGCCCGCGACGACGAAGTCTGGCTTGCGATGCGCCGCGCTCTCTTCGTCCTGCTCGGGAGCAGCGGGCGGCGCCGCGGGCGGCGCAGGCGTGGTCGTGGTTGCGCCCGGCTGCGTCTGGGTCGTTCCCTCGGGGCTCTTCGCCTGTGAGGCCTGCCACTCGCTCAGGAGCACGACGGGCGTGCCCTTGTAGGACGCGTGGTTCTCGGGTACGCCGCGTTCGTCGTACTCACCGCTGCGCTTCAGGCGGAGGACGACGGTGGGCGCACCGTTGTCGACGACGCGAACGCCTGGGGCCGGTGCCTGGGAGACGACGGTGTTGCCCGCAAAGCCGCGTACGGAGCCCTCGACCCGCCAAGCGAAGCCGGCGTCCTGGAGGATCCCCTTGGAGAAGACATACGCCTGCCGGCGCACGTCCGGGACGACGAGGACATCCGGCCTGGTCGACTCGGCTGCCGCGGGAGCCGTCGGCTGCGACGTCTGCGGGCCTCCGGCCGCCAGCGTCCAGCTGGCAGCCGCCAGCAGCCAGATCACGATGAGAGCGATCAGGCGCGGAGCGAGCATGGCCAGGCGGGCCGCCATGACCTCCCAATCGGCAGCGACAGGGCAAAGGTCAAGCCCCTATCCGGTATGAGCGGAGTGTTGAGACGGGTGCTGCCCGGCTCAGCCGGAGTTCGACGTCGTGAAGTGGATGACGCGGGTCGTCCGGATCACCCGGAAGACCGGCCCGCCCGCGGTCGCCCGCCCGCCGAGGCGCGGACGAGCGCCGACCTCGGAGCGCTCAGGAGTGGGTGCGTCCTGCCACCTGAACGCGACCCCCGCGAAGGCCTGGAACCACGGCTCCGCCTGCGGGTAGTGCGTCGAAGGCCTGAAGCCAAGGTGAAGGTGCGGACCCGTGGAGTTCCCCGTCGAGCCGACTCGGCCGACGGGCGCGCCCGCCGAGACGTGACCGCCGACGGCGAGGCTGCCGTCGAGGGAGGAGAGGTGGCAGTAGACGAACTCCTCCCCCGTCGTCGTCCGGAGGATGAGCCCGATGCCGCACTTCCCCGAGTCGGTAGGGAAGAGGTTGGTCACGACCGCGTCGTGCAGGGCGTAGACCGGCGAGCCGAGAGGAGCGGCGATGTCCGCGGCGGGGTAGTCATGGTGCGTGTGAGCGGTCGAGACGTGCTCCGGCCCACCGCCGACCGGGAAGACCCAGCCGTCGAAGGCCTCCCGCCCGCCGACGACCCCAGCCGCCTTCCACGCCGTCAGGTACGGGTACGGGTTCACGACCCCGTCGTAGCCAAGCGCCTGGAGCTCGGGTGGATGGATCTCGAAGTGGAGGTGAGGCGGGGTGCCTGCGGCGTCCCCGGTGTCCCCGACGTAGCCGATCACCTCGCCCGCCTGGACCTGCGCGCCGTCTTCGGCGACCGGTGAGAAGCGTACTAGGTGCGCGTAGTAGTACTCGGTGCCGGAGGCGTCGCGAAGCCAGAGGCGGTTCCCGCCGACGTCGTTCCAGCCGACGTTGAAGAGCGTCCCAGCCGTGACCGCTACGAGCGGGGTCCCCCGCGCGGCGAAGATGTCGTTTCCGTGGTGCCAGGTGGTGGTCCGGGTCGCTCTGAAGTCGTCCGAGAACGAGGCCTCGCCTGCAACCGGAAAGACGTGCCCGCCCGGGGCTAGGCCCGGGCCGCCGGGGCTGGTGTTCGCCGCCTCCTCACCGATCCTCTTCACCGCCTCGACGGCCTTCGCGAGGCCCGCCTGGAGCCGGTTGATCCGCCGCCAGGAGCCCGCCTCGGCCGCATCGAGCCCTTTGAGCCTCGCGTCGAGCGCCGCGAACGCGGCGTCGCTCAGGTCCGGGTCCCCGAGGCGACGCTCGAGCCGAAGTCGCGTCCACTCGCGCCCGTCGTTCCCTGCCAGCGCCAGGTCGAGCGCTTTCGAGAGCCGAGCAACTCGGCGTTGAGCCGCCTCAAGCCTCGCCTGTGCGTTCGCCCCCGGGTAGACGAGCGCCGCGGGGCCTGGGGTGAACGGCTCATCCCCCAGAGTCCGAGCCAGCTCGAGCACGTCGTCGACGTACCACTGGGCATGGTTGTAGGCGAAGATGGCACGCTCGATGTCCTCGTGCGCGCCCGCCGCCGCCAGGTAGCGTGCGGCCGCGAAGACGGCGTCCTCCGGATCCCACGGGTTCGCCAGCCCGTCGCCGTCGGCGTCCATCCCCCAGCGCATCCAGGTCGAGGGAATGAACTGCATCCAGCCGAGCGCGCCGGCCGAGCTCGGGCCCATGTTCTGGCCGTAGCCGGACTCGATCTTGTTGATCGCGCCGAGCACCTGCCACGGAACGCCGTACGCATCGCCGGCCTGCCGCCAGAGCGTGACGAGCTGCGCGTAGGAACGAACCTCCGGCCTCCCGGGCAGGCGCGAGAGCGGCGACGGGACGCGGATCGACCCGGGCCCGTTCGGGACCCGGTAGCTCGGAACGTCGGCTGGCGTGGCCGCGAGCTGGCTCGAGGCCGCGGGAACGCCCGCCAGTGCGAGCACGGCGGCGGAGACGGCTAGGAGGCGCTTCACTGGTCGGATGCAGCGAGCCGCAGGCCGGGGAGGGGCTCCTCCTCCGGCTCGGGCTCGGCCTCGTCCTCCGCAAGGCTCGAAAAGTCGACGGACACGGTCTTGCCCTCCTCAGCGGCGCGCTTGCGGCGCAGCGCCTGGTCGACCGCGATCTCGAAGTCGTGGCGGTTGGAAGCCGCCGCCGCAGCGACCTCGAGCTCGACGACGTCGTCGACGACGAGCTGGACGAGGTGCTGAGAGAAGCTCTGCATGAGGTGGTAGGCGCCGTCCTCGATCGCCTCCGTGAGGCCGTGGGTCTTCTCCGGTTCGCGGATCAGCTCGGCGATCCGCGCCGTGTTGACCATCACCTCGACGGCGGCGACGCGGCCGCCGATCTTGCGCGGAATCAGCCGCTGGCTGACGACGCCGCGCAGCACGCCGGCGAGGATCTCCCGCACCATCATCTGCTTCTGGGGCGGGTAGAACTCGACGAGCCTGCCGACGGTCTCGGCCGCGTCGAGGGTGTGGAGCGTGGAGAAGACGAGGTGCCCGGACTCGGCCGCCTGGAGCGCCGTCTGGGTCGTCTCTTCGTCACGCAGCTCCCCGATCAGGATCACGTCGGGGTCCTGGCGCAGCACTCGGCGGAGGGCCTGCTTGAAGGACTCGGTGTCGAGGCCGACCTCGCGCTGGTTCACGATGGAGGCCCAGTCGTCGTGGATGAACTCGATGGGGTCCTCGATCGTGACGATGTGCTGCTTGCGGTTGCGGTTGATCCAGTTGAGCATCGCCGCGAGCGTCGTCGACTTTCCGGACCCGGTCGCGCCGGTGACGAGGACGAGGCCGCGGTGCTCCTGCGCCAGCTTCCCGACGCCTTCCGGCAGGCCGAGGCGCTCGAAGCTGGGGATCTCCTTCGGGACGAAGCGGAAGGCGAAGGAGATGGACCCGCGCTGCCGGAAGCCGTTGACGCGGAACCGCCCGATCCCGTCGGCGAGGTACGAGGTGTCGAGGTCGCCGGACTCGAGGAAGAGCTCGCGCTTCGCGGGCGAGCGCTCGGTCACGAGCAGGAGGACGGTCTCCAGGTCGGACTCGGTCAGGAGGCGCTGCTCGAGCGGCTGGAGCTCGCCGTCGACCCGGACCATGGCAGGCGACGCTACCTTCAGGTGCATGTCGCTTCCTCCGGCGTCGATGACGCGTGCCAGCAGCTCGTCCAGGTTCATGACGACGAGCCGGCTATCGGCGGCCCGACGCGGGCCGCTTTAGCTCAAAGGAGGGATGAAGCGCTCGGCTACACTTACGCGCGCCGCGGGGGAGTACCCGAGTGGCCAAAGGGGACGGGCTGTAAACCCGTTGGCTCAGCCTTCGTAGGTTCGAATCCTACCTCCCCCATTTCTAGCCTCGCCGGTGAGCGAAACCCGCATGGTTGAGCGGGTCAGGTGTGCCGGGTTGCCGGACATGCGCGCGGCGTGCTGCCTCGCTGGGTGCGTTCTTCCATCCTCGGCAAACCGGTGCTACCGTGGATTGACCGGGCGCTCCCCTTTGGCGCTTCCTGTTCCTCCGCCGCTCGTTAGCCCTGGTGCTCGCGGCGCTTGAGGTCTCTGCTCCCGGAAACACCGAGGAAGGGAGCTGCGATGTCGGAGTCTCTGGAGCGCCTGGCGCGCAACCAGGCGCTCTTTCGCGAGGTCAACGAGCGAATCGAGACGATGGCCGGCGACAACAACGCCGTGGAGTTCGTGTGCGAGTGCAGCAACACGGACTGCTCCAGCACGATCAAGCTGAGCCTCAGCGAGTACGAGCGGGTCCGCTCTGACTCAAGCTGGTTCGTGATCAAGCCGGATCATGACATCGCCCAGATCGAGCGGGTTGTCTCCCGGGACGACGGACATGCGGTCGTTGAGAAGCTCATCGCGGACGAGTACCTGGAGCAGACGGATCCCCGTGGGGATGGTTCCGAAATGTCTGCGTCCCCAGGTGCGTAGGAGCGGAGCTACTCGACGAGCTGACGCGCCCCGTTTCGCTTTCTCCGGGCCAAGAAGTCCGCCTAGCCGCAGGGCGGAGGCCCATCTCGAAGAAGGCAAGGAGCCCGGTTCTTCGCGATCGGGCTCTTTGCTGTCAGGAAGGCCGTTTCCATGAACGATCCGGCCCTTGGATGCAGCCTGACTCTCCCGGGGCGCGGGAGTCCACGTCTTCGGCCGTTGGGCGCCGGACGTGCCCGCACGGTGCGTGCCCCGGCCGCCCGTCCACCCCTGGTTGCAGGGTGTGCACTGGAAATTGCCGAAGCTGGCAACACCATCGCTTGTCAGGTCGCCCGCCTCGGTGCGAGACTTGGCGCCGTGGCCGCGCCGGCCGATCCAGAGGCGCTCGAAGCGCCCGACGCACCTTCCGATTCTCGAGACCCCGATCGATGACCGAGCCCAGGCAACGGGAGCAGGTCAGCGCTTCAGACTTCGAAGCGCTCTTTCGGGCCGTGAGCACCTGGGGGCGCTGGGGCGAGAACGACCAGCGGGGAGCGCTGAACGAGCTGACTCCGAAGCGCATCGCAGGAGCTGCCCGACTCGTGCGCGACGGTGTAAGCGTTTCGCTGAGCCTCGCCATGAGCACGCAGGCCGCCGCCGACAATCCCGAACCCGCTGTCCATCGCATGGTTTTGCCTGAGACGGCCGGCGTCGGCTCTGGATCGCTGCAGTTCTTCAAGGACTTCGTTGGATGCAACTACCACCACGAGGGCCATTCGCATATCGACGCGTTCTGTCACGTCGCCTATGGCGGGTCGCTCTACAACGGCACGCCGGCCGACACGGTGACGGCCCGCGGCGCGGCGGCCGGCTCGATCGAGGTGCTCGAGAGCGGCCTCGTCGGTCGCGGAGTTCTGCTCGACATCCCCCGCTTGCGCAGGCTGCCGTGGCTCGAGCCGGGCGATCAGGTCTTTCGCGAGGACCTGGAGGCGGCGGAGCGCGAGCAGGACGTAACCGTCGACGCGGGCGACATCCTCCTCGTCCGCACCGGCCTCGTCAGGCGCTTGGCCGAGCTCGGCGCATGGGACACAACCAAGGCCAAGCCTGGCTTGCATCCGCGAGCGATGCCGTTCCTCGCAGAGCGCGGCGTCGCGGCACTCGGTTGTGACGGCAACAGCGACACCGCCCCGAGTACAACGGAGGGGGTCGAATATCCGATCCACGTCCTTGCACTGAACGCAATGGGCGTGCACCTGCTCGACTACCTGCAGCTCGAGAGACTCAGCGCTGCCTGCGAGCAGGCCGGGCGCTGGGAGTTCCTCTTCGTCGCCGCCCCGCTCCGCATCGCCGGCGGGACAGGCTCGCCAATTAATCCGCTTGCGGTCTTCTAGGAGGGGTTTGGCGGAACCGGTGAAGCGAGGGCGGGCGGACTGAAGGAGCCCGCCCGCCTCGATGCAGATCAGCTCAGCGCAGGCACGGCCGCCTCGCAGAAGTCGTCGCTGCGGCCGGTGGAGCCCTTCACCAGCTCGTCGGAGAGGACCACGTCGTCGGAGGGATCGTTGGGCGTGCCGCCGTGGTCGATGAGAAGCTCGATCCGGATCTGGCCGGGGTTCCTGGCGATCGCCTTGCCGTTCTCCCCGTACACCACAGCATTACCGGTTGACTTGATGAGGACTGTCAGGGTGCCGTCGCCGTTGTCCGTCACCCGCTGGTCCTTCTCGATCACCCTCGCGAAGGACGTCAGAGACTTGCCGTTCGCCAGATCTCCGGGCGGGAGGATCCCGTCGTCGCCCGTCGAACCGCTCCGCGTCCCACTACGGAGGAGACCGCGATGGCATCGAAAGGCTTCTGGGCAGGCTGGGTTGGGTTCGCCGCCCTGCTGATGGTGATCATGGGGATCCTGGATTTCATCCAGGGGTTGATCGCCATCATCCGTGACAACTACTACGTGCTGGCGCCCGAGCAGATCATCGTGTTCGACCTCACCACCTGGGGCTGGATCATGCTGATCTGGGGCGTCGTCCTTGCTCTGGCCGGCTACGCCCTCGCTTCGGGCGCAGAGTGGGCACGTTGGTTCACGATCCTCGTCGGAAGCGTGAACTTCATCGTGCAGCTCGGCTTCGTCGGCTCGAACCAGTACACGCTCTGGGCGCTCGCCGTGCTGGGGATGACCGTGCTCGTCCTGTACGCGCTGATCGTTCGCTGGAGCGACGTCAAGGGCGGGCCGCTCTAGATCTTTCGGACCTCGTTCGCCGCCTTCGCCGTACCGAAGGCGGTGACCAGGACCGCAGTCGGGCTCGTCGCACTCTCGCTCTTCATGGCCGCAGCATGCGGAGGCGGGCGCGACGAGCCTGCTCGCCCGAAGGCTGAGGCGACGCCGATTCCGCCCGGCTGGTCGACGCTTCCGAGCCCTCCCTTCTATCGCTTCCGCGGCACGGCGGTCTGGACCGGCTCGGAGCTCGTCTACTGGGGCGGGGAATCGGACTTCGGCGACGAGGTGCACCGAGACGGCGCCGCCTTCGACCCGGCGAGCGGTACCTGGCGACGCCTGGCACCCGGCCCACTATCGGCCCGAAGCGGAGCGGCCGCGGTCTGGACCGGTGAGGAGGTGCTGATCTGGGGTGGTGACCACGCCGGCGACGGTGCCGCATACGATCCCGGGGAGGACGAGTGGCGGACGCTCCCGGCCGCGCCACTCCCGCCCAGAACGCCTGTTGGCGCAGTCTGGACGGGCAGGGAAATGATCGTGTGGGGAAGCGTGAGCCGTGCAGCATCAGTCGTCGAGGGGGCCGCGTACGACCCTGCCGTGGATCGATGGCGCAAGTTCCCGCCTGCCCCGTTTGCGCTGAACGAGGCGACCGCGGCCTGGACCGGTGACGAGCTGATCGTCTTCGGGGCCCGCCTCGACGGCAATAACTGGTCCGACACCGAGCATGCCCGCGGGGCGGCCTTCGACCCGGCGACGGACGAGTGGCGGGTGCTTCCTCCTTACCCGTTCTCCCCGCAGGCCTCGACCGCTGTCTGGACGGGCAACGAGCTGATCGTCTGGGACTACGAGCTGCGCGCCGCTGCGTACGACCCCGCTCGCAACGAGTGGCGGCCGCTGCCGAAGCTGCCGCTCGACTTCTCCGAATGCTACCCGGACGGCGCGCTGGGCGACGGCCTCGTCCTCGCCTGGCACTGCGGCGAGGCGGTTCTCCTCGACCTGGCCACCGATTCGTGGCGGCCGGTCGAGCGCCCGCCGCCGCACATCTTCGCACCGCCGGTGGCGGCCGGGCCGGTCTTTCTCTTCGTCGGCGCGTACGACGAGGCTGGAGACGAGTCAGCGTGGGCCTACAGGCCCGGCACAACGGGCGCTCCTCCGGCGCCCGGCCGGACGACGTTCGTGCCGGAGGCGCCCCACCGGGGCGAACGGGCCGTCCTCCCTCTTACGTTCCCCGACGGCAGCCGGATCGTCCTTTCTTACCCGGCGCGACTCCGGCTCGCCGAGCTTGGCGTCCAGCCGGACGTTTCCTACCTCTACCGGGAGGACCCCGCCGCTCGATATCCGCTCACCTTCCTGTATGGGGCGCCGAGCCATGCAGCCGCCGAGGGCGAGATCGTGCTCCGGACGGGCGCGTGGACGATCGTCGCCCCGATCCGGGATGCAGCGGCACGAGACGAGCTCGCCCGGAACCTCAGCGTCCACGAGACCGTTGAAGGCTTCGTGGTCGTCGAGGCGGCCGGTCCGCTCGCGCTCTCAGACGAGTTCGGCGAAGGCGGGGGCGTCATGCTGGCATTCGGTGACCACCATCCCGCTCCGGCCAAGGTGACGAGCCTCGATCCGCTCATCGAGCTAGCGCCGAGCGATTGTGGAGGGCGCGACACGGAGTTTGCAGGGGTCGGTGGGGACACCAGCCACGGCTCCACGTGCCTCGGCGGTCGAATCTACGTCGGGATCTACGGCAAGAGGCCGTTCATCGAAGCTGTGCTCGCCGGGCTCGAGCTCGAGGAGTGGCAACCAGCGGAGACGTAACCGGCGCCTAGGGCTCCGTGTGGACGATGACGTCCACGATCTCCGGGTGGTCGCGGCGGATGCGCTCTTCGATCTCGCTGGCGCTCGCGTGCGCCTCCGCAAGCACCCGCTCCGGGGCCATGGTGAGGGTCAGGAAGGCGACGAGGCCGCGATCCGTGGCCAAGAAGCGGAGCTCGCGCGGGTCGACGCCGGTCGTCTCGCGCACGATCGCGCGCACCGCCTCCGACTCCGACTGGAGCGCGCCGTTGGGGATCGAGCTCACCGCCGCGGGCTCCGAGAGCGGCTCGAGGTGCGTCTGCACGGCGTCGACCCCAGAGACGGAGGCGCGGATCTCGCGCTCCACCGACTCGGCCACGTCGTGCGCCTCGGCGAGGGTCAGCGAGCCCGGCAGCTTGAGATGGAGCGAGACCTCGGTGCGAGAGCCGACGTCGAGGACGGAGACGTTGTGCACCTCCCGGACGCCCGGGACGCGCAGCGCGGCCGCTGTCGCCTGCTCGCCGAGCCCGCCGGGCTCCGCCGGCTCGACGTGGACGACGACGTCGGCGCCGGGCACCGCCCGCTCCACCGCATCCTCGACCGCGTCCGCCGCGGCGTGGCCCTGCCCGACGGCGGCGCCGGGGGGCACGCTGATGACGACGTCGGCGAAATGCCGGCCCGCCGCGCGCCGCATGCGCAGGCGGCGCAGGCTCACGCTGGGAGCAAGTGCCTCGATCGCGCCGCGCGCCGCGTTGACCTGGGCCACGGGCGCCCGGTCCATGAGGACGTCGACGTTCTGGCGGATCAGCCTGCCTGCGGCGGCGAGGACGAGGACGGCCACGAAAAGGGCGGCCGCGGCGTCCCCAGCCGGATACCCGGCCCGAGCCAGGAGCAGGCCGATCAGGACCGCGGTCGAGCCGGCGAGGTCGCTCGCAAAGTGGAGCGCGCTCGCTCCGAACGCGGCGCTCTGGAACTCGCGCGCGGCCCGCTGCGAGACGACCGCGCGGCTGGCGTCGATGACGATCACGACGCAGATGACGAGCAGCGCGTACCAAGTAGCGTCGACCTCGTCGGTGCCGTCCACCAGCCGTCGGACGGCGGCGAAGGCAATCAGCAGCGAGACGACGGCGAGGATGACGGCCTCCGCGAGCGCAGAGAGATGCTCCGCCTTGCCGTGGCCGTACGGATGGCCGCGGTCGGCAGGCCGGACCGCGACGCCGACCGCGAAGAGCGTCAGCAGCGCGGCCACGAGGTCGGTCCCGGAGTGCGCGGCCTCCGAGAGCAGGCCGAGGCTCCCGGTGGCGAGCCCGGTGACGAGCTTGATCGCGATGAGGACGACTGCCGCGGCGACCGAGACGAGCGCGATGCGGCGCTGCGGGCTCACGGCCACAGGCTAACCTTGGCCGCGGTGTGAATCCGGAGACCGGCGAGCGCTTCGAGGTCGACTGTCCGCACTGCGGCCAGCACTTCGACGCCGAGCTGCTCGGGGACACGGAGCGGAACCTCGGGTTCAAGTGCCCGAGCTGCCGCCTTTTCGTGGCGTTCAAGGCAGCGGACGAGCGGGACCTGGTCGAGCCGAGCGACTGACCCGGGCCCTCGCGGTTAGGGTCCGCGAGTGTCCGAGGTCGAGCGCAAGCCGGACGGGAGTGACGAGCATCGAGTCACCCCGCTCGAGCTCTTCTTCGACCTCGCCTTCGTGTTCGCGTTCACCCAGGTCACCAGCCTGGTCCTGGATGACCCGACCTGGGGCGGAGTGCTGGAGGGCATGCTCGTTCTGGCGGCGCTCTGGTGGGCGTGGACCGGGTATGCGTGGCTGACGAGCACGCTCGACGTCGACGAGGGCGGGGTGCGGCTGGCGATGCTCGCCGCGGTGGCGGCCATGTTCGCCGTCGCCCTCGCCGTGCCGGGCGCCTTCGGCGACGACGCCCTCCTCTTCGGAGTCGGGTACTTCGCCGTCCGTGCCCTCCACCTCGTCCTCTACGCGATCGTCAGCCGCGACGATCCGGACCTACGTGGCGCGCTCCTCAGGATTGCGCCCACCGAGCTGCTCGGCGCCTCGCTGCTCGTGGCGGCCGCGTTCCTCGAGGACAACGCTCGCGTCGCGCTTTGGGTCGTCGCCCTCGTGGTCGACTACTTCGGCCCCGCCTTCAGGAACCCCCGCGGGTGGCGGATCGCGCCGGAGCACTTTGCGGAACGGCACGGCCTCATCATCCTGATCGCGCTCGGAGAGTCGCTCGTCGCGATCGGCGTCGGCGCCGGGCTCGAGCTCGTGCCGCGAGTGCTGGCGGCGGCCGGGCTCGGCATCGTCGTGGTATCCGCGCTCTGGTGGCTCTACTTCGACGTCGCCGCCATCTTCCAGCGGACCAGGCTCGCGCAGGCGAGCGGCGTCGAGCAGATACGGCTCGCCCTCGACGCCTTCAGCTACCTCCACTTGCCGATGGTCGGCGGCATCGTGCTCTTCGCGTTCGGCCTCGAGACGGCTCTCCACGACGTGGACGAGCCCCTCGAGACCGTACCGGCAGTCGCGCTCTGCGGCGGCGCCTCGCTCTACCTCTTCGGCCACGTCGCGTCGCTCTTCCGGGCGACCGGCCGGCTCTTCCGGCGGCGGACGATCGGCGCGCTCGTGCTCATTGCCCTCATCCCGGTCGCCGCGACGATACCGGCCCTCGCAGCGCTGGCGCTCGTAAGCCTCGTCCCCTCGCTCGTGGTCGCCTACGAAGCGATCCGCCATCGGGAGGATCGGATGGTCGTCCGGCACCCCGAGCTCGCGGAGTAACCGGGCTTGTGCCGGCGACACCGGCCTGGCTGCCGGTTCTTCTAATACTCGCGGGGCGGCCGCCGATAGAGAGACCGTGTCCGTCGCCGCTCGCACCGCCGACCGCGCGCAGGCGCCTCGTGCCGCCCTCGCGCGCGCGGGCACCCGTGCCGCCCCGCTCCTCGCCGCCCTCGTTGCGGCGAGCTTCGTGCTGCGCCTCGTCCTCGGCTGGCTCCGCGGCACGCCCACCTTCTTCGCCGACGAGTACATCTACGCGGAGCTGGCGCGCTCGCTCGCCGAGACCGGCCGGCCGCTGATCCGCGGCGTCTCGGCGAGCTTCCCCGCGCTCCTCCAGCCCCTCGTCACCGCGCCGGCCTGGCTCTTCGACGACATCGAGACGTCGTTCCGGCTCATCCAGTTCATGGGCGCGCTCGCCATGTCGCTCGCCGCCGTGCCGGTGTTCCTGCTAGCACGGAGGCTCGGTTTCGGCACCGGCATCTCCTTCGCCGTTGCGACCCTCGCCCTCGTCGTCCCCGACTTCGTCTACGCCTCGTGGGTCCTCGCCGAGCCCTTCGCCTACCCGCTCGCCCTCGGCGCGGTCGCGGTCGGCACGGTCGCGCTGGCGCGCCCGAGCGTCCGGGTGCAGCTCGCGTTCCTCGCGCTCGCCGGGCTGACGACGTTCGCGCGCGTCCAGTTCGCGGTCCTGCCGCTCTGCTTCCTAGCCGCCGTCCTGCTGGTCGGCGTCAGGGAGCGGCGCGTTCGCGCGACGCTTCGTGAGCAGGCGCTCGTCCTCGCCGCGGTCGCGCTCCCCGCGCTCGCCTTCGTCGTCGCCGGCCCGGGCCGCGTGCTGGGCTTCTACGAGGGCATCCTCGACCTGGACGTCGCCTCGCCCGAGACGGCGAAGTGGCTCGGCCTCGACGCCATGCTCCTCGGCTACGCGGCCGGAGTGGTCCTGGCGCCCGGCGCCCTGCTCGGGCTCTGGCTCGCCCTGCGGCGGCCGCGCTCGCGCGAGGAGCTTGCGTTCGGGGCGCTGGCGCTCCCGTTCGTCCTCGCGCTCCTCCTTGCGGCCGCCGCGTACGGCCTCGGCGGCGACCGCATCCAGGAGCGGTACTTCTTCTACGCCGTCCCGCTGGTCGGGATCCTCTTCGCGCTGTACGCCTCGCGCGGCTGGCCGCACCGGCTCGCGCACGGCGTGCTCGCGGCCGGGGTCGTCCTGCTCGCCGCCCGCGTGCCGCTCTCCGGCTATTCGGCCGCAGACGGGAAGACGAACGCCCCCACCCTCTTCGCCACCGCCCGCCTCGAGCAGGCCCTCGGTGACGTGGCCACCGCCTCTCTCGTCCTCGCCCTCGGCGTCACGCTCCTCGTCGCCATGCTCGTGCTGGCGAGCCGGCGACCTGGGACGGCGACCCCGCTCGCGCTCGGCCTGGCGCTCGCCGTCTCGGCGGCCACGTACGCGGGCGCCGTCTCTTACAACCTCGCCAACGCCGAGCGGACCCGGAACGATGTCCTCGGCCGGCAGCCCTCCTTCGTCGACGCCTCGGGGATCGAGGACACGGCGATGCTGCTGACGCGGTCGAGCGAGCGCGGGGTCGCGTCCGAGTACCTCTTCTGGAACCGCTCCATCGAGGCCGTCTACCTCCTCCCCGGAGCCGAGCCCCCCGACTCCTTCGCCGTGACGCGCGTGACCGTCGCCCGCGACGGGACGCTGCTGGCCGACGGCCGACCGGTGACGCGGCCGCTCGCCGCCGACGCCTTCAGCGACACCCTGCGCTTCCGCGACTCCGACGAGATCGCCGCCTCGCCCGCCTTCCGGCTGGTCGCGGCTCCCGGCCCGCAGCGCCTCGCCCTCTACGCACCCGGGCGCTTCGCGGACGGCTGGCTTGGGCTCCGCGGCAGCTTCCAGCTCTGGCCCGAGGCGGCTGCGGGAGTCCTGACCTTCGAGCTCACCGGCCCGCAAGAGGCTCCACCGGTGGCCGTGGAGCTGGAGCCGTCCAGCCTCTCTCCGCGCGAGGTCGTCGTGCAGCCCGGCCGCACGACCAACGTCTCCGTCCCGGTCTGCGGGGCCGGGCCGTGGACCATGGACTTCGTCGCCCCTTCGACGGGGGCCGTCGGCGACCGCCACGTCAGCGTGCAGTCCTCGGAACCGGTGTACCGGCCGGATCCGGACGCCTGCGCCTAGTCACCGGAGAGGGCTCTCGTCTAGATGTTGTGGAGGACGCGGCCGCTATTGGGCGCACTGTCGACGCAGAAGTTGCTGCATGCGCCGGCCTTCTTGAATTGCGAGTGGGCACTCCAGCGATAGCGGCCTGGGTCTCCCAGTCGCGACCGCGGAATCGCCACGCGCACGGTTCGGGCGTTCGGCCTCGAGGCGGACGCGGACCCGATCAGCGTCAGGTTTCCGCCTGAGAGCGGCCTGAACACATCCGCGATCATGTGGCCGTTCCTGGAGTACATAAGGACGATGCGCTCAGGGCGGCGATCTCCGTCCGTGCTGATCTCGAGCGAGAAGAGATTCGTGCCGCTTCGGCGGACGAGACGGGCTCCCCACGTGCCGAAGGTCGAGATCCTGTGGACGAGCCGAGCGCCCGCGTGCCCGTGGCTCGCCGAGCGTACGTCAAGGCGGCCTGAGACGTCGTTACCGTCCGAGATCCGCTTCGTGTCCGCCTGCGCGTTCGCTACAGCGACTAGCGCGATGATGAACGCGGCCACGACCCCCCGCCAGAGACCCACCAGCTGCACTGCTCCTCCAGGTCCAACCCAGCGACTCGTGCGGGGGGATGGTACTCCTGGCACGAGTTTGTAGCAAGTCCCACACTCTCGTAGATGCATGCCGCGAGCGCAGCCGTGGAAGCGCGGTCAGGTGTCGAGTCCCCCGCAGATAGCGCAGACGTACGCGGCTCGATCCTGTCTTAGACGCAGTCCTTGAGCCCCTGCGCTTCGGGGAGCGACTCGAGCTTCTTCAGGGTGTTGTTCTCGATCTGGCGGATGCGCTCGCGCGTGACGCCGAACGCGCGCCCGACCTCCTCGAGCGTCCGCGGCTGCTCGCCCTTGAGGCCGAACCGGAGCTCGATCACCTTCCGCTCGCGGTCCGGGAGCGACTCGAGCGCCTTGTCGATGTCCTCACGACGCAGGTTGAGCGAGGCGGAGTCGAACGGCGACTCGGCCGCATCGTCTTGGACGAAGTCCCCGAGCTCGGACTCCTCCTCCTCGCCGATCGGCTTCTCGAGCGAGACCGGCAGCTGCGCCATGCGGAGGATCTCGCGCACCTCCTCGGTCGTCATCTCGAGCTCTTCGGCGATCTCGTCCGGCAGGGGCTCGCGGCCGAGACGCTGGACGAGCTGGCGCTCGATGTGCACGACCTTGTTCAGCTTCTCGACCATGTGTACGGGAATGCGGATCGTGCGCGCCTTGTCGGCGATCGCGCGGGTGACCGCCTGGCGGATCCACCACGTCGCGTAGGTCGAGAACTTGAACCCCTTGCGGTAGTCGAACTTCTCGACGGCGCGAATGAGGCCGAGCGAGCCCTCCTGGATCAGGTCGAGGAAGGAGAGACCGCGGCCGAGGTAGCCCTTGGCGATCGAGACGACGAGGCGGAGGTTCGCCTCGATCATTTCCGTCTTCGCGGCCATGTCGCCGCGCTCGATGCGCTTGGCCAGGGTGACCTCCTGGTCGGCGGTGAGCAACGGCACCTTCCCGATCTCGCGCAGGTAGAGGCGCAGGGAGTCAAGCGAGGGCTCGACCGTGAGGTCGAGCTTCGGCACCTTCTCCTCTTCCGCGAGCGCAGGCTCTTCGTGCGGCGGGGTCTTGTGTTCGACCCCTTCCATCAGCTCGATGCCGTGGTCGATGAGGTAGGTGTAGAAGTCCTCGACCTGCTCCTTCGTGAGGTCGACTTCCTCGAGCCCGGCGACGATCTCGTCGTAGGTGAGAAACCCCTTGTCCTGTCCGTCCGCGACGAGCTTCTGCAGCTCCTCGATCTCGGGCAGGGAGATGTCGACCTGGAGCATAGACCCGCCTTTCTCGTTACCCGTGCAACGTTGTCCGCCGAACGAAAGAGAGCCGACGAGTTCCCGAGTTCGTCGACTCACAGGCACATCCGGCCCGGGATTCTACAAGGCCTGTGGAGAAGTGGTAGACGAATTTTCAAGATCCGCGGAGATCGACCCCACGACCTCGCCGCGACTCGACCTGAGCGGCCTCACCGCGAGCTCCGGGATCCCGAGCACGTGGCCGGCCGCCGCATACGCGGCCCGGTAGCCGCCGTCCTCGACCTTGAGGGCCACGCCTCTCCCGTCAGGGAGGCCCACGCAGAGGACGCCTTCGGCCCCACGCTTGGCCACCGCGCCGGGGAGCGCGCGCATCACGAGGGTGTCCACCGCCTGCGGCCCGCCGACGAGCTCGGGGTGCGCCGTCATCGCGGCGACGACCGTCTCGGCGCCCGCCGGCGTGCCGGCGACAAGATCGGCGAAGATCCCGGCCATCTCGCGCAAGGAGAGCGCGAACGTCGGCACGCCGCAGCCGTCGACGGCGATCGCGATCTCGCCGGCGGGCCGGTGCACTGCCTCGGCGACGAGCCCGAGGATCTCCTGCTGGAGGGGATGTTCCGGGAGCCGGTAGCCCTCGCGCTCCCACCCCCGCGCGCCCGCGAGGAACAGGAAGCCGGCGTGCTTGCCGGAGCAGTTGTGGCGAAGGCGCGAGCCGTGCTGGGCGCCGCACTCCAGGTCGTCCGTCGTCGCGCCGGCCCGCTCGAGCAGCGCGCGCACCGCGACGAGCTGGTCGGGACGGGCCTCGTGTGAGGCGCAGGCGACGGCGAGCTCCTCCTGCGGCAGGTCATAGGCGACGAGGGGAAGCGCCTGCAGCGGCTTCGCCGCCGAGCGGACGTAGGCGACGAGGTTCGGGTCGCCCCAGGACTCGACGACCTCGCCGCCGTGGACGACGACGGCGTGCGCCCGGTGGCGGGACTCGACGAGGCTGCCGCGGGTGACGGCTACATTGATCGCGTCCACGAGGAGGAATCATTCCCGAGTTTCCCGAGGTGGAGGCAGCCCGGCTGACGCTCGACGAGCCGGTGAGCCGCTCGCCGGTCGCCAAGGCGGGGCCGGCCCACATCGCCACGCTGAAGACGTTCGACCCGCCGCTCTCGGCGCTCGACGGGCGGCACCTGGCGGGAGCCCGGCGCCGCGGCAAGCACCTCTTCTTTCCCAGCGACGACGGCGCGCTCGTCCTGCACATCCACCTGATGAGCGCGGGTCGCATCCGCTTCCTCGAGCCCGGAGCGAAGGGGCCGAAGGCACCCGCGTTCCAGCTGCGCCTCGAGGACGGTGGCGAGCTGATCCTCACCGAGGGCGGCCCGAAGAAGCGCGCGCGCGTCGGCGTCTACCGACCGGACGAGCTGGAGGCGGAGCTCGCACACCTCGGGCCCGAGGCCGACCGGATCGGGGCGGAGCAGCTCGGCGAGATCGCCCGCCGCGAGGCCCGGCGACTGCATCCGTTTCTCCGCGACCAACGGGCTCTCGCCGGCATCGGGCGCGCGTGGTCGAACGAGATCCTCAACCGCGCGAAGCTCTCGCCCTACGCCCTTACGACGGAGCTCTCGGACGAGGAGATCGAGCGCCTCGCGGGCACGATCCGCGAGCTCCTCGCCCATGGCCTTGAGCTCCGCCTCGCCGGAGCGGCGGACAAGAAGGCGTACAGAGTGCACAACCGTCTCGGCGAGCCGTGCCCCAACTGCGGGACGCCTATCGCCCGCGTCGATTTCGAGGAGCACACGATCTTCTACTGCCCCGCGTGCCAGACGGGCGGGAGGGTCCTCAAGGACCGCAGGCTCTCCCGGCTCTTGCGCTAGCCCCGGCGAACGACGCCGGCCAGGGCCCCGACGACCTCCGGGTCGAACTGCGTGCCCGCGCAGAGCTCCATCTCGGCGAGCGCCTCGTCCGCCGAGCGCGCGGCGCGGTACGGCCGGTCGGTCGTCATCGCGTTGTAGGCGTCGCAGGCGCAGACGATCCGGGCGACGAGCGGGATGGCCTCGGCTGCGAGGCCGTCCGGATAGCCCTTTCCGTCCCACCGCTCGTGGCAGGAGCGCACCAGGTGGCCGACACGGCCGAGGAGCCCGCCGATCTTGGCGAGCATCTGCTCGCCTTCGACCGTGTGGGTCTTCATGATCTCCCACTCCTCGTCCGTGAGTTTGCCCGGCTTGTTGATGATGTCCGCGGGGATCCTGATCTTTCCCACGTCGTGGAGGAGCGCGGTCAGCTCCGCATCCTGTTGCGAGCGCGCGTCCAGCCCGAGCTCGGCCGACACAGAGACGACGAGCTCCACAACGTCGCGGCTGTGGCTGCCCGTGTACGTGTCGTCAGCCTCGATGACGTCGCCTAGGAGGAAGGCCGTCCCCCGGTAGGCGTGGCTGAGCTCGAGCGCGTGATCGATCCGGCTGTGCCGCTCGCGCGCGAAGAAGGCGAAGAGCGCGAGGAGCGGAACGACAAGTAGGATCGCGAAGGGCTCGTCGTATGCGACCACGGCGAAGAGGAACCCCGCCGGGGCCAGCGCGGCGTCCACGAAGTAGACGGAAGCGGTCAGCCGGAGCTGGGCGCGGACGGAGACGTCGAAGGCGAACCACGCACGGAGGGCGGAGCTCGCGAAGTCGAAGGCGAACTGCGCGAGGAGCGCGAGACCCATGAGCGGAAGCACGGACCACGTCGGGGCCGGCTCGCCTGCGAGAGCGAGGAGGAGCGCCGGCCCGAGCGCGTGCCAGGCGCTGAACACCTCCAGGAGAGCGCGTTCCCCGTGGACGCGCCGGCGCACTAGTTCGAGGCCCGAGCAGAGCAGAAATCCGACCGCCACGCAGAGCGGCACGAGGCCGACCGGCAGCAGGAAGAGCATGGGCACGAAGACGATCTGCGTCGGGACCGCGAAGCCCGATCCGACCTCGAACTCCACCCGCGCAGCGAGGGCGTACGCAACCACGAGGAGCACCAGCACTCCCGGCGACACCGCGCGGTCCGCCGGGGAGAGGAGCGCGAACGGCACGGCGACCGCGACGAACGCCAGCGCGCCCAGGAGCGTGGCGCGCGAGTCCCTCGCGGCCAACCGCTCCGTCGCGCGCGCGCGCGCGTCTTCGATGAGCCCGCCGGCCTCCGGATCGAGGTCGGCGGTCGTGGGCGTCGCGGCGGACATCTGACTGGATAGTCGGGGCCGGCCAACAGGCGGGACTCCCTCGAACGGGTGATCCGCCCACATCACCCCGGCGAGGGATTGGCGGCTCGGTGAACAGGCCCAACACTGAGACGACCCAAGCGGCCAGGGAGGAAACTGCGGCATGAGAAGGTCTCTGCGGTACGTCGGTCTTGCGGTCATCGCGTCGCTCGCGTTGGCGGCGCCGGCCCATGCCGGCTCGTTCGGCGACTCGGCGACCTCCTGCGAAGGACGCACGGCCGAGCAGCCCTTCATGCGCTGGCTCGACCCCTTCCGCTACGTGCTCGCGCCGAACGGCGACCTCGAGCGCGGCGCGGCCGAGTGGAAGCTGACCGGCGGCGCCAAGGTCGTCGACGGCAACGAGACGTTCTACGTCGGCGGCAAAGGCGACAGGAAGTCGCTCTACCTCCCCACCGGCAGCTCGGCAACCACGCGCCCGATGTGCGTCCAGCTGCTGCACCCGACCGTCCGCTACTTCGCCAAGAACCGCGCGACGCCACTCCTCTCCAGCCTGCTCGTCGAGGCGTTGATCGAGAACCCGCTCACGGGCGGTGTCGTCACGCTCCCGGCCGGCGTCCACACCGGCGGCACGAGCTGGCACCCGTCGCTCCCCGGCCTCGTGGTCGCCGACTTCGTCTCCGTCCTCGGCGAGGACGCCGAGCTGGCAGTCGCGTTCCGCTTCAAGCCGATCGGGATCGGCGCGAAGTGGCAGATCGACGACGTCTACGTCGATCCGTTCAGGAACCGCTAGAAGTTCGGCCGGTGTCCGGCGTGCTCGCGGGGACGGCTGCAACCAAGCCGGGCGCCCCGATCGTTCGCAGCGCGTACCCGGAGGGTACGGGCGAGGACGAGCGCGACGATCCGGCGCCGCGTCGCAGCCGCCATCCGTGAGTGCGCCGGGCGCCGGCTGAGCTTCTAGGCAGGCAAGCGGATCACCAACGTCTCGGCGCGGGCCTCGAGCCCGCCTCCGAGCGCGCGAATGAGGAGCGCGGCGGCCGGCGCGGCGAGCTCGCGTGCCTCCTCGCCGAGCACGACCGGCGCCGCAACGCGTGAGAGCGGCGAGAGCACGAGCTCCGCGCCGTCGATATCAAGGGCGACGCTGTCGTGCCCGCCGTAGCGGGCGGCCGCGCGCGCGACCTGGGAGAGCGCGCGGACGGTCGGCTCGGGGTCGACATGTACGGGCGCCCCCTTCCCCGCGACGTCGACCCTGCCCTCCTCCAGGCGCGCGGCCGCCTCGCGGGCGAGCTCCAACGAGTCGCGCTCGACCAGGGTCGGCGCGTACTTGCCGGACTCGATCCGCGCTACGAGCCGGAGCTGGTCGACCAGCTCGTCGATCTGGGACGAGGCGGCGCCGATCATCTCCACGTAGCGCGGCGCGGGCGCCTCCAGCGACAGCTGCTCGAGCGTTCGTGCGAACCCGTAGACGGTCGCGAGCGGCGTCAGGATGTCGTGGCAGGCAACCGAGACGAGCTCGGCGAATTGACGGTCGTTGGTCATCGCACTGGGCTTGCTACGTTCTCCTGGTGGAGCGGAGACTAACGCCGACGGCGGAAGCGGTTGACCTGCAGGCCTCCGTGCCGGACGTCCAGCTCGGGCTCTCCCGCGCGGGCGTCACGGGGGTGCAGAAGGCCGTGCGGATGCAGCACCGCGGGCGCGACGCGCTCGTCTCGGCCGAGATCGACTGCTTCGTCGACCTCGACCCGGCGCGCAAGGGCGTGCACATGTCGCGCTTCCCGGAGCTCTTCGAGGAGGCGATCGACGAGCTCGTGATCGGCGAGATGCTGCTCGTCGAGCGGCTCGCCGAGCACATCGCGAGCCACATCGTCGAGCGCCAGGACGCCTTGCGCGCCGAGGTCAAGATCGCGGCCCGGTACCCGATCGAGCGCTCGACGCCCGTGACCGGCCTGCGCACCCAGGAGCTGGTGACGCTGATCGGGCTCGCCGCAGCCTCGCGCTCAGGGTCTCGGCGGCTGGTCGGTGTCGAGGCGACGGGGATCAACGCCTGCCCGTGTGCACAGGGCCTCGTCCGCGACCGGGCCGCCGAGCGGCTCGGCGACGCTGGGTTCGAGGACGACGACGTGGAGCGGATCCTCGAGCTCGTCCCGCTCGCCACGCACAACCAGCGCGGCCGCGGCACGCTCTACCTCGGCACCGACCTGAGGCTCGACGCCGAGGACCTGGTCGAGCTCGTCGAGCGCTCGATGAGCTCGCCGGTCTACGAGCTCCTGAAGCGTCCGGACGAGCTCTTCGTCGTGGAGCACGCCCACCTCTCGCCTCGCTTCGTCGAGGACTCCGTCCGCCTCATGGTCAAGGGCGCCCTCGACGCCTACGGCGAGCTCGCCGACGACGACTTCGTCCTCGCCCGCCAGGTCAACTTCGAGACGATCCACAACCACGACGTGCTCGCGGAGCGCTTCGGCACCGTCGGCGAGGTCCGCGCGGAGCTCACGAACGGCGGCCACTCGGCCCGCCACACTGAGCTCGGCGACTGGCTCCGCGCGGTCTAAGAACCCGTTTCGAATCGGCTACGGCTGAATGCCGTAGGCTGCGACCCAGGCGTTGACCACGCCCCAGTCGACGTTCCCGAAGAAGGCCTCGATGTAGGACGCGCGGTCGGTCTGGTAGTCGAGGAAGTAGGCGTGCTCGTAGACGTCGAGCGCAACGAGCGGCGCTGCGTTCCAGATGGGGAAGGTGTTCTGCGCGTCGCCGACGTAGTTGAAGAGCCGCTGCTCGTCGAAGTCGAATGCGGTCCAGGCCCACCCGCGGCCGGCCATCCCGCTCGCCTTCAGGTCGGCGCGCCAGTCGTCGACGCTGCCGAAGTCGCGCTCGATCAGCTCGCCGATCGCGCCGTCGGGGTTCCCGCCTCCGCCGCCGAGGTGCTCGAAGTAGATCTCGTGGTTCTTCACGCCGCCGATCGCGAATGTGAGGTCGACCTTCAGCGCCCGGATCTCGGAGTAGACCTGGTTCGCGGCGGCGAGGTCGACCTCGCCCAGCTTCGCCAAGATCTCGTTCCGCTTCGCGACGTAGCCCTGGTAGAGCTTGTAGTGGGCCTCGACCGACGCGCGCGAGATGCCGTCCATCTCGAGAAGCTCGGGCTTGAGCTCGCGCGCCGCGATCTCCGCCCGGTTGAATGCCAAGGTCGTCATGCCAGCCTTTCCGTCGACTCGTCTACGCGCGCGGGAGCTTATCGTTCCGGGCGTGAGCGACCCGCGGGCTGCACTCGTCACGGGCGGGACCGGGCGCGTCGGCAGCGCGATCGCCGCGCGGCTCGAGGCGGACGGCTTCGACGTGCTCGCGGCGGGGCGGCGGGAGGGCGACCTCTCCGATCCCGGGGCGGTTCAGGCCCTGGTCGACCGCGCCGCCGAGAAGCTCGACGGCCTCGATCTCGTCGTCCAAGCCGCCGGCGAGGGCTTCGAGCCTAGGCCGGTCGCCGACGTCGGCGAGGAGGACTGGGACCGGGCGTTCGGGGCGACTGCAAAGGGCAGCTTCTTCCTGGCGCAGGCGGCCGCGCCGCACCTCCGCGCCTCCGACCTCGGCCTCCTCGTCCTCATCGAAGACGTCGCCGCCTATCAACCGTGGCCCTCGTTCGCCCCTCATTGCGCCGCCAAGGCCGCCCAGGCCATGCTGACCCGGGTGCTCGCGCGCGCTCTCGGCCCCGAGATTCGGGTTTGCGGGGTCGCCCCGGGGTCGGTGGCAGTCGAGCCGGAGCAGGAGGAGCGGCGCGCCGCAGAGACCGTGCTCGGGAGGGTTGGCACGCCGGACGACGTCGCGGAGGCGGTCGCCTACCTCGTGCGGGCGCCCTTCGTCACCGGCCACTCGATCATCGTCGACGGCGGGAGGCTCCTGCAGCGAAACCCCTGGAAAAAACCGGTCTAGGCGTGCGCTTCGTATACCGGTGGCAATATGTCTGTCGCAGTGGCACCTGTTGAGAGCGACTCTCGGCTCATACAGCGTGTCGCCGTAGGGGATCGGGACGCGTTCACTGAGCTCTATCGGCGCTTCGCGCGCCCTGTCTTCGCGATGGCCGTCCGCCAGCTCGGCGATAACGGCCGGGCAGAGGAGGCGGCACAGGAGACATTCGCGGCGGTCTGGCGCTCGGCGCGGAGCTACCGGCCCGAGCGCGGTTCTGCCTCGGCCTGGCTCTACGCGGTCGCGCGCCACGCCATCATCGACCGGGCGCGGCAGCGGCGGGAGTCCGTCATCGAGGTGCCCGACGAGGCGACGGCGGAGGCGGGCCCCGACGAGCAGGCCGAGGGCGCCTGGCTTGCCTGGCGCGTGCACAGCGCGCTCGAGCAGCTCCCCGAGCGCGAGCGCATCGTGCTCGAGCTCGCCTACTGGAGCGGCCTCTCGCAGGCCGAGATCGCGAGCTACCTGGACGTCCCGCTCGGGACGGTGAAGACGCGCACCCGCACGGGGCTGGCCCGTCTGGCCGGCCTGCTAGACGAGGTGAGAGCATGAGAGAGCCTCCCGACCTCGGCGAGCTCGTTGGGCGCGACCTTCCCCCGGAGGAGCTCGAGCGGCTCCGCGAGGTGGACTCGCTCCTGCGCCGGGTTCCGGCGCCGGCGCACGACGTGCCGGCGAGCCTCACCCAGTCGGTGGCCGCAGTTCCGCTCGCCGCGCGGCCGGAGCGGCGGATCTGGAGGCTGGCGCTCGGCCTGGCCTTCGCCGCGGTCGTGGCGGCGGCGGCGTTCGGAATCGGCTACTGGAACGGGAGCAAGTTCGACGTGGACTACACCGTCGACCTGGCGCCCACCGCGAGTGCGCCCGGCGCCGAGGCGGCCGTCAAGGTCGGGAACCGCGACGAGCAGTCCGGGAACGTCGAGCTGCTCGTGGACGTCTCCGGCCTGCCGAGGCTCCCCGAAGGCGAGGACTACGCGCTCTGGCTCGAGCGGGACGGCGAGTGGGTCGCGACCTGCGGGTACTTCGCCGTCGGCGAGGGTACGACCACGGTCCGGATGACGGTCTCGTACGATTTCCGGGACTTCGACGCCTGGATCATCTCGGCCGGAGGCAGGGACGCAGAGCCGACGCCTCTCCTCGAGGCCGAGATCCCCGACGCCTGAGCGGCGAGCGCGGCGGATCTCGAGCTACTCGCTCCTCGGCGCTGCCCGACGCCGACGATAGACTCGTCGCCATGTCGACGCTCGCCGAAGTGCCCGTCCAGGAGGATGTCGTCCGGGTTTTGGACAACGGCTTCCTGGCTCTCGATGGAGCACTCGCTTCCGACTTGGCCGTGGTCAACGCAGCCCGTGTCTCGTTCAATGCCCAGTCACAAGAGATGGGCGAGCGTGACGAGGGGCTGATCCGCTTCCTGATGAAGAATCGCCACGGAAGCCCGTTCGAACACGGGTACTTTCGCTTTCTCGTCAAGGCGCCTCTGGCCGTCGTGCGAGAGCATCATCGACACCGGGCGGGGCACTCATACAACGAGTGGTCGGGGCGTTATTCGAAGATCGAGCCGGAGTTCTACGTCCCGGACTACGTTCGGACCCAGATCGGCAAGCCGGGCGCCTACACGTTCGAGCCCGTCGACGAGGAGACACGTCAGGCGACGCGCGAAGAGATCGAGCGATCCGGGCGAGAGGCCTTTGCCACGTACGAGCGACTCTTGGAGCAGGGGATCGCCAAAGAGGTCGCCCGCCTCGTCCTCCCCCTCGCCACGTATACGAAGTACTACTGGAGCTGCAACCCACGGAGCCTGATGCACTTCTGCTCGCTTCGGAATCATCCCGATGCGCAGTTCGAGATCCGCGAGTATGCGAGCGCTGCGGAGTCCTTCCTCGAGAAGCTCATGCCGGTTACCCATGCGAGTTACGTCGCGAGCGACCGCGTAGCGCCTTAAAACCGGTGCTCAGCGCCGGCGGGTGCTGATCGGCCGAAGGACACTACGGAATCCCTGGACCGCCTATGAACCTGACTTCCGTCAGGCGATGGCTCGACCCGGGACCGGCGTAGGGAGCGAGCGGGTGGAGCACGTAGCGGACCGCGACCGTGTCGATGGGATATCGGTCGACAGTCGCGCGACCGCCGGCAAGGCAGCGAAAGCGCGTGTACCGCGGCCGGCCGCGTTCCTCTCGCGCTGACCCGAGCCCGCGGCAGTAGCGGACTCGAACGGACATGCCACGGACGACTGTGATCGACTCCGCCTGCTCCGTCGTCCAGCGGCTCTGACTCTCGGACGGCTCGGAGCTCGCGCATCCCCAACCCAGCCCCGCGAGAGCCAGCGTGACCAAAGCCACGAGCGGGACACGACCGTATGCACGTCCCATGACGACTGGGTTTCCGGCGCCGAGGGCCACAAAACTCCGCCGTTTGTTGTTGGCACGGCCCGCGCGGACAACCTCTCACGAGCGGTCCCGCTGACGCCGATGGCTGGAGTACAGTGGCATGCGCCAAATGCGGCAAGCGGGGTCAACGATGAAGGGAGTCGGCCTGACGGCCTGCCTGTTCGCGATCCTGCTCGCCGCGGGCGGCAAGGCCGCCGCCCAGGACGCCGACCCGACAAAGCTGCCGGCGCCCGTCATGGTGGCCGACGACGACCTGTCCGCAGCCCTCGAGAGCGGCGAGCTGTCGGAGGCCGAGTACGCGCTCGAGCGTGCTCGGTCGATCTTCCGGCTGGGCCACGTGCGGGCCGAGTTCGGGGACGTCGCGGCCGCCGCGGCGCACGACGCGACGCTCATCCTCCGCGACCTCGCCGCGCGCATGCGGCAGCTCTCCGGCGCAGAGCGCAAGGCGGCGGAACGGCTCCTGGCGCGGCCGCCGATCGGCACGGGCGGCGTGCCGATCGGCAACGGCTGGACCGTCGCGGAAGCGGGCAACAGCCCGCTCTGCGGCGCGAACGTCTGCATCCACTGGGTGGGGAGGAGCGCTGACGCGCCCGCGCCCACCGACGTGAGCCCCGCGAACACCTATCCCGACTGGGTCGACCTGGCGCTCTTGACCTGGGAGGACGCCTGGCTCCAGGAGATCGACATCCTCGACTACCGGGCTCCCCTCTCGGATCTCTCCTCCCCCGACGACGGCGGCGACGCCGCCCTCGATGTCTACCTCGAGGACTTGGGGTCGGACGGTGTCTTCGGCTACTGCACGAGCGACGACCCGAACGCAAGCGTCCCGACCGTCTCCGCGGTCTCGGCCTACTGCGTGGTCGACAACGACTACTCCCCCCTCCAGTACGGCACCGAGCACTCGCCGCAAGAGTTCCTCGAGGTGACCTCGGCGCACGAGTTCCACCATGCGTCGCAGTTCGCGTACGACTGGCTCGAGGACGTCTGGCTGCTCGAGGGGACTGCCTCGAACATGGAGGAAACCGTCTATCCGGCCGTCGACGACAACGTCAACTTCCTCCGCTTCTGGAGCCCGCTGTCCCGGCCCTCCTCGGCCCTAGACCGCGGCGGCTTCGGGGACTCGGAATACGGCGCGTGGATCTTCTGGCGCTTCCTCGAGGAGAAGGTGGCTGTCGACCCGACGATCCTCCGGGAGATCTGGGAGCGTGCGGACGCAGCCTTCCCGGGCGTCTCCCCCGACGACTACTCCTTGCTCGCCGTGCGGAAGGAGCTTGCCTCCCGCGGCCTCACCTTCCCCGAGGTGTTCGCCGACTTCGCCGTGGCCAACCGGCTCCGGGATTACGACGACGCAGTCGCCGCCGGCTACCCCACCCCGCCCCGCACGAGGGCGTATACGGTCGGCCGGCGACAGCGGGACACCGGCTGGCGCTCCTGGAGGATCAACCACCTCGCGACGCGCTACTTCGTCTTCAGGGCCGGCCGCGCGGTCGGCGGCTCCGCCAGGCTCCGAGTCGCGGTCAAGCTGCCGAAGCACGGCGCCCGAGCAACGCTGATCGTCCTCCGGACCGACGGCTCCGTCTCCAAGCGGCGGCTCAGGCGGAACGCGCAGGGGGACGTCCGCGGCTTCGCCCGCTTCGCTCCCGGCGACGTCAAGCGCGTCGAGCTCGTGCTCTCCAACGGAAGCACGCGCATGTCTTCGTGCTGGCGGTTCCCCAGGGCGCCGACGTACTCATGCCTCGGCCGGCCGCGCGACGACCGCCGGGTGTTCGAGCTGCGCGCCAGACTCCGCTAGCCAGGAGGGTTTGACGAAATGACGGCTGTGCCGCCGGGCCGCGCTGGTCGCCCCGAGGACGGCGTCCTCGGTCGCGCCCGTAGCTCATCCGCTACGAGCGCTCCCCGCGTCCTTGCCTCGGAACGACCATCGCACCCCGGCGACGAGCGACATTCCGCCAAACCCTCCTAGAGCCGGCCCGCGGCGACGATCCGCTGCAGGAACTGTTGCGTGCGCGGCTCGCGCGGTGCGCTGAAGATCTCTTCCGGATCGCCCTCCTCGAGGATGACGCCTTCGTCGAGGAAGCAGACACGGCTCGCGATGTCCCTCGCGAACGACATCTCGTGCGTGGCGATGAGCATCGTCATCCCTCCTTCGGCGAGCTCGCGGATGACGCTCAGGACCTCCGCGACAAGCTCGGGATCGAGCGCGCTCGTGACCTCGTCGAGGAGCATCAACTCGGGCTGCATCGCCAGCGCGCGTACGATCGCCACGCGCTGCTGCTGGCCGCCCGAGAGCCGATCGGGGTAGTCGCCTGCGCGGCCGGCGAGCCCGAAGCGGCCGAGCAGCTCGAGCGCCTCGCCCTCGGCCTCGGCGCGCGGCTTTCGGAGCGCCTGCGTCGGCCCGAGCGTCACGTTCCTGAGCACGGTCATGTGCGGGAAGAGGTTGAACGCCTGGAAGACGATGCCGATCCGGCGGCGGACCTTGTCCACGTCGACGCCGGCGGCGGTGATCTCGTCGCCGCCCAGCATGACGCGACCTTCGTCGACCGGCTCCAAGAGGTTGACGCAACGGAGCAGCGTGGACTTGCCCGAGCCCGACGCGCCGATCAGGCAGACGACGTCGTGGGGGGAGAGCGCGAGGTCGATCCCCTTGAGCACCTCGTGCTTACCGAAAGACTTGTGCACGTCTTCGAGCGCGAGCGCGGGGGCCTCGCTCATAGGCCGACCGGCCTATGAGCGTGTGGAGGGTGTGTGAGGGAACCGGGAGGGTCCCTCACTGCATCAAAGAAGGGGGCTCGGGGGGGGGAAGCGGGGTTTCCCC
>Ga0081538_10000808_pt1 | contig 33995 bp, 22 predicted proteins | sample TabmetS5T2R1_FD_71022 | JGI IMG/M metagenome (GOLD analysis project Ga0081538, IMG submission 71022) | Tabebuia heterophylla rhizosphere microbial communities from the University of Puerto Rico - S5T2R1 | ecosystem: Host-associated > Plants > Roots > Rhizosphere ...
AACACCGGCAACGAGGTCGACCCCCGCGGCACCGCCGCGCTCCCCGCCAACACGTGGAGCCATCTCGCGGCGACCTACGACGGCGCGAACCTGCGCCTCTACGTCAACGGCACGCAGGTGTCGAGCCGCGCCCTGACCGGGTCGCTGAGCGCGACCAGCGGGCCGCTGCGCCTCGGCGGCAACGCCATGTGGGGCGAGGCGTTCGCCGGGACGATCGACGAGGTCCGCGTCTATCGCCGTGCGCTGACCGCAGGCGAGATCCAGACCGATATGTCGACCGCGATCGTGGGCGCCGTCACCGACGCGCAACCGCCCACCGCGCCCGGGACGCTGTCCGCCACCGGCGGCCTCGGCCAGGTCCAGCTGAGCTGGGGCGCCGCCGCCGACAACATCGGCGTCGCGCGGTACAACGTCCACCGTGGCTCGTCGGCGGGCTTCACGCCGACGGCGGCGAACCGGATCGCGCAGCCCACCGGTACGACCTACACCGACACGTCGGTCACGCCCGGCACCTGGTACTACCGCGTCACCGCGCAGGACGCGGCCGGCAACGTCGGCCCGGCCTCGAACGAGGCGTCCGGCACCGCCACGTCCGACACGACGCCCCCGACGGTCTCGATCACGGCCCCGGCCGCCGGCGCCACGCTGACCGGCAACGTCAACGTGTCCGCCAACGCGGCGGACAACGTCGCGGTCGCCGGCGTGCAGTTCAAGCTCGACGGCACCAACCTCGGCGCCGAGGACACGAGCGCGCCGTTCTCCGTGACCTGGGACACGCTGACCGCGGCGGCCGGCGGTCACACGCTGACCGCGGTCGCCCGCGACGGCGCCGGCAACCCCACGACCTCGGCGCCAGTGTCGGTGACCGTCGACAACCCGCCGGTCGACACCAGCGGGCTGGTCGGCGCCTGGGGGTTCGAGGAGGGCACCGGCGCCGCCGTCGACGACACGTCGAGCGCGGGCAACAACGGCTCGATCACGGGCGCTGCGTGGACCGACGCCGGCCGCTTCGGCAACGCGCTGACCTTCGACGGCGTCGACGACCTGGTCACGATCGCCGACGCCGACTCGCTCGACGCCTCCGACGCCCTGACGCTCGAGGCCTGGGTCAAGCCCTCGCAGCACGGCGATTGGCACACGGTGATGCTCAAGGAGCGGAGCGGCGGGCAGCTCGCCTACGCGCTCTACGGCACCGCCTGGACCGGCTTCCCGAGCGCGCACGTCAACACCAACGGCGAGGACAGCACGCGCGGCACCGCCCAGCTGCCGGTCAACGCCTGGTCGCACCTGGCGATGACCTACGACGGCAGCTCGGTGCGGCTGTACGTCGACGGAGCGCTGGTCTCCAGCAAGGCGATCGGCGGCCCGATCGGCGCCTCGACGCTGCCGTTGCGGATCGGCGGCAACACGATCTGGGGCGAGTACTTCAAGGGCGTGATCGACGAGGTGCGCGTCTACCGGCGTGCGCTCACCGCCGCGGAGATCACCCAGGACAAGGACCGTCCGGTCGAGAGCGATGCACCTCCGCCGGCCGGTCCGGAGAAGACCGGCCAGTTCGGCCCGGTGCAGACGTGGCCGCTGGTGCCGGTCCACATGGCCCAGACGCCGAACGGCAAGGTCCTCGCCCTCGACGGCTTCGACGCCGCGCTGAACTCCGAGCGGCTCTGGGACCCGGAGACCGGCACGTTCACGCCGGTGCCGAGCGGCCGCAACCTGTTCTGCGCGGCCCACGTCTCGCTCCCGGACGGCCGCGTGTTCTTCGCCGGCGGCCACATCGAGGCCAACGTCGGCACCAAGGACACGCACATCTTCAACCCCGTCAACCGGTCCTGGTTCCGCGGCCCGGACATGCAGCGCGCGCGCTGGTACCCGACGGCGACCACGCTGCCCGACGGCCGCATCCTTGTCGTGTCGGGCGACAACATCACCCTCAACGCGCCGAACGTCATCGTCCCGCTCAAGAACGGCTCGGAGACGCTGCCGGAGATCTACAACGTCCAGACGAACACCTGGACGCCGCTCACGGCCGCTCAGCGCCGGATGCCGCTCTACCCGTTCATGTTCGTGCTCCCGAACGGCAAGGTGTTCGATGCCGGCCCGGACCAGACGACGCGCACGCTCGACACGTCGACCGGCCAGTGGACGACGGTCGGGCAGAGCCCGATCGACGGCCACAGCGCGGTCATGTACCGGCCGGGCCGGATCCTCAAGTCCGGCACCTGGGCCGACCCCGACTACCCCGGCATCCAGTCGACGAGCCGAGCGGCCGCGATCGACATGACCGAGGCGAACCCGGCGTGGCGGGAGGTCTCCCCGATGCGCCACCCGCGCTCCTACCACACGCTCACGGTGCTGCCGGACGGCACCGTGCTCGCCAGCGGCGGCGCCACGCAGACCGACGGCATCAACCCGGCGAACGCCGTGTTCCCCACCGAGATCTGGGACCCGGTGACCGACACGTGGACCGAGACCGCTGCGCATCAGCGTCCACGGCTCTATCACTCGTCCTCGATGTTGCTCCCGGACGGCCGCGTGCTGCTGGCCGGCGGGGGCGCGTTCGCGCCGGCCGCGAACGAGTCCAACGCCGAGACCTTCTCGCCGCCGTACCTGTTCAAGGGCCCGCGGCCGACGATCACGTCTGCGCCCGCGCAACTCCAATACGGCCAGCCGTTCGACATCCAGACGCCGGACGCGTCGAGGATCCAGAAGGTGTCGCTGGTCCGCATGAGCTCCGTGACGCACAACCTCGACATGGACCAGCGCTTCCAGTGGCTCGACATGCGCTCGGGCGCCCCGGCCGGCTCGGTCCGCGTCGACGGGCCGACGGACGCCAACACGGCGCCGCCCGGCTGGTACCACGTGTTCGTCCTCGACGACAAGGGCGTCCCGTCGAAGGCCTGGACGCTGAAGATCGATCCGCCGGCGACCGACACGACCCCGCCGACCGCGCCGGGCACCCCGACCGCGACCGTGCAGGGCGCCGACGTCCAGCTGAGCTGGACCGCGGCCGTCGACAACGTCGGCGTGACGCAGTACCGGGTCCATCGCGACACGACCGCCGGCTTCACGCCCAGCGCGGCGAACCGGATCGCGACCGTGTCCGGGACCTCGTACACGGACGCCGGGCCGGCGGCCGGGACCTACCACTACAAGATCGTCGCCGCCGACGCGGCCGGCAACGCCGGTCCCGCCTCGGGGGCGGGCTCCGCGGTCGTGGCGCCGGACGGCACGCCGCCCACGGTGTCGATCAGCGCTCCCGCCAACGCCGCGACGGTCGGCGGAACGGTCAACGTCACGGCCACGGCCGCCGACAACCGGGGCGTGACCAGCGTCCAGTTCAAGCTCGACGGCAACGACCTCGGCGCCGCCGACACGTCGGCGCCGTACGCGGCGAGCTGGAACACCGCCACCGCGACGAACGGCAGCCACCGCCTGACCGCCGTGGCACGCGACGCCGCGGGCAACACGACGACGTCGGCGCCGGTCGACGTCACGGTCGACAACGGCGCTCCGCCGACGGTGGCGCTCACCGCGCCCGCAGCCGGCACCGTCACCGGCACGGTGTCGGTGGCGGCCAACGCGACCGACGACCGGGGGCTCGTCAACGTCCAGTTCAAGCTCGACGGCAACGACCTCGGCGCCGCCGACACGTCGGCCCCGTACTCGGTCTCGTGGAACACCGCGACCGCCGCGAACGGCCCGCACAGCCTGACCGCGGTCGCTCGCGACACGGACGGCAACACCACGACCTCGGCGGCCGTCGCCGTCACGGTCAGCAACACTTCCACCGGGCTCGCGGCGGCCTACGGCTTCGAGGAGCCGACGGGCACGACGGCCAACGACAGCTCGGGCTCCGGCAACCCCGGCACGATCAACGGCGCCACGCGGTCGGCGACCGGCCGCTTCGGGGCCGCGCTCTCGTTCGACGGCATCAACGACCAGGTCTCGATCGCGGACGCAGCCTCGCTCGACCTCACGAACGCGATGACGCTCGAGGCGTGGGTGCGGCCGTCGGTGATCTCCGGCTGGCGGACGATCTTCATGAAGGAGCAGGCGGCCGGGCTGGTCTACGGGCTCTACGCCAATGGCGACAACAACCGGCCGAGCGTCCACATCCACACCAACCAGGAGCGCGACGCGCGTGGCGCCGCGGCGCTCGCGCTGAACACATGGACGCACGTGGCCGCCACCTTCGACGGAGCCGTTCTGCGCTTCTACATCAACGGGACGCAGGTGTCGACCGCCAACATCAGCGGATCGATCCTCGTCTCCACCGGCCTCCTGCGGATCGGCGGCAACACCGTCTGGGGCGAGTGGTTCGGCGGCCTGATCGACGAGGTGCGGGTCTACCGGCGGGTGCTGACCGCGGCTGAGATCGGGACCGACATGAACGCACCGGTCGCGCCGCCGGGCTGAGGTTCCTCACCGGACTAGTTCTCACGAACATTCCGGGGTTTGAGAAGTATCAATGTCGGTTATCTAACCTCCGTTCACTCGGCGGCGGGGTCGTACGGACGCAGGGGAGCACCGAGTCCGGCGCGCGCTCAGGCGATGGATCTGCGCTGACTCGCCGTTATGGACGCTCATCCCCGGGCCGCGGCGGACGGACCCCGGGCTGAGACGGCGAGTCGAGAGCGGTCGGCGGCAGCTCCGCTGCTCGATCCGCTATCGCCTCTGGGAGGTTCCGATGACCCATGCCCTCGGCGCGCTGAGATGCGCCGTCGCATTCCGCCGCTGCCTGCTGCTCGCAGCGGTCACGACCGTCGGCGTTGCAGCGCCGGCGCAGGCGGCGACCAGTCCAAGAAGGGCAAGCGCCGCGCTGCCAAGCGACGGCATCGCGGGCACCGCGCGCGTTGGCTCCGGCGACACGCGAGCACGATCCGCCCGGCGGATGGGGTCTGACCCCATCCGCCGGGCTCGCCTAGTACGATGCACGACTTCTCGGCGGGCTGGGAACGGATCCCCCAGAACTTCGTCTTCTAGGAGGTCCCGATGATCGTTGCGCTGGGCGCGCTCCGCGCCCTCGCGCTCGCGGTCGGCGCGTTGCTGCTCTCTGCGGCGTTCGCCCCTGCCGCGACGCTTCATGTCTCTCACTCCGGATCCGACGCGTCGGCGTGCTCCGCCGTGGCGCCGTGCGACTCGTTCGAACGCGCCTACGAGGTTGCTCGCCCGGGCGACGTCGTCCGTGTGGCGGGCGGCACGTACGACGGCCTGTCCCTTTCCGACGTGCCCGCCAAGTCGTCATCCGAGCGGGTCGTGTTCGAGCCCGCGCTCGGCGCCTCGGTCCAGGCCGGCAACCTCACGATCAGGAACACGGACAACGTCGAGTTCCGCGACATGCGCGTGGCGACGTGGGACGTGATCGACGGCTCCGAGCACGTCGTCCTGCGCAACATCACGGTGCTGAACGAGACGTCCGGCGGCTTCATGTCGGGCGTGAGCGACGTGCAGGTGATCGGCGGCGAGATCGGCAACATCGATCCCGGCGACGGCATTCACTTCAACAACCAGTACGGCCGCAGCACCAACATCGTGATCGACGGCCTCTACATGCACGACCTCAACCGGACCCGGGACACGTCCGCGCACAACGACGGGATGCAGACGGGCGACGTCGACGGCCTCACGATCCGCAACTCGACGATCACGAACTCCGGGACGCAGGGGATCTTCCTCAACCCGTACAACGGAGGCGTGACCAACAACGTGGTCGTGGAGAACAACTTCCTCGGCTCCGCCCACCTCGGCTACAACATCCTCAACGTTCGGGGCGTCAACAACGTCGTGGTGCGGAACAACTCGTTCCAGGGCGGCGACTTCTACATCGGCCCCGAGGCGGTCAACGTCGACGTCTACAACAACATCCTCGCTTCGTCGAGCTCGAGCGATTGCGCGACGCTGGCCGGCAACGCCGACGCTTTCTCGCACAACCTGAGCACGTCGAGCTGCGGCAGCGCCGCGAACCACACGCGCGTCGCGAACCTGTCGAGCCAGTACGCCAGCGCCTCCAGCAACCCGTCGTCCGCGTTCGACCTGCACCTCAAGCCAGGCGCAGCGGCGATCGGCAAGGCCCTCGACGGGCAGACGCCGTCGGCGGACATCGACGGCCAGGCGCGCGACGCCGCGCCGGACGCCGGTGCGGACGAGCTGGGCGGCGGGCCGCCGCGGACACCGGCGGGGCAGCCGCCCGCACCACCGTCCGGCGGGTCCGCGACGTCGGCGCTGCCCGCGCATCTCGTGGGCGCATGGAGCTTCGACGAGTCGTCCGGGCGCCGCGTGCTCGACGGCTCGGGCAACGGCAACCACGGGACGATCTCGGGCGCGCGGCGGGTCCGCGGACGGCACGGAGGCGGCCTGCGGTTCGACGGCGCCGGGGACATGGTCACGGTCGCCGACGCGAGCTCGCTCGACCTCGCCCGGCAGCTGACGCTCGAGGCCTGGGTACGGCCGGCCGCGGTGCGGTCGATGTGGCGCACCGTCGTCGTCAAGGAGCGCAGCAGGCAGCTCGCCTACGGGCTCTACGCCGGTAGCCGCTCCGGCAGGCCGAGCGGCCACGTGAACGCGGGCCGCGACATCGGTGTGCTCGGACGCAAACGCATCGCGACGGGCCGCTGGACGCATCTGGCCAGCACGTGGGACAGCAAGCGACTTCGGCTGTTCGTCAACGGCAAACGGGTCGCGGGCGGCAAGGTCGCGCGCAAGGGGAGGACGTCGAGACGACCGCTGCGCTTCGGCGGCAACCGGCTCTGGCGCGAGTGGTTCAAGGGAACCATCGACGAGATCCGGATCTACGACCGCGCCCTCACCCCCGCGCAGATCCGGACCGACCGCGCCGCCGCCGTCGGTGCCGCGTCGAGCGCCGGTTCGGTGGCCGGCCCCAAGCCGGGCAAGCGCGGAAAGGCCAGGCAGCGCAAGCACAAGACGCGCTGGTTGCGCTGAGACGCCGCTGGCGCGCCGGAAGCCTCGGGCCGGCGCCCTGAGCGTGCCTAGACGAAGGTCGAGGTCAGACCTGGCGGCTTGGCCTTGAGCGGCCCGGCGGGCGCTCTTACCGTCATGGTTGCAATGAGCGCGCGCCCCGTCGGAGTGGTGTCCCATCCCACGCCCCTGCCCCAGAACCCGTACCAGCGGCTGCTCTACGACGCGCTCACCCCGCACGGCTTCCGGATCGAGGACGACGGCGACTTCAAGCTCGGTTGGCTCGTCCGCAACCGGCGCCGCGTCCGGGTCATCCACTTCCACTGGCCGTGGCCGTACATCGTCCACCTGCCGGATCCTGGAGGCCTGCTCTCGTGGGTCAAGTGCATCGTCTTCGGCCTGCGGCTGCTCGCCGCGCGCGCGCTCGGCTACGTCGTGGTGTGGACGGTCCACGAGGTCAAGCCGCTGTACCCGGCTCATCCGCGCGTCGAAGCCCTCGGCGCCCGGATGCTGGCTCGCGCCAGCTCGCTGCTGATCGCCAACGACCGCGACACGGCCGAGCGCGCCAGGAGCGAGCTCGGCCGTTCGGCGGATCGGATCGAGGTTGTGCCCCACCCGTCCTTCGAGTCCGCCTACCCGCCCGGCCGGCCACGCGCTGAGGTCCGCGCGGAGCTCGGCATCCCCGACGACGCGTTCGTGACGCTGCTCTTCGGCCATGTGAGCCCCTACAAGCGGATCGAGTGGGCGATCGACGCGTTCCGAGCCGGAGCACCCGACAACAGCTTCCTCGTCGTCGCCGGCCTGGTCATGGACGAGACGGTCGGCGATGCCGTGCGCGCCGCCGCCGCGGCCGATGAGCGCATCAAGGCGCAGCTCGGCTTCGTGCCCGACGACCAGGTCGCCGAGCTCTACGGCATGGCCGACGTCGCGCTCTGCCCGCGCCAGGACGGCGGCACCTCCGGCGTCGTCATCCTCGCGTTCTCGCTCGGCGTCCCCGTGATCGCCGCGCGCGTCCCGAACTACGAGGAGGTCACGCGGGGCGAGACGGCCGCGTGGCTCTTCGAGCCCGGCGACGCCGGCTCGCTGGCCCGCGCGTTGTCGGCGGCCGCCGCCGACCCGGCCGCAGTCGATCGCAAGGGCGAGGCCGGCCGGCAGATCGTCGCTCCGCTCACGTGGGAGGCGACGGGCAGCAGGACGGCCGCGCTGCTCGAAGCGGCGCTGCCGGCGCCGCGCTGGCGTCGCGCGCCGGTCGCGGAAGGCGTATGACCGACTCCGCACAGCCGTCCACGGGCATGCGGTCGCGAGTGCTGAAGGGCCTTGCGTGGACCGGAGGCTCGCAGGTCGTCATGCAGTTCTTCCGGATGGTCGTCGCCGTCGTGCTCGCGCGGCTCTTGGCGCCCGAGGACTACGGCCTGGCGGCGATCGCGCTCGTGTTCTCGAGCCTGGTGCTCGTCTTCTCCGATCTCTCGATCGGCGCCGCGCTGATCCAGCGCAAGACCTTGACCGAAGACGACCGCTCGACGGCGTTCTGGCTCGCGGTCGGCGCCGGCGTCGTGTTCACCGTGGGGGGCATCGCGATCGCCGGCCCGATGAGCGACTTCTACGGGGAGCCGCAGGTCGCGTCCCTCTGCATCGCGCTCTCCCTCAGCTTCGTCATCACGTCGCTGGCAACCACACACGAGGCGCTTCTCCTGCGCGACATGCAGTTCGCCAAGACGGAACGGCGGATCATGGCCGCGACGGCGGCCGGTGCGGTCGCGGGCATCGTCGTCGGCGTCCAGACGCGCGATGCGTGGGCGATCATCGCCCAGGAGATCGCCACCGTCACGGTGTCGACGCTCTTGCTCTGGAAGCTCTCGCCGTGGCGGCCGCGGCTGCGCTTCTCACGCTCCAGCCTGCGCTCGCTCGCCGGCTTCAGCTTGCCGCTGATCGGCCATCGCTTCCTCTACTACGTGCATCGCAACGCGGACAACATCCTCATCGGCCGCTTCGTCGGCGCCGCGGCGCTCGGCGCCTACACCCTGGCCTACAACATCATGCTGGTCCCCTTCAGCCGCATTGCCGGCCCGGTCCAGCGCGTGCTGGCGCCGGCGTTCGCACGCATGCAGGACGAGCCCCATCGCATCGGCGACGCGTGGGTGCGAGCGGTGCGGCTGCTCGGGCTCGTCGCGATTCCCTCGCTCACCGGGCTCATCGTCGTGGCGCCGGACTTCGTGCGCGTCGTCCTCGGCCCCAAGTGGGCGCCGGCTGCCGTGCTGATCCAGATCCTCGCCGTCGTCGGCATGATCCAGGCGCTCCAGAGCATCAGCACCGACATCCTCCAGGCGCGCGGGCGCACCGGCACGATCTTCCGCTTCACGCTGCTGTTCTCCGCCGCCCACATCCTCGGCTTCGTCATCGGCCTGCAGTGGGGCGTCACGGGCGTAGCGGCGGCGTACGCGATCTCCAGCGTCCTCGTCGAGCCGGTCTACCTGGTACTCACGGCACGTTCGATCGACGTCTCGCCCTGGCGACCGGTTCTCGCGTTGCGCGGGATCGTCGAGGCCTCGGTGGTCATGGCGGCCGCCGTCTGGGCGCTGCGCGCCGGCCTGCTCGACGTCGGCGTACCGGCCCTCCCGCGGCTGGTGCTGTGCACGCTCGCGGGCATCGCGGTCTTCGTCCCGGTGTCGCTGTGGCGGGCGCGCGCGGTGTGGGACGACATCCGCGGAATCGTCGGCCCGGTCGTCTCCGGGCGCCTCGGCCGGCTGCGCCGGCGCCCGGTCCCATACCTTCAGCCAGGCCTTGAGCCGGATGGCTGATCAGACCTGGCCGGTCGTCGAGGTCGGATCGCCCGGAACCCACCTAGAGTCGTTCTCGTGAACCTCGAACGGCATCTCTCGGTCCTCTGGCGCTATCGCGCCATCGTCGCCCTCGGCATCCTCCTCGGCTTCGCGCTCGCCCTCTTCGCGGCCTTCGACGTCACGAACGGCATGAAGCGCCGCGGCGCCGAGCAGTGGTCCAGCGTCTCGCAGATCTTCGTCACCCAGGAGGGCTTCCCCTGGGGCCGCGTGACCTTCCCGGTCGCGACCGACCCGGGCGCCGACCCGGCAGCCGAGCCGCCGACCCCGGAGGACCAGGCCGACGACCGGATCAAGTTCGCCGACCCGACGCGGTTCCCGAACCTCGCGTTCCTGTACTCGTTCCTCACCAACAGCGACCAGGTCCGTGGCAGGCTGCCGGGCCCGCCGTCGCCGGCGCAGATCCAGGCGGTCCCGCTCGACCCGACCGGTCGCGGCGATGCGTTCCTGCCGATCATCCAGCTCACGACGTCGGCCGGCACCGGCCCGGGCGCGGTCAAGCTCAACGAGCAGACCATGGAGGGCCTCAAGGACCTCCTGCGTGAATGGCAGGACGAGGCACAGATCGCGAGGAAGGACCGCGTCGTCCTGAGCACGCTCAGCAAGCCGTCGGCTCCGGAGCTGCTCGCCGGCCGGTCGCTCACGCCCTCGCTGCTCGCGTTCATGCTCACGGTGATCCTCGCCATCGCCCTTGCCCACATCCTCGAGGGCGTCCGCCAGGCCCGCGCCCGGCGCGAAGCGGCGCTGGCCTGGAACGATCCCACCGGCACCAACGGGTGGGGCCATCCGAGCGCCACCAACGGCAACGGGTCGCTCGACCTGACCGACTACGAGCCGTTCCCGGCGGAGGCCGGCTCCGGGGATGACCCAGGGCGCCGGAAGTCGCGATGAGCGCGCCCGGAGCCGTCGTCGACCCGCGTGGGGACGGCGGCTCGCTCCCGGGCATCTCGGCTCGCACTGAGAAGCTCATCCACGCGGCGCTGCTGCTGGCGCTGCTGCTGATCGTGGCGACCGCCGTCACCCGCGTGCAGGCCACGGTCACGCTCGGTGCGGTCACGTTCGGGCTGATCCTGGTCGCTGCCCGGCGCCAGCTGCTGGCGTGGCCGACGCTGCTGGGCCTGATCGTCCTCGTGATCATCCTGGTCCCGGTCAAGCGGTACACGCTCGGCGGCGGCTTCCCGTTCCAGCTCGAGCCCTACCGCGTGCTGATCGCCGGCATCAGCTTCCTGTGGATCGCGAGCCTGATGGCCGATCCCGCGACGAAGCTGCGGCGGACCGGTCTGGAGCTGCCGATCCTGCTGTTCGGCATCGCCGTCATCGGCTCGCTGATCACCAACGTCGACCGGGCCTCGAGCCTGTCGGGCGACGTCCTGCGCAACCTGAGCACGTGGATCGGCTTCTTCCTGCTCATGTACTTCGCCGCAGGGGCGATCCGGACCCGCCGCCAGCTCGACCTGACCCTCATGGTGCTCGTCGGCGCGTGCACGCTCGTGGGGTTCACGGCGATCCTCGAGGCCCGCACCGGCCAGAACTACTTCAACGGCCTCGAACGCGTGATCCCGGTCCTCGACTTCGACCCCGGCAGCACGGTCGCGCCCTCCGAGCGCGGCGGTGGCATCCGAGCCTACGGCTCGGCCCAGCACGCCATCCCGCTCGGCGCGCTGCTCGTGATGATGCTCCCGTTCGCGTTCTACCTGTTCCAGCGCACGGGCCGGAAGGAGTGGATCGGCGCAGGGCTCGTCCTCATCATGGGCGCGCTGTCGACCACCTCGCGGACCGCCGTCGTGATGCTGATCGTGATCGGCCTGGTGTTCTTCTGGCTCAAGCGCAAGGCCGTGATCCGGTACCTGCCCTGGCTCCCCGTCGCCCTCGTCGTCATCCAGGTGGCGATGCCGGGCACGCTCGGCACGTTCCGTGCGATCTTCTTCCCCGAGCAGGGTCTGATCGCTGAGGAGCAGGAGGGCGAGGGCACCGGCACCGGGCGAGTCGCCGACATCGGTCCGAGCCTGCAGGAATGGGGCCGCCAGCCGTTCTTCGGCCAGGGCTTCGGGACGCGCCTGACGAGCCAGTTCGACCGTCTCCAGAACGCGCGCATCCTCGACGACCAGTGGCTCGCGAGCCTGCTCGAGGTCGGGATGATCGGGGTCGCGGCGCTCGTGTGGATGATCGTCCGCGCGATCCGCCGGCTCAAGCGCTTCGCCAAGCACGACGACTCCGACTACGGCTGGCTCCTGACCGGCTTCGCGGCGGCGATCTACGCGTTCGCGATCGGCATGATCACGTACGACGCGTTCTCGTTCATCCAGGTGACGTTCGCGCTGTTCCTGCTGCTCGGCCTCTCCGCCGCGGCGCTGCGGCTCAGAGGCCGTGATACGGCGCTATGACGTCGGTCCACAACGAGCGCGAGTAGGAGAACGCGAAGTTCGGGTTGTCGCTGCGGAACACGCGCTCGCCGTCGGCGCCGTCCGGGATCCACATCGGTCCGCCCTTGGAGTAGTCACGGTAGCCGCGATCGAGCTTGTACCAGAGGTCGGGGACCCCGATCCGCAGCCGGCCGACGACGTTGCTCGCCGTCCCGCCCGGCTGCCACTGCCCGGCCACCAGCGGCGCCAGGTGGTTGACGAGGTTCACGCGGTAGCCGTCGTGCGAGTAGAGGCCCGAGCTCCGGGCACCGCCGGCGTCGCCGCTGTCGAACTCCTTCAGCATCCCGATCGTGCCCTGGTTGGGCAGTCCCGCGCAGCCGGAGACGATCACCCCGGCCCCGCTGATACCGGCGCCGCCGTTGAGGCCGCAGTTGACGTGCTCGCCGTAGGTGTCGGCGGTCAGACGCCAGAGGATCTCCATCGGCTGTGTGAGCGCGAGCCCGTGGTAGCGGAACCCGCGGACCGCCGCGGCAACGGCGGCCGGGGCGGGCGCGCCCGATGACGGATGGTCCGCCAGCCAGCTGAACGTCTCCGCCATGTTGGTGAAGCCGGCGGCACGCAGCTCGGCGAGGAACGCCGCAGGGTCGTAGCCGTCGAGGACCGCCTGCGCTGCGGAGCCGGAGCCGAAGTACGAGGCGCCGACCAGCAGCATGCCGGCCATCCCCTCGCGGTAGTTCGGGTTCCAGTCGCGGTTCATGTTGGTGTCGCCGTCGAGCGAGCGCTGCTGGCCGCCGCCGGCCACAAAGGGATTGGTGTCGCTGGTCGTGAACGCGGACCCGACGAGCGCACCGGTCATCAGCAGGTCGGCCTTGTGGCGCTCCGCCGCGGTCAACGCCTCCCAGATGCGCGGCGTGTGGCGCGCGATCGCGAACATGCCCGTGATCCAGCGCTCGTGCTGCGCGGCGTACCCGCCGTCCGCGACCGGTTCGTTCCCACCGGCGATCGCGTCGCGGATCTGCCGCAGAAGCGCTGCATCGGCGCTCGTGTCGCCCGCGTACGACGCCAGCGCCAGGATCACCGGCGAGCCGCCTCCCCAGCCCTCGTTGGTGTCGGCGCCGCCGCTGAACCGGCGGCCGTGGCGGATGAGCGGCGCGGCGATCGCCTGGTCGACGACGGCGCGCGCCGGAGCGCGGAGCGCCGCGCCCGCCGGCAACGCCCCGTCGGACGGCGGCGCATCGTCAGGGCCGGACACAGGACGGATCGCGGCGCTCGCGAACGCCGTCACGGCGCACGCCGTGCGGCGGCCGCCACGCCACCGCGCCACCGGCGCGCCGCGGCGCGCGAGCGCCCGACAGCTTCCGGAGGGCCGCCGTGAGCGCAGGGCGGCACCGGGCGCGTGGACGGCGATCCAGTAGCGGCGGCCCGCCGTCAGGCGCCGTGCGCGGATCCCGACCGCGTTGAACGCGCCCTCTCGGAGGCCGGACCGGCGGCCTGCCGCGAGGCGGCGCGCGGGCTTCCCTCCTCGGCTCTGGTACAGCGCCACGGACAGCGACCGGGCGCGGGATCCTCGCGCCACGAACACGCGCACGCGGGTGATCCGAGCGCTCGCCTGCGCCTTGGCCCGTACCGCGACGGTCGTTCCGGCCGGCACGGCGCCGCGAGCACGGCGCATCTCTCCGTCGCCGAGCACGGGCGCGGCCGCCGCGGGAGCGGCGTGCAGAAACGTAGCCATCGCGGCAGCGACGAGCAGCGGAACGCGCATGCTCCCCCTTCGATCGACTCGAGAGGCGACCGTTTGAGGCTCCCGCCTCCCGCGTGGGCCCGGTCGCCGCACCCCGCGACTCCGCGCGGGCCCGCCAACGCGGCGGGATCTTAGACGAGCGCGGGCGCCGCCGGCCGCACGCGCGAGCCGAGCAGCTCGCCGGCCGTGCGCACGGAGAGCCCGTGCCGGTGCGCTGCGACGACGAGCCCAGCCGTGAGCTCGAGGATCCGCTCCACCCGGTGCGGCTCGGGCGGATCGCGATCGAAGTCGTGCATGAGGATCACACCGCCGCCGTCCGCAACCACGGCGTCGATCACCGCGGCGGCCTCGGGCTGGACGCGATGGGTGTCGCCGGAGTCGTGGGTCCAGAGGCAGACCGGGACGCCGCGCTCCCGCGCCGCGCCCAGCGTCGCCGGCGCGACCTTGCCGAATGGCGGCCGGAACGGGCCGTCCGGCGCCATCCACGGGGCGAGTGCCTCGTAGCCGGCGTGCACGTCGCGGGCGGCGTCGCGACCCGGAACGTGCCAGGCGTTCGTGTGGTCGAACGTGTGGCAGCCGACCTCGTGGCCCTCAGCGACGATGCGGTCGAGCAGATCCGGCATCTGCGTCGCGCGGCGACCGAGCGCGAAGAACGTCGCGCGGCCACCGTGGTCGCCCAGTACGTCGAGCAGGCGCGGCGTCAGCACGCGGCCGGGCCCGTCGTCGTACGTGAGCACGACGGCGCGCTGCTCGCGGCACAGGCGCCGCAGGGCGCGCCGGTGCCGGAGCTGCGCGGGGTACGCGATCCGGCCGGTGATCACGGCGGGGTCCCGTGCCGCAGGACCGCTCGCACTCGCTGCTCGCTGCGGAGCTGCCGGATCACGTCGGGCTCCGGGCAGTGCGGCTCACGCGCCGCCGCCGCGGCGGCGAACCCCCAGATCATCCCGACCGCCGCGGGCTCGCGGCGCGCGCGGTAGACCGTGCGCAGGAACAGGTAGCTCGGCCGGTAGCCCATGTACCAGGCTGCGCGCCCCTGGGCGGCGAAGTGGCGGACGCGGCCGCGCTCGCGCGCGCCGGTCGGACGGTGGTGCTTGAAGGCGAGATCGAGCAGGACCGCGGAGCGGTAGCCGCGGATACGCGCCTTCACCTCGTCGAGGCCGTCCCAGCCCATCCGCGACTCGAGCGCCATCACGTCGTCGATGAGCGGCCAGCGGTACGCCCGCGAGGCGCCGCGCGGATGCGAGGCGATCACCTTCTGGCGCACCCACTCCCCGTCCTCCTCCTCGTAGCACGCACCGCCGGCGATGCCGAGGTCGGGCTCGGCCGCGAAGCGCTCGACGATGGAACGGAAGTAGGCGGAGTCGAACGACGTGTCGGCGTCGACCTTGACCACGACCTCGATCGGGCCGGGAAGCGCCTCGACGCCGCGCCGGAAGCTGTCCAGGGCGCGACCCTGGCGGCGACCGGAGGCGAGGGCGTCGCCGTCACCGCCCGTGGCCACGATGCGGATCCAGGGATGCCGCTCGGCGAGCGAGTGGGCGAGCTCGGCGGTCCCGTCATCGGAGGCGTCGTCGACGATGATCCACGCGACCGGCGTGAGCTCCTGGGCGAGCACGCAGCCTGCTAGCCGTTCGAGGTTGGCGCGCTCGTTGCGGGCGGGCGTGACGAGCGCGTACCCGGGGGTCGGGGTCATCATGCTGCCTGGGCGGTCGTGGCGGAGCCCGTGGCGAACGCGCGCGGCACGTACTCGCGCAGCCACAGCTCGAGCATGACGAGCGACAGGACGCCCTTGGCGTGCCGGCTCTCGCCCGCACGCCAGGCGCCGACGACGCCGCGGACGGCGGCCGGGTCGACGACCTGCGCGTACTGCGGGTCGCGGCTGAGCAGCAGCTCGTCGACGATCGCGCCGCCGTCGGCGTCGAGCCACGTGCCGACCGACTCGCTGAAGAAGCCGAGCTTCGGCTTGTCGAGCACGAAGTCGGGCACCAGCCCGCGGGCGGCGGCTCGCAGGGCTCGCTTGCCCTCGCGTCCGCGGACCTTGGCCGAGGCAGGCAGCGCCGCGTACGCCTCGACGACGTGATGGTCGAGGAACGGCACCCGCACCTCGAGCGACCAGGCCATCGACGCGCGATCGAAGTAGTGCAGGCGGTCGTCGACCAGCCCGAGCTGGGCCTCGAGGTAGAGCGCGGCCTCGAGCGGCACGGCCCCCGGGATCCGGCTCAGGTGCCGGCGCGCGATCCGCTCGGCGGCGCCGGCGTGCGGCGCGAGCGGGCCGGCGAACAGGCGGTCCTGGAGCTCGGGGTGGAGCATCCCGATCGATCCGAGCATGCGAGTCGCGGGGTCGGTGGCCTGGAGCGCGTCGACCAGCCCGGCGGCGCGCGCCGGACCGGCCTTGCGCGCGAGCGCGGCGGCGGCGCCGCGCAGGGGGCCTGGCACGCGCTGCCAACTGCCGGCCCAGGAGGCCATCAGATGCCGGCGGTAGCCGCCGAGCAGCTCATCGGCCCCTTGGCCGGACAGCGCCACCGTGACGTGCTGGGCCGCCAGCTCGCAGAGGGCGAGGAACCCGAGCGAGGACAGGTCGGCCATCGGCTCGTCCATATGCCAGGCGAGCGAGGCGAGCGCGTCGTGGTCGCGCGTGAGGGGAAGCTCGATCTCGTGGTGCTCGGTGCCGAGCGCGTCGGCGACGCGGCGCGCGTCGGCCAGCTCGTTCCCGGCGCCGGTCCCGGAGAAGCCGACCGCGAAGGTCTTGACCGGCTCGTCCATGTGGCGGGCCATCAGCGCCACGATCAAGCTCGAGTCCAGGCCCCCGCTGAGCATCGCACCGAGCGGCACATCGCTCATCAGGCGCGAGACGACCGACTCCTCGAGCGCCTCCAGGACACGTCCCGCCGCAGCCTCGATCGGCATCCGCTCCGGCTCGACGGGAGGCTGCGGATAGTTCCAGTAGGCCTCGCGAACGACACGGCCGCCGCCGATCACGAGCCGCTCCCCCGGGCCGAGCTTGCGGACCTGGGCAAGCGGCGTGAGCGGCGCGGGAACGAAGCCGAGCGACAGGTAGGCGGCGATCGCTTCGGGGTCGAGATCGGCGCTCACGAGGCCGGACGCGATCACGCACTTGAGCTCGGATCCGAACACGACCAGGCCGTCGACCTCGGCGTAGTAGAGCGGCTTGATGCCGAGCCGGTCGCGCGCGATGACGCCGCGCTGCTCGCGGCTGTCCCACACCGCGATGGCGTACTTGCCGCGCAGCTCCTCGCACAACCGCGGTCCGTGAACCTCGTACAGGTGCGGGAGGATCTCGGTGTCGCAGCGGGTCCGGAAGGCGTGGCCGTCCGCGGTGAGCCGCGCCCGGATCGCCTCGTGGCTGTAGAGCTCGCCGTTCTGGGCGCCCCAGACCGTGCCGTCCTCGTTGGCCATCGGCTGATGGCCGCCGTCGACGTCGACGATGCTCAGGCGACGCGCGCCGAGCGCCGCCCCGTCCTCGAGCACGTAGCCCGCGTCGTCGGGCCCGCGGTGCTCGATGACCTCCGTCATCCGCCGCAGCACGTCCGCGGAGAGCGGCGGGCCCTGGCGCCGGTGGACGCTGAACGCGCCCGCGATGCCGCACATCAGGCCTCACCCCCGCGCGGGACGGGGCGCAGGAGCGCCTGCAGGGCCAGCACGTGGGCGCGCGCCTTCGCCGGCCGGGCGAGCGACACGACCGCGTGCAAGAGCTCGCCGATCGCGACGCCGACGCGCTCGACGGCAACCGCGGGGCGGCGGTAGTACTTGCGCGCGTAGAGGACCCGGCTCCGGGCGTAGATCGGGAGCGTCGTGCCGCGCGGCGCCGACGCCCCGCCCACGTGGCGCGCGAGCGCCGCCGGCTCGTAGCGCACCTCGTATCCGGCATCCCGCATCCGGTGACAGAGGTCCACGTCCTCGCAGTACAGGAAGAAGCGCTCGTCGAAGCCGCCGATCGCCTCGAACGCGGTCCGACGCACGAGCAGGCACGAGCCCGCCAGCCACTCGGGGGATCCGGGCCGCTCATAGGCGGCGGCGTCCCAGATCACCTCGTCGGCCCAGCGTGCGTGCTTGAACGCGCGGTGCAGGAAGAGCGCCTGGGCCCAGCTGGACCGCACACGGGGGAAGTTGCGCTGCGTGTGGTGCAGGGACCCTCGCTCGTCGACCGTCCTCGGGCCGACGACGGCGACCTCCGGCTCGGCGTCGAGCACGGCGCACATCCGTTCGAGCGAGGCCTGGTCGAGCTGCGCATCGGGGTTCAGGAACAGCACGTACGGAGCCGATCCCGCCGCGGTCCCGAGGTTGCAGCCGAACCCGAAGCCGCCGTTGCGGCCGCTGCGGATGACCCGCACGGCCAGGTCGGCGATGGTCGGGAGCGGGTCGTCCGGCGAGTCGTTGTCGACGACCGTGACCGCCACTTCGCGCATCCGGGACAGCGGCTCGACGCACGTCCGCAGGGTGTCGCGGCTGTTGTAGGAGACGATCACGGCATCGACGGCGGCGGCGTCCGTTCCTGCGCTCATCGACATGCCTCCACGGTAAGCCGCGGGGCGTTTCGGGACCCTAGACAACGGTCCAGGTTCAGGAGGACGGAGCCCCGCGCCGAAGGGCCGTGCGCAGCCGCTGGCGGTCGCGCAGGGTCGCCCGGACCCCCTCGTCCGGGCAGCGCGGCTCGCGTCGCACCGCCGCGGACGCGTAGCCCCACAGCATGGCCAGGGCGGTCGGCTGGCGGCGCGCGCGGTACAGCGCGCGGAGGGCCAGGTAGCTGGGGCGGTAGCCCATGTACCAGGCCGCGCGACCCTGGGCGTCGCCGTGGTGCAGCGCCGAGCGCTCGCGCGCGCCCTCCGCCCGGTGGTGGCGGAACGGCAGGTCGGAGAAGGCTTGCGTGCGAAAGCCGCGGCGCTGGACGCTCAGCTCGTCGAGGCCGTCCCACCCCATCCGGGGGGCCAGCGCGAGCACGTCCGGGATGCAGTCCCAGCGGTAGGCCCGGCTGGCGCCCCAGACCGTGGTGTCGGCCTTGGTCCGGCGGACCCACGCACCGTCCTCGAGCTCCAGGCACGTGCCGCTGGCGATGCCGAGCTCCGGGTCGGACTCGAAGCGGCGCAGCAGCTCCTCGCAGTAGCCCGGGTCGAAGTCGACGTCCGCGTCGACCTTGATCACCACGTCGACCGGCGCGGCCAGCGCCGCCAGACCGGCGCGGAACGCCTCCAGCGCACGGCCCTCCCGGCGCCCGGCGTTCAGGTGCGTGCCGTCGCCACCCGTCCAGCGCCACGGCCGCACCCACGCGTGGGCGCGGGCGAGCGCCTCCAGCACCGCGGGGGTTCCGTCCGTCGAGCCGTCGTCGACCACGACCCAGGCGGCGGGGGGCTGGGTCTGTGCGGCGAGTGCTGCGGCGAGGCGCGGAAGCGAGCCCGCCTCGTCGCGCGCGGGCGTGATCACGGCGTAGCTGCTCACGCGATCAGCGCCTCCGGCTCCGACGCCAGCCCGAAGGCGCGCGGGACGTAGTCTCCAAGCCACAGCTCCAGCATCACGAGGGACAGCAGGAACGGGGCGAGGCGCCGGCGACCGGCGTGGAACTCGCGCAGCGCCCGCTCGGCCACCTCGGTGTCGATCACCGCGCCGAACGCCGGGTTGCGGGCCAGCAGCAGGTCGTGCATGAGCGCGCCGCCGCCCGCCGACAGCCACGCGGGCACGGACTCGTTGAAGAACCCGCGCTTGCGCTTGGCGAGGACGAGGTCCGGGACCAGGCCCCGGGCGGCCAGGCGCAGCACGTGCTTGCCGTGACGGGGAGTGACCTTCGCGGCGGCCGGCACCGTGGCGCACAGCTCGACGAGCTCGTGGTCGAGGAACGGGACGCGCACCTCGAGCGAGCACGCCATCGACGCGCGGTCGAAGTACGCCAGCATGTCGTCGACGAGGCCGAGCCGCGCGTCGAGGAACAGCGCGGCGTCGAGCGCGCGGGCGGCCGGCGCCTCGGCGAGATGCGCACGCGTCATGCGCTCCGCCACGGCACCGCGGCCCGCCAGCGCTCCGGCGAAGACCTCGTTCGCCAGGTCCGGGTGCAGGAGCGTGCTGGAGGCGATCAGCCGCGCCGCCGGATCTGTCGCCTGCAGCGCCTCCATCAGTCGTGCCGACCGGCCTGGACCGTTGCGCAGCACGGCGGCGGCGGCACGACGCGCGTGGTGCGGCAGCCTGCCCCAGCGGTCCGCCAGCGAGGCGACGCGGTGCTTGCGATAGCCCCCGAAGAGCTCGTCCGCGCCCTGCCCCGAGAGGGCGACGGTCACGTGCTGGGCGGCGAGCCGCGACAGTGCGATGAACCCGAGCGAGGACAGGTCGGCCAGCGGCTCGTCGAGATGCCAGACGAGCTCCGAGAGGTCGTCGCGGCACGTCGTCATCTCGACCTCGAGCTCGTGGTGGCGAGCACCGTTGTACTCCGCGACCGCGCGCGCGTCGCCGAGCTCGGACTCCTCGCCCGCGAACCCGACGGCGAACGTGTTCACCTGGTCGACGTGGCGCGCCATCAGCGCGACGATCAGGCTCGAGTCGAGCCCGCCGCTGAGCATCGCGCCGAGCGGGACGTCGCTCATCAGCCGCAGCTTCACCGACTCCTCGAGCTTGTCGCGCACGATCTCCGCCCACTCTGCGGCGCTGCGCCGCTCGGCCGCCGGCTCCGGCGCCGGGTACCGCCAGTAGCGCTCGAGCCGCACGTGGCCGTTCTCGACGACGAGGCGCTCCCCAGGATCCAGCTTGCGCACGTCCGCGAGCGGCGTCAGCGGGCTCGGGACGAACCCGAGCGTGAGATAGGCCGCGATCGCGTCGTGGTCGAGCGCGTCGCTCACGAGGCCGGAAGCGACCACGGACTTCAGCTCGGAGCCGAAGACGACCACGTCGTCGCGGATCGCGTAGTAGAGCGGCTTGATCCCGAGCCGGTCGCGGGCGATGACCCCGCGGCGCTCGCGCCGGTCCCACGCCGCCACCGCGAACTTGCCGCGCAGGTGCTCGACGAGCGCGGGCCCGTGCTCCTCGTAGAGGTGCGGGAGCACCGCCGTGTCGCAGCGGTTGGCGACGACGTGCCCGCGGGCGGTCAGGTCGCGCCGGAGCTGCTCGTGGTTGTAGATCTCGCCGTTCTGGGCGGCCCACACCGCCCCGGACTCGCTCGCCATCGGCTGATGACCGCCCTCGACGTCGACGATCGACAGCCGCCGGGCCGCGAGCGAGCAGCCGTCGCCGGCGACGATGCCGGAGTCGTCCGGCCCGCGATGAGCGATGGCGAGCGACATGCGCCGCAGCACGGCGTCTTCAACCGCTGGAGTCGAGTCGCCGTCCAGCCGGAAGGCGCCGGTGATGCCGCACATGTGAGATCCCCTCGGTGGATGGTGCGAACCATGCTGCCCAGGAGCATGTCGCACCCGCGGTCCAGTCCCACGCGACGGACAGGCAGGAGCCGCCTGGCCATCCGGCTAGTCCCTCCAGGCGCGACACGAATTCGCTGCGATGATCGGCGCCCATGAGACGTGTGCTCTTCCTCGCCCAGCAGTTCCCCCCGATCGGCTTCGCGACCGGCCGGACCGTCGCGTGCGCTCGGCACCTGCCCGAGCACGGCTACGAGGTGGTCGTGGTGACCGGGCCGGGAGAGCACTCGAGCCGCTGGGCGCAGCCCGACCCGGCGCTGCTGGAGCGCATCGCCGGTGTCGAGGTCGAACGCATCGCGGGGCCCGTGCCGCCCGACCGCAGCGGGATGACCGAGCGGCTCGCGCGCTGGCTCGAGCAGCCTCCGCCGTGGGTGAACTGGTGGGTCAAGGGCGCGCGCGAGACCGCGCGCTCGCTGGACGGGCCGTTCGACCTCATCCTCGCGAACCTGATCCCCTACGAGACGGCGTTCGCGGCCGCCAAGCTCTCGCGTGACCTCGGCATCCCCTGGGTCGCCGACCTCGAGGACCCGTGGGCGCTCGACGAGATGCGCGTGGCACCCACCGGCCTCAACCACAGGATCGACCGCACCCGCATGCGCTTCGGCCTCGAGAGCGCGACCGGGATCATCATGAACTGCCGCGAGGCCGCCGACCGGCTGCGGGCCGAGATGCCGGACCTCGGGCGCGTGGTGGCCGGGATCCCCCACGGCTTCACGGCCGAGGACTTCGACGGGCCGGCACCGCGGCGCGACGACCTCGGGTTCCGGATCGTCCACACGGGCTCGCTCCACACGCAGCTGGGCATCGACCACCGCCGGTCCGCGCGGATGCGCAGCCTGCTCGGCGGCACGTCCGTCGACGTCGACATCCTCACGCGCTCGCACGTGAACCTGATCGCAGCGATCGACCGCCTGCAGGCCTCCGAGCCCCGGCTCGCCGGGCGTATCGAGCTCCATCTCGCCGGGCACCTGACCGACGCCGATCGTGCCGTGATCGGCAACCGCCCCTACGTCCGGGCGTACGGGCAGCTCTCGCACCCGGACACGATCGCCCTGGCGCGCTCGGCCGACCTGCTGTTCCTCCCGATGCACGACATGCCCGAGGGCCGCCGTGCGCGCCTCGTGCCCTGCAAGACCTACGAGTACCTGGCGACCGGACGCCCGATCCTCGCGGCGGTCCCGGACGGCGACGCCCGCGAGCTGCTTTCGGAGTTCCGCCGCGCGCATGTCGTGCGCCCGGCGGACGTGGCGGCGATGGCGCTGGCGATCCACCAGCGCCTCCAGGCCCGCGACCGCGGCGTGGGCGAGGACGGGATCGCGTCCGAGCGGCTCGCGCCGTACGAGCGGCGTGAGCTGACGCGGCGCATCGCCGGCGTGCTCGACGAAGTGATGGGCAGCCGTGTCGAGCCTGCCCGTGTCGCGGCCTGACCGTCGCCGGCGCGTCCTGGGCGCGGCGCTCGCCGTCACCGCGGGAGTCGCGCTCGCCTCGTGCGGCTCGGGCGGCGAGCGCGCGCCGCGGCAGGCCGCCGCGACCGCGACGCCCGTCCCGGCGGCGACGCCGGACGCTGCGGGCACCGAGCCGGCCGCGTTCGTGCACCCGGGCGGCGACGACGCCGCTCACTGCAGCCGCGAGGCGCCGTGCGCGACGTTCGACCGCGCGTACCGCGCGGCGGCGCCGGGCACCGTCGTCGAGGTCGCGGGCGGCCGCTATCCGGAGCAGGTGCTCACCCGCGACGCGGCCCGCCGGTCGCGCAAGGACGTCACGTTCCGGCCCGCTCCCGGCGCGGCCGTGCGCGTGGCCGGACTCGCCTTCGGGCAGTGGACGAGCGATCGCGGCGCCGAGCACGTGGAGGTGCGCGACATGCAGGTCGGCACGATCGTCGCGCGCCGCACCGCCGATCTCACGTTCCGCGACCTGCGTCTGCGCTCGTTCTGGATCGAGGGTGGCCGCGGGATCCGCTTCCTCGGCGGCTCCGTCGGCGGCATCAAGGGCGCGAACCCGTGGATCGGGACGTGGCGCGGGGCGGACGGCGACACGGACGTCCCCCGCGACGTGGTGATCGACGGCGTCGAGTTCCACGACGTGCGCATGCGCCGGCGGTCCGACCACATCGAGTGCCTGCACATCAACGACGTCGACGGGTTCGTCCTGCGCAACAGCCGGTTCCACGACTGCGACACCTTCGACGTGCTCGTGATGTACGGCTTCGAGGAGGTCCTGCGCGACATCGTCGTCGAGGGCAACGACTTCGGCGAGACGGGGAACTCCTTCGGCGGGCCGGCCTACTTCGGGCTCTCGCTGCGCTTCGGGCACGACGTCACGGTGCGCGGGAACACGTCCGCCGCGCCGTGGGCCGGCCCTGACGCCGGCGGCGGGCCGGTCAGCGGCTCGTGGATCGTCGAGGACAACACGTTCCCCGGCCTCCAGAACTGCCCGCAAGGCGTCACGTTCCGCGACAACGTCTGGACCGGCACCGGCGCGCGGCCGTGCGGCCCCGGAGACCGCACGGGCTGAACGTCCTAGCATCCGGGGCGCCATGAGCGCCCTTCGCCGCAGCACCGGCCGCGCCTTCCTCGAGGCTCACCGCGTCTCGCAGCGCGTGCGTGCGCGCCTGTTCGCGCGCCTCGGCGCCGGCGCGTTCGCGGCGTTCGGACGCACCGCGATCCTGATGCCGCCGGTGCGGGTCAGCGGCGCCGACCGGATCCACATCGCCGAGGAGGTCTTCATCGGCGCCAACAGCTACCTGCTCGTGCTGGAGGGCAACGGACGCCGCGGTGAGATCTTCATCGGCGAGGACGTGCAGATGACGGGTGACTGCACGATCTCGTCCGCCGTCTCGGTACGGATCGAGCGCAAGGCGCTGCTGGCCAGGAACGTCTACGTCGCCGATCACCGCCATGCGTTCGACGACCCCGCCGTCGCGATCCTCGACCAGGGCTTCGAGCAGGTCGATCCGGTCGAGATCGGCGAGGGAGCCTGGCTCGGCCAGAACGTCGTCGTCGGCCCGGGCGTGCGCATCGGCCGCGGCGCCGTCATCGGTGCGAACTCGGTCGTGCTGTCGGACGTCCCGGACCGCGCCGTCGCCGTCGGGGCGCCGGCGCGGGTCGTGCGCGAGATCGACGTCGCGGGGGCTACGCCGCCGCCGGCGTCCGGCGGTCCCGCCAGCGCCGCTTGATCTTCGCGATCCGGTCCGCTCCCGCCGCCCGGCGCGCGAGGCGATCCGCGGACAGCACGGCGGTGCGGCCGGCAGCCGCGCGGAGCGCGCGGAACGTGCGACCGAACACGAGCACGTCGGTGTCCTCCCACGTGCGCGTGGCGAGCTTCTGCTTGTACTCGGCGTCGCCGAACCCGAAGTCCAGCACGTTGACGGCCGGGTCGTCGCAGAGGTCCTCGAGCATCTTGAGCTGGAGGACCTTGCCGACGTGCAGACGGCCGTACTCGGGGTCGAAGCCCTTGGCCGAGATGATCAGGCTGTCGCCGCTCATGTGGCCGATCTCGAATGCGCAGGGGACGCCGTCGAGGTAGAGGACCCAGGCGCGGAACCAGCCGCCGTCGAGCCCGATCCGCGTGAGCGGGCCGTCGTGCTCGGCGGTGAACCCCGCGCCGAGGCCGCGCTGGTACGTCGTGGCCGCGACCGTCTCGAGGTCGGCCACGACGCGGTCGAGCTCCTCCGGCCGCTCGAAGCGACGCATCTCGAGCCGGTCGCCGTAGTCGCGCGCGAGCTTGCGGCTGTAGCGCTTGAGGTTGTCGCGCACGCTCTTCGAGAGCGCCGGGAGCAGCTCCTCGGACGACGCGGGAAGGTCCATCACGTGGTGGGGAGCGACCGGCGCGAAGCGCTGGCGCAGCGCGCTCGGCGACCGCTCGAGGACGGCACGGTGAAGCGGCGAGCCGACCTCGATCCGCTGGAGCTCGATCGCGTCCGCCTCGCGCCGCCGCAGCGCGCCCAGCAGCTCGTCCGCGAGCTCGCCCGCGAGATCCGCCGCAGCCGAGACGCCTCCGGTCACGACCGTGATCCGGCGCAGCTTCGGCTTGAGCACCGTGGCGTAGCCGAACTTGGCCGGCAGCTCGCACGCCTCGAGGCGGGCGGCGAGCAGCGCCGCCGGGCGGCCGTCGCGCTCGACGACGACGACGTGCGGTGCCAGGATCTCGTCGCGATCGCGGATGACCTGGAGGAAGACGTCGAGGTCGGCGTCCGGGTGCGTGAAGCCGGTCCAGTGCTCGCGCAGCGCCTCGACCTCCTCGACGGTACGGCAGACGCTGACGCGACTCGCAGCCGGCGTCGACGGGGCGATCGCGGTGGGGACTCGGGCAGGGGCGGTGGCATCGAGGCTCATGTCGCCACCGAAGCTACGCCGTCCGCGGCCGATGCTCCCCCACCGATCGGCCAGGGTCGCCCCTGATGACCGGCCAGGTTCTCCCGTCGGGCGGTTGGCACCGGGTGCCCCACGACATAGCTTGGCGGCATGAAGCCGCGAGTGATCGAGTGGCTCGCCTGCCCGGTGTGCGGCGGCCACCTCTCCCTGCAGGACGCGAACCCGGCCGACGAGGTCGAGAACGGCGCCCTCGCCTGCCCCGACGGGCACATCTTCCCCATCGCCTCGGGCGTCCCGCGCCTGTCGCCCGACGACGTGCTCGAGGAGGGCCGGGCCGAGGCGGACTCGATCCGCGAGAGCTTCAGCCACGAGTGGGCGCACTTCGAGTTCGGCGAGGACCGGACCTGGGGCGCGAGCGTCGAGCAGCGGCGCGAGGAGTTCCTGCGCCATGTGAACCTGAGCCCCGAGGAGCTCGAGGGCAAGCTCGTCCTGGACGCCGGCTGCGGCAACGGCAGCCTCTCGCGCGCGATCGCGTCATTCGGCTGCGACGTCCTCGCCGCCGACATCGGCCGCCAGGTCGTGGACGCCCACCGTCACTTCTCCCGGGACGACGATGGCCGCACCAACTACGTGCAGGCCAACCTGATGCACCCGCCCTTCGCGCGCGACACCTTCGACGTCGTGTTCTGCGCAGGCGTCCTGCATCACACGCCGTCCACCAAGGCCACCTTCGACACGCTGGTGCCCGCGCTCGCCCCCGGCGGCACGATCTTCGTCTGGCTCTACCACCACGTCCCCGGCCGCCTGATGGCGCTGAAGTCGAAGCTGCGGCAGGGCATCTCGCGCATGCCTGCGCCGGTGAAGGAGCGCCTCGTCAAGTTCGTCTTCCTGCCCCAGGCGATGCTGCGCCAGTACCTGCGCACCGCGCTGGGCCGCAACGAGCCCGTCGACCGGCTCAAGTGGCGCGAGCGGCTCGTGATCCTGCTCGACTCCTATACGCCCCGCTACCGCTGGGAGCACACGCCCGAGGAGCTGGCCGGCTGGTACCGCGAGCTCGGCTTCACCGACATCGAGGTCACCGAGCGGGGCCAGTGGGGGTTCGGCGTCGCCGCCCGGCGCCCGCAGGTGCCGGACGGCGCGCAGAACGAGGCGGTCAGCGCCGCCGTGTGACGCGGTGGATCCGAGTCCGCCCGCCCCGACCCTTGCGGGCCCGACGCTTGGACTTGCGCTTCTTGACGACCGGCTTCGCCTTGGCGGTGGCCTGGATCGTCGCCGTGGCGCCGATCGGGGACTCCCGGTCGGCGCGCAGCTCGGCGGGCGTGAGCGCGCGGCTGTAGATCCGCACCTCATCGATCAGGCCCTTGAACCACTCGCGCCAGACGCGGTTGCCGCCGAAGCGCAGCTGTGCGCCTGACGCGACTGCGCGGCCGCCGAGGGAGCGCGACGCGACCTGCGTCCCGTCGACATAGAGCCGTAGCGTGCGGCCGTCCCAGGTGCTGGCGAGGTGCCGCCAGGCGTTCAGGGGCAGACCTGACGAGCCGGCAGCGTCGAGATCGCGCGTCGTGTACACATGGCCGCTCGGCCTGCCCCTGCCGTTGCCGGCGTAGAGCGCGTACGCGAGCTGCGAAGACTGCTCCTTGATCACGACCGTGCGCCACATCGTGCCGAGCGCGCTCGGCTTGACCCAGGCCTCGAGCGTCATCGCGCCGGTGAGGTCGAGCGAGGCGGAGTCCGCGACGGTGACCATGTCGTCCACGCCGTCGAACTGGAGAGCGCCGCCGAACCGGCCCGCCACCCGCTTGGCACCCGACAGCGTGCCGTGGTTGCCCTTGCCCGAGCTGTCGAGCACTCCGGTGCCCGACGCCTCGTCGAAGCTCCAGGCGCCCACGAGACCGTCGGCCGGGACAGGTGCCGGCGGGACCGGGGCCGGCGGCGTCGGAGCCGGCGGCGTCGGAGCCGGCGGCGTCGGGGCCGGCGGCGCAGGCGGGGGAGTCGGAGTCGGAGTCGGGGTTGGCGTGGGGGTGGCAGTCGGCGTGGGCGTCGGAGTCGGCGTCGGAGTGGGGGTCGGCGTGGGCGTCGGCGTCGGCGTGGGAGTCGGGGTCGGGGTGGGGGTCGGGCCGCCGCCGACCTCGTCCGCGCCCGCGTCCGGGGAGCCGTCGCGTCCCTGGATGTCGTAGTCGGTCGCCGGCGCCTGGGCGGCCAGGGCCTTGCCGATCGCCGTCGCGCCGGGCCGCAGGTGCAGGTCGAGCGCCGACGATGGGCTGCTGCTCGCGTTCACGTACTGGGCGGCGAGGTTGGCGACCGTGGTGTGGTTGCTCGCGCCGGCGCAGCCGTTCGGGCTCAGGTTGTTCGAGAACGCGTCGGCGTTGGCGGCCAGCGTCCCGCAGTCGCTCGCGTTCGCGGCGGCGAGGATGTTGTTGTAGACGTCGACGTTGACCGCCTCGGGCCCGATGTAGAAATCGCTGCCCGAGAACGAGTTGTTGCGGACCACGACGTTGCTGACCTCGCGGACGTTGAGCACGTTGTAGCCCAGGTGGGCCGTGCCCAGGAAGTTGTTCTCGACCAGCACATCGCGGGTCACGCCGCCGTTGTAGGGGTTCAAGAACACGCCCTGCGTCCCGGAGTTGGTGAAGATCGAGTTGCGGATCACCAACCCGTCCACATCACCGGTCTGCATCCCGTCGTTGTGAGCCGACGGATCCCGCGTGCGGGTCAGATCATGCACGTAGAGGCCGTCGATGACGATGTTCGTGCTGCGCCCGTACTGGTTGTTGAAATGGATCCCGTCGCCCGGATCGATGTTGCCGATCTCCCCGCCGATGACCTGCACATCATCGACCCCCGACATGAACCCGCCCGACGTCTCATCCAAGATCACCAGATCGCGCAGGATCACGTGCGACGCGCCCTGGACCACATCCCACGTCCCCACCCGCATGCCACGGATCTCGACGTTGTCGGTGTTGCGCACCGTCAGATTCCCGGTCCGCACCGCCGCGCCCGGGGCCGGCCCGATCACGACCTTCGCGCTCGACGCCTTGACCGGCAGATTGGCCAGCGTCTGATCGCCGTAGGTACCGCCCGCGACCTGCACCGTGTCCCCCGCCGCCGCCACCGCATACGCACGGCCGAACGACTTGCACGGAACCGCCGCGCTGCACGACCCGGAATCCGACCCCGTCGTCGAGACATGCAACGTCGCCGCCTGCGCCGGGACGGCGAGCAGCAGGGCAAGCAGCAACGTCAGAAGCGCGCAGCGCGCAGCGGCGTTCGACACGGCGGGACCCTCCGGGGAGTGTTCGGGGCAAGAGAGCGGCCTGGACCCGCCGTCCGAGACCTTCGACCTACCCCTTCATCGACCCGGGATCCGCGAACACCCAACCGCCGCAGGCGGGCTGGACGCCTGTTCGATTCAGGCCGCGGGGCGGACCAGCGTGCCCAGGAAGCCGCGCAGGTCGGCGGCCAGCGCCGCGGCGCCGGCGAGGGCGTCGGGGGCGCCGTCGTCGCGGATGGCGCTGCCGGCGGCGACGGCCGCGGCGAGCTCGCGCTCGTCCTCAACAAGCGTCACGATGCCGGACGCGTGGAGCCGGCGCCCCATGTGCAGCTGGTGATCGTCGACCGCCTCGCCGAGGTGCACGCGGCGGGGGAGCACGACCGGCCGATGCCCGCACTTGCGGGCGAGCATGATCGAGCCGACGCCGGCGTGGCAGACGACGATGCGGGCGGCGCGCATGCGCGTCGCGAGCTCGTCGAAGTCGAGGAAGTCGACCCACTCGCCGGCGCCGTGGGGCTCGCGCGAGGAGCCGTACTGCACGAACGCGGGCTCGCCGGCCGCCAGTTCGGCGGCCGCCCGCACGAGGCGGTCGAACGGCTGCTCGTTGGTCCCGGTGGTGACGAGCAGCATCAGTCGAGGAAGAGGTTGCCGGCGAACCGCACGCGCGCCCGGCGCTGCGCGAGCTCGGGCCACTGCCCGTAGAGGCGCGTCGCGATCGGCGCGATCATGCGGCCGCTGAGCGAGAGCCCGTCGATCCGGGTGAAGCTCTCGACGTAGACGGTGGGGATGCGGTGCAGCCGCGCGACCCAGGCGAACGGCACGGCGACGCCGGCGCCGGTGGTCAGGACCGCGGACGGCCGTTCGCGCCTGATCACCCGCCACGCGAGGCGGAGGTTGCGGACCAGGTTGGGGACGTTGCGGTTGGTCGGTCCGAACGCGTGGATGACCCGCTCGTCGCGCAGCAGCGAGCGGGCGTCGGACTTGTCGAAGGTCACCCACGTGCGCGCGAACGGCTCCCACGCCGCGCGCAGCTCGTGCAGCTGCATCAGGTGACCGCCGCTCGAGCAGACGAGCAGCAGGCCGCCGCTCACCCGTGCGCTCCCACGTGCTGGGAGACCATCGCGTAGTTGGCGACCAGCGCGTCCGCCACGCGCTCGCCCGCGCGGCCGTCCCACAGCGGGATCGCGCACGGCGTCGGCGGGTGCGACGAGGGCCGCACCTCGCTGATCTCGGCCGGGTCCTCGCCGAGGAGCAGGTTCGTGCCGTGCGTCAGCGTGACGGGACGCTCGGTGTTGGGCCGGAACGTGTAGCAGGAGATGCCCAGCGCGGACGCCTCCTCCTGGATGCCGCCGGAGTCGGTGACGATCGCGCCGGCGCCGGACTGGAGGCTGAGGAACTCGAGGTAGGCCGCGGGCTCGATGCAGGCGACGCCGGCGGTCGACAGCCGATCCAGGCCGCCGTCGTCGGCCAGCCGCGCGCGCGTACGCGGATGGATGGGGAACACGACCGGGGCGTGCGCGGCGAGCCCGACGAGCCCGTCGACGATGCGGTCGAGGCGCCCGGGGTCGTCGACGTTGGACGGCCGGTGCAGCGTGACGAGCACGTAGCTGCGCTCGGCCATGCCGATCGCCTCCCAGGCCTTGACCGCGCGGGCGCGGCGCTCGCACCGGCGAAGTGAGTCGATCATGGTGTTGCCGACGTAGTAGACCCGGCTGCGGTCGATGCCCTCGGCCTCGAGGTTGTCGCCCGCCTCCGGGCTGTGCGTGAAGAGGATGTCGGCGAGCCGGTCGGTCAGCACGCGGTTGATCTCCTCGGGCATGCTCCAGTCGAACGACCGCAGCCCCGACTCCAGGTGCGCGATGGCGATGCCCAGCTTCGACGCGGCGAGCGCGCACGCGAGCGTGGAGTTGACGTCGCCCGCCACGAGCACGACGTCCGGCGCCACGTCGATCAGCACGCGCTCGAACTCGGACAGGACCTTGGCCGTCTGCGCGCCGTGTGTGCCGGAGCCGACGCCGAGGAAGACGTCGACGGCGGGGAAGTCGAGATCGGCCAGGACCTCGTCCGACATGCGGCTGTCGTAGTGCTGGCCCGTGTGGACCACGACCTGGCGGAACACGTCCCGGCGGTCGAGCGCCGCGATCACGGGCGCCATCTTCACGAAGTTCGGCCGGGCGCCGACAACATGGACGATGGAGGTCCTGCCTGAAGAGAGACGGTCGTCCGGGGTCCCGGGGACGAGGACGAGGTTTGGTGGCTGCATGGCGGTCATTGCTCGCCGCGAGCCTACGCGGGCATTGCACGGGCGCGAAGACCATCCTCGCCGATCGGCCAGGTGCGACTACCCGCCTGACCACCGGCGCGTCAACAATTTCACCGGCGAGGGAGTGCCGGACGGTAGGCTGCCCCGTGATCGCCGAAGAGGAAATTGCCCAACCGGGCGATGACACGGCAAGGAACCCACCCATCGTGAGGCAAGGACGACTCGATCCCTGGCGTGCGTCGATGGACGTGCAACATGCGCTGCAGGCCCGCCTGGAGGAGATCGGCGATCCCGAGGGTGACCCCGAGACGCGGCGGCTCATGGCGCAGGTCGCACTCGCGAAGGCGACCAGCTTCATCGCGTTGCTGCGCGCCGACGGCCGGCTGCTCGACGTCACCGACGCGCCGCTGACCTCGGCGGGCCTGGACCGTCACGAGGTGATCGGCCGGCTGCTCTGGCAGACGCCGTGGTGCCGGCATTCCGAGGACGTCCAGGCGGACCTCCGGCGCGCCGTCGAGCTGGCCGCCGACGGCCGCTTCGCCCGTTTCGACGTGGAGCTGCTGATGGGCAGCGGCGGCACCGTGTCCGAGACCGTCGACCTCGTCCTCCGGCCGCTGCGCGGCATCGACGGCCGCGTCGAGTTCATCGTCGCCGAGGGCCGGCAGGTGTCCGACCGCAAGCGAGCCGAGGAGCGCATCGCGCGCCAGAACGCGGAGCTGTCGGTGCTCACCGACCGGCTCGCGCGCATCCACAGCTTCCGCGAGCGCCTGCTGGCCGAGCTTTCGCACGACCTGCGCGCTCCACTCCAGATCGTCCTCACCCGCGCGGAGCGCCTGCGCCGCCACCGCGGGGACGACGCCCTCGACGCCGAGGCGCAGGGCATCCGGCTCGCGGCGCTGGACGCCCTCGAGCAGGTCGACGCGATGCTCGACCAGGTGCGCAGCGACCACGGCGAGACGCGGCTCGCGCTCGTCGACGACGATCTCGCCGCGTCCGTCCGCGCCGTGGCCGAGCAGTTCGGCGCACTGGCCGCCGAGCGAGGCATCGACTTGATCGTCGAGGCCCCCGAGCCGGTGGCCGCGCGCTTCGACCCCGAGCGCATCAGCCGCGTGATCTCGAACCTGCTCGCGAACTCGCTCCGTTTCGCGCCGGCCGGCGGCGTGGTCCGCTGCACGCTGAGCGCGACCGCCGAGACCGCGTCGATCGAGGTCGCCGACAGCGGGATCGGCGTGCCCGCCGACCAGCGGGAGGTGCTGTTCGAGCGTTTCCGCACCGCCGACAACGGCGATGGCCGCTCCGGAACCGGTCTCGGGCTCGCGATCGTCAAGGAGTTCGTCGCACTGCACGGCGGCCAGGTCGTCGTGGACGAGGCGCCGGAAGGTGGCGCGCTGTTCACCGTCCGGCTGCCACGCGAGCCGGCCGCGTCCGAGCCCGCGCCGATGCGGCTCTCGCAGCAGCTCGCCGCGGCCCGTAGGGCCCGCTACGTCAAGGAGCACCTCGAGGCGGAGCTGACCGGTACGACCCCCCACACGTTGCCCGAGCTCGAGCTCCCGTCCGTGCTGCTCGTCGATCGCGACACCGATCGCACGACCCCGCTGGCGGAGGCGCTCGACGGTCGCGCCGGCGTGTTCACCGCCGCCGAGGCCGCCGAGGCGCTGCGCCTGGCCAGCGACCTCCAGCCCGACATGGTGGTCATCGGCCGCCTCGACGGCGAACGGACCGCGGGCGCGCTGCTGGACCGGATGTCGCGCGAGTGGCGGCTCGCCGGGGTCCTGCGCGTCGCCCTCGTCGAGCGCGGCGGCGACCCGGCCGTGCGCTATCGGCTCCAGGAAGCGGGGGCCCAGGACTTCATCGCGGAACCGCTGGCGCGCGAGGAGCTGCGCGCGCGCTTCGGCCTGCTGCTCGAGCACGCCGCGCTACGGCGCCGCGCCGAGGCGGCGGAGGCCGAGCTGCGCCGCCTGCGCGGCGCGCACGGGTCCTAGCGCCGTCTGCCGGCCGCCCGGTAGCCGCGCCGCTCGAGCGCCAGCTCGTGCTCCGAGCGTGGGGCGGCGGCCTGCGCCACCGCGAGCCGCGTCCGGACGAGCCGGGTCCGCCAGCGCCGGTCCCCGTCGACACGGAGGTCGTCGCGCGCGGCGGCGAGCACGCCCCGCGGGACGCGCCGTCGCGGCAGTCCCCACGCCGGCGCCAGCCACCGCTGGAGGTGCAGCCCGAGCACGGTCCGCTCGCGGGCGCTGGGCAGCTGACGTGCCCAGATCGCGATCGCGGCCCGTCGCCGCTCGCCGTACAGGACGGCGGCGATGGCTGCTTCGGTGCAGCGCCACATCCGCGCACAGCCCCAGTCGCGCGCCAGCGCGGCGGCCTCACCCGGCTCCGCGCGCTCGAGCGCCGCGGCGATGTCCACGAGATGGCCGAGCCGAGCCAGTGGCTCGTGCGCCCACGCGTGCGCGGCCATGACGACGGCGTGCTGCGCCGGCGGAAGCGTCTCCACCCCGCCGATGCCGACCTCCGAGCCGACCGCGGCCTCGAACAGCGTCTCAGGCGGCGGACCCGGCACGCCGGCCGGCCACTTCGGCTGCGAGTGGAGCTCGATCAGCAGCGGCAGCCCACCCCAGCGCAGCGGCCGCAGGTGGTGGATGCCGGCGTAGATGGCGGGGTCGCCGTACTCCTCGAAGCCGGCGGCCAGCAACGCCGCCTGCGCCGCGCCCGGGTCGTCGGCCAGGATGTCGAGGTCGCGGAACGGGCGCAGCCCGGCCTCGGGGTACCCGAGCGCGATCTCGGGGCCCTTCATCAGCAGCAGCCGCCCGCCGTACGCCTCGCGGGCACGAGCCAGCACGGCGGGGACCGCGAGGTCGATCAATGCCGCGGCGGCGACGTCGT
>Ga0081538_10000809_pt1 | contig 33947 bp, 32 predicted proteins | sample TabmetS5T2R1_FD_71022 | JGI IMG/M metagenome (GOLD analysis project Ga0081538, IMG submission 71022) | Tabebuia heterophylla rhizosphere microbial communities from the University of Puerto Rico - S5T2R1 | ecosystem: Host-associated > Plants > Roots > Rhizosphere ...
GGCCCTGGGTTGCGCCCGAGCCTCTGCTGCCGGTCTATCTCCTGACCGGAAACGACCGCCCGAAGATCGTGCGCGCGCTCCGCCGCCTGCGCGGGCGCTTCGGAGACGAGTCAGTCGAGCAACTCACAGCCGATTCGGCGGGCGGGGCCGATGCGGTTGCGGCGTGCAACGCGCTTGGGCTCTTCGCCGGGGACGGCGGTCGGCTGGTCCTGGTCGAAGGCGTCGAGCGTTGGAAGAAGGCGGATGTCGACGCGGTCACGGCCTACCTCGCCGATCCGGTTCCGGGTGCGGTGCTGGCGCTCATTGCGCTCGAGACGCCGAGGAGCGACGCGCTCGCAAAAGCCGTCGCCAAGGTGGGCAAGGTGCTCGCCTATGACGCGCCGAAGCCGCGGGACCTTCCAGGCTGGGCGCGGGCGCAACTCGAGGCCCGTGGCGCCGAGGCCGACCACGAAGCTGCCCGCGCGCTCGTCGAGATCGTCGGTGACGATCTCGTCTCACTCGCCACCGAAGCAGACAAGATCGCAACGTGGGCAGCCGGACGCCCGGTCACCCGCGCGGACGTCGAAGCGCTGGCCACGCCTGCGCGCGAGGCGACGGCGTGGGCGATCACCGACGCCTGGGGCGAGCGGGACCTACCCGCGCTCCTCGCCGCTGCCGAAGCCGAGCTCGGCCGCCGAGATCCGTTCGGCATCTCGACGCGGCTCGCGGCACACGTCGGCCTGGTCCGATCCGTGCGCCTGCTCGCCGGCGAGGGCGTGCCCGCCCGCGAGATCGCCAAGCGGCTCAAGGTCCACGAGTTTCGGATCAGGAAGGCTCTCGGCCATGCGGACCGCTACTCCCAGGACGAGCTGGACGCGGCCGTCGTCCGCCTCGCCGCGCTCGACGCCGCGATCAAGGGCGCGAGCCGGCTCTCAGGCGAGCACGAGTTGACGAGGGCGCTCGTCGACCTGACACGAACGGCCGAGGCGGCCGCGGCAGGCGTCTGACCTAGGACCCGGAGACGATCCGGGCAGCCTGCGCCTTCTTGCGCGCGGCGGCGTTCTTGTGCAGGGCGCCGTTGGACGCGGCCCGGTCGATCCAGCGCTGGAGCTCGAGGTGCGCCGAGCGGACGCGATCGGCGTCGCCCTCGTCGACCGCGCTGCGGAGGCGGCGGGTGAGCGTCTTCACGGTCGACCGGTAGCGGAGGTTCTCGAGCCGCTGGCGGGCCGCGATCCCGACGCGCTTCTTCTGCTGCTTGATGTTCGCCATGACGTGAAAAATGCCCGCTCAGCGGGCGGCGGAATGGTACCAGAGTGCCCGCGCCGCTCAGGCCACGCCGCAGGAGCTGGAACAAGGCGCTCGTATGCTCAACCCGTGGAGAGCCGTCCGTGAGCGAAGTGCAGGCGCCACCGGCCTTCCCGGCGCGGCGGCTGGCCTGGTCGACGGCGATCTTCTCGGCGGCGACGGGCCTCTCCCGCGTCCTCGGGCTCGTCCGCGAGATCGTCGCGCGCCGTTTCTTCGGCGTCGAAGGCGCCGGCATCAACGCGTTCACCGTCGCGTTCCAGGTGCCGAACCTCGTCCGCGCCCTGGTCGCGGACGCGGCGCTGTCGTCGGCCTTCGTCCCCGTCTTCAGCGAGCTCTTGGAGAAGGGCGAGCGCGCCCGCGCCTGGCGCGTCGCCTCGAGCCTGATCTGGATCCTCCTCCTGGGGCTCAGCGCCGTCACCGCGCTGTTCATGCTCGCCGCGCCGTGGATCATGTCCCTCTTCGGCTACGGGAGCGGCGAGACCGGCGACCTCGCGACGACGCTGTCGCGCATCCTCTTCCCGATCGTCGTCCTGCTCGGCGTGTTCGGGATCGTCGTCGGGATCCTGAACAGCTACGACCACTTCACGATCCCGGCGCTGACGCCGGTCTTCTGGAACGTGGCGATCATCATCGGGCTCGTCATCGGCGTCCCGCGGGCCGACTCCGCCGAGGCCGAGCTGTACGTCTACGCCGGCGCGATCGTCGTCGGCACCGTGATCCAGCTGCTACTCCCCCTGCCTTGGCTTCGCGGCCTCGACGGGCGGCTGCGGCTAGCAATCGACTGGCGCGACCCGGCGGTGAAGCGGGTCTTCGTCCTCATGCTCCCGGTCGCGCTGGGGCTTGGGCTGATCAACGTCAACGCGCTGATCGGGACGTTCTTCGCCGCTCGCTATATCGACCGCACGATCGCCCCTAGCGCGATCGACGCCGCGTTCAGGATCTACATGCTCCCGCAGGGCATGTTCTCCGTCGCCGTCGCGACGGTCCTCTTTCCGGCGCTTGCCCGGCTCGCGGCGCGCGCGGACGACGACGGCTTCCGGCGCACGGTCGGCATGGGGCTCCGCCAGATCGCGTTCCTGCTCATCCCTGCGAGTGTCGTTTCCGCGGTCCTCGCGGAGCCGATCGTGCGTCTCTTGTATGAGCGCGGCGAGTTCGGGCCGCACGAGACGGACGTCGTCGCCGCGGCACTCGCCGCCTTCTCGCTGGGCCTGGTCTTCAACGGCGCGATGCTGATGCTCAACCGCGCCTTCTTCAGCCTGCAGGCGCCGTGGCTCCCGACCTGGGTCGCGCTCGGCAACCTCGTCCTCAACACCGTCCTGTTCGCTGCCTTCTACCGCCTCGGGACATGGGGCATCCCGCTTGCGATCTCGCTCGCAAACGTCGCCGGGACTGGGGCGCTGCTCTACCTCCTCCGGCGCAGGTTCGGCCGGATCGAGGGCGCCGAGACAGCCCGCTCGGCGCTGCTCGTCACAATCGCCTCGGCCGTGCTCGGGATCGTCGCGTTCGCGGTCTGGTGGGTCCTCGACGATGCCCTCGGACGGTCGTTTGCAGGCCAGCTCGTCTCGCTCTCCGCGGCCCTCGCCGCGGGCGGCGCCGCGTACCTTTTTTCCTGCCGTTTGCTGGGAGTTCGTGAGCTGAAGGCGTTGCTATCGTTGCGAGCCCGCTCGCGCCCGGCCGGCTAGTCCATGCAGCAGGACCACATCCGCAACTTCTCGATCATCGCGCACATCGACCATGGCAAATCGACCCTGGCCGATCGCATCCTCGAGCTCACGAACACGGTGTCGGGCCGGGAGATGCGCGAGCAAGTGCTCGACTCGATGGACCTCGAGCGCGAGCGCGGCATCACGATCAAGGCGCAGGCCGTCCGCGTCAACTGGAAAGGCCACCAACTGAACCTGATCGACACGCCGGGGCACGTGGACTTCACGTACGAGGTGTCGCGGTCGCTTCAGGCGTGCGAGGGCGCCCTGCTCGTCGTCGACGCTGCCCAGGGGGTCGAGGCGCAGACGGTTGCGAACGCCTATCTGGCGATCGAGAACGACCTGGAGCTGCTGCCCGTCGTGAACAAGATCGACCTGCCTCAGGCGGACCCGGACAAGGCGGCGAAGGAGCTCGCCGACCTGATCGGGGGCAACCCGGACGACGTCGTCCGCGTGTCGGCCAAGACCGGCCAGGGGGTCGAGGCGATCCTGGACGCCGTCATCGAGCGGATCCCGGCTCCGTCCGGCGAGCCTGACGCTCCGGCCCGGGCGTTGATCTTCGACTCGTCGTACGACCAGTACCGGGGCGTCGTCGCCTTCGTGCGCGCCGTCGACGGCGTCTTCCGGAGGCGCGACCGGCTCCAGGCGATGGCCCAGGGGACACGCTTCGAGGCCGAGGAGCTCGGCTTCTTCTCGCCGACGATGACGCCCGCCGACACCCTGGCGGCGGGCGAGGTCGGCTACGTCATCACGGGCCTCAAGGACGTCAGCCGCTTGCGTGTCGGCGACACGCTGACGACGGTCGAGCGCCCCGCAATCGAGCCGCTTCCGGGCTACAAGGACGTGAAGCCGATGGTCTTCGCGGGTCTCTTCCCGACCGACTCGGACGACTACCCGGACCTGCGCGACGCGCTCGAGAAGCTGAAGCTGAACGATGCAGCGCTCGTCTACGAGCCCGAGACGTCCCAGGCGCTCGGATTCGGCTTCAGGTGCGGCTTTCTCGGGCTCCTGCACATGGAGATCGTCCGCGAGCGGCTCGAGCGCGAGTTCGACCTCGACCTCCTCGTGACCGCGCCAAACGTCGCCTACCGGGTCGTGACCAAGGACGGGAACGGGCTGGAGGTCCACAACCCGGCCGAGATGCCCGCCGAGATCGAGCAGGTCGAAGAGCCCTACATCCGTGCGTCGGTGATCGTCCCGAAGGAGTACGTCGGCGCGGTCATGGAGCTCTGCACCGAGCGACGTGGCCGCTTCGACCACATGGAGTACCTCTCCGAGGAGCGCGTCGTCCTCATCTACGAACTGCCGCTCGCGGAAGTCGTCGTCGACTTCTACGACCAGCTGAAATCGAGGACGCGCGGGTACGCGAGCTTCGACTACGACATCATCGGCTTCCGCGAAGGCGACCTCGTCCGGCTCGACGTGCTGATCGCGGGTGAGTCGGTGGACGCGCTGTCGCTGATCCTTCACCGCGGCTCTGCGTACGGGCGCGGGCGCGCGCTCGTGGACAAGCTGCGCGAGGAGATTCCGCGCCAGCTTTTCGATGTGCCGGTCCAGGCCGCGATCGGGTCTCGGGTGATCGCCCGCGAGACGATCAAGGCGAAGCGCAAGGACGTGCTCGCGAAGTGCTACGGCGGCGACATCACGCGGAAGCGCAAGCTGCTGGAGCGGCAGAAGGCGGGGAAGAAGCGGATGAAGCAGGTCGGCGCCGTCGAGGTGCCGCAAGAGGCGTTCCTCGCCGTGCTCAACCTGGACGAGGGGCGCTGATGGGAGAGACCCGGCATCTCTACGTGCACCTGCCGTTCTGCGCGCATCGCTGCGGCTACTGCGACTTCGTCACGGTCGTCGGCCGGCACGCCGACCACGGTCGCTACGCCGACGCACTCGTCCACGAGCTGGAGCTCGAGCGCGCCCTGCTCGCCTCGCGGCTCGACACCGTCTTTCTCGGGGGCGGGACGCCGACGTTTACCGAGCCGGGCGCGCTCCGCCGGGTGCTTCGAGCGTTGCCGGCGGCGAACGAGGTCACCGTCGAGGCGAACCCTGAGACAGTCACACCGGACCTTGCCCGGCTCCTGAAGCAGGAGGGCGTGACGCGCGTCTCGCTGGGTGCGCAGAGCTTCCGTCCGCACCTGCTGGCCGTCCTCGAGCGGCGCGCGCAGCCGGACGACGTCCGCCGCGCGTTCTACCATCTCCGTGATGTCGGATTTGACAACATCTCGCTCGACCTCATCTACGGGATCCCCGGCCAGAGCCCCGCCGATCTCGCGGCTGACATCGATGAGGCGCTGGCTCTCGGCCCGGAACACGTCTCGTGCTACGAGCTCGAGGCGAAGCCCGGAACCCGGTTCACGCACGCGCACGGTCAGGAGCTCGAGCGTCAGGCGGAAGCGCTCGAGGGCTACTTCGAGGCGATCGTCGACCGCCTGACCTCCGCCGGCTACCGCTGGTACGAGACGGCGAACTTCTGCCGCAGGCCGGAGAACGACGACGGGCGCGATCTGCGCTCCCGACACAACCTCGGCTACTGGCTCGGGCACGACTACCTCGGGCTCGGGATCGGCGCGGTCTCGACAATCGAAGGTCGGCGTTGGCGGAACACGCCGAGGCTGCCCGCGTATCTGGAGGCGCTGGAAAGTGGCGAGCGGCCCGCGCGCGAGGTCGAGGAACTTTCGACGGACGTGCTGATGCGTGAGCGCCTGCTGCTCGGGCTTCGGCTCGACGAGCCGCTTCGGCTGGCACCGATCGCGGACGTCGTCGACCCGGCTGCCTTAGGGCGGATGGAGCGTTTGGGTCTGCTGACCCGGCCGACGGACGACGACGGCGAAGCGCTTGTGCTCACGAAGCCCGGACGGCTGCTCGGCGGGGGCGTCACGGCCGAGCTAGTCGTCTAAAATCCCTGCAAATGAGCACTGTTGAGCTGACCGATCGACAGCGCGAGATTCTCAGGCGCCTCGTCCAGGAATACATCGCGACGGGACAGCCGGTGGGCTCCAAGCATCTCGTCGAGCGAGCCGGCCTGAGCGTGTCGCCCTCGACGGTGCGTGCCGAGCTCGCCGAGCTCGAGCGCCTCGGGTTGCTCACGCATCCGCACACATCGGCCGGTCGCGTGCCGACCGAAGAGGGCTATCGGCTGTACGCGCAGGGGCTTCTCGACCGGCTGGGGCCACGACCGGCCTCGCTCGAAATCGATCTTGCCGCGGCGGGAACGGAGGTCGAGGTCGCGCTCCAGACGACGACGGAGACGCTCTCGCAGCTGACGCGGCTGCTCGCGCTCGTTTCCGCGCCCCCGATCGAGGCGGCCACGGTGCGACACGTCGAGGTGTTGGCGCTGCAGCCGCAGGTCGTCGTCGCGGTCGTGATCACATCGACAGGCGGCGTAACGAAGCGCGTGTTCGCTCTCGGCGAAGCGGTCGACCCGGGGCTCGTCACCTGGGCCGCCGAGTACCTGAACGAGCGCACCGTCGGTCTTCCGCCCGGGTCGCACGCCCTTCGCCAGGCTTTCGCCGAGTCGGGCCTCTCGGAGCGTGAGCGAGCGTTCCTCGAGTTGCTCCGGCCCGCGTTCACCGACGCCGCGGGGTCCGAGGAGCAGCGACTGTTCGTCGGCGGCGCCGCGAACCTCCTCGGGGACGCGCGGAGCGAGGACCTTCATGCCTATCGCGCGCTGCTCGAGGCGCTCGAGCAGCGGGCGGCACTGCTCGCATTGCTCAGCGACGCGCTGGGTAAGGAAGGACCGTTTGTGCGGCTCGGCGTCGAGCTTGCGCACCCGGGGCTCCGGCACGCGTCCCTTGTCGGTGCCGCCTACGGTCTCCACCATCGCCGCCTCGGCACCGTCAGCTTGCTCGGACCGCTTCGCATGGACTACGAGACTGCGATTCGCTCGGTGCGCGCGGCCGCGCGTGAGCTGTCCCTCTTCGTTGAGGAGATCTACGCCGAGAACTAAGCCGAGGCCCTGGCTACGCTGAGGCAATGGCGACGGCGGAACGCGACTACTACGAGGTGCTCGGAGTCCGGCGCGACGCCGGTGAAGGCGAGATCAAGCGAGCGTTCCGGCGGCTCGCTCGGGAGCTCCACCCAGACGTCTCGGACGCGCCGGATGCAGAGGAGCGCTTCAAAGAGGCGGTCGAGGCGTACGAGGTCCTCTCGAAGTCGGAGACGCGCGAGCTCTACGACCGTTTCGGCCACGCCGGCCTTCGCAGCGGCGGCTTCCGCCCGAGCTCGTTCGACTTCGGGAGTCTCGCCGACATCTTCTCTGCGTTCTTCGGCGACGACCTTCTCTCTTCGAGGCTGCGAACCGGAGCTCGAGGCGCCGATATCGCGGCCGACGTCGAGATCGAGCTCGTCGAGGCCGCGACCGGCACGACGCGTGCGGTCCCGTACCGGGCCGCCATCCCCTGCGGGCGGTGCGACGCGACCGGGGTCGAGCCCGGGACGGAGGTCGCGACGTGCCCGACCTGCAACGGCATGGGTCGGATCCAACACGTCTCCCGCAGTGCGTTCGGCGAGTTCATTCGCACGCAGGGTTGTCCGGACTGCGGCGGCGCCGGCCGGTTGATTCGGCACCCATGCGCCGACTGCCAGGGATCCGGCCACCGGCTCGAGGACCGGCGGCTCGACGTCGAGATTCCGCCGGGGATTCACGACGGGCAGCGCATCCGTGTCTCAGGCGAGGGTCATTCCGGCGTCCTCGGAGGGCGGGCCGGAGACGTCTACGTCCGCGTCCGCGTCCGCCGCGATCCGCGGTTCGTCCGCGAGGGGGACGACATCTTCGCGACGGTCGATCTCACTATGACCCAGGCCGCCTTGGGCGCGCGCGTGGCCGTTCCGACCTTGGACGGTGAGACGGAGCTCGAGTTCGCGCCGGGGACGCAACCAGGCGAGGTGGTCGTCCTGCGTGGCCGCGGGATGCCGGTGCTGCAGGGGTTCGGCCGCGGCGACCAGCGGGTTCTCGTCAACGTTGCCGTCCCCCGGCAGTTGTCCGACGAGCAACGGGATCTACTCGAACGGTTCGAGCAGTCGGCCGGAGAGGAGACGTACAAAGCCGACGAGGGCTTTTTCGACAAACTGAAGAGCGCGTTCCGCTGAGCGCCCGCGAGCTCCGTCGCGTCGCCGTTCCCGTCCCGTCCGACCTGCTCGAGCAAGCGAGGGCCACGATGCTCGAGCTTCATCCCGAGGGCTTCGAGGAAGCAGAGGGAGAGCTCGCCGTCTACACCGACGCCGCCGGCGAGGAGCGACTGAGACGAACGTTCGGCGACGTGACCTCCGTGTCCGTCGAGCCGGGATGGGAGGAGCGGTGGCGCGAGTTCCATCGTCCGGTCTGGATCGGCCCGCTCTGGATCGGGCCGCCCTGGGAGCAGCCACCCGACGAGGGCGTCGCCATCGTCATCGACCCGGGACGCGCCTTCGGCACGGGCTCGCACCCGACGACGCGCCTTTGCCTGGGCTTCCTCCACGAGCTCCGCCGCGGAAGCCTGCTCGACGTGGGCTGTGGATCGGGGGTGCTCTCAGTGGCCGCGGCGAAGCTCGGCTTCGACCCGGTCGTGTCGGTCGACGTCGACATCGCTGCTGTCGAGGCGACGCGACGCAACGCAGCCGCGAACGGCGTCTCGCTCGAGGTCAGGCATGCAGATGCGACCTTGGCGGACCTTCCAGCGGCCGAACTGGGTCTTGCGAACATCGATCTCGGTTCTGTCGAGGCGCTCGCTCCGAGGCTTCAGGTCGGTGCGCTCGTCACGGCCGGCTACTTCCACTCCCGGACTCCGCAGCTCGCCGGATTCGTCCACCGCGAGCGGCGGGTCGACGGCGGCTGGGCGGCCGATCTCTACGAGCGAGAGTAGATTTTCGCCTTCGATGGCGACCTTCACGGTCCGTTTTCTCGGCTGCAAGGTCTCGCATGCTGACGCGCAGGCGCTCCGGGAGCGCCTCACGGCCGATGGGCACGACGAACGTCCAGGGAGCGGCGACGTCGCCATCGTCAACACGTGCTGCGTCACGAACGAGGCCGTTGCGAAGTCGCGCCAGGCGGCTGCGCGCGCAGCGCGCGACCATCGCCGCGTCTACGTCACGGGCTGCGGCGCGAATCTCGGCGCTGACGCCTTCGCGTCGCTCCCCGACAACGTCTCCATCATCCGTGCCGCTCCCGAGCGGACGCCCGAGCTCGTTGCCCGCGACGTGGGCGCGATCGGCTGCGTTCAAGCCGATGCCCGCCTCGACCGCGTTCGGGCGTTCGTGAAGGTGCAGGACGGCTGCAGCTTCTCGTGCAACTTCTGTGTGATCCCGCTCGTCCGCGGCCGCTCTCGAAGCCGGAGCGCAGGCGCCGTGCTCGCCGAGATCGCGAAGCGCGTCCGGCAGGGGCATCGCGAGGTGGTCCTCACGGGGATCAACCTCGGCTGCTTCCGCGACCGCGAGGCCGGATATACGTTGGCAACGCTCGTTCGCGCCGCGGGCGGTGTCACGGGGCTCGAGCGCCTCAGGCTCTCGTCGATCGAGATCAACCACGTTAATGACGAGCTGGTCGCGGCGCTCCGCGAGACGCCGGCGGTCTCTCGGCACCTACATGTGCCGCTCCAGTCGGGCGACGATGAGATCCTCCGCGCGATGGGACGGCGCTACTCGACCGAGACCTACCTCCGGCGCCTCTCGCCGCTCGCGGATTTCAACCTGACGACGGACGTGATCGTCGGGTTCCCGGGCGAGGACGAAGCCGCGTTCGAGCGGACCCTCGAGCTCGTTCATCGAGCCGGGATTACCAAGGTGCACGTGTTTCCTTACTCGCCGCGGCCCGGAACCGCGACTGCCGCCGCCGACACCGTTCCGCCGGCGGTGAAGAAGGCGCGAAGCGCGCGCCTTCGCGCCGCCTCGCACGAGGCGTGTCTCGCTCGATGGCGCGAGAAGATCGGGAGGGACGACGTCGTGCTCGTCGACCGGCCGGGCCGTGGCTACGGCGACGATTACTCGCCGTGGGTCGTCGACGACGACGCGCCGCTCGGCGAGCTCGTGCCGGTCCGGGGTGCCGCGGTCACAGAGGAGGGGATCCTCGCTGCCTAAAGGACGGCCGACCGCCCACGCGCGCGCCCTCGGATGGGGGTCTGCGCACGGCGCATCGCGGCCCCCGCGGCCGGTGCCAAGGCAATCCAGCCTTGCCACCGTCCACGTTGACCACGCTGCTTGGCGCAGGCCCTCCCCGAGGACACGCCCGTGAGCAGTCAGCCGTCCGATTGCCTCTTCTGCAACCTTGCGCGCGAGGGCGACCACGTCGCGAAAGCGGACGGCTTCGTTGCCATCCGCGACATCAACCCGAAGGCCGAGACGCACCTCCTCGTGCTGCCGGAGCGCCACGTCGACACGTTCAGGGACGTCAGCGCGTTCCCGGCCGATGAGGCCAAGCGGATGCTCGACTTCGTCGCGGAGACTGCTCGCGACATCGGCCTCGAGGACTACCGCGTCCTAGTGAACGTCGGTCCCGGCGGCGGCCAGACGATCTTCCACCTCCATTGGCACATCCTGGGAGGTCGCATCGAGGGGATGCCGGAGTGAGCCTCATCACCCGCATCGAGGATGAGCTCAAGGAGGCGATGCGCGAGCGGGACAACGACAGGCGCGACGCACTGCGCCTGATCCTCTCGAGCCTGCGCTCAGCGGAAAAGGAACTCCAGCGGCCGCTGAACGAGCAAGAGGAGCTCCAGGTTCTCCAGCGGGAGCGGAAGAAGCGGGTCGATGCGGAGGAGGCGTTTCGCGCCGCAGGCCGGGTGGAGCAGGCCGATGCGGAGGACTTCGAGCTCGAGGTACTCGAGGAGTTCATGCCCGAGCCGCTCAGCGAGACGGAGCTCGAGGAGATCATCGACGACGCGATCGCCGAAAATGGCGCCACGAGCCTGCGCGACCTCGGCCGCGTCATGGCCGACGTGATGCCCCAGGTCGCCGGGCGGGCGGACGGCTCCGAGGTCAGCCAGCTCGTACGCGAGAAGCTCGCCTAGCCGCCGAGCTCAACCGCGCACGTTCTTCTAAGGCGCACCCAGCCTCCTCCCCAGGGCGATCGTACTGAGCGTCGGCGCGCGTGTGGCGCGCGAAAGCGTGACGAAATCGAGCCGACCGCGACCTAGGCCGTGACCTGCTGAGTCCGGCGGGCGGCGAGCTCGAGGAGGACGTCCACGAGCAGATCGACATCGTGTTCCTCGGTGCGCCAGTTGACGATCGCCGGCCGGAACGCGACCTTGCCGCGGTAGAGCGTCGTCCCGAAGAAGACACGACCGTCGGCGAGCACGTCCCGGCCGAGCGCCAGGTTGAGCTCGTCGAGCTCCTCCTCCGCGACGCCCTCGGGCCGGAAGCGGAAACAGACGATGTTCAGCTTGGTCTCGGCGAGCCGCTCGAGCTCGGGAGCCTCATCGACCCGCTGGGACAGTCGCTGCGCGAGGTCGAGATGTCGCTCGACCATCGCGCGGTGGCCCGCCCGTCCATAGGCGCGGAGCGTCGCCCACACGGCCAATGCGCGCGCACGCCGTGACGCCTCGGGGCTCGGGCTCTCGTCGCTCGGGAGATACGCAGCGGTCAGCCGGAACGGCTCGCGGAGAAGCTCTGGGTCGCGGACGAATGCGAAGCCGCAGTCGTACGGGACGTTCAGCCACTTGTGGCCGTCGGCGATCACCGAGTCCGCGCGCTCGACACCCTCGGCCAGCGCAGCGGCCCTCGGCGTCACCCGCGCGAACAGCCCAAACGCACCGTCGACGTGCAGCCACGCCCTGTGTCGCTCGGCAAGCTCGGCCATCCGCCCGATCGGATCGAAGTCGCCGGTGTTCACGTCGCCGGCATTCCCGATCAGGATCGCCGGCGCGCCGTTCAACGCCGCGAGTGAACGCTCCAAGTCCGCCGGATCCACGACCTCCACCGACTCGCGCCCGATCCCGAGCATCGCCAGCGCCTTACGCGCGCTCGCGTGGACGTACTCGCTCGAGAAGACGGGGACGGCCGGGAGACCGGCGAACCCCCGCTCGTCCAGATCGACTCCATGTTGCTCCGCCCACCAGCGGCGGGCGCAGGCCAGCCCGACGAAGTTCGCCATCGTCGCGCCGGTCGTCAGCACACCGCCCCAGTCGCGCGGGAGCTCGAAGAGATCGAGTAGCCAGCGGATCGCAACCGCCTCCAGCTGGGCGCCGTACGGCGAGCTCACCGCGGAGAAGGAGTTCTGATCCAGAAGCGAGGCGAGCCAGTCCGCGCCAAGCGCGGCGGGCGTCGTGCCGCCGGTGACGAAGTGGAAGAAGCGTGGACCGGAGGAGCGTGTCGCCACGTCGGCCCCGGCGACGAGCTCTGCGAGCGCCGCGAGCGCGCCCTCGCCTTCGTCCGGGAGCGCTCCGCCAAACCGCTCTCCGCGCGCGGGCAGAACCGGCGAGTCGTCGAGCTCGGCGAGGTAGCGCGTCGCCGTCGCGAGCACGTACTCGAGCGCGGCCGCGTCCTCTTTGCGGTCGATCGGGTAGGCCACCGATCCAACCTACACTGAGCCCGATGCAGCAGACGCTGTCAGTCCCGAACGATGTCGCCGTCGAGCTGGCCGGCATCGGCGACGGCGTGCTCACCTCTCTCCGCGACCGGCTCCGCTGCACGATCCACCTGCGGGGCAATCAGCTGACGATCGAGGGCGACGAGGCGCACGTCGATCAGGCGCGCACGGTGATCGACGAGATCGTCGAGCTGGTCGAGGGCGGGCACGAGATCGGACCGTCGACGGTCGACGCCGTTCTCGGTGTGCTCGACAAGGGAGCCGACGTCCGCGAGGTCTTCGACGACGTCGTGTGGCGGCATCGCGGGAAGAAGATCGCTCCGAAAACGGTCAACCAGAAGCGCTACGTCGACGCGATCCGCAACCAGACGGTCACCTTCGGCATCGGTCCGGCCGGGACCGGCAAGACCTATCTCGCCATGGCGCTCGCCGTCGCGGCGCTGCAGGAACGCGAGGTGAGCCGGATCATCCTCACGCGGCCCGCGGTCGAGGCCGGTGAGCGGCTCGGTTTCCTGCCCGGCGACATCCTCGCGAAAGTCGACCCCTACCTGAGACCGCTCTTCGACGCGCTCTACGACATGCTCGATGCCGACAAGCTGAACTCGTATATGGAGCGCGGGATCGTCGAGGTCGCACCGCTCGCCTTCATGCGAGGACGGACGCTCAACGACTCGTTCATCATCCTCGACGAGGCTCAGAACACGAGCCCCGAGCAGATGCAGATGTTTCTCACGCGCCTCGGCTTCGGCTCCAAGGTCGTCGTCACGGGCGACGTCACGCAGATCGACCTGCCCCGCGACCAGGCCTCCGGGCTGATCCAGGTGCAGGACATTCTCGGGACGATCGACGGAATCAATTTCATCCGCTTCGGGCACGAGGACGTCGTGCGCCACAAGCTCGTTCAGCGGATCGTCGAGGCCTACAAGTCACACGCGGAGGAAACCGGCACACAGCGCCGGAAGTAGTCGCGATGATCGCGGTCGAGGTGGCGAACCGAAGCGCGGCCGCCGTCGACGAGGAGGCGGCGGCGGCGCTTGCGCGCCAAGTGCTCGCGGCGGAGGGGATCGACGACGCCGAGCTCGGCCTCGCGTTCGTGACGCCCGACGAAGCCCGGGAGCTGAAGCGCGAGCATCTCGGGGTCGACGAAACCCCGGACGTGTTGGCGTTTCCGATCGATGCGCGCGAGGAGCTGCCCGAGGGCGTCCCGCGCCAGCTCGGCGACGTCGTCCTATGTCCGGAGGTCGTCGGCGCCGATTGGCAGGAGCCGCTTGTCCACGGCCTTCTCCACCTGCTCGGTTATGAGCACGGCGCCGAGATGGACGAGCGCGAGGAGGCGCTCCGAGCGTGAACGTCGGTCGCAGCCCTTCGGTTCTCCAGAGCTTCAACTTCGCCTTCGAAGGGATCATCCACGTGCTCCGCACGCAGCGGAACATGCGGATCCACTTCGCGATCGCGGTCGCCGTGCTCGTCGCCGCGCTCGCCGTGGGTGTCCGCCGGCTGGAGCTCGTTGCCCTGCTGATCGCGATCTCGTTCGTGCTGATCGCCGAGATGCTGAATACGGCGCTCGAGACGGGGATCGACGTCGCCACGACCTCGTTCGACCCGCTCGCCAAGCTGGCCAAGGACATTTCCGCGGGAGCAGTCCTGATTGCCACGGTGAACGCCGTCGCCGTCGGCTACCTCGTCTTTGTCGAGCGAATCAAGGACCCGAGCTCGCGTGTGCTCGACGAGCTGCGTGACGCGCCGGCGCAGCTGACCCTGATCGCACTCGTCCTGACAACCGTGATCGTCATCGCCGCCAAGGCCTACACGGGGCGCGGCCGGCCGCTGAGCGGAGGGCTGCCGTCGGGACACTCGGCAGTCGCGTTCGCGGGATGGATGGCGGCGACATACATCCTCGGCGATTCGACGCACTGGTTCCTCATCTCGTCGCTGACCTTCATCATGGCCCTGCTCGTCGCGCAGACGCGGATCGAATCGGGCATCCACTCGTTCCTCGAGGTGCTGTACGGCGGCGTGCTCGGCGCGCTCGTCACACTCGTGCTCTTCCAGCTCTTCTGGTCGTGACCGACGCGGATCGAGAACTGCTGGAGCGCGCGGACGCGGCGGCCGAGCGGGCCTATGCGCCGTACTCGAACTTCCGTGTCGGCGCCGCCGTGCGGACGCGTGACGGCCGTATCTTCGAGGGGGTGAATGTCGAGAACGCGGCGTATCCACTCGGCATCTGCGGGGAGAAGACCGCACTCGGACGGGCGGTCTCGGAGGGCGTCCGGCCAGGTGACATCGAGGCCCTGGCCGTGAATGCCTCTCCCTGCGGCGGCTGCCGGCAGTGGTTTCACGAGTTCCGTATCGACCGCGTGATCTACCGGCGCGCGAACGGCGAAGTCGCAGTCGTCAGCCCCGACGAGCTGCTGCCGGATACCTTCGAGCTCGAGCCTTGAGATCGGGCTTCGTGGCCGTCGCCGGGCGGCCGAACGTCGGCAAGTCGACGCTCGTGAACGCTCTCGCGGGCGGCAAGGTCGCAATCACCTCCGACAAGCCCCAGACCACGCGGCGCCGGATCTTCGGGATCGCGAACGGCGACGACTACCAGCTCGTGCTCGCAGACCTGCCCGGTTTCCAGCGGCCCCGTGACGCCCTGACGGAGCACATGCAGCGAACCGTCGATTCGTCGTTCGAGGATGTCGACGCCGTGCTGCTCGTCCTGGATGCACGGGACCGCATCGGCGCCGGCGACCGCTTCATCGCCCAGCGTGTCTTCTCACTGGGCGTTCCAGTCGTCATCGCGCTGAACAAGGTCGACCGGCTGAAGCCGGGCCACATCGCGACGCAGATGGCGACGGCCTCGCGGCTCGGCGACTTCCATGCCCTGCATCCCGTCAGCGCCAAGACCGGCGATGGAGTTGGTGAGCTGCGCGAGGAGCTCGTCGGCCTTCTGTCCGAGGGGCCGCGGTACTTCCCGCCCGAGCAGCGGACCGATCTCTCGGCCGAGGAACAGATCGCCGAGCTCGTCCGCGAGAAGGCGATCCAGCTGACGCGCGACGAGGTGCCGCACTCGATCACCGTCGACGTCGACGAGGTCGAGGACAAGGTCGTGCGCGCGTCGCTCTACGTCGAGACGGATTCGCAGAAGCAGATCCTCGTCGGCAAAGGCGGCTCGATGGTGCGCGAGATCGGCACCAGAGCGAGGCCCGAGGTCGAGGCGCTGCTCGGCCACCCGGTCTTCCTCGAGCTCCAGGTCAAGGTGCGGCCGAAATGGCGACGCGACGAGCGGATGCTCGAGCGCCTCGGGCTCTGACCGGCACCGTTTCGGCACGCAGCGGGCACACACACGCGCGCTTTTCGAAACTACGATCGCCGGTGGGAGGAGGCGGCGGGCTCCCGGCGGGCCGATGTCTGCAACGGACTCGTCCAGGCGCCGATCATCGCGACCCGGACGCCTACCTCGCAGGCCTCCCGGCTCGACCGGTCTGAAACGACGACGGGGCTACACTCATTTCGATGGCGAAGGCACCCGCTCTTCCGTCGGGTTTCGAGCTCCCGCTCGAACCGCGGCTTCCACGCATCGGCTCCGTCGACCAGGTTGCGGTCGAGGAGCGCGCGGCATCGCTGGCGCGCAGATCGATCAAGCGCGACGCGAAGCTGTTCGCGCTCGACCTCGCCGTCCGAATGATGGATCTGACCACGCTCGAGGGGCAGGACACGCCCGGCAAGATCGCCGCGCTCACGTCGAAGGCGATCCGTCCCGACCCGGCCGACGCGACCGTCCCGTCGGTGGCCGCCGTGTGCGTCTATCCAAACCTCGTCCCGACCGCGGTGGAACGGGTCAAAGACTCGAGCGTCAAGGTCGCATCGGTGGCGACGGCGTTCCCGTCTGGGCAGTCCCCGACCCATCTCAAGGTCGCGGAGGTCCGCGATGTCGTCGAACTGGGCGCCGACGAGGTCGACATGGTCATCGACCGAGGCGCGTTCCTCTCGGGCCGCTATGCGAAGGTCTACGACGAGATCGTCCAGGTGAAAGAGGCCGCCGGCCCCGCCCACCTGAAGGTAATCCTCGAGGTGGGCGAGCTCGGGACCTACGACAACGTCCGCCGGGCGTCGCTCCTCGCGATGGCGGCCGGCGCCGACTTCATCAAGACGTCGACCGGGAAACTCCCGCAGGCGGCGACGCTGCCGGTGACGCTCGTGATGCTGGAGGCGATCCGCGACGTCTACCACGAGACGGGCCGCAAGGTCGGAATGAAGCCCGCCGGCGGCATCCGCCAGGCGAAGCAGGCCGTGCAGTACCTCGTCCAGCTCTACGAGACGCTCGGCGCCGAGTGGCTGACGCCCGATCTCTACCGGCTCGGTGCTTCGACCCTGCTGAACGACGTCCTCATGCAAATTCGGAAGGAAAAGACGGGCGTGTACCAGAGCTCGGACTACTTCACGATTGACTGACCTCGAGCGACGCCAAGATCGTTCTCCGGTTCCCTCCGGCTGGGACTACGCGCCCGCTCCCGAGGCGCGCGACATCGTCACGCTCGAGGACAGCTACGGCCTCTTCATCGGAGGAGAGCTCGTCGACCCGCGCTCCGGCGAGTTCTTCGCCACGCTCGATCCGTCGACCGAGGAGCCGCTGGCCGAGGTGGCGCAAGCTGGCAAGGAAGATGTCGACCTCGCCGTCAAGTCGGCGCGCGACGCCTTCGAGAACGGCTGGTCGGACCTCGCGCCGGCCGAGCGCGCCAAGTACCTCTTCCGCATCGCGCGCATCCTCCAGGAGCGCTCGCGCGAGTTCGCGGTGCTGGAATCGCTGAACGGCGGCAAGCCGATCAAGGAGTCGCGCGACGTCGACCTGCCGCTGTCCGCGGCGCACTTCTTCTACTACGCAGGTTGGGCGGACAAGCTCGAGTACGCCTTCCCGAACCGGCAGCCGCGTCCGGTGGGCGTTGCTGGCCAGATCATCCCGTGGAACTTCCCGCTGCTCATGCTCGCCTGGAAGGTGGCCCCGGCGCTTGCCGCCGGAAACACGGTCGTCCTGAAGCCGGCGGAGACGACGCCGCTCTCGGCGCTGCTCTTCGCCGACGTCCTCCGCCAGGCGGAGCTTCCGCCGGGCGTCGTGAACATCATCACCGGCGATGGCAGCACCGGAGCCGAGATCGTCAAGCACGAGGACGTCGACAAGATCGCCTTCACGGGCTCGACCGAGGTCGGCAAGGCAATTCAGCGCGAGCTCGCCGGCACCGGCAAGAAGCTGACGCTCGAGCTCGGCGGGAAAGCGGCGAACATCATCTTCGACGACGCCGCCCTCGACCAGGCCGTCGAGGGGATCGTCAACGGCATCTACTTCAACCAGGGTCACGTGTGCTGCGCCGGCTCGCGACTGCTCGTCCAGGAGTCCATCTACGAGCCGGTGATCGAGAAGCTCAAGCGGCGGCTGACGACGCTGCGCGTTGGCGATCCGCTCGACAAGAACACGGACGTGGGAGCGATCAACTCGAAGATGCAGCTCGAGAAGATCCAGGAGCTCGTAGCGAGCGGGAAGGAAGAGGGAGCCGAGATCTACCAGCCGCCGTGCCGACTCCCCGAGAAGGGCTACTGGTTTGTGCCGACGGTCTTCACGAACGTCGCTCAGAGCTATCGCGTCGCGCAGGAGGAGATCTTCGGACCGGTGCTCTCGGTGCTGACGTTCCGGACGCCGGACGAGGCGGTCGAGAAGGCGAACAACACCCCGTACGGCCTGTCGGCCGGCGTGTGGACAGAGAAGGGCTCGCGGATCCTGTCGATGGCGCAGAAGTTGAAGGCCGGCGTGATCTGGGCGAACACGTACAACCGCTTCGATCCCACGTCGCCGTTCGGGGGCTACAAGGAATCCGGCTTCGGCCGCGAGGGTGGCCTTCACGGCCTCGAGCCGTACCTGCAGTTCGAGCAGTCGGAGGCCCGCGGCGGATGAGCCGCCTGCCGGTTCGGAAGACGTACAAGCTCTTCGTCGGCGGCGAGTTCCCGCGGTCTGAGTCGGGGCGGACGTACGAGGCGCAGGGGCAGAACGTCGCGCGCGCCTCGCGGAAGGACCTGCGCGACGCGGTTCGCGCAGCGCGGGCTGCGTCCGGCAAGTGGGCGGGGATGACGGCGTACAACCGCGGTCAGGTCCTGTACCGGATCGCGGAGATGATGGAGGCGCGCGCCGCCGAGTTCGCCGAGCTCTCGTCGGGCCGCGAAGAGGTCGAGAACGCGATCGACCGCTGGGTCTGGTACGCCGGCTGGGCGGACAAGTACGCCCAGGTCCTCGGATCGTCCAACCCCGTCGCCGCGCCCTACTTCAACTTCACCGTTCCCGAGCCGACTGGGGTCGTCGGCGTGCTGGCGCCGGAGTCTCCTGCACTCGACGGGCTCGTCGCTCGGCTCGCGCCCGTGATCGTCGGCGGCAACACGGCAGTCCTGCTCTCTTCCGAGTCAGAGCCGCTGGCGGCGGTCGAGCTTGCCGAGGCGATCGCCACCGCGGACGTTCCGGGCGGCGTGGTCAACATCCTCACGGGCCATCGCTCCGAGCTGGCGCCGTGGCTTGCTGGGCACATGGACGTGAACGCGCTCGATCTCGGCGGCGCGGACGGCGACGCGCCAGAGCTGGAGCGGTTGGCGGCCGAGAATGTGAAGCGCGTCGTGCGCGGGCGGGCCGATCGACAAAGCCCGTACGAGATCGCGAACTTCCTCGAGCTCAAGACCGTGTGGCACCCAATCGGCGTCTGACGCGGGACGGGTCGTTAGTAAGGTTGCCCCCGCCTCCTCCCCGATGCGAGCCTAGTCAGGAGCGGCGCGCGGGTGGGTGACGAGACCGAGTCGGAAGCGTGACGAGAAATCCACAGGAAACGGGCTTCGTGCACCGTCGTCGTCGGTGAACCCGCGCCGTCTCAGCCAGGCCATCTCCGAGGGCGACGGCATCTCGGTCATCGTCGAAGTCGATGGGCCGGAGGCGGCCCGCGACGCTGAGGATGCCGGCGCTGAGGCGCTCTTCGTGTGGAGCGGCAACGAGTCGCAGATCCCGGCGATCCAGGGAGCGAGCGACCTCCCGATCTTGTTCTTCTTCGACGGCGAGGCGGCCGATTCGCTCGAGGGTGCGGACGCATGTGTGGTCGACGTGCGCGAGGACGACGCGGAGTGGATCAGGCATGTGCAGCTCACTCTCGGCGATCGGTTCGAGCTCGCGTTCAGGATCTCGTCCGATGAGCAACTCGAGTTCGTTCTCGAGGAGTGCGATCCTGAAATCGTCGTTCTTACAGCCTCGGGCGAGCGGCAGGAGTCACCGCCGGACCGCGTGCTGGACCTGCTGCCTGACGTGCCGGCGGGGAAGCTCGCGATCGCGGACATCGGCGCCCGCACGCGCGACGACATCGAGGAGCTCGAACGGGCCGGAATCGATGGCGTGATCGTCGCGGCCGGCAACGCGCACCTCGTGGGCGCCCCCGCCCCGCCAGAGGTCTAAACCGACCCGTGCGAGAGTCGCGCTGGGGCAGCCCGTGGCTCGCCCTGCTTGCGCTTCTGGCCGGCGCCGCGGCCATCCGTCTCGTCGGCGTCCAGTACGGGCTGCCGTTTCCGCTCCTCAATCCGGACGAGGCGAACATCGTCCCGCGCGCCTGGCGAATGAGCCACGGCGGCGGGCTGGATCCCGAGTGGTTCGACTATCCGACCCTGCTGATGTACGTGCTCGCGCCGTTCCAAAACTGGGCGGACGAGCCCTCGTACCTTGCTGCCCGTCTCGTCGTCATCGGCCTCGCGCTCGGCGGCGTCGCCGCTGCGTGGTGGCTCGGCGGTCGCGCCTACGGACTGCTCGCCGGCTTCGTCGCCGCCGCCGTGACAGCGGTTGCCACTGTTCATGCCGAGTACTCGCGCATGGCCGTCACGGATGTGCCGCTCGCGCTCGGCGTTGCGGTCACCCTCGCACTGCTCGTCAGGCGGCAGCTGATCCCGGCGGGGATCGCCATCGGTCTGACGGCGAGCTTCAAGTACCCGGGCTTCGTGCTGCTCGTGCCGTTGGTGGTCGCCGGCTGGGGGCGCTGGCGGCGGCTGGCGGCCGCTGCAGCGCTGGCGCCGGTCGCATTCTTCGCGACGAGCCCGTACTTTCTCGTCCACTTCGCGTCCGCCGTCGCGGACGTCCGCCGCGTGCAGCGCGACGGTCGTCGTGGGTGGCTCGGCTTCGAAGATGACCCGTGGACGCCGATCGCGTTCATCGACCGCCTCTGGGAGGCGATGGGCCCGGTGCTCGTGATCGCCCTCGCCGGCCTCGTGCTCGCGCTCGTCCAGCGGACCCTTGCCGATCGGGTGCTGGCCGCGTTCGTCATCACGTACTTCGCGACGCTGATTCCGCTCGACGCGCACTTCGACCGGTACGTGCTGCCGCTCGTTCCCGCGCTCGGCGCCCTCGCAGGCCGCTTCCGGGCAGTCGCGCCGGTGACCTTGCTGCTCCTGGTCATCCCGTTCGTCTGGACGATCCGCGAGACGCGTCCACTCGTACGCACCGATACGCGTGTGATCGCCCACGACTGGATGGACCGGAACCTGACGGCCGGCGTGCTCGTTGCCGCCGACCCGTCAACCGCGGCGCCCGACGATGTTCGGGTGCTCCGGCTTGCGCTGCCGGGCCCGGAGCGGCCGCTCGACCCGGACCGGAACCTCCGCCGTCTTCGGGAGCTAAACGTCGGCTACGTGCTCGTCACCGGAGCCGTCGCAGACCGAGTCCGGGCCGAGCGGGACCGCTATCCGGCCGAGAATGCGTTCTACGACGAGCTCGCGCGGCAGGGGAACCGGCGCTTCTTCCGTGACGGTGTGGGCAAACTGGCGGGACCTTGGGTCGCGGTATACGAGCTGTAGACGCAACTCCCGTCGTGCTCCGGCGCGCGTTCATCGTCGCCGGGGCCGTCTTCGTGTCGGGCGCCGTCGTGCTCGGGATGGAGATCGCGGCGTCGCGCGTCGTCGCGCCGTTCTTCGGCAATTCGCTGTTCGTCTGGGGCTCACTGATCGGTGTCGTCCTCGCCGGCCTCTCGGTCGGCTACTGGGCCGGCGGCTGGCTCGCCGACCGCTGGCCGACCCCGGCGCTGCTCGCCGCGGTGATGGGCCTCGGGGCGCTCTTCGTCCTGGCGATTCCCGTCCTGGACGAGCCGGTGCTCGAGGCAATCGTCGAGTGGGACCCGGGACCGCGTCTCAACCCGTTGATCTCGTCGATCGTGCTCTTCGGGCCGGCGAGCGTCGTGCTCGCCGGCGTCGCGCCGATCGCCGTGCGGCTCTACGCGCGCTCGCTCGCGACGCTCGGCCAGACCGCCGGCCGGCTCTTCGCGATCTCGACCGCCGGATCGATCGCCGGCACGTTCGCAACCTCGTTCTGGCTGATTCCCGAGTTCGGCACCGACCAGCTGCTCGGCATCGCTGCGGCGACACTCTTCGCGGCCGCGGCGATCGTCGCGCTGTCGGAGCGGCTGCTCGCCATCACCGCGCTAACGGCCGCCGGCTTCGTGCTCGCCGGCTACGCAGCTGTCGAGCTCGCGCCGGAGACAGGCGGCACGCTCAGCCGTGTCCAGGCGCGCAACTGGTCTCCGCTCTATCGCACCGCCGGCTACGTCCGCGGCCAGGAGCCCGCACCCGACACGGGGTTGCGGCTCCGGTACGCCAAGGACACGCGCTACCACCGGCTCACCGTCGCCGACGACGACACGACGCGCTACCTGCGCTTCGACAACACGTACCAGAGCGGCATGATCATCGGCCGTCCGTTCGACACCGCGTTCGAGTACGCCGACATCTTCCACCTGCTGCGCGCCTACAACCCGAATGCGCGGAATGTGCTCTTCATCGGCCTCGGCGGCGGCTCCTCGCCGAAGCGGCTCTGGCGGGACTTCCCGGACGTCCGGATCCAGGCGGTCGAGCTCGACCCAGTGGTCGTCGACGTCGCGTACCGCTTCTTCAGGCTGCCCCGTGACGAGCGCCTTCAGGTTGCGGTCGAGGACGGGCGTCGCTTCCTGGACGACCAGGACGAGCGCTACGACGCGATCCTGATCGACGCCTTCTTCGCCGACGCGATCCCGTTCCACCTGTTCACGGCCGAGTTTCTCGAACTCGCCCGCTCCAAGCTCAATCCGGGCGGCGTGATCATGACCAACACGATCGGGTCGATCGCCGGCGATCGGTCGCGCCTGTTCCGCTCGGTGTATCGCACCTACCGGGCGGTCTTTCCCACCGTGCTCGTCCATCCGGTAATCCTCTCCGCCGACGAGGGCGACGCGGCCGTTCGCAACCTCATCCTGGTGGCGACCGAGGGGGCGGCCCCTGAGAAGTCATTCCTCGTCGAGCGCTGGAACCAGGTCAGGGAGGAGTTCGCCCAGGCGCCGGATCTGACGCAGCAGATTCGGGACCGCCACGACCGTGAGATCCCGATCAACGGAGTGCCCACGCTCACGGACCAGTACGCGCCCACGGACGCTCTACTCTTGATCGAGTGACGTCGCTGCGACAGCTCGTCGTCCTCGGCGCGCTCGGCGCCGCCCTGGTCGGCTGCTCCGGCGAGGACAAGCCCGAGAGCAACGCGGTCGCCAAGCCGGCGGGCTGCCCTTCGGCGCTGAAGCCGGAGTGGCAGCAACTGGCGAACCGGGTCGGCGTGCCGGTGTACTGCCCGAACTGGATGCCGAGCCCGCTCGACGCCGACATCAACGGACAGTGGAACTCGAGCGGGCCGATCGTGAATCGCGACAAGAGCTTCCTCGTCGGCTTCCTCTGGCATGAGGCGGGCAGCGGCGACGTTCACGTCAACTTCCGCGGCTTCCCCGGCAAGACTGCGATGCCCCGCTGCGAGGACGGAAAACGCTCGATCCCGTGCTTCAGCGACCCGCGCGGCTCGCGAAAGATCGGCGACAAGAAGGTCACCGTGTACACGGTTTCTCGCGACGCCGACCAGTGGCACGTCACGTATCTCTGGCGTCGCAACGGGACGCTTTACACGGTCAGCGAGCACGTCGCACCTCCGCTCACCTTCCGCAAGGTCGTCGCGAACCTGGACCGCCTCGTCGGCGGGCTCGAGCTGATCGAGCCGGCGCCCTCCGCCTAGGCAGATGAAGCTGACTCGAAAGCAGCTCCTCGGCGGCGCCGCCGCCGGGGCCCTCGGGGCGGCCGGCATCTACGAGCTCGTCGACCAGCTTGCGGATTCGCCGCAGCGGGCGGGTGCGCTCGAGCTGCCGCCGGAGCAGCACCTGCTCGCCGGCATGAAGAGCTTCGAGCATGAGGGGGTCGAGGTGATCGAGCCGCCGCTTCATCACCAGGTCATGACCGCCAAGCTCCGCGTTCGCCCGCGCCCCTCGGCGCTTCGAGCCGCACGCGAGACGCTCGAGGCCTCACTCCGAGAGCTCGAGCGTCGCTACGACCTCACACCTGCCGGGCTCGCCGTCACCGTCGCCTGGGGTCGGCCGTACTTCGCCCGCTACGTCCCCGAGCTTGCTGCCCGCCACTTGCCGATCGACCGCCGCGCGACGACTGACGCGCGGCGCCCCGTGTCGGCCCTGCTCGACGCGCGCCGGTTCCCGAGCGACCCCGACGACACGATCCTCGAGGCGAACGACGTCGCGATCCTGCTCCGCAGCGACGTTCGCGAGCACGTCGCGGACGGCGCCCAAGAGCTCTTCGCCGACACGGGTGACCTTTTCGAGTTGACGAGCATCCGCAAGGGGTTCCAGGGCGGCGGGTTCGCGGGCGGCAGGAGCCTGCCGAAGGCTATGGCGACGGCGGCAGGCGTCCCCGGCGCCGACCTGATCCCCGACACGGCGCAACTCTTCCTGGGCTTCACGTCGACCCAGACGCACACGCAGGGTCAGTCCGCGATCGCGAACTTCGAGACGCTCGGCTTCGTCGACGTGCGCGACGGCTATTTCCGCGGCGGCACGCACATGCACCTCTCTCACCTCGACGAGGATCTCGAGGCTTGGTACCTCGACTTCGACTTCCGCGAGCGCGTCGACACGACGTTCCGCCCTCGGCTCGAGGCATCGGACGGCGCGCAGACACTGGCCCAACGGCCCGAGGACGCGGCGGGTGTGGCGGAGGTCGAGGACGACTTCAGGCGCTTCGGCGCGATCGGCCACGGCTCGTCCATCCAGCCGACGTCCCGGCTGCAGATGGACATCCGCGGCGCCGACGGAAAGCTCTACCGCAAGGGCAGCGCCATCCCGCTCCGCGCGGACTTCAACACGCTCGACAACCCCTTCTTCTGGACGGCAGACCCCGAGCGCGACGGGTTCGAGGAACAGCCGTCGGCCGGGATCCACTTCGTCACCTTCAACCCGTCGAGCGACGACTTCAACCGCAACCGGCTGGCGATGGACGGCGTTCTGCCCGGCGGCAGGACGCTGCCGATCCCACCGAGGGCGCGCGCGCAGGGCCTGAACTCGGTCCTGCGGACGACGCACCGGCAGAACTTCCTCGTACCGCCGCGTTCACGTCGCTCCTTCCCGCTGTCCGAACTCCTGAGTAGCTAGCCGAAGAACGCCCGGGCCACCTCGTACCAGTGGCCCGGCACCTTCTTGAGCTCGCGAGTTGCCTCCTCGAGCGCCACGTCGACGATGTCGTCGCCGTGGAGTGCCGCCATTCGGCCGAAGCTGCCGTCGGCGACGAGGTCGGCGGCCTTGATGCCGTAGCGCGTCGCGAGCACGCGGTCGCGCGGTGTCGGGCTGCCGCCGCGCTGGATATGTCCGAGGACGGTGACCCGCGTCTCGTAGCCCGTTCGTTCCTCGATGTCCTGCGCGAGCGCGTGGCCGACGCCGCCCAGCCGGACATGTCCGAACTGATCGGTCTCGACGTCCTGCGCCACAGCGCGTCGCTCGCCCGACTCGTAGGTCAGCTCGTACCCCTCGCTGACGACGACGATCGAGAAGTCCTTGCCACGGTCGTGGCGGCGGCGCAGCTCCGCGCAGGCCTGCTCGACGGTCACCGGCTGCTCGGGGATGAGGATCATGTCCGCCCCGCCGGCGATACCGCTCATGACCGCGATCCAGCCGGTGTGGCGCCCCATCACCTCCACGACCATGACGCGGTTGTGGGACTCGGCCGTCGTGTGGAGCCGGTCGATCGCCTCCGTTGCGATCCAGACCGCGGTGTCGAAGCCGAACGTGTAGTCGGTCGCCGAGAGGTCGTTGTCGATCGTCTTCGGGACTCCGACGACCGGGAGGTCGTGCTCGGCGTAGAGGCTCGCCGCGACACCGAGCGTGTCCTCGCCGCCGATCGCAACGAGGGCGTCGAGCCCCTCGTTCCGGAAGGTCTCGAGCACGCGCTCGACGCCGCCGTCGATCTTGTAGGGGTTCGTCCTCGACGTCCCGAGGATCGTCCCGCCGCGCGGAAGGATCCCGGAGATCGCGCGGTAGTCGAGCGGCGTCAAACGCGCGTCGACGAGGCCGCGCCAGCCCTCTCGGACGCCGACCACCTCGGCGCCGCGGTCGAGCGTTCGCCGCGTGACCGCCCGAATCACCGCGTTCAAGCCTGGACAGTCCCCGCCGCCGGTCAGGATCCCGATTCGGCTGGCCACGGGGCTACCCTAGAGGCAGCGCCGAAGTGGCGGAACTGGCAGACGCGCCGGACTCAAAATCCGGTGAGGCGTGAGCCTCGTGTGGGTTCGATTCCCACCTTCGGCATTTTTCGCGGTTCTGAGTTGCGGCGGCAACCGACAGCCCCGATACTTTCCGGCCGGAGCGCGGATCGGCGGCCGACACTCCGTCATCCGCAGTGGTGATCGTGCGATGGAGGAGGCGTAGTAGTTGAAGAAGCGTGGGTTACTAGGTTTTCTGATTTTGGTCGCTGTGCTCGGCCTCGCGACGGTCGCGTGCGGCGGTGACGACGGTGGTGGCGGCGGGGGAGACGTGACGGCGCTTCCGTCTGCGTCGTGCGGCCCGATCCGCCAGGGCGAGGAGTCCCCGACGGCGTTGATCGCGTCGGATCTCCCGCTCCAGGGCGCGAACCGCGCACTCACGACGGAGATGGCCGATGCGATCGAGCTCGTGTTCTCGCAGCGCGAGTGGAAGGCCGGCGACGTCGTGCTCGGGTACCAGTCCTGTGACGACTCAACCGCCCAGGCTGGTAGCTGGGATTCGGCCAAGTGCTCCGCGAACGCTCGGTCGTACGCCAACAACGAAAGCGTCATCGGTGTCGTCGGGACGTTCAACTCCGGCTGCGCCAAGCTGGTGATTCCGGTTGCGAACCGCGCTCCGAACGGACCGCTCGCCATGGTCAGCCCGGCCAACACGTACCCGGGTCTGACCGAGGGCGGCCCCGGCACGGAGCAGGGCGAGCCGGACAACTACTACCCGACGGGCACGCGCAACTACGCGCGCGTGGTCTGGAACGACCAGTTCCAGGGCGCGGCCGGCGCGCTGCTCGCGCAGGAGCTCAACCTCAAGCGGACGTTCGTCTTGAACGACAGCGAGACGTACGGGCTCGGGATCGCCAACCTCTTCGAGCGCTACGCCGAGAAGGTCGGCATTCGGATCCTCGGCAACCAGAAGTGGGACAAGGACGCCACGAACTACGAGGCGCTCGCCAGCAGGATCAGGGCGACCAATGCCGATTCCGTCTTCCTCGGTGGGATCGTCTGCAACAACGGCGGCAAGCTGATCAAGGATCTGCGTGCCGGCCTCGGCCAGGACGTGACCATCATCGGCCCGGACGGCTGGACGCCGATCTCGGCGACGATCGAGGGAGCGGGAGCAGCGTCGAACGACATGTACATCACGCAGCCGGGCATCCCCGTCGACCAGCTGACGGGCGCCGGCAAGGAGTTCGTCGACGCGTTCACTGAGGAGCACGGCAAGGCTCCGAACCCGTACACGGTCTACGCCGCGCAGGCGGCCGTGGTGCTCGCCGATGCGATCGAGCGGGCAGGCGAGGCCGATCGGGCGAAGGTGTCTGAGGAGCTCTTCAACACCGACATTACCGGGGGCATCCTCGGCGACTTCCAGATCGACGAGAACGGCGACACGACCCTCGGGACGGTCTCCGTCTACCAGATCAAGAACGCCGAGGAGACCTTCAACAAGACGATCACCCCCGAACTGAGCTTCGTCGAGGGGTAAGCACCGAAACACGCAAGCGGTAGATCTGGGGGAGGACAATGTCCTCCCCCAGCGCGTTCAAGGAGGCCAATGGTCACGCAGGCACGCCGTGTTCCGTTCTCAGTCGGCGGAGGGCTATCCCAGTACGTCATGCCGGCGTTCGCGGCGCTGCTCGTCGGCCTCCTCATCATTTGGCTCACCGTCAACCTGATCAAGACCCCGGCCGAGTTCTACCGGCTGTTTCTGATCGGGCTGACGAACGGCGCGATCTACGGCCTCGTCGCGCTCGGCTACTCCCTCGTGTACGGCATCCTCGAGCTGATCAACTTCGCCCACGGCGACGTCTTCATGCTCGGCGGCATGATCGTCGCCACGATGGTGGCGAGCTTCGGGCTCGCAGGCGAATCCGGGATCTACCTCTGGGCGATGATCCTGCTCATGCTCGTGATCGTGATGGCGGCCTGTGCCGCGATCAACACGACGATCGAGCTTGTCGCGTACAGACGCTTACGTCACGCGCCACGTCTCGCGCCGATGATCTCGGCGATCGGGATGTCGTTCATCCTGCAGAACATCGCCCTTGTCTGGAAGGGCCCGCGTCCGGTCTCCGTCGACTCCATCCTGCCGCGCGGCGAGGTCTTCACCATCGGCGGCGTCGCCTACACGTGGGACAAGCTGATCGTGCTCCTGTTCACCGTTCCGGTGCTGATCGCGCTCATGCTTCTCGTCCAGCGGACTCGACAAGGGAAGGCGATGCGTGCGACTGCCCAGGACCCGGACGCCTCCGCGATGATGGGCATCAACGTCAACCGGACGATCTCGTTCACGTTCTTCATCGCCGGTGCCCTCGCCGGCGCCGCCGGCCTGCTGTACGCGCTCTACATCACGAACGTCCGGTACGACGAGGGCTTCCGCCTCGGTCTGATCGCGTTCACGGCCGCCGTCCTCGGCGGGATCGGCAACCTGCCGGGCGCGGTTCTCGGCGGCCTCGTGATCGCGCTGATCGAGGCGTTCAACAACGGCCTCGGCTGGGCCACACCCGGCAGCGACTGGACCCAGTCGATCATCTTCGCGATCCTGATCATCATCCTCGTCTTCCGGCCTGAGGGCCTGCTCGGGGAGAGGACGCCCGAAGGTGGCTAGGTCACGCTACGAGGAGGCGCGCGGCCGCATGTCCAAAATGCTGCGGCTGGACGTCATTCGGGCGCAGTGGAGGCGGCTGCCGCGCCGGGTCCGCGCCGTCGCGTTGCCCGCCACGGTCATCGTCCTGGCGTTCCTCTACCCGTACTACAACGAATCGCTGCCCGACATCCCGATCTTCGGATCGTTCCCGAGCGTCGACACCGCGGTGACGATGACGATCTTCATCATGATGGCCCTCGGCCTGAACATCGTCGTCGGGTACGCGGGCCTGCTCGACCTTGGCTACGTCGCGTTCTACGCGATGGGCGCGTACACCGCCGCCTGGTTCGCGTCCCCCCACTTCGGCGAGTCGGTGACGCAGCATGTCGGCTCGGTCGGCGTGAATCCGAACGCGTCCGGCTTCCACGTCTCGATCTGGCTGGTCGTGCTGGTCGCCGGCATCCTCACCGCGTTCATCGGCGTCGTCATCGGCCTGCCGACGCTGCGTCTCCGCGGCGACTACCTCGCCATCGTCACGCTCGGGTTCGGCGAGATCATGCCGCAGGTCGCGCGCAACGGCGACGACCTCTTCGGCACGGGCTTCAACCTCACGAACGGCGCACAGGGCATCAATCCGATCGACCCACCAGGGTTCGGGGAGACCCTGAACGGGTGGCTCGGCCTGCCGACCGACTACTTGACGGCCGAGAACGGGCTCCGGCTCTTCTACTGGACGGCGCTCGTCCTGCTGCTCTTCACCGTGTTCTGCTCGGTCCGGCTCCGCGACTCGCGCCTCGGGCGAGCCTGGATCGCGATCCGCGAGGACGAGACTGCCGCGGCGGCGATGGGCGTTCCGCTGATGCGCACGAAGACCTGGGCGTACGCCGCGGGAGCGTTCTTCGGGGGGATCGCGGGAGCCTTCTACGCGAGCTTCAAGGGGGCGGTGTTCCCGGACGACTTCTTCTTCAACATCTCGATCTTCATCCTCTCGATGGTCATCCTCGGCGGGATGGGGAACATCTGGGGCGTGATCCTCGGCGGTGGGTTCCTCGCCTACCTGAACCAAGAAGGCCTGGGCAACATCGGCGCCGAGATCAATCAGACGTTCGGCACCAACATCGACGTCCCGCTCTACCAGTTCGGGATCTTCGGAGCGATCCTCGTCCTGGTCATGCTCTTCAAGCCGGAGGGCCTGATCCCGAGCGCCCGCCGCAAGGCGGAGTTCGAAGAGGGTGTGCACGACGAGCCCCTCTACGACGTCCAGCACTAATGGCGGATCTCCTGAGAACTGAGAGCCTGCGCAAGGAATTCGGCGGACTCGTGGCCGTGAACGACGTCGACTTCTCGATCACGGACGGCGCGATCGCGAGCCTCATCGGCCCGAACGGCGCCGGGAAGACAACGTTCTTCAACATGCTCACCGGCGTCTACAGGCCGACAGCCGGCACGGTCGAGTTCAATGCCGAGGACGTGACGGGGAAGCCTCCACACGCGTTCACGGAGCGCGGCGTCGGCCGCACGTTCCAGAACATCCGCCTGTTCCAGAACATGACCGCGCGCGAGAACGTCATGGTCGGCATGCACGCGCGGCTGAAGGGCGGGATCGTGAAGAGCGTGCTTCGCACGCCGGGCATCAAGAAGGAGGAGAAGACCGCGGCCGACCGCGCGCGCGAGCTGCTCGCCTTTTGCGGGCTCCAGCGAAGCCAGTGGGAGGAGTACGGGCGGAATCTCTCGTACGGCGACCAGCGCCGGCTCGAGGTCGCACGGGCGCTAGCCACGCAGCCGAAGCTCCTCCTCCTGGACGAGCCGACCGCGGGAATGAACCCGCAGGAGACCGCCGACTTCACGGCGTTCGTGGCCAAGCTCCGCGACGAGGAGAAGCTGACCGTGCTCCTGATCGAGCACGATATGCGCGTGGTCATGGGCGTTTCCGATCGCGTCACGGTGCTCGACTACGGCGAGAAGATCGCCGAAGGGGCGCCGCAGGAGGTTCAGCGCGACCCGAGGGTGATCGAGGCCTACCTCGGCTCGGCGGCGGTGGCCCAGTGAGCACGGCCGAAGCTCCCAAGAAGATCCTCGAGCTCGAGGAGGTCCATACCTTCTACGGGGCGATCGAGGCGCTGAAGGGGGTCTCGCTGGACGTGGGCGAGAAGGAGATCGTGACGCTCATCGGGGCGAACGGCGCGGGCAAGTCCACGACCTTGCGCTCGATCAACGGGCTGAACCATCCGCGCCAGGGCCGCATCCGGTTCCAGGGGCGGGACATCACCGACGAGGCGCCGCACGACGTCGTCAAGATGGGCATCAGTCAGTCGCCCGAGGGCCGGCGGCTGTTCCCCCGGATGAGCGTGCTCGAGAACCTCGAGATGGGCGCCTTCCAGCGGGAGGACCGCTCGACGATCAAGGAGGACCTTGACCGCGTCTACTCGCTCTTCCCGCGGCTCGCCGAGCGCCGTAGCCAGAAGGCAGGGACCCTGTCCGGTGGTGAGCAGCAGATGTGCGCGATCGGGCGGGCACTGATGGCGCACCCGAAGCTGCTGATGCTCGACGAGCCGTCGATGGGTCTCGCGCCGATCTTCGTCGAGAAGATCTTCGAGATCATCGTCGAGATCAACCAGCAGGGGACGCCGATCCTCCTCGTCGAGCAGAACGCCCTCATGGCGCTCGACACAGCGAGCCGCGGCTACGTCATGGAGACCGGGAAGATCGTCCTCGCCGACGACGCGAAGAGCCTGCGCGAGAACGAGCAGGTTCAAAAGACGTACCTCGGGGTGGACTAGCCCCCGACGCGGATCGGGAAGTAGGGCGGCGCGACGAGGTAGCCGATCCGTGGCTCGCCGCCGGCCTGGGCGCGGGCCATCGCGAGCGCTGCGGAGAGGTTCCGCGTCGGGACGAACCCGAGCTGGCGCGCGGCGAGCGCGTCGCGGCACCCGGCCACGAGGACGGTGCCGAGCCGCTCGACGACCGGCAGGCACGCCGCCCAATCGGCGAACGGCAGCAATGGATGGCACGAGTTGCCCTGACGGTAGGCCTCGAGCGCCCGCGGATCGGCGGCGGCCGCCTCCTCCGCGGCGGCCCAGGTCCTCGGCTCGTGCGCGGCTCGCGTGCCGAGCGAGCGCAGCGCGTTGAAGAACGTCCGGTAGGGAGCCTGGGTCGGGTGCGGGAACCGGCGGTCGAAGGGTGAGAGGAGGATCACGCTCCCGCCGTCGGCCAGCGGGAAGCGGTCCCGCCAGAGCCTGAGCGCGAGCCCGAACGCGAGGTAGGCGGCGAGGATCGGGTTCGGCTGCTCGCGAGGGAGGTAGGGGGTTGTCGCGGGCACCCCGACAACGGCGATATCGAGCGGCTCGTCGAGGGCGACTGACCGCGCCTCGATCCCACGGAGCAGCGCCTCCACGTGCGCCACGGATGGCGGGCCGCCGTACACCGCCGCCGCGGTCAGTTCGCGGGGAAGCGATCCCAGGAGCTGACTGCGGACGAAGCCGGGCGCGAGCCGGAAGAGCAGTCGGACGGGCGATGCGGCAATCCGCTCGAGCACTCGATCGTCGTGTGGGTAGCCGTGGAACGCGCCGGTGAGCGATGGCGCGTTCAGGGTGAGCGCAGCGGCGATCACCGGCACGCGCCGCGAAAGCTCCCGTTCGAGCTCGGCTGCCAGCCGCCAGCCTTGCGACGCCCCCGACTCGAGCAACGAGTACGCGCCCGCGGCGCGGAGCGCTTCGGCGCACGACGCCGCCAGCAGCGTCGCCGGGCCGCCGTGGAGCAGCGTCTCGGCAGAGGACACGACGACGACTGCATCAGTGTCGACGAGCGCGGGGTGGACGCGGAGCGGAGCATTTCCCTCGACCGGCAGCTCGACGAGGTCGGGACGCTGGACGTCGTGGATCTCGACCGTGCCGGAGAAGCGGCGCGCGAGCTCCGGCAGCACGAGCTGCTCGAGCTCGCGGTGCGAGGGCCTGCGGGCCAGGCCGGCGGCGACGAGCAGCGTCTGCCGTTCGAGCGGGACGCCGATGCGCTCCAGTTCCGCGATCGTCGCGGCGACCGCCAGCTGGCGAGGATCCCGCTGCGCCGTCGGGATCGGCAGCGCCGGTGGCTCGACGACGATCGTCACGCGACTGCCGCGCGTGATCAGCGTCTCGAGCGAGCGGCCCGTGAGCGGGAAACGGAGAGCCTCGTGGACGGCGGCTCCGACGTCCGAGAGCACCTCCGTCGGCGGGGGCGCGCGCAGGACCAGCGCGTCGTCCGGGACCGAGACGACCTGAAGTCGCGAGCCGGCGAGGAGCGGAAGGCGCACTAGAGACTGAGCTTGTACGCGCGGGCGTAGTGCTCGAAGCCGTACGACTCGTAGAGCTGGTGCGCCTCGGCGCGGTGGTGCCCCGACTCGAGCACGAGCGCGTGGCAGCCGCGGCGGCGCGCTTCTTCCGCGCAGGCGTCCAGGAGGCCGCGCGCGGCGCCACGGCGCCGAAACGCTGGATCGACGTAGAGATCCGGGATCCAGGCCTGCGGCGTCGTCCAGTTCAGGCGCGGCTGGATCCAGAGGCTGACCGCACCGGCGATCTGCCCGTCGATCTCGGCCACATAGACACGGGCGTCGGCGTGCTCCAGGTGGGCCAGGAAGACGTCACGTTGCGGCTGCGGGTCCTCGGCCACGGCCGGCCGAGTCAAGCCCTCCATCAGCGCCAGGACGGCGTCGGCGTCGCGTTGCTCGGCCGGCCTGACGGTCACGGGATCGAGCGGTACATGCGGAGGAAGGTGGTTCGGAAGCCTCGCTTCGGCCAGAAGCGGGAGGCAAGGAGGTTGGTCATGCGCCAGTCGGTCGTCATGGAGTCGTAGCCGTGCTCGTGGGCCCAGGTGAAGGCGCGGGCGGTGAGCGCGCGGCCCGCGCCGGTCCCGCGTGACTCGGGCTCAGTCGACGCGGCGGCGAGGTCGATGCTCCCCTCGGGGATCCGCAGGCCCTTGCGTCCCTTCCAGAGCACGAGGTGGCCGACTGGCCGCCCGTCGACCTCGGCGACGAAGTGCTTGAACTGGTCGTCGTTCCACGTGTCGCGCCACTCGTCGACGGTCGCCTCCTGCGACTGGAGCTCGAGGCCGGAGAAGCTCGGCGCGGGCGCCATCGACTCGGCCATCGCCCGGTCGAGCCTGGCCGCGTCCTCCAGGTCGTCTGGCGTTCCGTCCCGGACCGCGACCGCGGAGTCGAACGACTCGGGCTCGACCTCCCGCGCGGCCGTGGCGGCCGACGCACCGAACGAGAGCCGGAACCAGGCGTCGATTTGTTCGGTCTCGGAGGCCGGGAGGTAGACGGCG
>Ga0081538_10000810_pt1 | contig 33926 bp, 32 predicted proteins | sample TabmetS5T2R1_FD_71022 | JGI IMG/M metagenome (GOLD analysis project Ga0081538, IMG submission 71022) | Tabebuia heterophylla rhizosphere microbial communities from the University of Puerto Rico - S5T2R1 | ecosystem: Host-associated > Plants > Roots > Rhizosphere ...
CCCCTCGCCGTACGAGAGGTGTTTCGTCTCGTTTCGGTTGGCGTACGCGATGTCCGAGAAGTGGACGTGGAACGGCGCGCCCGGCTCGAGCACGGCGTCGGCGCGCTCGAGCACCGACGCGAACTGCTCGACGTCCGTGAACGCGCCGTCGGAGGTCGCATGCATGTGGGCGAAGTCGAGCACCGGGCGGATCCATGAGACCCGTTCGGCAATCGCGAGCACGTCCTCGACAGTTCCCAGCTCGCGCACCCTGCCCATCACCTCGACGCCGAACGGCACGCCGCGGCCCTTCTTCTCGAGCCGCTCGCGGAGCTCGCCGGCCTGCTCGACGACGTCGTCGATCGCCTTCTCCCGCTCACGCCCCAGCAGGAAGCCGGGATGGAAGACGACGAGCTCGGCGCCCGTGGCCAGGGCGATTCCCGCCGAGTGGTCGAGCATCCCGATCGCCATGTTCAGCTTCTTGCCGCGCTCCGCATGGCCGACGAACCCGGCGATCGGCGCATGCACGGAGAGCGCGATCCCGGCGTCGCGCGCGAGCTCGCCGAGCCGCTCGGCCCACGGGTAGTCCATCCAGAACTTGCCCTCGAAGTCGATCTCGCAGGCCGAGTAGCCCCGCTCCTGGAGGATGGCGATCGCCTCCTCCGGCGACTCGCGCGACGGGATCCGCGCCGGCCCGAACCTCAGCTCGCCCACCCGGGGGACGCTAGCGACGTGAAACGGGCTTTGCCCGTTTCACAGACCACGTCAGTAGATGCGGGAAGCTCGGCCGCGCTTCGCGCCGCGCGGCGGCGCAGCCGTCGCCCGGCTCCACGCGGTGGCCGAAAGTCGTGAGACTTTCGGCCAAATCGACAAGCCCGCAAGGGCTTGGACGAGGTGTCGTCCGACGCCGTTCCTACCCTGATCCCATGGCCAAGCGCCCATCCAGGATCGATCTGCTCGAGCTCGACATCGACCTCCGCCTCACCGACCTCTGGCGGGAGGCCGCCGACGTCGGCGAGTGGAACCTCGAGATCGTCGCCGCCTTCATGCGGGCGGCGTACGGGAAGGGCTACTGCGACGCGTTGACCGAGGACACCCCGGGGTCGCTCTGCGAGGAGCATGGCTACCGGATCCCGGCGCGCCGCCCGGCCTCCACCCGTTAGAGCTGACTGAGCGCCGTCTAGACTTTTCGGCGTGGCGCGCCGTTCCAGTCCAGCACGCCTGGTCATCGCCCTCGGCGTGGCGGCGATGCTCGCCGTCTTCCTCGTCTACACGTCGTTCGCCGGTGGGACGCCGCAGGTCCGGCCGAGCCAGCTGAACGGCCGCACCGGCGAGATCACGCTCGTCGGCAAGGTCGTCGCGCCGGTCCAGCGCAGCGGCCGGACGATCCGGTTCCGCGTCAAGGACATCGACCGGACCAACGCCGCGCGGCTCCCTGTGACCTACACCGGGTCGGTCCCGGACATGTTCAAGGTCGGCCGCGACATCTCGCTCAAGGGCCGCCTCCGGAACGGCACGTTCGTCGGCGAGTCGGGCACGCTGGTCACCAAGTGCCCGTCGAAGTACAGCTCGAAAGAGAGCTAGTGCCCCTCCAGGCAATACACGCCGGCCTCTGGGCGGGGCAGCATTACCTGAAGGGGCACTAATGCCTGAGCTGGGGCGCGCAGCGCTCATCGTCTGCCTCGGCCTAGCCGTCTACGCCGTCGTCGCTGGAGCGATTGCCGCGCGTGAACGGCGCCAGCGCCTGGCCGAGTCCGCGCAGAACGCGGTCGTCGCCTCGTTTGCCACGGCGCTCGTCGCCTCGCTGGTGCTGCTCGTCGGCCTCGTCCAGAACGACTTCGGGCTCGTCTACGTCGCCGACCACACGAGCCGCGAGCTGCCGCTCGGCTACACGATCTCGGCGTTCTGGGGCGGCCAGGAAGGCTCGCTGCTGCTCTGGCTGCTGATCCTCACCGGCTTCTCCGCGGTCGCCGTGCTTCTGGCGCGCCGCTCGGCGCCCACCCTCCTGCCATGGTCGGTCCCGATCCTCGCCGGCGTCATCACCTTCTTCTCGTTCATGCTCGTCGCCGTCTCGAGCCCGTTCGGGACGCAGGCGGCGCCGCCCGACGGCGCCGGGCTCAACCCGAGCCTCCAGAACCCGTACATGCTCGCCCACCCGCCGATGCTCTACCTCGGCTTCGTCGGGCTGACGATCCCGTTCGCGTTCGCGATGGGCGCGCTGATCGCGAGACGCAGCGACGAGCTCTGGATCGTCGTCACACGGCGCTGGACGCTCATCGCGTGGACGTTCCTCGGCTTCGGCCAGCTCCTCGGCGCCCACTGGGCGTACGTGGAGGTCGGCTGGGGCGGCTATTTCGCCTGGGACCCCGTGGAGAACGCCGCGCTGATGCCGTGGCTCGCCGCAACCGCCTTCCTCCACTCGGTGATGATCCAGGAGAAGCGCGGGATGCTGAAGATCTGGAACGTCGTGCTCGTGATCGGGGCCTTCGCGCTGGCGCTCTTCGGGACGTTCCTGACCCGCTCGGGGATCATCAGCTCGATCCACTCCTTCACCGAGAGCTCGATCGGTCCCTGGTTCCTCGGCTTCATCGGGATCGTGCTCGCCTTCTCGATCGCGCTCGTCGTCTCGCGCCTGCCGCTCCTGCGCTCGAAGACGCGGCTCGAGTCGCCGATCTCGCGAGAGGCGACCTTCCTCTACAACAACCTGCTCCTCGTCGCCTTCTGCCTGACGATCCTCTGGGGGGTGCTCTACCCGATCCTCACCGAGGCGCTTCGCGGCGAGCCGGTGACCGTGGGGCCGCCCTACTACAACTTCTTCCTGAAGGCGTTCGGCCTCCCACTGCTCCTGCTGATGGGGATCGGGCCGCTGATCGCCTGGCGGCGGGCGTCACTGCGCGGACTGGGAAGGACGTTCGTGTGGCCCGCCGCCGTGGCGCTCGCGACCGGTGCGATCCTCCTGGCGCTCGGCGCCGGCTCGTCGATTCCGGGCCTCGTCGGCTACACGTTCTGCGCGTTCGTGATGGCGTCGATCGTGCTCGAGTTCGCCCGAGGGACCCGGGCGCGACACGCGCTGGGCAGCTCGTCCTGGGCCGGAGCGTTCAGCTCTCTGATCGGGCGCAACCGCCGCCGCTACGGCGGGTACATCGTCCACGCGTCGATCGTCCTCCTGGCGATCGGGGTCGTCGGGTCGAGCGCCTACGACACGGTCGCGGAGCGGGAGCTCCGGCCCGGCCAGACCATGTCCGTGCGGAACTACGACCTCCGGTACGTCGACAACGTCACGCGGCGCGGCGCCAACGCACAGGAGCTCCGCGCGATCGTCGAGGTTTCCCGGGGCGGTGAGCGGCTCGGCACGCTGGAGCCGGGTAAGAACCGCTACTTCGCCGAGCAGCAGGTCTCGAACGAGGCGGCGATCCGCTCCGACCGCCTCAACGGCGAGGACCTGTTCCTCGTCGCCGACCAGATCGACCCCGACGGGACACTGTTCCTGAAGGTCCTCGTGAAGCCGCTCGTCAACGTGATCTGGATCGCGGGCTTCGTGTTCCTCGGCGGCGCGCTGATCGCGCTCTGGCCGGACGCGAGGGAGCAGCGGCGCCTCGCGGTCCGGTACGGCGGTCGCGAAGCTCTCGCGCGGGCGTGAGCCCGGAGCTCGTCCTCGGCGCCGTGCTCGCTGCGGCAGCCGTCGTCTTCGTCGCCGTCCCGTTCCTGCGTGCCTCCGAGCCGCCGGAACCAGAGACGCCGCCGGACGCCACTCTGGCGGCCGCCGAGGAGCGGGATCGCCTGCTCGCGGAGCTCAAGGAGCTCGAGTTCGACCACCGCACCGGGAAGATCACGGACGAGGACTACCGCTCGCAGGTCTATCCGCTCCGGCGTCGCGCGGCCGACCTGTTGCCACGCGAGGCGGCAGAAGACCCCTCAGAGCAGCAGTTTTCGCCGCCAACCGTCCCATCCAGCCGACCGGATCGCTAGGATTCCGCGATCACGGGACCGGGAGGGAGGTCTTTCCGGCCCGCGAACCCGGTCCCTATGGCGCGACGCATCGTCTGCAGCCTCGTCCTTCTGTTGCTCGTTGCGGCTCCCGCATCGGGAAGCCTCTACGACCGCAAAGCCGCCCTGGACCGCCAGGCGGAGGCGCTGCAGTCGAAGGCGGACGCCGCTCGCGCCCGTGAGGAGTCGCTGCGCGCGGAGATCGCGTCGGTGTCCGAGCGGATCCAGGCGCTCGAGTCGGAGGTCGGCGACGTCTCGGCGCGGCTCGCCGTCCTGGAGGAGGACCTCGAACTGCACCGCCGGAAGCTCGAGGCCGTCAAGGCGCTCTACCGGCTCCAGAGCGAGCGTCTGAACTACCTCAAGGGGCAGTACACCGTCGCCCAGATGCGACTCGCCGACCGGCTCGTCGCCGTCTACGAGGGAGAAGACCCATCGACGCTGGACATCGTGCTCGAGGCGTCGAGCTTCAGCGACGCGCTCGACCAGATCGACTACCTGGACTCGATCGCCAAGCAGGACCGCCAGGTCGTCACCCACGTGGCGGGGGCCCGTGACCACATGCAGGTCCTCAAACGGCGCACCGGCCGGACGAAGGACCGGGTCGCGGCGATCACGCGTGTCGTCGAGATCCGCACCGAGCAGCAGCGCGCCGCCTACAACCAGCTCCTGATCTCACGGCAGGGCCTCGCGAACGCCCGCAGCTCGAAGCGGGAGAGCCTCGACGCTGCGCACGAGGCGGCAGAGCAGTACGAAGGCAAGGCGGAGGAGCTGCTCAAGGTCAGCGCCCAGCTCGCCGCCCGCATCAACGCCGCGCAGCAGTCGGCGCCGAGCTACTCGAGCACCGGCGACGGGACGGTCTCGGCGAGCGGCATGATGTGGCCTGTCGGCGGCCCGGTCGTCAGCGGCTACGGCTGGCGGTGGGGCCGGATGCACGAGGGGATCGACATCGCCGCCGGCTACGGCGCGCCGATCCGCGCCGCGGCGTCAGGAAACGTCATCTACGCCGGCTGGATGGGCGGCTACGGGAACCTGATCATCATCGACCACGGAAACGGGCTTGCGACCGCCTACGCGCACCAGTCCAGCTTCGCGGTGGGCGGTGGGACGGTTGCGCAGGGGCAGACCATCGGCTACGTCGGCTGCACGGGACACTGCTTCGGGTCGCACCTCCACTTCGAGGTGCGCGTCAACGGCGGGGCGGTGGACCCGCTCGGCTACCTCTAAGCCTCCAAGCCACTCGCTCCCGAAAAAAGTTCCCCGATTTTGAACGCGGGCCTTTATAGTTTCGACGCTGCAAGCCTTCGCGCGCTTCCGGCTTGCAGCACTGTCGTCTCCCGACGGCGCCGGCCGCCCTCCGGGCGGCCGGTCGTTCGCTACGACTCGGGCTTCACGAGCCGTATGTCCGGCAGGTTCCGCCACCTGCCGTCGAGGTCGAAGCCGTAGCCGACGAAGAACTCGTCCGGCACCGTGAAGCCGACGTACCGGAGCGGGAGGTCCTCCACGAGCCGCCTGTACGGCCGGTCGAGCAGGGCCACGGCCGAAAGTGAGGCCGGCTCGCGGAGCGCCAGCGTCTTCACGAGGAAGTTCAGCGTCATCCCCGTGTCCACGACGTCCTCCACCAGGAGGACATCCCGGCCGCGGATGCTCGCCGAGAGATCCTTGAGCAGCCGCACACGTCGGCCGCTCCCGCCGTTCCCCTCGTAGCCGGCGAGCGCGAGGAAGTCGAGGTTGTGGACGATCGGCAGCGCGCGCGAGAGATCCGTGAGGAAGACGGTGGCCGTCTTCAGCGAGGCGACGAGGACCGGCTCACGGCCGTCGTAGTCGGCCGCGATCGCAGACGCGAGCTCGTCGATTCGAGCCCGGATGTCCTCGGCGGAGAGGTAGACCTCCCCGATCCGCGGCTCGGCCGCTAGGAGGCCAGATCCAGTCGGTATCGCTGCGCCAGTCGCTCGATGTCTCGACGATAGAAGAGCTTGACGTTCACGTCGGGATACCGCTCACGAAGCTTTCGCAGCTTGCGGTTCTTCCGTGTGACGAGCGACTGCTTCATGACCGTCAGCTCGACGTACAGGTTCTGCTCGGGGAGGAAGAAGTCGGGCGCCATCGCCTCGACGACGCGTCCTTCGGCGTCCTCCTCGAGGACGAACGTGTGCGGCTCGTACATCCAAGGGATCCCGTAGTAGTCGAGGAGCTTCGCGCACTCGAGCTCGACGTCGTTCGCGAAGCGCGGTTCCTCCTCACCACGATATGCCTGGAAATGAGGGACTTTTGCCGTCACTCGCCATCGAGAATAGCGACGGCCTCGGACACCGCCCGTTGCGCGGCACCACCTACACTTCGAGCATGTCGGGCCGCGACGGGTCGAGGACGATCGCGCATATCTCGGACATCCACTGCGGTGGGCCCGACTTCGTCCCGAGCCTCATGGAGCGTGCGGTGGCCGAGATCAACGAGCTCGAGCCCGACCTGATCATCTGCTCCGGGGACCTGACGACCTTCGGGTTCAAGCAGGAGTTCCTCATGGCGCGCGAGTACCTCGACAGCTTCCACTGCGAGCGAATCGTCGTCATTCCGGGGAACCACGACTCGCGAAACGTCGGCTATCTGCACTTCGAAGAGTTCTTCGGCGACCGCCACTCCGTGCTGCGGCTGGACGAGATCACGGTGGTGGCCGTCGACTCGAGCGAGCCGGACCTGGACCATGGCCAGATCGGGCGCGGCCGGTACGCCTGGATCGAGGAGCAGTTCGCGCACCCGGCCGAGTTCCGGATCTTCGTGATGCACCACCACCTGCTGCCCGTACCGGGCACCGGAAGGGAGCGAAACATCGTCTATGACGCGGGCGACGTGATCGAGTGTCTCCAAGGTGCCCAGGTCGACCTCGTCCTCTCGGGCCACAAGCACGTTCCGTACGCCTGGCGCCTGGAGGACATGTTCGTCGTGAACACCGGAACCGTCTCGTCGATCCGGCTCAGGGGCAACACGCGTCCCTGTTACAACGTCGTCGAGGTCAACGGGAGGCATGTGGACGTCTGGCGCAAGTACCCGTTCCACGGGTCCGAGCGCATCATCCAGTTCTCACTCGAGACGCGGGCGTTCGAGAAGTACACGGCGCGGATCGAGGGCGAGGTGACCACCCGGTGAGAGCGCTCGCGCTGATCGACGGCGAGCACTACGCGCCGGTCGTGCGCGACGCGCTACACGAGATCCCGCACGAGATCGTCGGTGCGCTGCTGGTCGGCGGGACCGAGAAGCTCCGCGGCTCGGACGACTACGGCGTCCCGGTCGTGCACGACTTCGAGGAGGCGATCGAGCGCTTCGAGCCGGACGTCGCGGTCGACGTCTCCGACGAGCCGGTGCTCGGGCCGCGCGAGCGATTCCGTCTCGCGAGCCGGTTCCTCGCCCGTCGCATCGCCTACGAGGCGGCCGACTTCTCGCTGCGCGTGCCCGAGTACGAGCCGTTCGATCCCCCGTCCGTCGCCGTGATCGGCACGGGCAAGCGCCTGGGCAAGACGGCCGTGACCGGCTACTTCGCGCGGCTCCTCTCGGGCGACAACGACCTCGTCGTCGTCTCGATGGGACGGGGCGGACCGGCGGAGCCGCAGCTCGCCGACCTCCGCCCGAAGGTGGACGACCTGCTTCAGCTCTCCCGGTCCGGTGCCCACGCGGCGTCCGACTACCTCGAGACCGCGGCGCTCTCCGGCGTGCCGACGATCGGCTGCCGCCGCGCCGGTGGGGGCCTGGCCGGCGTTCCGTGGACGTCGAACCTCGCCGCCGGCGTCCAGAAGGCTCTCGGACGCGATCCACAGCTCGTGATCTTCGACGGCAGCGGGGCTGCGATCCCCCCGGTGGCCACGCGAAAGCGCGTGCTCGTCGCGGGCGCGCAGCAGCCGCCCGAGCTCGTCGTCGGCTACCTCAACGCGTACCGGATCCTGATCTCGGATCTCGTCGTGCTCACGATGGCGGAGGAGGGGGCCCGCCATGAAGAGCTCGCGGACGCGATCCGGGAAGTCAAGGACGTTCCGGTCGTCGCGACGGTCCTCCGTCCACGGCCGATCGAGCCCATCGAAGGCAAGCGGGTGGCGTTTTTCACCACGGCGGACGTCTCGGCAGCCGGCCGCCTCGAGCAGCACCTGCGCGAGGAGCACGGCGCCGCCGAGGTCACCGTGTCGTGCAACCTCTCGCGCCGGGAGCAGCTCCGGGAGGACATCGAGCAGGCGGACGCCGAGGTCTTCGTCGTCGAGATCAAGGCCGCCGCGATCGACGTCGTCGCCGAGGCGGCAGCCGAGCGCGGTCTCCCGGTGGTCTTCGCCGACAACGACGTCGTCCCGCTCGAGGGCCAGCCGAGCCTCGACGACGAGCTGCGCGCACTCGCCGAGTCCACTCGACCCGAGCCCGTGGCCTGATGCCAGAGCGCCGGCGCATCGAACCGCTGCACCTCGGCACGGACGAGCACCCCTACTCGAAGGGCCTCATGGCGCGGGCGCTCATGCGCACCGGCCTCGGCGTCACGTCCGCGTACGAGGTCGCGCGGCGGATCGAGCAGGACCTGGATCGGCGCGGCAAGCACACCACCGACTTCGACCGGATCCAGGAGCTCGCCGTCGAGGTGCTCGGTGAGTCGGAGGGCGGCACGGCGATCGGCCGGCTGAGGCGGTACCAGGACCTGGACGAGCTCGACCTACCGCTGATCATCCTCATCGGCGGGGCGACGGGGACCGGGAAGTCGACCGTCGCCTCCGAGGTCGCCTACCGGCTCGGGATCACGCGCGTGACGTCGACGGACTTCGTCCGCCAGACGATGCGGGCGCTCTTCACGCCGGAGTTCCTGCCGGCGATCCACTACTCGAGCTTCGACGCGGGCCGCGCGCTCCCGACCGCGCAGGAGGAGGAGATCGACCCGCTCCTCCACGGGTTCCTCGAGCAGACGCGCCACGTCCTGGTCGGCGTGCAGGCGGCGATCGACCGGTCGCTCGAGGAGGGCTGGTCGATGGTCATCGAGGGCGTCCACCTCGTCCCGGGGATGCTCCCTCGCGAGGTCGACAATGCGGTCGTGGTCGACTGCGTGATCACGATCGACAACGAGGAGACCCACGCAGGCCACTTCTGGATCCGCGACATCTCGTCCGAGGGCGTGCGGCCGCTCGACAAGTACCTCGAGCGGCTCGGCGACATCCGCTACCTCCAGGACTACATCGTCGAGCGCGCGCAGGTCGAGGGCGTGCCGGTCATCGAGAACGCCGAGCGCGAGAAGGCGATCGGCGGTGTCCTGGAGCTGGTGCTGGCGGCCGCGGATCGGGTAGAGAAGGTCACGCAGTGACCGACGTCGCCCCGAAGCCCGTCGAGACCGCCAGGGACGGCGAGGGCGCCGTGCGGCCCTGCCTCTGCGAAGGCTTCGCGCGCGGGACCGAGCGGGCGGCGCTCGCGAGCGCCCGGTGGCTCGGCCGGGCCGACGAGGCTGCGGCGCAGGAGGCCGCGACGTCCGGGATGGTCGAGGCGCTGGAGCACCTCCCGATCGACGGCGCGATCGTGATCGGCGCCGCCGGCGAGGGCGAACGGCTCCAGACCGGCGAGACCCTGGGCGCGGGTGGGGAGGAGGTCGAGCTCGCCGTCGACCCGCTCGAGGGGAGCGGCATCGTCGCTCGTGGAGGAAGCGGCGCGATGTCGATGATCGCTGTCGGCGAGCCCGGGTCGCTCCAAACTCTCCCGGACATGTACATGCGGAAGATGGCCGTTGGGCCGGTCGCGCGCGGTCACATCGACCTCCGCCGGCCGGTGGGCGAGAACATCGAGGCGATTGCGGAGGCCTTCGGCCGGCGCGTCGGGGACATCACGACGATCGTCCTCGAGCGCCCGCGGCACCACGACTTGATCGAGGAGATCCGGAACGCAGGCGCTCGCATCAAGCTGATCCAGGACGGGGACGTGACGGCGTCGATCTCGGCCGCCGTCCGCGGCACGAACGACCACCTGGCAATCGGAATCGGGGGCACCAGGCAGGCCGTGCTGGCCGCAGCAGCGCTCCGCTGCCTCGGCGGCGACCTCCAGGCCCAGCTCTGGCCGGTCTCCCGGCGCGAGATCGACGAGGCGCGCGAGCAGGGGATCGACGACGTCGAGCGGATCTTCACGACAGAGGACCTCGCGCCGAAGGAGGCGATCGTCTGCGCGACGGGCGTCTCGAACAGCGATCTCCTACGAGGCGTCCGCTTCCGCGCCGACAGCGCGTGGACGCACACGCTCGTGATGTGCACCCGCTGCAACTGGGTGCGATTCACGGAGGGCATCCACTTCTTCCAGCGCGAGCGCCGCGAAGAGGTTCGCCTCCCGGGCTTCTAGACGCGCCCGCGCGATCACGAGCGAGCTGTGAGCGTTTTCGCTGGAAGTGCGAACGGTCCGATTGCGGCGGACCGCGGCTGGAAATGGCGAGGCCAAACGTCCCACAGGGAGGAAACACATGGCTACTGCAGCTCGCGCAGAAGAGGTTGCGGAGCGGACGATCGCCGCGAACGACGAGACGAAATGGGGACCGCTGACGACCGAGTTCTGGGTCATGGGCGTTCTCGCGATCGCGATCCTGATCGCCGCTGCAATCTCCGATTCGCTCGGCGACGTCCGCGCCTGGACACTGGTCGCCGCACTGGGGGCCGCGTACATCGTGAGCCGGGGAATCGCGAAGGCCGGCACCGATCACGCGGTCGGCCGGCTGCGACGCCGCCGGCGCTAGTTCCCGTCCACGACCGCGGCCGGCCCCGATAGGCGCCGGCCGCGGCTACCCTAGGCGCGTGGCTACCAGAGACGAGGTCGTCGAGGCGCTCCGCCAGGTCGAGGATCCCGAGCTCGGGATGGACATCGTCGACCTCGGACTCATGTACGACGTGGAGGTCGAGGGCCCGAAGGTCAAGGTGATCTACACGCTGACGTCGATGGGCTGCCCGGTCGGCCCGATGATCGACGAGCAGATCAACGAGGTCACGCGCCAGGTGCCCGGGGTCGAGGAGGTCGAGACCGAGCTGACCTGGGAACCGCCGTGGTCGCCGGAGAAGATGTCCGACGACGCCAAGTTCATCCTTGGCTTTGGATAGAGGGTTCGCGGGCTCCTTACGCCCGTGCGGAGGCCGGATGCTACCGGGCGTACTACCGGCTAGACGAGGCCAGGCTCGGAAACGCACGGACGGCCCGTCAAGGCTAGCCCGGCGCAGGCTGGTTCAGTCGTCGCCGCCGCCGCCACCGAGTCCAAAGCGGTCTGGCGGCTGCTGCGCCGCCGGCCCGGGCTCTCGCGGCGACTTTCCGCAAACGGCGCACACCTTGTAGGTCTCGCCGCCCTCGACACGCGTCGTCCATTCGTGTCGGCCTAACCTGCATGCCAGCTTCTTCAGCACAGCCTGCCTTTTTACGCTGGCGACCTTCCACGTAGAGCGTAGCTCCCCGCGCCTGGTGCTACAACGGTGCTACCGGCGGGCCGCAAGACGGGGTTCGATACGGCCCGAGGCGCTACCGCAGAATCCACGGAACGGAGGCGTTTGATCAGCGGACACGAGCCCGCCCGAGCCCCCGCGCCGAGGAAGATGTCCGACGACGCCAAGTTCATTCTTGGCTTTGGATAGCGGCTTCGCGGGCTTCTGACGACTGCTCGGCGGCCGGACGCTGCGAAATCGTGAGATTCTCGTCGCCCCGGGCCGACCTCAAGTCACCGAGCAGGGGCGGCGCCGCTCCACATGGCGGAGCGGCGCGCGTCCCGGACTGACCTACCTACACTCGACGCTCGTGTTGACGACCATCGACGTGAGTTCCCCGTTGGCGTTGATCGTCACGTGAATCGTCTGATGCACGAGCAGATTGTTGTCCGGACCGGGGCCAATGATCCGGAAGTTGTTGATGAACGTGTCCGTGAGGTTAGGGCCGATGGTGAAGCTCTCCTGCGTCACACCGGTGGCGTGGTACGTGTCGCCGGTCGTCAGGCCAGTTCCCGTTGCCCCTTGCGGCTGGAAGTGGATCTTGAACGAAGCGTGGTTGTCGTTGACCGTTTCCGTGATCAGCACGTGGAGAGTGCCCTCCACGAGGACTGCCTCACCGGCCCCATCATTCGCGCATGGAACGAACGCGATCAACGCGAATGGAACGGATTCGTTGACGATGACGGCCGGCTGAGCCGCAGGTACTGCCGCAACTGCCGCAGCGATCGTGAGGACGAACACGCAGAGCATGCGCATGACGTCTCCTTCCCAATCGCTTGCTTGGACGCTGCCCCTGCTGCCTCCACTCTGGTCGGGGGCCCGAGTGGGCTGACGGCCCGAGTCTTGCGCGCCACTTCGGAGCTGTCAAGGGTCAACGCCCGAGCGTGCCTTTTGGCCCGAGCCGGTAACGTCGAGCCCACGGAAAGGAGCCGCTTTGCGCAGCCGAGACGAGCCCAAACGAGCCCTTGCGCCGATGAAGATGTCCGACGACGCGAAGTTCATCCTGGGTTTCGGTTAGCTAGGAAGGAGAGCGGGGCCGAAGCCCCGCTCTCAGATTTCGGCTACTTGGCCGGAGAGACCGTCCGAGGCGTGCCGGGCGTCTCGTACTGACGCTCGATCGCCTCGAGCTCCTCGTCGGTGCCCTGGCGAATCGGGCCCTTGAACCACTTTTTCGCCGAGAGCACGTACCAGCCGCCGAACAGCAGCAGCGCACCGCCCACCGTGATCGGCGTGTAGTTGACGAAGTCCCACGTGAAGCCCTCGTTGCCCGGGATTCCGACCGAGGCGAACGGGAGCATGAACACGATGCAGATGAACGCGATCCAGAGGACCGCGACCCAGTCGATCCACTTGTAGTGGCGTCCGAGATGCCAGGCGCCACGCTCGAACGAGTCGCCCGCGCGCACGCGAAGGTAGATCGGGATCGCGAACGCGATGTAGAGGCCGATGACGGCGATCGACGTCCCGACGGCGTAGCCGACAAAGGCGTTCGACAACGTCGGAACCATCAGCAGGAAGGCGAGGACGCAGATCGCCCAGACCGTGTAGACCGGAACACGATCGCGCTTCGAGACCTGCCGCCAGAGCCGATGGCCGGGAACGGCTCCGTCGCGTGAGAAGGCGAACATCATCCTCGACGCCGAGGTCACCGACGCAATCGTGCAGAACGTCTGCGCGACGACGGCGATCAGGAGGATGACCTCCGCCCAGCCCTCGCTCATCGCTTCCGTCCACGCGAACGTCAGGATCTGTTGCCCTGCGCCCACGAAGTCGTCGTTCGTCGCGTTCGGGAGCGCGAACGTGACTGCCGTCAGGAGGATGAAGCCGAAGATCACCGAGACGACGACTGACATGACGATCCCCCAGGCCGCCCCGCGCGACGCCTGCCGTGTCTCCTCGCTCATGTGCGCCGACGCGTCGAAGCCGGTGATCGTGTACTGGGCCATCAGGAGGCCGGTGAGGAACACGTAGACGAAGACGATGTCGGTGAGGTTCGAGCCGGAGAAGCCGGTGTTGTTCAGCGTCTCCCCGAAGACGTACCCGACCGACTTGTGGTCGTCGGGAACGGCGATCAGGATGCCCACCACGACGAGCACGCCGATCATGTGCCACCAGGCTGAGAACGCGTTCAGCGCCGCCGTGATCGGCACCTTGAGCATGTTCACGAGCCCCGCGCCGAGCAGGATCATCCCGTAGGTGAAGAGGATCCACCGCTGGGTGTTCGGGTAGTCGAACAGCAGATTCAAGAGCGAGGTCATGAAGACAGCGCACCCGAAGCCGATCGCAGCCGTGACCGCGATCTGCCCGACAAGGTTGAACCAGCCGGTGAACCAGCCCCAGGCCGGTCCTCCGAGCTTCGACGCCCAGTAGTACAGGCCGCCGGCCGTCGGGAATGTCGAAGCGATCTCGCCCATGGCGAGGGCGACGATGATGCAGAAGCCACCGACGAGCAGCCAGCCCCAGGTCACCGCGATCGGGCCGCCCTGGTTGAACGCGATGTAGTACGAGGTCAGGCAGCCCGCCAGGATCGAGATGATCGTGAACGAGATGGCGAAGTTCTGGAATCCGCCCATGGAGCGGAACAGCTCCTGGGCGTAGCCGAGGCGGTGCAGGAGCCGCTCGTCGTCCAGGTAGTCGCCCTGCCTGTCAGCCGCAGGATCCGTACTCAATGCGACCTCCGTTCTCCGATGCCGTGTGTCGGCAATTGACCCACGTTTTTGGTGCTCGTGTCAATTCGCCTTTGCGCGGACGCGCTCACCGGCCGGGTCGTACAGCGGCTCCTTCGCGATTTCGCCGGCGACCCAGTCGCCGAAGATCTCGATCTCGACGCGTGTGCCGACGGCCGCGTGCTCCGACGGGACGTAGGCGTAGGCGATCGAGCGCTCGACCGTGTAGCCGTAGCCGCCGCTCGTGACCCGTCCCACGGTTTTGCCGTCGATTCGGACGGGCTCCGAGCCGAGAGCCACCGAACGAGGATCCTCGAGCGTGATGCAGACGAGGCGCCGTTCCGGCTCCTGCTTTTCGAGGAGCGCCTCCCGGCCGATGAACTCGCCCTTGTCGAGCTTGACGGCGAACGCGAGGCCGGCCTCGTACGGCGTGTCCTCCGGCGTGATGTCCGCTCCCCAGACGCGGTAGCCCTTCTCGAGCCGGCAGGAGTCGATCGCCTTGTAGCCGCCGGCGACGAGGCCGTGCTCGCGCCCGGCCTCCCAGATCGCGTCCCAGAGGCGGAGGCCGAACTCGCTGGGGCAGTAGAGCTCCCAGCCGAGCTCGCCGACGTACGTCACGCGCAGGGCGAGGCAGGGGACGAGGCCGACCGCGACTTCCCGGGCGCGCATGTACGGGAAGTCGAGCGGGCCGGTCAGCGGCTCGAGGATCTCGCGCGACTTCGGCCCCCAGATCCCGAAACAGGCGAGCTGGGAGGTGATGTCCTCGACGCGAACCGAGCCGTCGCCAGGCGCATGGGAGCGGATCCACGCGAGGTCGTGGCGGCCGAACGCGGTCCCCGTGACGATCCGGAACCGGTCCTCGGCGAGCCGTGTGACTGTGAAGTCGCACTCGATCCCGCCGCGCTGGTTGAGCATCGAGGTGTACGTGATCGCGCCGACGTCGCGAGCGACCTGGTTGTCGCAGAGGCGTTCGAGGAAGTCCGCGGCGCCGTCGCCCGACACGTCGATCTTCGCGAACGACGTTTCGTCGAAGATCGCCGCCGCCTCGCGTGTCGCCTGGTGCTCCGCGCCGATCGCCGGCGACCAGAGGCGGCCTGCCCAGCCGCGCGGACGGAGCGACTCGGCTCCTGCGGCCGCGTTCGGCTCGAACCAGTTCGCGCGCTCCCAGCCCGATTTCTCGCCGAAGGCGGCGCCGAGCTCCTGCAGTCGCGGGTAGGCGGGGGAGAGGCGAAGCGGCCGCCCGGCCTCCCGCTCGTGGCCGGGGTACTTGACGTCGTAGTACGTCGAGTAGACCTCGAGCGTGCGACTGAGCGTGTAGTCGCGGCTCCGATAGTGAGTTCCGAAGCGGCGCGAGTCCATCTCCCAGACGTCCAAGCTGGGGATGCCCTCGACGATCCACTCCGCGACAAGCTTCCCCATCCCGCCGGCGCCGGCCAGGCCGTGCGCGCAGAACCCCGCAGCGATCCAGAACCCGCGGACGTCCGTGGGGCCGAGGATGAACTCGCCGTCCGGGGTGAACGCCTCAGGGCCGTTGATGAGCCGCAGGACCTCCGCCTCCTCGAGCATCGGGACCCTGACGATCGCGTTCTCCATCAGCTCCTCGAACCGGTCCCAGTCCTCCTCGAGCAGGCGGCCGTTGAAGTCGGGCGGGATGCCGTCGAGGCCCCACGCCGCCGGGTGGCGCTCGTAGCCGCCCATGATCAGCCCGCCGGACTCGCCGCGGAAGTAGACGAGGAGCGAGGGGTCGCGCATCGTCGGCAGTTCGAGTGGCAGGTCGGCCGGCCGGGTCACCAGGTACTCGTGCGCCATCGGGATCACCGGCACGACGACGCCGGCGAGCGCCCCGATCTCGGCGGCGAACATGCCGCCCGCGTTGACCGCGATTTCGGTCTCGATGCGGCCCTTGTCGGTCTCGACCGCCTCCACCCGGCCGCGCCTCACCTCGATGCCCGTCACCCGCGTGTTCGTGTTGATCTCGGCGCCGCCCTGCCTCGCCCCCTCTGCGAGCGCGAAGGTCAGCTGGCTCGGGTCGATGTAGCCGTCCGTCGGCAGGTACGCCGCGCCCAGGACGCCCTCGGCCGACATCGGCGGGAAGAGGCGCTGCGCCTCCTCCGCGGAGACCAGCTCGAGCGGCAGCCCGAAGGTCTTGGCCCAGCCGGCCTGGCGCGCGAGCTCCTCCATGCGCTCCTCGGACGAGGCCAGGCGCAGCGAGCCGACCTCGTGCCAGCCCGTCTCGAGTCCGACCTCGTCGCCGAGCGTCCGGTAGAGCTCGACCGAGCTCATCATCATCTTCGTGAGGCTGAGCGAGCCTCGGAGCTGTCCGACGAGGCCGGCCGAGTGGAACGTCGAGCCGCTCGTCAGATCCGCGCGGTCGACGAGCACTACGTCGTCCCACCCGAGCTTCGTCAGCCAGTAGAGGACCGCGCAGCCGCCGACGCCGCCGCCGATCACGACGACGCGGGCTCGGTCTCTCACGCGAGCGCCCGCTCGAAGTGCTTGCTCGCGTAATCGACGAAGTCGAAGTCGAGCTCGGAGATGCCCTGCTGGACGACGCCCCACATCGCCTCGCGGAAGTCGGACATGAAGCGCATCGCGCGCAGGTGCTCGCGCTGCTCGTCCGTGACCTCGCCGAAGTACGCGGCGAGCAAGGTCTCGACCTCCTGCTCCGTCAGCTCGTGGTTAACGGAGAAGTTCGCGAGGTCGAAGAACGGATCGCCCATGCCGGCGTACTCCCAGTCGACGATGCGGATGCCTTCCGGGCTTCCGATGAAGTTCGCGTTCAGGAGGTCGTTGTGACAGGGCTGCTCGCGCCGCGGCCCGAGCGCCTGCTCGATCTCGTCGGCCCGCGCCTTCGCGTCGTCGTACGCGGGCGGGATCCGGACGCCGTGCTCCTCCGCTCGCCAGCGGTAGATCTCGACGACGCGGAACGAGTCGAATTTCGCGGGAAAGTCCGGGCCCTCGTGCACGCGCCGGAGCAGTCCGGCCGCCTCGCGCAGCCTTTCCGGCCGGCGGAGCTCCTCGAGCGGGACGACGCCGCCCTCGACGAAGCGGGTGACGAGCGAGCCTTCGACGAAGTCGACGACCTCCGGCCCGACGCCCAGATCTGCGGCGATCTTCGCGGCGGCGTGCTCGGCCGTACGGTCGATGCCGAGCAGCTCCGTGTCCGTGCCGGCGATTCGGAGAACGTACGCCTCGCCGTTCACGCGCGCGACGAAGTTGTGGTTCGTGATCCCGCCGCCGAGCCGCTCGAGGTCGACCTTCTCGCCGGGCCAGATCCGCGCGGCTAGCTCCTCCGCGTTCACGCAGCGATCCTAAGCAGGAGCCTCTCCCACGGTCGATGTTGAGTCGCAGGGCCGCGCTGGCCGGCCCGAGCCGGCGTCCTCAGTCGTGTCCGTATCGCTTGGATACGGACACTCCCTGCGTCCTTGGCTCGTGCCCTCCAGCACACCCCTGCAACGAACATCCACCATGGGAGAAGCTCCACCCGTGCGCGCGCTGCTCCTCGACTTCAACGGGACGATCTCCGACGACGAGGCGCTGCTGTGCCGGATCTTCATGGAGCTCTTCGAGGAAGCGGGCCGGCCGGTGACGGAGGAGGAGTACTACGACCAGCTGGCCGGCTTCTCCGACGCCGAGATCGTGCGCATGTGGCTCGGCCGCGACGACCCCGCCATCGTGGCACGGAAGATCGAGCGATACGGCGAGCTGGCGGACGGCTCGACGGTGACGCCCGAGGCCCGAGACGCGGTCCGTCACGCCGCCGAACGCGCCCAGCTCGCCGTCGTCTCCGGCTCCGCGCGGGCCGAGATCGAACCGGTCCTCGAGATAGCGGACATTCGCGACGCGTTCACCGTGGTGGTCTCGGTCGAGGACATCCGCCGTGGCAAGCCCGACCCGGAGGGCTACCTGATCGCGCTGCACCTCCTGGGCGTCGACGCCGGCCAGGCCGCCGCTGTGGAGGACTCCGAGGCGGGCGTTGCGGCGGCGAAGGCGGCGGGCCTGTACTGCGCGGCAGTCACGACGACACTGCCCGCCGAGCGGCTCTCCGCGGCCGACGAGATCGCGGACCGGTTTGATCGAGACCTGATCGCGGGACTACTCTCGCGCTCGTGATCTCGCTCGAGGAACTCCGGTCGGACGTCGAGAGCGGCGCGATCGACACAATCGTCGTCGCCTTCACCGACATGCAGGGGCGGCTGATGGGCAAGCGGGTCCAGGCCGAGTTCTTCCTCGAGGACGGCCTCGACCACGGAGTCGAGGGCTGCAACTACCTGCTTGCGCTCGAGATGGAGATGGACCCCGTCCCCGGCTACGCCCTCGCGAGCTGGGATCAGGGCTACGGTGATTTCCGGCTGGAGCCGGACCTGGAGACGCTCAGGCGAATCCCCTGGCTCGAAGCGACGGCCCTTGTGCTCGCCGACGTCCTCGCGCTCGATGGAACCGACGTCGCTCCCTCGCCGAGACAGGTTCTCAAGGCGCAAGTGGCGCGCGCCGAGGCGCTCGGCTACACGGCGATGTTCGGCTCGGAGCTCGAGTTCTTCCTCTTCAAGGAGAGCTACGAGGAGGCGCATGCGAAGCACTACCGCGACCTGACGCCGTCGGTGCCCTACATCCTCGACTACCACATCCTCGCCACCACGTACGACGAGCCGCTGATCCGGCAGATCCGGAACGGAATGCAGGGCGCCGGGATCCGCGTGGTGACCTCGAAGGGCGAGGCCTGGCCCGGCCAGCACGAGATCAACTTCCGGTACGAGGACGCGGTCACCATGGCCGACAACCACGTGATCTACAAGAACGGCGCCAAGGAGATCGCCCATCTCAACGGCCGCTCGATCACGTTCATGGCGAAGCCGGATCACACCTGGATCGGGAGCTCGTGCCACATCCACTCCAGCCTCTGGACCGAGGGGAAGAACACGTTCGCGGGCGAGTCGGACGTCTTCAAGCAGTACCTCGCCGGCCAGATCGCGGCGCTGAAGGAGCTGGCAGTTTTTGTTGCGCCGACGATCAACTCGTACAAACGCTTCGCGGCCGGCAGCTGGGCCCCGACGACGCTCGCGTGGGGCCGCGACAACCGGACCTGCGGTTTCCGAGTCGTCGGCCACGGCCAGGCGCTGCGGACCGAGACGAGGATCCCCGGCGGCGACGTCAACCCGTACCTCGCGTTTGCCGCGCTGCTCGCTGCCGGCCTCTACGGGATCGAGAACGAGCTCGAGCTGCCGCCGGCGCTCGAGGGAAACGCGTACGAGTCCGACGCCGAGCGCTTCCCGCACTCGCTGCGCGAGGCGATCGCGAAGCTCGAGGAGGGCTCGATTGGCCGGGCGGCGCTCGGCGACGAGGTCGTCGACCACTACCTGAACTACGCGCGCACCGAGCAGCGGCTCTTCGACGAGGTCGTCACCAACTACGAGCGCGAGCGGCTGTTCGAGCGCGGATGAGGCCGCTGATCGGCATCACGTCGTACGCGGAGGAGATCCGCTGGGGGGTCTGGACCGAGGAGGCGGCGCTCGTCCCGCTCGCGTACGTGAGAGCGGTTGAGCACGCCGGTGGGCGTGCGCTCGTGGTGCCGCCGACCGAAGAGGGGCTCGACGAGACGCTCGACGCGCTCGACGGCGTGATCTTCTCCGGCGGCGGCGACCTCGACCCGTCCCTCTACGAGGCCGAGCCGCATCCGGAGACCGATGCTCCGCGCGAGGCCCGCGATGCAGCGGAGATGCGGATGCTCCAGGCGGCGCTCGACCGGGACATGCCTGTTCTTGCGATCTGCCGCGGCTCCCAGGTGCTGAACGTCGCGCGGGGAGGCGACCTCGTGCAGCACCTCCCGGACGAGGTCGGGCACGAGCGGCACAAGCATGAGCCCGGCTCGTTCTCGGACCACGAGGTCGAGGTCGAAGCCGGCAGCCGCCTCGGCGCGCTGGTCGGCGATCGCGCGCCGGTGAAGTCCCACCACCACCAGGGCTACGGGCGGATCGGCGACGGCCTACGTGAGGTCGCGTGGGCGGAAGACGGAATCGTCGAGGGGCTTGAGGATCCGGCGAAGCGCTTCGCGGTGGGCGTGTTGTGGCACCCGGAGGAGGGCGAGGACTTCGCGCTCTTCAAGGGCCTCGTGGAGGAGGCGCGGCGGTACCGGGAGGAGCGCGGCTGATGCCGTTGCTCTACGACAGCCCTGTCTCGGGCAATTGCTACAAGGTGCGACTGCTCTTGGCGCACCTCGGGATTCCCGTCGAGCGACGGACGGTCGACGTGGTCGACCGTTCCAACCGCGCCGAGCTGCTCGGCGACATCAACCCGGCGCTGAGCGTGCCGACGATCGTGCTCGACGACGGTCGCCCGCTCGGCGAGTCGGGCGCGATCCTGTGGTTCTTCGGTGAGGGGAGCCGCTTCGCGCCGACCGATCCGTACGAGCGGGCCCAGGTCCTCCAGTGGATGTTCTTCGAGCAGAACCAGCACGAGCCCACGATCGCGGTGGTCCGGTTCTGGCTCGCCTACTCCGGGCGACCGCCGGGGGACTTCGCCGGGCAGCTCGAGCCGCGAACGGCCGGCGGGTATCGGGCCCTCGCCGCGATGGAGCGCCATCTCGACGGGCGGTCGTTCTTCGTGGGCGACAGCCTCACGCTTGCCGACATTGCGCTCTACGCGTATACGCACGTCGCGCACGAGGGAGGCTTCGACCTCTCGTCGTATCCGGCGATTCAGGCCTGGCTCGACCGTGTCGCGGCCGAGCCGGGACACGTCCCGATCGACGCATGACCGTCATCCTCAATCCGGCCACCGAGCAGCCGATCCGGGAGGTCGCCGAAGCGACCGCCGAGGACGCCGATCGTGCCGTCGAGGCAGCGCGCAAGGCGTTTCCGGCATGGCGTGCGGTAGCGCCCGGAGACCGAGCGCGGATCATGCGGCGTGTCGCCGCCGCGGTCGAGGAGCACGGCGAGGAGCTGGCGCGGCTGGAGACCGACAACGTCGGCAAGCCGATCGGCGACTCGCGTGGCGAGGTGCAGATGGTCGCCGACGTCTTCCACTTCTACGCCGGCGCGGTCGACAAGCACTACGGCGAGACGATTCCGGTCGCCGGCGGCGTCGACCTCACCTTCCGGGAACCGCTCGGCGTCGTCGGCCTGATCGTCCCCTGGAACTTCCCGATCGCGATCTCGAGCTGGAAGCTCGGGCCGGCGCTGGCCTGCGGCAACACCGTCGTCCTGAAGCCGGCGGAGCTCACCCCGCTCACCGCGATGCGCCTCGGCGAGCTGGCGCTCGAGGCCGGACTGCCGGAGGGCGTGTTGAACGTCGTCACCGGGCGTGGTTCCGTCGCCGGCCAGCGGCTCGTCGAGCATCCGGACGTCGCGAAGATCGGGTTCACCGGCTCGACGGAGGTCGGACGGTCCGTGATGGAGGGCGCCGCCGGGACGATCAAGCGCGTGACGCTGGAGCTCGGCGGTAAGTCGGCGAACGTCGTCTTCGCGGACGCCGACCTCGAGGCTGCCGCGGCCGGTGCGCCGTACGCCGTGTTCGGCAATGCGGGCCAGGACTGCTGCGCGCGCTCGCGCATCCTGGTCGAGCGGAGCGTGTACGACCGCTTCCTGGAGCTCCTGGTCGAGAACGCCGGCCGGGTGCGCGTGGGGGATCCGACGGACGAGTCGACGGAGATGGGGCCGCTGATCTCCGCAGAGCACCGCGAGAAGGTGTCGTCCTACGTGAACGGTAGCGTTGCCTTTCGTGGAAACGCACCTTCTGATCCTGGCTTCTGGTACCCCTGCACGCTCGTCGAGGCGTCGAACGACGACCGCATCGCCCGGGAGGAGGTGTTCGGCCCGGTCGCCGCCGTGATTCCGTTCGAGGACGAGGCCGAGGCCGTCCGGATCGCGAACGACACGCCCTACGGGCTGTCGGGCTCGATCTGGACCCGCGACGTCGGTCGGGCGATGCGGGTCGCCCGAGCGGTGGAGACGGGCGTCCTCTCCGTCAACTCGAATACGTCCGTCCGGGTCTCGACGCCCTTCGGCGGGTTCAAGCAGTCCGGGTTCGGCCGGGAGCTCGGCATGCATGCGCTGGAGGGCTACTCCGAGGTCAAGAACGTGTACATCGCGACCGAGCACGCGTAGCGTGGGACGTCTCGACGGCAAGGTGGTCGTGATCACCGGCGCCGGTGGCGGCATGGGTCGGGACGCTGCGCTGCTCTTCTCCGAGGAGGGTGCGAGCGTCTGCGTCGCCGATGTCGACGGCTCTGCGGCCGAGGAGACGGCCGGCGAGGCGCGGGAGGCCTTCCCGGTTCAGGTCGACGTCGCCGACTCAGAGAGCGTCCGAGCGATGTACGCGGCGACGGCCGAGCGGTACGGCGGGATCGACGTGCTCTACAACAACGCGGGGATCTCGCCGGCGGACGACGACTCGATCCTCGACACGGACCAGGAGGCGTGGCAGCGCGTTCAGGACGTGAACACGAAGGGCGTGTACCTGTGCTGCAAGCACGGGATCCCGTACTTGCTCGACCGGGGCGGGGGCTCGGTGATCAACGTCGCGTCGTTTGTCGCGCTGGTCGGGGCGGCGACGTCACAGATCTCGTACACGGCCTCGAAGGGCGCCGTGCTGGCGATGTCCCGTGAGCTCGGCGTGCAGTTCGCGCGGCAGGGCGTCCGGGTCAACGCGCTCTGCCCGGGGCCCGTCGAGACGCCGCTCCTGCTGCGGATCTTCGGCGACGACCCTGCCGCGTACGAACGGCGGCGGATCCACCTGCCGATGGGGCGGCTGGCGAAGCCCCGTGAGGTAGTGAACGCCGCGCTGTTCCTGGCGAGCGACGAGTCGTCGTACGTGAACGGCGCGACCTTCCTCGTGGACGGCGGCCTCACCGCCGCCTACGTCACCCCGGAATAGCGAGCACGAGCTTGCCGAAGTGGTCGCTGCCTTCCATGCGCTCGTGCGCGGCGCGAGCCTCGGCGAGCGGGAAGACCGTGTCGACGACCGGTCGCGCCTTGCCGCTCTTGACGAGCTCGTAGGCGCCCTCGAAATCCTCGCGCGTCCCCATCGTGGACCCGAGGATCGTCAGCTGCTTCCACCAGATGCGATGGAGGGCCGCCTTCGGATTCGGGCCGGTCGTAGCGCCGCATACCGCGATCCGTCCGTGCGGCCGGACGGACTGGAGTGACTTCTCCCAGGTCGCCTCGCCGACGTGCTCGAGGACCACGTGGACGCCCGGCCCGCCGGTCGCCTCCTTCACGGCCGCGAGCACGTCGTCGGCCTCGTGGTTGACCACGACGTCGGCGCCCAACCCACGGGCGAGCTCGACCTTCGCGTCGCTCGACGACGTCGCGATCACGTGTGCGCCGAGAGCCCGCGCAATGACGATCGCCGACGAGCCGATCCCGCTCCCGGCGCCCCAGACGAGCACCCACTCGTCCGGCTGGAGCGCCGCGCGTGTCACGAGCATCCGGTAAACGGTCTCGAAGACCAGCGGAAACGCGGCGGCCTCCTCGAACGAGAGCCCGTCGGGGATCGGGTAGACATTCGACTCCGGGACGGCGATCAGCTCGGCGTGCGTCCCGTCCATGTGCTCGCCGATCACGCTGATCCGGTCGCCGTGCTCGATGCCCGGGTTGATGACGACGCGGCGTCCTTCCGGGTCGAGCCCTGAGCCGTCGGCCCCCAGGATCCGGGGCTTCGGCACCGAGGGAAGGCCGGCGCGAACCCAGAGGTCGAGCCGGTTGAGCGACGCGGCCCGCAGCTGGATCAGGACCTCCCCGGGGCCGGGCTCCGGATCCGGCGCCTCCTCGTAGCGCAGGACCTCTGGACCGCCGTCTTCATGGATCCGGATGGCCTTCATCCCGCGCGATGCTAGGCAGAATCAGACGCATGACGGCCGCTGAACTCGAACGGTTGGCCGAAGAGCTGGGCATCGACGCGATCGGCGCGACCCCGGCCGAGCCGTACGCCGACACAGAGCGGCACATCGCCGAGCGGAAGCGCAGAGGGCTCTTCGCCGACCTGAAGTTCACGATGGCGCAGCCGGAGGTCTCGTGTCATCCGGAAACGCTTCTGCGGGGTGCCCGGACCGTGGTCTCTGCCGCGCTCTGCTACTACGCCGACGGCCCGGAGCCGGCACCCGGGCAGGGTCGCCTCCCGCGCTACACGTGGACGGACGCCTACGCCGACCTTCGCGAGCGGCTCGACGAGCTCGGTCGCCGCCTCGGCGGCGACTACCGCGTCCTGGTGGACGCGAACCAGCACGTCGACCGCGAGGCGGCCTCGCGATCGGGGGTCGGCTTCTACGGCAAGAACACGATGCTGATCACGCGCAAGCACGGCTCGTGGGTCGTGCTCGGCACGCTCGTCACGACGGAGACGCTCGATCCGACGCCTGCGCTCGGCCTCGACTGCGGGTCCTGCCGACTCTGTATCGACGCGTGCCCGACCGGCGCACTCGACGAGCCGGGCGTCCTGGACACGAACCGATGCCTCTCCTACTGGACGCAGTCCAAGCACGCGATCCCCGAGGACGTCCGTTTCGCGCTCGAGGATCGCGTCTACGGCTGCGACATCTGCCAGGACGTGTGTCCGTGGAACCGCGGCGTCGAGAAGCGCCGCGCCGGCGTCGCGGCCCCCGAGGCAGAGCCGCACGTCTCGCTCGTCGACTGGCTCGAGGCCGAGGACACGGAGCTTCGCGAGCGGTACGAGCGCCTCTTCGTGCCTCGGAACGATCCGCGGTACCTGCGGCGGAACGCCCTCGTCGCGCTCGGGAACACAGGCACCGAGGAGCACCGCCGGCACCTCGAGCGCTACGCGGACTCGGACGACGAGTTGCTCCGCGAGCACGCCGAGTGGGCTCTCACCCGCCTGGACGAACGGCAGAATTCGTAGCCGCGTGGCCCAGGACGCGAGACGTCCCTCCCGGACGGAAGTCTGGACGGCATGGGTTCGGCTGGTCGCCGTTCTCTTCGCCGCGCTGGAGGTCGGGGCCGCCGGGCGCGACTATCCGGACGGGTACGACACGGCGGCCTGGGGGATCACGGCGGTCCTCGCCGTCGGCGCGGTCGTCCTCCTTTTCCTGGCATACCGCGTCCCGTCGCGCGCCGCCTGGAGGCGCATCGGGCTCGCGGCGCTTCTCTTCGACACCGCGGTCGTCTACGGGTACGTCTACGTCTTCACGTTCGAGCCGGGCACGCCGATGCGCCAGCTCGTCTTCATCCCGGTGATCGAGGCGGCCTTGCGGTATGGCCTGGTCGGCGCCGTCGCGATGTCGGGAGTGTCGGCGCTCCTGCTCGCGGGCGCGGAGTGGTGGCGCGAGGAGCACTTTGCGCCGCAGGAGTTCGAGGTCGACCGCGTCACCCTGCCGGTCGGCGTGCAGTTGATCGTGGGCGTGATCGTCGGCTGGCTCGTCGCGCGCCTGCGGCAGGAGCGGTCGAGTGCGTCCGCGCGGGCGGCCGAGGCGGAGACGCTCCGGGACGAGCTGGGCCGTCGCTCCGACCTCATCGACGCGACGAACCGCGCCGCCAGGGCGCTCGGGTCGTCGCTCGACCTCCAGTACGCGTTCGCCGCCTTCATCCGCGAGCTCCGGGGCCTGATCCCGTTCGAGCGCACGGCGATCGTCCTGCTCGAGAACGACCACCTTCGCGTCTTGGCCGCAGCCGGCGAGGGCGTCGAGTCGGTGTTCCCGCCCGGGACGGTCGCCCCGGTGGCCGGATCCGTCGTCGAGGAGGTGGTCGCCGGCGGCCAGACCGTGTACCGGGAGGACATGTCCGAGCCGAAGTACGCCGAGGAACGGGATTTCGTCGCGCTGGATCTCCGCTCCCGCGTCGTCGCACCGCTGCTCTCCGGCGCCACGACTATCGGCGCGATCTCCGTGGTGCGGCGCAGTCCCGGCGCCTTCCGGGGCGGCGAGATCGAGCTCCTGGGGCTCCTCGGCCGCCTGGCCGGGAGCGCGGTGCAGAACATCCGCGCCTACGAGGCCGAGCGGACGACCGTCGAGGAGCTGCGGCGCCTTTCCGCGCTCCGTGCCGACTTCGTGTCGCTCGTCTCGCACGAGCTGAGGAGCCCGATGGCCTCAGTGATCGGCTCGGCCCGGACGCTCGAGCAGCGCTGGCGCGAGCTGACGCCCGATCAGCGCGAGTCCTTCCTCGCCCTCATCGCGCACGAGACGTCGAGGCTCGCCGAGCTGATCGGCGACGTGCTCGACACGTCGAGGATCGAGGCCGGGACGTTCAGCTACTCGTTCGAGGACGTCGACCTCGGCCAGCTCGTGCGCGACTCGGCCGCCGCCGCCGAGCACGCACAGGACGAGGTCGCCGTGCGAGCGGTGGTCCACGGCCCGCTCCCTGCGGTTCGCGGCGATCGCGACCGCCTGCGCCAGGTGCTCGTGAACCTCATCGACAACGCCGTGAAGTACTCGCCGCCCGGCGACGAGGTTCAGGTGCAGGCCGAGAGCTCGAACGGCCGCGTCGTGATCGAGGTGCGCGACCGCGGCCCGGGGATCTCGCCCGAGCACCAGAAGGTGATCTTCGAGAAGTTCGGACGCGTGAACGTCGGCGACCAGGCGAAGCCCGGGACGGGCCTCGGGCTGTTCATCGCGCGGTCGATCGCCGAGGCGCACGGCGGCGCGCTCGAGGTTCGCTCTGCGCCCGGGCGAGGCGCAACCTTCCGGCTCTCGTTACCGATCTGACGCGCGATAGCACGCAAACGAGCGACTGATATCACCCGACAGCCCCGAAAAACGGCTCAACCAAGCCGAAAATTGACCCTTGACGGCGCGGTCGTCGGGCAACTACAACCCACGGCCGTGGCTCGTTCCCGGATCGCTGCCTATGCGGCCCTCGCGGCAGTCGCCCTCGGGCTGGTTGCCGCGTGCGGCGGCGATTCGGGAGGAGGAGACGCCTCCGGCTCGATTCGCTTCATGATCTTCGGAGATCCGGCGGAGATCAACGCATACCGCACCCTCATCAAGTCGTTCAACGAGGAAGAGCCCGACATCGACGTGCAGCTGGTCGAGGCGAGCGACCGCGAGGATCTGATCGCGCGCCTGTCCACGTCCCTCGCCGGCGGTTCGCCGCCTGACCTCTTCCTCATGAACTACCGCTTCTACGGGCAGTTCGCCGCGCGCGACGCGCTCGAACCGCTCGCCTCCTACGTGGAGGACTCCGACGCCTTCGAGGAGGAGGACTTCTATCCGCAGGCGGTCGACGCGTTCCGCTGGAAGGGCGAGCTCACCTGCCTGCCACAGAACATCTCGAGCCTGATCGTCTACTACAACAAGGAGCTCTTCACGAAGTACAAGGTCCGGCAGCCGCGGGACGGGATGCACTGGAACGAGCTGGTCTTCCTCGCGCAGCAGATGACGCGCGACAAGAACGGCAATCCCGTGCGCGGCGCCGACCCCGACCTCCCGATGCCGAACACCGCACAGGCGGAGACCTACGGCCTCGGTGTCGACCCCGAGATCATCCGCATCGCGCCGTTCGTGTGGTCGAACGGCGGGGAGATCGTCGACGACACGGAGGAGCCGACCCGCTTCACCCTCGATGGGCCGGAGCAGAAGCAGGTGATCGAGGCGTTCTTCCAGCTTCGCACGCTGCACGGCGTCGTCCCGTCCGACCAGGAGGCCGAGGCGGAGGACCACGAGAGCCGATTCGTCAACGGCCGGTTGGCGATGCTGCTCGACTCACGGCGGGCAGTCCCCAGCCTTCGCGAGGCCGCGGAGTTCGACTGGGACGTCGTCTCGCTGCCGTACTTCCAGGAGCCGGCCAACATCCTTCACTCGGACGCGTACTGCATGACGAAGGCGTCCGACGCGAAGGACGCGGCTTGGCGCTTCGTCGAGTACGCGCTCGGCCCCGAGGGCGCCGCGGTCGTCGCCAAGACCGGTCGCACGGTGCCGTCCCTGAAGTCGGTGGCGGAGTCGGATGCGTTCCTCGACCCCTCGCAGAAGCCGAAGAACTCGCAGGCGTTTCTCGACGCGGTGGAGACGATCAAGCACGTTCCGACGATCTCGACCTGGCCCGAGATCGAGGACGTGACGAACGGGATCCTCGAGAACGGGATGTACCTCGCTCAGCCTGTCGACAAGGTCGTGGCCGAGATCGACGAGAAGACACAGCCTCTCTTCGAGCGCGCCGAGCGCTAGGTAGGCTCGCGGGGCCGTGAGGGCCGGCGAGCGGAGGTGGGGAGGGTGGCGACAGCCGGTTGCGATCGCGGTGGCCGTCGCCTTTCTGCTTCCGCTGTGGTTCATGGTCAGCGGGTCGCTCCGTGAGCCCGGCACGCCGCCGCCGCGCGCGCCGGAGCTGATCCCGAGGCCGCTCTCGACCGTCTCGTACGACCGGGCGTTCGACCTCGTCGACCTCGGCCGCCACACCGTGAACTCGCTCATCGTGGCCGCGCTGACGGTCCCGCTCGCGGTTCTCGTGGCCTCGCTGGCCGGCTTCGCGCTCCTGCTCGTCGCCGGCCGGGCCCGAGCCGTGATCGTCGGCCTCTCGTTCGCCGCGCTGATGATCCCGGTGACCGCGCTCCTCGTCCCACGGTTCGCGATGTTCCGCTGGCTCGGCCTCACGGACACCTGGGCGCCGCTCGTCGCGCCGGCGCTGCTCGGCCTGTCGCCGTTCTACGTCCTGCTCTTCTACTGGAGCTTCCGGCGGCTCCCGCCCGAGCTCCTCGAGGCTGCACGCCTCGAGGGGATGCAGCCGTTCGCGATGTGGCGGCGGGTAGGCATGCCGCTCGTCCGCCCGGTGACGATCGCCGTCGCGCTGCTCGCCTTCATCGCCTCGTGGGGGAACTTTCTCGAGCCGCTCATCTACGTCTTCAACCCGGACCTCTACACACTGCCGCTCGGTCTCCGCTCGCTCGAGACCCTCGACCGCACGAACTATCCGGTGCTCCTCGCCGGGGCCGTCGTCGCGACGGCGCCGGTCGTCCTCGCCTTCGTCATCGCGCAGCGGTACTTCCTGCACGAGGACCGCGGCGCGGGCTGGCTCGGCCGATGAGCCGGATCGAGCTCCAGGGAGTCCGCAAGCGGTTCGGCGCGACGGCGGCGCTCGACGGCGTCGACGTCGAGGCGAAGGACGGCGAGCTGCTGGTCGTCGTCGGGCCGTCGGGCTGCGGCAAGAGCACGCTGCTCCGCTGCATCGCCGGGCTCGAGGCGGTCGACGAGGGGACGATTCGGATCGGCGACCGCGACGTCACGAACGTGAAGCCCGCCGCACGGAACGTCTCGATGGTGTTCCAGAGCTACGCGCTCTTCCCGCACCTGACGGTTCGCGAGAACATCGCTTTCGGGCTCGTCGTCCGGGAGGAGCCGAAGGCAGTCGTCCGCGAGCGGGTCGCCGAGGCTTCGAAGCTCGTCGGAGCGGAGCCGTTTCTCGACCGGCGGCCGTACGAGCTCTCCGGCGGAGAGCGCCAGCGGGTCGCACTCGCCCGGGCCCTCGTGCGGCGGCCCGAGGCATACCTGCTGGACGAGCCGCTCTCGAACCTCGACGCAGGCACGCGGGTGGAGATGCGCACGGAGATCCGACGGCTCCACCGCGAGGTGGGCTCGACGATGGTCCACGTGACGCACGACCAGGTCGAGGCGATGACGATCGGCGACCGGGTCGTCGTCCTCGACGCCGGCCGGGTGCGCCAGGTCGGGACGCCGGACGAGGTGTACTCGCGGCCGACCGACCTCTTCGTCGCCCGCTTCCTCGGAACGCCCGCGATCAACGTCCTCACGCCGCAGGAGGCACGTGCCTTCTTCGCGATCCCCGAAGGAACCGTGCTCGGCGTCAGGCCGGAACAGGTGCGGCTCGACGGAGACGGAGTGCCCAGCCGTGTCGAGCTCGTTGAGGTCGCCGGCAGCGACGCGTACGTCTTTCTCGACCGCGGGCTCGTCGCGCGGGTCGCGACGGACGCCCGCCCCGCGGAGGGCGCCGAGGTGCGCGCTCGCTTCGACCGCGAGGCTGCGCACCTGTTCGACGAGGCGACCGGAAGGCGGATCCAGCCGTGACGGAGCGCCGCCAGCTCGCCCTGATGCTCGCGCCGTACCTCTTCGGGATCGCTGCGCTCGTGGCGATCCCGGCGGTGGTCACCTTCGGGCTGGCCTTCACGCAGTACGACCTGCTTCGGTCACCGGAGTTCGTCGGGCTCGAGAACTTCCGTGAGCTCGCGAGGGACGACATCTTCGCGACGGCTCTGAAGAACTCACTCGTCTTCGCTGCGATCGCCGTGCCGCTCCGGCTGGGCGCCGCCCTTGGCCTCGCGCTGCTCCTGCACCGGCGGTACACGGGTGTCGGTGGCTACCGCTCGTCCGCGGCGCTTCCGACCGTGATCCCGGACATCGCCTACGGGCTCGTCTGGCTCTGGCTCTTCAACCCGCTCTACGGGCCGATCAACCTGCTCCTCCGCTGGCAGGGCGACAGTCCGACGACGACGGCCTGGGGCGTCCAGCCGCCGCAGTGGCTGACGCATCCGAACGACGCGCGGGCCGCGATCATCATCATGAGCCTCTTCACGATCGGCGAGGGCTTCGTGATCCTGCTCGTCACCCGGCAGGGGCTCCCGTCGGAGCTATACGAGCTGGCGGCGCTCGAGGATGCGACGGCCTGGGGGATCTTTCGCCGCATCACCCTGCCGCTGATGACCCCGATCCTGCTCCTGCTCTTCGCGCGCGACACGATCTTCAGCCTCCAGTGGACGTTCGTGCCGGCGCTCGTGGTGACCGAGGGCGGCCCGCCGCAGTTCTCGACGACGTACGTGCCGCTCTTCGTCTACCGAAACGCGTTCGAGTACCTGCGCTACGGCTACGCGGCCTCGGCGACGCTGCTGATGTTCGTGTTGACGGCGCTGATCGTCTGGCTCCAGTGGCGGATCGTCCGCCGCTGGCGCAAGGGCTTCGCGGTCGGCTAGCGCGCCGCCGCCGCCACGCGCGAGACGCCGAGCTCGCGCGCCAGCTCCTTCGCGCGGGCCGCGACGCGCTTTCGCAGGTCCGGCTCGAGGACGACTGCCTCGCCGCGGAACGAGAGGATCTCGCCGACGAGCCACTCCTCGCCCGCGGTCGTCTCCCGAACCGCCGAGCCGTCGGCCAGGGGCGTTGCGCCGCGCTCGACCTCCCAGCGGGCCACCTCCGGCGAGTACCAGATCCGCACCGGCCTCGTGCCGCCGAACTCCTTCGGGTCGAAGCCCTCGCGGGGCTGGAATCGCTCGCGGAGCTTCTTCGCGCTGCGGATCCGGTCGAGTCGGAAGCTGCGCTCGCCGTCCCGGTCGCGGTCCCACGTGTGGACGTACCAGTAAGGCAGCCGCCGTTCCAGGCGGTACGGCTCGACCGTGCGGGTGGTGGAGTCCCTGTCGCCTTCCTTCAGGTGCTCGATCTCGACCAGCTGACGCTTGCTGATCGCGTCGCTGAACGTCGTCACGAGGTCGACCTCCGCGCGTGACACGTCGGGCCGGGGCGTCTGGGCGAGCTCGAACTCGCCGAAGGTCTCCTCGAGCTTCTTGCGCACCCGTTCGAGCGGCGTGTGCGCGTCGGCGGCGATCATCGGGCCGACGAACTCGAGCGCGAGCCGGATCGCGCGGGCTTCGAGCGGCGTCAGCCTCGGCGGGGCGCGGAAGGTGTCACCGAAGAGCTCCTTGTCGACGTGCACCCGGTCACCGCGCAACTCGGCGTAGACGGCGTAGCAGCCGCCGCCGAAGTTGACGAGGTTGAGCAGCGAGAGGTGCTCCTCCAGCGCTTCGGGCGGGATGCGGAAGCGCTCGGTGAGCTCCTCGGCCGGGATGTCGGTGCTCGTGTCGTCGCCGCAGCGGTCGAGCAGGTAGGCGAGCAGCGCCTGCAGGAGACCGAATCGCTCGGGGGCGACCGGCGAACCGGGCCGCTCGAGCGGCTCGAGCGCCTTCTGCTTCGCCTCCTTGGCGAGGTCCGGCGGCTCGCCCTCGTGCTGCTTGCGTGCGTGCTCGAGCGCCGCCTTGACCTCACGGCGGAGCTCGGGCGGCGCGACGGGCACCGCCCGGCCGTCCTGCTTGAGGATCCACCGCACGAGAGCGTCGAGGCTGGCGTACCGGGTGACGAAAACGCCGTCCTCGATCCGGCCGGCCTTGCCGTACACGCGCTCGACCCACCACGCGGTGTCGCCGCCGACCTGGATCCGCGCCTCGCCGACCGTCTCCCCGATCTGCCAGTCGGCCGGCAGGCGGTGCGCCTCGACGTCGAAGTCCTCCGGGAGCCGGAAGTCGCGTTCTCGACGGGTGGCGAGGCGGATCTCGCCCCTGATCCGTGAGACGCGAAAGGTGCGGATGTCGTCGCGGCCGTGATCCTGGCCGACCACGTACCAGCGCCCGCCGTCGAGCAAGAGGGCGTAGGGATCGACCGTGCGCTCCTGCTCCTCGTCGCGGGACATTGCGTGGTAGCCGAACTTGACGGTGCGCTGCTTCGAGATCGCGCCCTCGAGCTTCGCGAGCCGGCCCGGCGTCTCCGGCGAGTAGTCCACCTCGCGCACCTCGACGCGGTCGGCGGCGCCGCTCGGCGCCTGCTCGAAGCCAGGCCGACCGAGTGCGAGGTTCTGGAGCGCGAGGCGAAGCGGCTCGGCGTACGCGAATCGGCCCTCGAGGAGGAAGAACGCCGTCTGGAGAGCCGCCAGCTCCTCGTCGCTGAGCTGGAGCTCACCGAGGAAATACCGCTCCGAGCGGAGCGTGTAGAGCTCCTCGCCCGTGAACTCGTCCCGCTGCGAGTCGAGCGGAACGCCGAGCGCTAGCAGCTCGGCGCGGTCGGAGTAGAACCGGCGGGCGAACGCCTCGTCCGACATCTCGGAGTACCCCTCGACGTTTCCCTTGACGTCCCGCGCCGTCAGCGCTCGACGCTCCGCCATCAGGAAGGCGACGAGCGAGAGCTGCCGGATCAGCTTGTCGGTGTCATGAGACACGGGAGCGGCCTATTCTTGCCTATCGCCCGGTGTTGTCGTCTCAGGCAAATTCAGGGCGGACTTTGTAACACAGGCCGTGTTGGGTTATGCTCGGCGACGAGCTGCGGTGAGAAGGCCGTTAAAGCGCGCTTAACAGACGTTTGCGGGTGCTTAATCCAGGAGCTGATACTTAGTGGTCGACGCCCAGAAACTCGCAATCCAGAGCCGTATGTATCAGTACTCACGGGCGATTTATCGCTCGATCAAGGACCTCATCGACCCACACGTTTCGCGGGAGACGCAGCTCGAGTATCGCCGGGAGGTTCTCGCGGCCTGTGAGGACACGATGGAGCGCCTCGCTCGCGACCCGCTCTACTTCTCGAAGCCGGAGCGGGCGCTGTTCCAGGACATCCGCCGCTACTTCCCGATCGGCGCACAGGCCCAGGTGGCCTGGGCGGTCGAGGAGGGCGTAGCCGCGGCGGTTGCCTTCATCACGGAGCAGATCGAGGCGGGAGCGTTCGACGGCGGCGTGCCGCGCTGCCGGGCGACCACGCGCAAGGGGAAGCCGTGCCAGCGCACGCCGCTCCCCGAGCGCGAGTACTGCCCCAGCCACCAACATCTCGCCGACGCGGCGGCCTAGCGTCGCCGCGGAACGGGCTGTGCCCGTTCCGCCGGTACGCGTCTAGGGCGAGGATCCGCCGCTGCGCGTCTGCGCCGCGCGTCGGTGAAACCGACGCCCGGCTTCAGAGCGTCGCGGAAAGTCGTGAGACTTTCCGCGAAAGGGTCACGAAGTGACCCGTCTGGCGTAGGCGTTTTCGTAGCCCGCCTGGGCTGCGCGTGAGACGGCGTCCTGGGCCGCGCCGATCGTCGGGTAGACGCCGGCGAAGACGACGTAGTAGCCGGGGTGGAGGCTCGCGTAGTCCGAGGAGTCGATCACGCCGACCTCGCTGAGGCCGGCGCGGATCGCCTCTCCGGCTCGTCCCCCTGCCGCCGGACGG
>Ga0081538_10000811_pt1 | contig 33899 bp, 31 predicted proteins | sample TabmetS5T2R1_FD_71022 | JGI IMG/M metagenome (GOLD analysis project Ga0081538, IMG submission 71022) | Tabebuia heterophylla rhizosphere microbial communities from the University of Puerto Rico - S5T2R1 | ecosystem: Host-associated > Plants > Roots > Rhizosphere ...
GCCTCTCGATCTGCTCGTTCAGCCGGCCCCGCCATTGGTGGGAGAGTCGCGTCCAGTCGGCTTTTGTGGGCGTACGGTTTCCGGGCAACGTCCGCAGCGCTTCGGTGATCTCCTCCAGCGACAAGCCGACGCGCTGCGCCGAGCGGATGAAGGCCAAACGACGCAGCATCGCGCGTTCATAGCGGCGCTGGTTGCCAGATGTGCGTCTGGAATTGATCAAGCCGAGACTCTCGTAGTACCGCAGGGCGGAAGGTGCGAACCCAGAGCGCGCCGCCAACTCGCCGATTGTCAGCAAATCCGTACGGTGCAACACGCCAACAGCCTAGCTGGCAACCTAAACTTCACCTTAAGTTCAAGTCAGCAGCACCTGGCAAGCCGACTCCGCTCGGCCGGCACCGGGTTACGCAACTTTGGTTGCCGCAGCACTAGGCTCCAATCGTGGCCCGATACTTCGATGTCCACCCGAACAACCCTCAGCCGCGAACCATTGGCCGCGTGGTCGACTTGCTGCGTGCTGACGGACTGGTCGCATATCCAACAGATTCCTGTTTCGCTCTCGGTTGCCAGCTGGACAATCGAGCTGGCCTGGAGCGGATTCGAGAGATCCGTCAGCTGGACAATCAGCACCACTTCACCTTGGTCTGCGCGGACTTCAATCAACTTGGTCGCTTTGTGCACCTCGATAACGTGATTTTCCGTGCCCTCAAGGCGTCAACGCCGGGGCAGTACACCTTCATAGTTCCGGCGACTCGAGACGTACCAAAGCGCATGCTGCATCCCAAGAGACGCACCGTCGGCGTGCGGATTCCCGATCATGTGGTCGCACAGGCAATTCTGGCCGGACTAGGCGAACCCTTGGTGTCGAGCACCCTGATCATGCCCGGGGAGGAACGGCCATTGACACAGGGCTGGGAGATCATGGAGCGTCTTGATCATGTTCTGGACGCGGTCGTGGACTCCGGTGAGTGCGGTGAAGTCCCGACGACCGTGGTCGATCTATCAGACGGTGACGCAGTGATCATTCGGCGGGGAGCCGGGGATGCCTCGCGGTTCGAGTAGGTGAGCCTTGGTGGGAGAGTTAGTGCGGGGAAGGCGCCAGCCTGCCGCCCAAACTATGGTTGCGCACTTGATGCGAAGCAGGGTGGCGGTTGAACTGCTCGCCTGGGCGCCGATTCCACTCTTTCTGGTGCGCTCGGTCCTGTTGCGTGACAACGCCCGGGAGAATCGGAAGGACTGCTGGCAACGGCTTCGTGGACTTCACGAGGCGGCGCGCTACCAGGCAGTCCGGAACACCACAGAGCGTTACGCACAAAACGGCTTTGTACTCGACCTCGGCTGCTCACAAGGGATCCTGCAGGAGGGCCTCCGCTACCGCCGATATCTCGGCGTCGACAATTTCGAGCAGTCCATTGCGCTTGCTGAACCCAAATCCGACTTCCGAACGCAGTTCGTCTGCGCTGACGGGTCGGACTTTGTGACGGATGCGCCACCGGACGCTGTGGTGATGAATGAGGTCCTCTACTACCTGCCCGATCCGATGGCCGCTGTTGAGCATTACGCCGCTCGGTTGGCGCCGGGTGGAGTATTGATCGTCTCGATCTACGCCAGGACGTGGTCCTCACGGCGGCTGTTGCGAGCAATGGCAGCGCAGCTGGAGCTGGTGGAATCGAGCCTCGTCAGATCAGGACACCTGTCGTGGATACTGGCAGTTTTTCGGCCGTTAGAGGTTCAGCCGGCTGGCAGCGGGACGCACACCACCGCGAGTTGAGCTTTACTGGAGGTATCGCTCGACCTGCTCCTTAGGTCGCGGCTGCGACTCATCGGGATCCTGCGCGAATTCCCGATGTGCACGGCGCTGGCGAAGCAGATCCCAGCATTGGTCGAGTGACTGTTCAAGATCACGCAGCCTTTCGGGAGCGTCGGGAATCTCCGCAGGGTTCTCCTGCATCGCACGGCGCAGCTTATGTTCAGCATCCACCATCTCGCGAATGCGCGCGAGGATGTCGGAGTCGTCCATGGCACTCAGCCTAGGGAGCCGCCGAGGTGGGCATCCTCGTGGGTCCGGTGTAACCCTCTGGCGGTAGCCCTTGGCGGAATCAGAGATGATCTCGCCATTCCGGGCGACCAGCCGCCATTACCAAAAATGATCTTCGCGCGGACGTTACGGGGGGAAACGCTGTAAAGGTCTCCCAATCACAATTTGCTGCGTTTGGAAGCGTTGCGTACTATCAATGAACCAACTCTGCGGCTTCCGTAGACAAGACCAGCCTGTGGAACCTGAAGGCGTCGATTAATGAAGACCACCCTTCATACCGTCTTTAGCAAAAACCGCTATATAACGGTAGCATTGCTGATCCTGGCGGTTTTCCTAACTTTGGGCCTCCTGTCCCCACGAACCACGTCATCGAAGGCACAAGTTACACCCCAAGGAGCTGCATTCGTTTTTACCGCAGCCGGAGATCATGGCCGGGGGGCAGATGCCGCAAATAGTATCGCGACAGTTGCACAGTCTGGGTCAAATTTTTACCTGGCCATGGGTGATCTGTCGTATCAAGCCGGCGCTGAACAAGAATGGTGTACTACTTTTAAGACTTCCTTTGATGACGTCCAGCTTATTGCCGGTAATCACGACTCCGGGGAAGACGCTGGCGGTCATATTGATAACTATCGTATTCATTGTCCTTATACGCTGGACGCATCGAGCCTGGTAGGTGACTATGGTAAGCAATACTATTTCGACTATCCGCAGAACGGTACGCCGCTAGCCCGGTTTATTATGATAGCGCCCGGCGTAAGGGGCACGTTAAATATTGATTACAGCATCAATGGCCCAGGGTATCGATTTACCAAGAGGGCGATCGATAACGCCCGTGAACTAGGGATGAAGTGGATCATTGTTGGAATGCACAAGAACTGCATATCAACCGGACCGAAAACCTGTGAGGTTGGCAAAGACATAATGGACCTGCTGATCCAGGAGAAAGTTGACCTCGTTTTACAGGGACATGATCACAACTACCAGCGAAGTCATCAGTTGCGTTGCGTGACAGTAAATTCTGTTGATTCGGATTGTATAGCTGACCGAGGCGATGACCGCATTTATAGAAAGGGTGCCGGCCCGGTGATTATCATCAACGGAGAATTTGGTATATCGCACTATGCAGTAAGCACATCTGACAGTGAAGCCGGCTATTTTGCTCAGATTGACAGAAGCACATATGGCGTTACTAAGTATGTTGTCACAGACACCGAAATCAATGCGACGTACTTACGCTCGGGCGGAGGTAGCTTTACTGATTCCTTCAAGATCGCCGACACTGCTGAACCTACACCTACGCAGGGCCCAAACACCCCGCAAGCGAGCCCAGCTCTCGTACCAGTTACGACGGTACTCAACCCGGTAGCCGATGTTTCAGCAAAATCAGATCAGCCGGATGTGAATTTTGGCAGGGCAACCACGCTCGAGTCAGACGGCAGACCTAGGTATGTGATCTACATGAAGTACGATTTGTCATCACTTGCCGGGCAAACTCTGGTTTCTGCAAAACTGCGCATGCCTGTCACTGATACGTCAGGAAGTGCTCAAAATATCCAAAATGTCGCCGATACCAACTGGACTGAGACCGGCCTAACTTATAGTGATCGGCCGGAGGTCGGATCTGTCCTTAGAACTTTTCCTGGTCAAAGAAGCGGCAGCCTGGTTGAGGTGGATGTGACGCCGGCCTTGGCGGCCAAGGTCGGGCAAATGGTGTCATTGGCTATAAGTTCAACAGGTGATGACGGATATGACTTTTACTCGCGGGATAACGCAACCGACAAAGTTTCTTTGGTATTAACCACGCGGCGCAGCGGATCTCCACTTATTTCCAGTACACCGACACCGTTGCTGCGCTAGGCGACAGTTGAGGACCGGGTTGCTTGGTCCCAGCGCACGAGGAACCCGAGTGTGATCACCTGCAGTGCCACTTCGATCAAGATCGCGAACTGGTAGACGTAACTTGAAAGCAGGTTGCCGAGAACCAGCATCAGCAGCATCGCACTGTAGCCACACCTGAGCGCGAGACGGCGGCGGATCCGCCTTGGCCGAAGCGCCCACCAGGTAATCCCTGCGATCGCGGCGACAACCGCGTTTAGGCCCCAAGTGATCAGGAAGATGATCTCACCGAGCTCTCCGACGGGCTGGTCGCGGACACTAAGCGTAAGCGTCCGGCGTATCCCTTCAGGTGTAAAGACGACACCGATGAGCAGCAGGAGTTGGACCAACCCGAGGATGCAGAAGAAGGCCATCGCCCACCGCACACATCGGCGAGCACGGTTCGCGGGCAGCCATGAAGCCATCGCCCTCCGAATCCGGCGAGCGGCACGCCCAGCAAACGCAAACGGCTCCTGGACCGGATCCGCCAACTCCATTGAAGTCTCAATGCCGTTGAGCAACGCTGCGGAAGCGTCGTCTAATGAGCCGGTCCGTGCTTGGCGGATGTGATTCTTCATCGCCGTTACCTCGGTTGGCGTGGCGGTGCCATCGGCGACGGTCTGGCTCAGAGAGATGGCAGCCAGCAGGTGGGCCCTCGGACTGCGCAGCTGGTGGCGCCGTCCTAGTTCGGTAAGGAACAAGATCAGCAGCAGCGAGGCGTACACAATCGGTGCGGCCAGTGGGAAGAAATAGTCGTTCTTCTGAGTAATGAACTTGCCAACCTCATCGACAAAAAGGCCGAATCCGACTCCAGTGAGCAGTGCAATGATGAGGGCGGCCCCGCGGTTCTGGACGACCAGCGCCATTGCGCTGGCCAGGAACAATGCCAGCCCGCCCCATAGAGCATGGGCGAGGTGGAAAGTCGAGCCGCCGATTTGCGGATAGCCGGTAAGCACCAGGAACAAACGGGTGAGCGCAACGGTTAAGGCGCAGCTCACTAAAACGATCAGCATCATCCGGGAGGAGCGGTCGGAAACGATGATGAACGGATTGGGGCTGGGACCGGCGAAGGTGTGTCCCGACACAGCTGCTTGGGTCGAAGATTCCGTCGGTTTCATGTTTAATGCCTCCGCTCACTGATGCTGGCTGCGCGCGGATCATGCATAGAAAAGCCGCTGTTCAACAATGTCTCGCAGTCAGCCGCAGTGGGGAAGCCGTATTTGCCGGCGAGGCCCACCGCTCAGACCTCCGGCTGGGACGCCAAGCTGATCGATTCCGTCGCCCGCTGACGGCCAGCTGCCCAGGCGATCCATGCCCCGCTGACCGCCATCAGAACGCCGCCGATCGGTTGCGTGGGAAGACTGGCGCCGGTGGCGGCCATCCCGAGGGCGGCACCCAGAACGTAGAAGATCAACGTCGCTGCCGCCCAGATCACCCCGGCCCATCGGGGAAGGCTGCCACTCCGCCAGATAGCGATGCTGAGTAGGCCGTTGCCGATCACTGCGAGTAGAAGTGCCACCACGACGATCGCGGTGAGGATGGGTGAGAACTCCAGCGCCATCACGTCGCGGTTTCCAGCTAGGTAGGCAGCGCCGATCGCAGGAGTTGCGAAAGTCGAGATGACTCCCGGAACTGTGAACAGCACATAACCAGTGATCGATAGCACCATGCCCCACAAGGCAAGGCGCGGTGCCCGACTCGCGGTCAGGAAGGCGCCAAGAGCGGTAGTTCCAAAGATCACCAATGCAGTGCCCAAGACGTTGCCAATGAGGTGTTCCACGAGGTAGGAGGAGCTACTGACGAACCGCGCCCATCCCTCCGGATCGCTTACCTGGTCCGGCTGCGGTTTCCACGTGGCGTACGCGACCAATAAGCCGTATACCGGCAGCGCAAAGAGGCCGACTCGAATCCAGCCGGCGGCAGGTGTTTGCTTCAATATGCTCCTCGTCTCAGCGACGGGGCGGACCCCACTGGGATGACAGTGAAGTCATATCAGCTCCGGAGGGTGCCGGGTAGGGATCGAAGGAACGGAGGTCGGCCCCCTGCAGTGCACGGGCGACATCACTTGCCGAGACTACGCCGACTACGCGGCCAGCATCGTCGACGACTACAGCGCGGCCGTCTGCACAACCTTGCATCCGCTCCAAGAGTTCGACGAGGGAATCCTCCGGACGAGCCGTTGGCACCTCGCCCGGCGGGCATGCGATGTTCTGCAGACGGGTGGTGGCACGAAGCTCGGGCGGAACGCCGCGTACCCGGTTGAGGGTAACCAGTCCGGTGAGCCGCCCGTATACGTCAATGAGCGGATAAGTGGAGAACTGGTGAGTCAGGGCTACCTGGGCTATGAAGTCGGCAACACTGAGATTGCCATCGAGAACGATTGGTCTCGGGGCCATGACTTGACCGACTCTGAGACCTGCCAGCCGCCCGCTGAGTCGGGCCTGCTGCTCTTCGGCGGTCGCCGCGCTGACCACGAACCAGCCAATCAGGGCGAGCCATATCCCGCTCAATCCTCGACCGAGCACCACTTGGAGCACGCCTAGGGCGATCATGGCAAAGCCGACAATCCGGCCGGCACGGGCGGCGCTTACCGCGGCTGTCAGCCGGTTGCCCCGCCAGTGCCACAAGGCCGCGCGTAACACCCGGCCGCCGTCCAGCGGCGCCGCCGGAATGAGGTTGAAGATCGCCAGCATCGCGTTGGTTGCGGCAAGGTAGGCCAGCACACCGAAGGGCAACCCACCGGTTCCCAACGATGCCAGGCCCAGGGCAGCCGCTCCAAAGACGACGGCCAATACAAAGCTCGTCAGCGGACCGACGATGGCGATGCGGAAGTCCGCCCCTGGAGTCTTCGCCTCGCCTCGGAGCTGTGCGACGCCACCCAGGAGCCACAGCACAATGCTTTCGACTTCGATGCCGTTGCGTCGTGCGACGATCGAGTGTGCCAGCTCGTGAGCCAGCAGCGATGCCAAGAACAGCAGTGCGGCAATGATTGCCGCGATCACATACGCGGCGAGGCCGCGGCCCGGAAAGGCAGCGGGCAACTGACCCGTCGCCAGCCCGGCAACCAGGATGGCGACAATGAGAAAGACGCTGGCGTTGATTCCAACCTTGATGCCAGCTATGCGGCCTAGCGGGATGGACGCTCGCACAGCTTTACCACCTTCGACAATGGGGATCGGTAGATTTCCAGTGTCGCAGTGAGGCAAAGCCCGGGCGCCGTGCTCGGCGTCGTGGGATCGGCGAACCATAGGGTGGTGGGCTGTGACGCGTCGCGGGTGGCTGTTGTTCATCGCACTCAGCCTGTGCTGGGGTATTCCCTACCTTTTCATCCGGGTGGCCGTTGTTGATCTTGATCCACTCATCGTCGCTTTTGGCCGAACCGCACTTGGAGGTTTGATACTGCTTCCGCTCGCGGTACGGGCCCGGGCGCTCCGGCCGTTGCTAGCGCACTGGAAGATCCTCCTGCTCTACACCGTGGTCGAGATCATTGGACCGTGGTTTCTGCTCGGCCACGCCGAGACTCGTCTCAATAGTTCGACTACGGGGTTGATCATCGCCGTGGTTCCCATCGTGGCGGCCATCATCCTCACCGTCATGGGCCTCGATCGGTTGGATGCTCGTCGCATCTCCGGGCTTGTGATCGGGTTGGCCGGTGTTGCGCTGCTTGTCGGTCTAGACGTGCGCCTCGATGACTTCGTTGCGGTCGGCCAGCTGCTGCTTGTGGTGGTCGGCTACGCGATCGGGCCGATCATTATTAGCCGCAGACTGGCGGATTTGCCCTCCCTTGGCGTCGTCACCGCGTCGTTGTTGATCGCGGCGGCGGCTTACGCGCCGTTTACTCCGCTGGTTTGGCCGGAGAGCTGGACAGCGCCGGCTCTTGGCTCAGTCATCGTGCTCGCGGTGATCTGCACAGCTACCGCGTTTCTGGTCATGTTCGCTCTCATCGCCGAGGCCGGACCCGCCAGAATGACCTTGATCACCTACGTCAGTCCAGCGGTGGCAGTACTTCTCGGAGCAATTGTTCTGGGAGAGCCGCTCACTATCGGTTTAGCGATCGGATTCCCGCTGGTCATTGTGGGTTCGGTGCTGGGGACCTGGCGGAGCAGCCCTCGTACCGACAATGTGGTCGGCACGGACGCTGTCCCGACCATTGAACGAGAGCGGTGATCGGGATGGAAACAGACGTCCCAGAGGTGGTCTGGACGCCGGATCCGGCGGCCGCCCGTACCAGCGCTATGGCGCAGTTTGCCCGCTTCGTACGCCGGAAGCGCCTTGCCGACGTCGACGAGCTTGATTACCCATCACTGCATGCCTGGTCGGTAGATGATCTTGATGGGTTCTGGGCGGCGGCGGCGGAATTTCTCGGCGTACGGTTTCACACTGTCGCTGAAGCGACACTTGGTTCCCGAGCCATGCCGGGTACCGAGTGGTTCCCAGGGGCGACGCTCAACTATGCCGAGCATTCACTTGCCGACGGACCAGGGCGTGACGATGACGAGATCGCCGTGGTATTCGTCCGAGAAGACGGGCTGGAACGGCTCATCACCTATGGTGAGCTGCGCGATCTCGTCGGTCGGGTGCGAGCCGGCCTGCTACGCCTCGGCGTACGCCGCGGGGACCGGGTCGTCGGCCTGCTGCCGAACTGCGTCGAGACTTTGGCCGCGTTCCTCGCCGTGGCAAGCCTGGGTGCTATCTGGTCATCGTGCTCACCCGACTTCGGAACCCGGGCCGTCCATGATCGTTTTGCGCAGCTTGAACCGAAGGTGTTGCTTGCGGTCGACGGATACCGCTACGGCGGGAAGGCGTTCGATATCCGAGAACGCGTGCAAGCTTTGCGGGAACAGATACCGACGCTGACCAACACGGTCTTGGTGCCATACCTTGAGGAAAAGACCGAACTCCCGGGCACAGTGCCGTGGTCGGAGCTGACCGCGGACGCCGGTCAACTGGAATTTGAGGCCGTGCCGTTCCAGCATCCGCTGTGGGTGCTGTACTCATCGGGCACAACGGGACTGCCAAAGGGCATCGTGCACGGCCACGGCGGCATCATCGTCGAGCACCTCAAGACGCTTGCCCTGCATCACGACCTCGGGCCGGGCAAGCGGTTCTTCTGGTTCACGACAACCGGCTGGATGATGTGGAACCTACTGATCTCCGGCCTGACGGTGGGCTCGACGGTTGTGATGTACGACGGCAGCCCCGGATATCCAGACCTCGGGACCTTGTGGCGGCTTGCCGAGAAGCACCGGATCAACTATTTCGGTGTCTCCGCCCCATATATCCATGCATGCCTGAAGGCTGGGGTACGCCCTGTGGAGGAGCTCGATATGTCCTCGATCCGGTCGTTGGGCTCGACGGGAGCGCCGCTATCAGTCGACGGCTTCCGCTGGGTCAGCGAGGCGGTGGGCAAGCATGTCCAGATCTGCTCCATGTCCGGTGGCACTGACGTGTGCACCGCATTCCTGGAGGCAGCACCCACCGTGCCAGTTTGGCTCGGGGAACTGTCGTGTGCCGCATTAGGTGCTTCGGTCGCCGCGTACGACGCTCACGGCGCTGAAATCATCGATGAGGTAGGGGAACTAGTGCTGACCAAACCGATGCCGTCGATGCCAGTGTCGTTTTGGAATGACCCTGACGGGTCCCGGCTGCATGCGGCGTATTTCGCGGACTTCCCCGGACTCTGGCGGCACGGCGACTGGGTTCGTAAAACATCGCGCGGGTCATTCGTGATCTACGGACGCAGCGACTCGACCCTCAAGCGCGGGGGAGTGCGGATGGGTACGGCCGAGTTCTATGCCGTCGTTGAGGGTTATGAGGAGATCCTGGACTCTCTGGTGATCGACACCACCGAACTCGGTGCCGACGACGAGGATGAACTGCTGTGCTTTGTGGTACTCGGTCCCGGCACCGAACTAGCCGAGGTCGAGCCGCGGCTGCGGCAGGCACTTCGCACCGAGCTTTCGCCCCGGCATGTGCCCGACCGGTTCATTGCCGTGGACGCCATCCCACACACACTGAATGGCAAGAAATGTGAGGTGCCGGTGAAGCGGATCCTCGCCGGAGTCGACCCAGACCGGGCAGTAAGCCGGGAGGCCTTGAGCAATCCGGAATCACTGGAGCCCTTTATCCAGCTCGGTCATCACTCAAGGTGACCGGCAGCACCTGAAGCTCAGGCCTCGATATCGAACACGGTCCACGACAGTGGCGCCAGGGTGGCGGTCAACCGGCCGTCGGCCAAGGCGTACGCATTAAACGGTCGCGGAATCACAGCATCGTGCACCGCGCCGTTGCTGGTATGCCGGTCCTGGTCCGGTTGCGCATGCAAGGTGCTGGATGCGAGTACCTGCGTCGCTCGGATTCCGCGAAAGTCGACCGAAAGTGCGGCAGGCTCGCTGAGGTTGCGGTTGGCGACGAAGAGTGCCGCTCTACCAGTTTCGGCGTCGTAGGTGGCGCTGCAGTCGACGTACGGAACATCGGTGTAGCTAGGAGAGTCGTAGCGGTCGGACTGAGTTATTAGCTGGATGATCTGGCCGCGCGCCATGTGGCGCATCTGCTGGAACGGGTGGGCAATCGTCTGCTTCCAGGCGTCGCCGCCGGGCTCGGAGTGCAGAAGCCCGATGACGTTGATCAGCTGGGCTTGGCAGGCCACCGTGACCCGGTCGCCATGACGGAGCAATGAGTTCAGCAAGGTCCCGACCACGACGGCATCGGTAATGGTGTAGTCGTCCTCAATGAGGCGCGGATGTTGCAGCCAGCGCGCCTCCCGTGGCTGAGAACTGTCGCCGGCGAACCGGCTCATGTACCAGACGTTCCACTCATCGAAACTCAGGTTGAGGCGCTTCTGGCTCTTGAGCCTGGCCCCCACCGCATCGCTGGTCGCGATCACCGACTCGATGAAGCGGTCCATGTCCAGCGCCGAGGCGAGGAAGCTCAGCGCATCACCGTCCAACTCCTGGTAGTAAGCGTGCAGCGATACATAATCGACCGACTCGTAACAGTGCTCGAGGACCGTGGACTCCCATGAGCCGAACGTCGGCATGCGCGAATTCGAGGAACCGCAGGCGACCAGTTCAATCTCATTGTCAACCAGTCGCATTGCCTTGCCGGTCTCATTCGCTAGACGGCCGTATTCGTACGCGGTCATATGTCCGACCTGCCAAGGCCCGTCCATCTCATTGCCCAGGCACCACAGTTTGATGTTGAAGGGCTGCCGTGCCCCATTCGCAATGCGCTGATCAGACCAGTAGGTGCCGCCGGAATGGTTGGCGTACTCAACCAGGTCACAGGCCTCCCGCAGTCCGCGGGTACCAAGGTTGACTGCCAGCATCATTTCTGTGCCGGCTCGGTCCGCCCAGTCGGCGAATTCGTGAAGGCCAAACTCGTTGCTCTCGATCGAGTGCCACGCCAGATCCAGCCGGGTTGGTCGCTCGGATCTCGGTCCAACCCCGTCCTCCCACCGGTAGTTGGATACGAAGTTGCCGCCGGGATAGCGCACCACCGTCGGTGCCAGTTCCCGAGTCAAAGCGAGCACGTCTTGGCGCAGGCCCGTGTCGTCGGCCTGGGGATGTCCAGGCTCGTACAGGCCGGTGTAGACGCAACGGCCCAGGTGCTCGACGAACGACCCGAAGAGGCGCGGCGGAACGGGACCGATGGCATACGCGGCGTCGAAAATTAGCGAGGCGGTGGGCATGGTGTGATGGCTGTGTGGAGTACGTCGTTGTAGCTGAGGCGTATCGGGACCTGGAGCAGGCTTCTGGCCGCTTGATGTTAATTGATCGGCTGGGGGCACTGCTGACCAGGACCCCTCAAGACCTACTGCCTACCGTGTGCTACCTGTGCCAGGGGTTGATCGCACCAGAGTTCGCAGGTGTGGATCTGGGGCTGGCCGAGAAGCTGGCATTGCGGGCCGTCGCCACAGCGACGGGCGTCGAGTCGCAGGAGGTTGTCGCGGCGCTGCGGGAGGCCGGCGACCTTGGACAAGCGGCCGAACTGCTGCTGACGGACATGGGTGAGGAACGGGAGCCGAGGCTGCAGGTAGCCGCTGTGGTTGACACATTGCACAAGATTGCCCGCGCGGAAGGCTCCGGATCCCAGGGCCGCAAGCTTGACCTGCTCGCTGGTCTACTCGCGCTTGCCACTCCACTCGAGGCCCGCTATCTGTTACGCCTGGTGACCGGCAACCTGCGGCTGGGGATCGGCACGCCGACGATTTTGGATGCGTTGGCACAGGTGTACGCCGGCGGCCGGAAGGACCGGCCGGCATTGGAGCGGGCATACAACATCTGCTGCGATCTCGGCTTGGTTGCGGCCACGCTAGCGGCTGGCGGTCTGGCCGCGGTTCAGGAGCTGCGGGTCCGGGCAGGCAACCCGGTGCGGGTCATGCTGGCCCAACGGTTGTCCGACGCTGATGAGATTCTCACCAGGCTCGGTGGGCGTTGTATGGCCGAGTACAAGTACGACGGCATGCGGTTGCAGGCGCATCGGACCGCGGATGGGGAGATCGAGTTGTTCACCCGGCGACAGGAGCGGGTGAGCAGCCAGTTCCCTGACGTCGTTGAACTGCTGCAGACGGGCCTGGGCCCACGCGAGGTGATCTTGGAAGGGGAGGTGGTCGCCTATGACGCTGCTGCGGGTGAGCTACGACCCTTCCAGGAGGTTATGTTCCGTCGCCGTAAGCACGGAATCGCCGAGGCCGCGCGAGATGTGCCGGTTGGGTTGTTCTGCTTCGAACTGCTGTATGCCGACGGCGAGGACTTCACCGAGCTGCCCTATCTGGACCGTCGGGCTCGGCTTGCCGAGGCAGTGACCTTGTCGGACCGACTTCGACTGACTACGGCGCTCGATGTGGCGACCGCCCCCGGGCTGGAGAACGCGTTCGAGCAGGCCGTGGCGGACGGTTCGGAGGGTCTGATATGCAAATCGATCGGCCCGAACGCGATCTATCAGGCCGGCGCCCGGGGCTGGTTATGGATCAAGCTCAAGCGTGACTACCGCACGGAGCTGGCCGACACCGTCGACCTCGTCATTGTTGGCGCGTACGCCGGTCGGGGCCGACGACGAGGCACCTACGGTGCGGTGCTGCTGGCCGCGTACGACCCGGAGACCGAGCTCTATCAGACGGTCGGCAAGTGTGGCACCGGCTTCTCCGACGCTGAGCTGACCACGCTGCCGTCACGGCTGGAGGGCCTGATTCGGGCGCAAAAACCTGCCCGGGTTGACTCGCGTGTGCCAGCCGATGTGTGGTTCGAGCCAAGTCTGGTGGTCGAGGTGCTCAGCGCCGAACTCACTGTGTCACCAAATCACACCGCCGGGTGGGGAGAACTCAAGGAGGACGCCGGCCTGTCGATGCGGTTCCCGCGGTTCACCGGCCGCTGGCGTGACGACAAGGAGCCGCAGGACGCCACCACCAGCCAGCAGCTCATCGAGCTCTACCGCACCGCGCGCCGGGCGCCCGCAGGGTGAGAGTTACGGAGTCGGCTCCTTCAGGGCGCGCTCCAGGCCACTAACCCGGCTCCTCGGAGTCCGGCATCAGCTGCAAATCTCCCATTCGAGATTGTCGGGGCCGGCCGCCAAGCCAGGCCGGCTTGTACCTCGCGGGTGAGCGGGTCAACCAGAGCCGCGCCGGAGCCTGCCATGCCACCTCCAATGAGGATCAGTTCAGGGTCCATAAGGAGCACATAGTGCACCAAGGCTCGGCCCAGGGCAGTGACGGCGTCATTGAAGATTCGGCCAGCCAAGGGATCGCCGGCTGCGGCCCTGCTGATGACGGCTTCTGCGGGTACGTCGCTAGCGCCGCTGGCAACGGAGTATCGGCGTGACAGGGCGGCGGCGCTGGCGTAGGTCTCGGTGCATCCGCGCTGCCCGCAGGCGCACCATTCTCCTTCCGGAAACACCGGGAGGTGGCCAAGTTCACCTGCCCTGCCGGTGGCGCCGGCTACCACCTGACCCCTCGTGATCACAGCCGCCGCCACGCCAGTGCCCAATGCAACGAAGACGACTTCTTGGAACCCTCGGCCGGCACCCCACTCGAGCTCGGCCAACCCGGCGGCTCGTACGTCATGGTCCAGAGCCACGGGCAGACCAACTGCCTCCGCCAGGATCTGCCGCAGCGGTAACTGCCGCCAGCCGAGGTTTGCCGCGTAGACGGCAATCCCTTGCTGGGCGTCTACCACCCCGGGGACCACGACGCCCACCGCCCGCAGCCGTGCGGTCTCGGGCAGCTGCGCCCGGAGTTCGACGATGATGTCGATGATCGTCGCTTTGACGGCGTCCGGGCCGAGGTGTCTGAGCGTCGCACGCCGGCTGCGACCGTGCTCTAGCCCTTCAGAATCAAGCAGGGCTGCCTTGATGGTCGTGCCGCCAACATCAACTCCGATGACAAGATCGCGCTGCAGCGCAGCCGGATGATCTTGTGATGCCGTGCCGGTCATGATCAGGAAAGCTGCACTGACCGGGTCAAGTGTCGTGGCTCGTCGGGATTGAGTCCCTTGGCTTCGGCGATCGCCACGGCCAGCCGTTGGGCCTTGATCAAATCTGCCATCGGGTCAAGATCGCTGCTTGCCACGTACGCACCAGTCACATCCAAGTCCGTCAGCAGCCCTGGGGGTGGCGGGCCGAATATCCAGACTGTCGAGGCTGGGCCGACCACGCTGATAGGCCCATGGCGGAACTCCATAGCTGGATAGGACTCGGTCCAGGATTGGGAGGCCTCGCGGAGTTTCAGCGCTGCCTCGTTCGCGATGCCGACGGACATACCGGTACCCAGGAAGGTGAACTGAGCAGAGTCGAGTGCGCGCTGCGGCAGGGCAGTGGTTACCGCGGATCGCCCCTGATCGATGACTGCGGTGAGATCTTCTCCTAGCCACGCCCGCCACAATGCCAAAGATGTCGTGGCAAAGCGGGTTTGAACAATTGACTTCTCGTCGGCGAAATCCAGCACCACGTGATCATCTGCCAGCCCGACCACGGCGGCATCTGGGTCGGCGGTGATGACGAGCGTGTGCGGCCCGGTCCCGTCCCGGAGCGTGTCCAGCAGCCGCAGCACCTCGGTTGTGGTACCGCTGCGGGTCAGCGCGACGACGCTGTCATAGGAACGTTGGGTCGGGAATTCCGACGCGGGGAAAGCATCGGTTTCGCCATGACCTGAGCGTTCCCGGAGATCGGCGAGGCTCTGCGCCATGAAGTACGAGGTACCGCACCCGACGATGGCCACCCGGTTACCGCGCTCCGGAAGAGCAGCGCGTACAGGTTCGGTTAGGGCAAGCTGCGCGGCTCGTGCCCACGCCGACGGCTGATCAGCAATTTCTGTCGATACGTGGCGGGAGGGCCGAGCAGACTCGTCCCTCAACACTGCTCCTGACACAAGCATCAGCGTATTGTCTGCCCCGTGAGTGGCGCCGCCATCATTCACTCAGTGCGGTTGATCAGCCAGGGTCTGGACCGCGCCGACGCTTTCGTCGCCCTCCGAGACGGTCGGGTCCTTGCCACCGGAACCGGTAGCGGCTGGCAGGACCTCGCTAAAGGCGACGCCGATATTGTGGACGGCGCTGGGCACCTACTCACCCCAGGATTGATCGATATCCACAATCACGGTGGTGCCGGCGCCTCGTACGGCGAGAGCGCAGAAGCCATTTATACGGCAAGGCAGCCGCACCTCCAGCTCGGCACTACTCGTCAGCTGCTCTCTCTGGTCACGGCCCCGCCCGACGTGCTGATTTCCCAACTTCACGTCGCGGCAGCCGAAACGCGGCGAGACCCGACGATCCTTGGAATCCACCTGGAAGGCCCGTTTCTGGCTCGGGAGTACTGCGGGGCACATGACCCGGACTTCATTCGGGATCCTGATCCTGAACTGGTTGAGCGGCTCCTCGCTGCGGCCGATGGCTCGCTGCGCCAGGTGACGATGGCGCCGGAGCGCCCTCACTTCACCGAGTCGGCGCGAATTCTCCAAGAGGCCGGTGTCGTCATCGCGGTCGGTCACACGGCCGCGACATTTGAACAGACCCGGGCGGCGATCGATGCGGGCGCGACCCTGCTTACCCATGCCTTCAATGGGATGCCCGGCGTGCATCACCGTGCCCCCGGCCCAGTGTTCGCGTTCGTTGAGGATTCCGGTGCGTCGCTGGAAGTGATCAATGACAGCATTCACGTTCGACCAGAGATGATTCGGATGCTGTGCCGGATTGCTCCGGGACGCGTGGCTCTGGTGAGTGATGCGATGGCCGCCACCGGCGCCGGCGACGGGCGATACCGCCTAGGCAACCTAGACGTTGAGGTCGCCGCTGGAGTGGCGCGGGTAACAGGGAAGGACGCGATCGCCGGCTCAACGATTACCTTGGCCGGGGCAGTCGCCCGAGCTGTCCAAGACGTTGGCCTGAGCCCTCTGGCGGCAATCGAAGCCGCCACCGTCATTCCGGCTCAGGTGTTGGGAGTCGCAGACCGGTTCGGTCGGCTGGAACCGGGATACGTGGCTGATGCTGTGCTCTTCGACCGGGACTGGCAAGTGCGCAGGGTATGGATCGATGGCAGGCCGGTAGGGGAGCGGGGGCAGTAGCCGATGGAAGTGGTCATCAGCACGACACCGAACGAAGCCGGGAAGTTGGCCGCCGACATCATCGAGGACCTGCTGCGGCGCCGGCCAGAGGCCGTGCTCGGTGTAGCAACAGGATCAAGTCCGCTGATCATTTACGACGAACTCGGCCGCCGAGTGGCGGAAGGCACCTTATCGCTGCGCCAGGCGAGAGCGTTCATGCTTGATGAGTACGTGGGGCTTCCGGCAGACCATCCACAGCGATACCGCAATGTCATCCGAGCCGAGTTCATCGACAAGGTCGATATCGACCCAACTCAGGTATACGGGCCCGATGGCCTGGCCGCGGATCTGGCGAGCGCCTGCGAAGCGTACGAAGAAGCCATAACCGATGCTGGCGGTGTCGACCTCCAGATCGTGGGAATAGGGACTGACGGGCATATCGCGTTCAATGAGCCAGGCTCCTCGCTTGCCTCCAGAACCCGGATCAAGACTTTGACCAGCCAAACCCGCACCGACAACGCCCGATTCTTCGGCGGAGATGTCGAGGCCGTCCCGCAGCATTGCCTGACTCAAGGCATTGGGACAGTCCTTCAGGCTCGCCACATCGTGCTTGTGGCCTTCGGGCGGAGAAAGGCGGAGGCGGTCCATCAGCTTGTCGAAGGTCCAGTGTCTGCGATGTGGCCAGCCACAGCGCTGCAGCTCCACCCGCATGTCACTGTGTTCCTGGACACGGCCGCAGCTTCACGACTTCAACTTGCCTCGTATTACATCGAGACCTACGAAGCCAAGCCGAGCTGGCAGGGGTTCTAGCTTTGCTGCCTACCCTGCTGCCCGGGTTCGCCGGGACGGTACTGCCGAGGTGGTTGCGGGACCGGCTCCGGGCAGGTCTGGGAGGTGTCTGCCTCTTTGCGCAGAACATTTCCTCGTCCGAACAGCTGCGGGCTCTGACCGAGGCAATCATGGCCGAGAACCCGTACGCGATCATCGCAATCGACGAGGAAGGCGGTGATGTCACCCGGCTGTTCGCGGCCACCGGTGGACCATCTCCTGGCAACGCTGTATTAGGCCGGCTCGACGACCTAGGGATCACCCGCGACGCCGGCGCGGTGATCGGGTGGTCGCTGCGGCGGGTGGGCTGCAACGTCGACTTCGCTCCCTGCGTCGACATCAACTCACGCTCGGACAACCCCGTTATTGGCGTCCGCAGTTTTGGTAGCGATGCCGAAGTCGTGTCGCGTCATGGACGCGCCTGGGTGGCCGGCCTGCAGTCGACTGGTGTGGCAGCAACCGCGAAGCATTTCCCGGGACATGGCGACACCGCGCAGGACTCCCATGTCTCTCTGCCGGTAGTCGATCGTTCTCTCGAGGAGTTGCGTCGGCGGGAGCTGCTGCCGTTCGAAGCAGCCATCCAGGCAGGAAGCCAGTTGATCATGACCTCCCACAGTCTGCTGCCCCAAGTGGATTCAGCGCATCCGACGACAATGAGTCGCATCGTGCTGCAGGATCTGCTGCGCGGAGAACTGGGATTTTCTGGAGTGATCATCAGCGATGCCCTAGATATGGCAGGTGCCTCCGGCTCACTGGGAATGGCCGGCGCAGCGGTCGCGGCGTTGCGAGCCGGCTGCGATCTGCTCTGCCTAGGGACCGACAACACCGATGATCAGATAGCAGAGATCGAACGGGCAGTGAGCACGGCAGTTGCCGATGGCGATCTTGCATCCGCCAGGGTGTCCGAAGCGATGGATCGGGTACGGCGGCTGGCATCAGAGTTGGAAGCGGCGCGTCAGCTGGCCGGACAACCTGCTCGCGGAGGGTCGGGCTGGTCCGGCAGTGACGCGGGGTTGATCAACACGCTCGATGTCCAACCTGACGCATGGAACTGGCGGGCCAGGGCAGCAGACCGGTACACCGTGGTACGGCTCGAGGCCGATGCCAATATCGCCGTCGGGTCTACGCCTTGGGGGCCGTTCGCCGCCCTGGGCCCTGAGCCTGTCGAAGGGCGCTTCGACAAGCTCAGCGCGCATTCAGCCTTCGCGGGGCAGCGGGTATGTGTGATCACTGCCGAGCACTCAACGCTGCCACCGTTTCAATCCGGCCAACCAGTACTCGTCGTTGGCCGCGACATCCATCGGCACCGGTTTGCCAGAGAAGCCGTTGATCGATTGCGCTCACAGGACGTGGATGTGCTCGTAGTCGATATGGGTTGGCCATCAGCTGACCGGCGGTACGCCGAGGTGGCCACCTTCGGTGCCTCGCGGCTGATGGGTGAGGTGCTGCTGAGGTGGTTAGCTGGCAGTTCTTAGGCGCTCAACTTCGGCCTGGATGGTACGAAATAACGCCTCATCAACCTCCTGGCCGGCATGCCGGAGGACCAGCACCGCCGCACCGACCAGGCCGTCCGAAACCGGAATCACACCATCGCCGGTCTCCAGCGGAACCAGAGCCGCCCGAAGATCGGCTGGCGCAGCCAACAGGCCGCGTACTATCACACTGCCGCCTACCACCACGGGGCCCGTCAGATCCGGCGACCGTACGGCAGCAAGCAGATCCGCGAGTGCCGCTGATGCACTGATCAGGATCGGCCGCGCCACATGATCATCGTGGGCAGCGAAGGCAAGTGGTGCGAATTCAGCTAACGAGATGGGTGGGCGGGCGTACAAGGCTGAGACCAACTGCCGCAATGTCTGGGCGCGCCCGGCGACAGTGCCCAGGTCGGCTTCGATCTGCATCGCCTCCAGCACGAGGCCGGTCAGCGCAGTGTCCGGCGACTGGCCGTCGAGTGCGGCGACCACTGCCCGCGCTACGGCCTGCCCGATCCAAAAGCCGCCGCCTGCGTCACCGAGAAGCCAACCTTTTCCGCCCGCGACCTGGTCGAGCCGGCCGTTGCGGATCCTGGCCGCTACCGTCCCTGTTCCAGCGATCACGGCGTATCCATCCTCAGCGGCAGTTCCGGAGTGGAAGATGCCGAGTAGGTCGTGGTCCAGGACAACCTGTCTGATACCCAGCACAGCAAGGCGGTCGAAGAGTTTCTCTCGAAAAGCGGTGGTCTTCTCGCCAGCCATCACAATCAGCGCCACCCCCGGCCGCTCCGAGCTGGCAAAGTCCACCAGGGCCTGCTCTGCCGCGGTACCAATCGCCAACACCGCATCACCGATACCGGCCGCGGTGGGATTCCCACTGCCGGCGCGGCCGTAGCCGTACACGCGCCCAGACGTGTCGAGCAGGACTGCGCGGCTGCTCGTGCCACCGGCGTCGAGTGCGAGAAACATGAGCGAGGGTTTCAGTTCGGTCTCATCAGTTGCGGGGAGCAGAGCTAGACGCTAGCGTAATAGCGAATTTCAGGAACTTCGGATCGGGTTGATAGTGATTCTCACTCCGGCGCGGGCTGCCCGTACCAGCGAGCAAAGCCCTGCAGTGCAGGACCGCATCCGTTCCTTACTTCCTGAAATGCCGTCGGCGGTGGCGCGGGTTGCCGCGTACTTACTCGAGCATCCGCAGGCGCCCCTGACCTTGTCGATCGGTGAGCTGGCCGATCAAGCCGGGGCATCTCCCGCGACGGTTACACGTTTCTGCCGGACCATCGGGTACCCCGGCTACGTCGAGCTCCGGGTCGGCATTGCTACCGATGTGGGCCGTAGTACTTCACTCGACTCCTGGTCCGCGGAGATCGGCGGCGAGTTTGGTCCCGACGATTCGCCGGAAGATCTGCTTCGAATGCTGATCAGCAGCCATACGAAGGCACTGCGGGAAGCGACATCAGCCATCGATCTGGCCGTCATTACCGAGGTTTCACAGCGGGTGGCGCGGAGCTCGCATGTCGACATCTACGGCGTGGTTGGCAGCGCGATGCTCGCCGAGGAGCTTCAGGGTCGGCTCTACCGCATCGGGGTTCCCGCGTACGCCTGGTCGGAAGTCCATAGCGGGCTTACCAGTGCTGCGATTCAGGACTCCAGCACCGTGGCAATTGGCATTTCGACGACCGGACGGACCGACGAGACAATCGAGATGCTGGCCGAGGCCGGCCGTGCTGGCGCATTCACAGTGGCCATCACCAACGACCCCACTTCGCCGCTCGCTGAGCTTGCCGATCGCAGCCTTGTTACGTCGATCTATGAGCAGTTCCGGCAGCCCGACGACCTATCAGCCAAACATGGCCAACTTCTCGTACTCGACCTGCTATACCTGCTTGTTGCCCAGGAAAATTTCGACCGATCGAGCGCCAAATTGGCCGCCTCCGCCCTCGCCGTGTCCGCACATCGCAGACCGCGGCGTACCCCGCCGCGCTCGGCGCAGGTTGCCGTCACCGACGCATCGCCGGATGGAGACACTCCCACTGCCCGAGAGGGGGCCAACGGGTGACAAAGAGCGCGGTTGCGCCCGTGGTAAGCGACTTCGCGAACGAGGTGACCGAGAGACTCGAGCGTCTGGTCACATTTGCCGCCGACGGAGGGCTGGACCCTGCGATCGATCTGATGACCGAGGCCCTCGAGGCCGGCGCGGTGATTCAGGCGTTTGGGACGGGCCATTCCGAGGCGTTCGCGATGGAGATCGCCGGCCGTGCCGGCGGCCTGATACCGACGAACAAGATCGCGCTCCGCGACCTCGTTTTACGCGGCAGCCTGCCCGCAACAGTTTTAGGTGGATCCAGCCTGGAACGTAATCCTGAGATCGTTGCTGAGCTTTGGAAGATCTCGCCCATCCATCCCGGCGACGTCTTGATCATTGCCTCCAACTCCGGCGTCAATGGGTCAGTGGTGGGCATGGCGTTGTTAGCCAAAGAGCGAGGCCACGGCGTCATCGCGGTTACATCACTGCAACACACTGCACGAGTGACACCAAAACATCCCAGCGGTTTACGACTGTCGGAGATCGCCGATGTGGTGATCGACAACTTAGCGCCGTACGGCGATGCGACGCTTGCTTTGCCCGGAGGCGTTGCTGTCGGCGCTGTTTCCTCCATCACAAGCGCGTTCATCGCGCAGCTATTGACCATCGGCGTCGCCGAGCGGATGAACGGCAACGGCCGAGTACCGCCGCTGTATCTCTCGGCCAACATTCCGGGCGGCGACGAGCACAACCATGCGCTTGAAAGGAAGTACGAAGGCCGGATCCGGCGCGGCGGCTGAAACCGGACGGACGAGCGTCGTCGCCTCGCCACACAGTTGACAACACCATCAGTTCAATCGGAAGGGAAACCACAGATGGGCATCTACGACACGCCGCTTGGGCGGCGCGACTTCCTCCGCGGTTCACTCGCTGCCGCAGCATTAGCGGCAACTGGGTCGCTCGCGGCCTGTGCCACCTCGGGCACGGGTTCCAGCACGCAAACGAGTGCGCCCCCAGCTGGCCAAGTGAGCGACACCAACCCCTTCGGCGTGGAGTCGGGCTCGACGGTGGACGCAGTGATCTTCAACGGCGGATATGGCATCGACTACGCGGAATTCGCCGGCCAGCAGGTCCAGGCGAAGCAACAGGGCGTGACGGTGAAAGTCACTCCCGTCACCAAGGTCGCCCAGACGCTGCAGCCTCGTTTCGTTGCCGGCAATCCGCCGGATGTTGTCGACAACAGCGGCGCTGGCGCGATAGGGATCAATACGATTCGCGACCAGTTGGCCGAGCTGAACGACGTCATCGAGGCCAAGAACTACGAGGGCACGGTCATCAAGGACACGCTGTACGAAGGCGTCACCGAGCCAGGAACCTTCGATGGCAAGTTCATTGTGCTGAACTACGCCCTCACGGTGTACGCGATCTGGTACTCGGCCTCGCTCTTCGAGCAGAACGGCTGGACCGTTCCCAAGACGTACGACGAGATGCTGGCCCTCGGCGAGGAGGCCAAGGGCAAGGGTAAGTACCTCTTCGGCTGGGGCAAGGAGGCGGCGACCTATTACCAGACCATGGCCATTTGTTCCGCGATCAAGGAGGGTGGCGACGAGGTGCGGCTGGCGCTGGAGAATCTCCAACCCGACTGCTGGTCGCTGCCTCCCGTTCAGGACGTGTTCAACGGGCTGAAGAAGATCATCGACGCTGGCTACATGAAGCCGGGCGGGGCAGGGACAGTGTTCACCGCCTCCCAGGCCCAGTGGAGCAATGACCAGGAGTTCCTCCTCCAGCCGTCGGGCGGCTGGATCGAGAACGAAATGAAGGACCAAACGAAGTCGGGCTTCAAGATGACTGGCGCGCCTGAGCCGGTCGTATCCAGTAACTCGAAGATGCCCTGGGAAGCTCTGCATTCGACTGCTGGTGAGCCCTACATCGTCCCGTCGCAGGGCAAGAATGTCGCCGGTGGCAAGGAGTTCATGCGCGCCATGCTCTCGCAGGAGGCCGCGGTGAACTTCGCCAAGACGAAGCTGGCCTCGACCATCGTCAAGGGCACTGTGCCACCGGACGGGTTCGGGTCCACGGCGCTGCAATCCCAGATTCAGATGCTCGAGGCAGCAGGGTCGAATGTGTTCTCATGGAACTTTGTCGACCTTTACGGCATGAACACTGATCAGCTCGTGGTGTGGAACAGCTTCCTCTCCGGCGACTCAGACGTGGCCAAACTCACCAAGGGTCTGCAGGACATCACCGACGAGGTCGCGAAGGATGACTCGATCAAGAAGGTGCAAGTGTCGTGACCATGGCTACCAGCGGGGAGCTCACCAGTGGGGTTAGCCCGCCGATCACAGGGGCTGGCTCGCCAGGCGGGTTGCGGCGGATCGGCTCTGCCCGCTGGCGCAAGCGCAATCTGACGCTCGACAAGATCACCTTCTTCCTAGTGTTCTTGGTTATCCCGGTCTTGTTCTACATCGCCTTTGTGGTCTCCCCGTTTGTGCAGGCGGCCTACTTCTCGTTGACCGACTGGACGGGCTTCACGCCCGCGATGAACTTCATCGGGCTTTCCAATTACGGGAAGCTGTTCACCGATGACATCTTCCTGCAAGCCATGGGCAACAACATTCTCATGGCGATTGTGGTGCCGATCGTGACGCTGGGCTTGGCAATGTTCTTCGCCACCCTCGTCACGGTCGGCGGCTCGGCCCGCGGCAACATCCGCGGGTTGCGGAACTCGAGCTTCTACCGAGTGATTTCCTTCTTTCCCTACGTCATCCCCGCAATCGTCATCGGGCTGATTTGGTCGCAGATCTACGACCCCAACAGCGGCCTCCTGAACGGCATTCTTACCAGCCTCGGTCTGGAGCAGTTCACCTCGTTTCCCTGGTTGGGCGACGTGCGCACGGCACGTTGGGCCGTCATGTTCGTGATCATCTGGGGTCTGGTGGGCTTCTACATGGTGTTGTTCATCGCCGCCATCAAGGGCGTCCCCGCCGAGGTCTTCGAGGCCGCCCGAATCGACGGCGCCGGACGTTTCCGAACGGCGGTGTCGATCACGATCCCAATCATCCGCGAGAACGTGCAGACCGCCTTCATCTACATAGGGATCCTCGCGCTCGATGCGTTCGTCTACATGGCTGCGCTAGAACCGGGTGGCGGGCCTGACAATACGACCCTTGTCATGGCCCAGCAGCTGTTCACCACCGCGTTCACCAAGGGGCAGTTCGGCTATGCCTGCGCAATGGGCGTCGTGCTCGCGGTCGTCACACTGGCGTACGCGGGTCTCGTGTTTGCCGTGAACCGGATTTTCGGTGGAAAGAGTGAGGTCGGCGAATGACACAGATCTCTCAGGGCGCCGTCCCTACCGCACCGCCCGGGGAGCGAGTGCCATTCGAGCCAGCCGAGCCCGGCGAGGCACCCGGTACCGCCGGCGACAAGGCGGTTACGGGTCTCTCTCATGGGGTCTTGATCATCTGGTCCATCCTGGTCATCCTGCCGTTGATTTGGGTTCTGATGTCTTCGTTCAAGACAAGTTCGGAGATCTTCGCCTCTCCGTTCGCCCTCCCAGAGAACTGGAGCTTCGACAACTACATCAACGCCTGGACGACTGCAGGCATCGGAAGCTTCTTCTTCAACTCGGTGATCGTTGTCTTCGGCGCGCTGATTCTCACCATGCTGTTCGGCTCGATGTCGGCATACGTGCTTGCTCGGTTCAGCTTCCCTGGCAGCCGGGCGCTGTACTATCTCATGCTCGCCGGGCTAACTTTCCCGATCTTCCTGGCGATCGTGCCGCTGTTCTTCGTGCTGCGGGGAATCGGTCTGCTCAACACGCTGCCGGGTCTGATCCTGACTTACGCGGCCTTCGCCTTCCCGTTCACCGTGTTCTTCCTATACGCATTCTTCCGATCACTGTCAAAATCGATCGCAGAAGCGGCTGCAGTCGACGGCGCGGGGGAGTGGCGGACTTTCTTCCAGATCATGCTGCCGATGGCGAAGCCGGGTCTGGCTACCGTCGCGATCTTGAACTTCGTCGGGCTGTGGAACCAGTTCCTGCTGCCGATCTCCCTGAACACCAACCCTGAAAACTACGTCCTCACTCAGGCGATGGCGTCCTTCGCATCCCAGGCCGGCTACTCGGTTGACTTCGGCGCACTTTTCGCAGCCGTGGTGATCACCGTCGTACCAGTGTTGATCATCTATCTGATCTTCCAGCGGCAGCTTCAGGGGTCGGTGTCGCAGGGCGTCAGCAAGTAAGACTGTGAACTAGAAGCTCGACCTTCTTGGCGCGTCAAGATCATCGGCGAGTAGCTGACACTTGGGCCCACAACAGGGGGTGAGGCTCAGCTAGGTTGGATCGTCTCGTGCCCGTCGAGGCCGCTAGCCGAGGAACCGTGCCGAAGTCGAATGCCGCCAGTGCCGACAACCCCACCGCGGCGGAAGAGTCTAGCCAGGCCCGCATCACGCTGCTGCTCGCATCGCTGGGCTTCTTCCTGATCACCCTGGACATCTTGATTGTCAACGTCGCGCTTGCCCAGATCAGTCGTGAGCTCGGCGGTGGCACGGTGGGGCAGCAGTGGGTGGTAGATGGCTATACGGTCCTATTCGCGTCGCTGCTGCTGTTCGCTGGAAATTTCGCCGACCGAATTGGGGCGAAGCGGGCTTTCGCCATTGGTGTGGCGCTGTTCGGGCTGACCTCGGCGGGGTGTGCGCTGGCACCGACAATCGGGTCACTCATCGCCGCGCGGGCGGGGCAAGGTGCGGCCGCCGCCATGATGCTGCCAGCATCCATGGCGCTGATCCGCGAAGCGTTCCCGCATCCCGGGCGCCGGGCAAGGGCGTTGGGGGTCTGGGCCGTTGGCGGCGCTATCGCGGCCGCGGTCGGCCCGCTGCTGGGTGGCGTGCTAACCACTGTGGACTGGCGCCTGGTGTTCGGTATCAATATCCCGGTCTGCGCGGTGATGATGCTGCTGCTGACGCGGGTGGCGACCTCCCCAAAGCGCCCGACGCCGTTCGACTGGGCCGGACAGGTGCTCGGCGTCGTTGCACTGACGAGCCTGATCTACGGACTTATCCACGGCGGCTCGGTCGGCTTCGGCTCACCATCGGTGATCGTGATACTGGTGATCGCTGTCGGCAGCCTTGTCGGTTTCGTGGCTGTTGAGGCGCGGGTTCGGCATCCGATGATGCCGTTGGAGCTGTTCGGCTCGGCCGGCATGAGGATTGCGCTGTTGGTGGGGTTCGCGTTCATGGTCGGCTGGTTCGGCACCGTGTTCCTGGGCAGCCTTTTCCTGCAGCAGTACCTCGGACTGTCGCCATTACTGGCTGGTCTGGCATTCCTGCCATCGGCCCTGTTGGCCGTGGTGGGCAACCTGATCAGCGGCCCGGTCACGATTCGATTCGGGACTCGGGTTCCGGTGGTGGTCGGCATGCTGTCTATGGCGGTCGGATTGACGGCGATGGTCGTGGCGGCGCCGCTTGGATCGCCAGTGCTGGTGGCGCTCCTTATCATTCCGATCGGCGCTGGCGGTTCTCTGGCAATGCCTCCGACGACGGGCCTGGTGCTGGCGAGCGTATCGCCGGAGTGGGCCGGGACGGCGAGCGCGGTCTTCAACACCTTCCGTCAAGTCGGGGGAGCGCTCGCTATCGCGATCTTCGGTGCGCTCATTGCCGACCGCGACCGGTTCCTGGTAGGCATGCAGATCAGCCTGACCATCGCCGCGTCGCTGTTGTTGATCACCGCGCTGGTTAGCTTGGGTATCCGCCCGTCACGTGAGCCTGCATCATGACCGGGCTTCGGGCCAGCTCTTCCTCGACATGAGTTCTGACTCCAGGGAGCGAGGGCGGACGGCCAGTTGACCAAATATGGCGAGCGGCACGCAGAGCGCGAGGAGGAAGATCAGCGGCACCGTCCAGCCACCGGTAGCTTCGGACAGGACGCCCATGGCGAACGGCCCTATTGCGGCGAGAAGATAGCCGATGCTTTGTGAAAATCCAGCCAGGGCGGCTGTTCCGCTGGACGTCTGTCCTCGCATCGCAGTCAAGGCGAGGAAGGCTGGGAAGGAGGCGAGGTCGACTGCGAGCAAGATCGCCCACAACCAGGGCAAGGTCGTCGGAGCGACAAGGAGCCCAAGGAAGCCAATCAGACCGCAGGTGGGCATGACCGCCACAAGCCACTGCGGTCGCCGGCTGGTAACGATGTGATGTGGCACCCAGAAGGCGAGTGGGAGGCCCAGGCCGGTTGTGATCGTCAACATCAGTCCGGCAGAAGTCGGGTCGAGTCCGGCGTCGATGTAGATCGTTGGCAGCCAGCCGAAGATGGCATAGGCCTGGATGGACTGGATGCCGAAGAACAGAGCGAGGATCCAGCCGACGCGGGTGCGGGCTACGTAGCCAATGCGAATCGCGGATTTGGTGCTAGATCGGACGGAACCGGGTTCTGTTGCAAGGCGTACCCACGGCACCGCTGCGATGAGCGCGGTGATGATCCAGACCCCGAGTGACCATTGCCAGCTGCCGGTCGCGGTGGCGATGGGGACCGAGAGCAGGCTGGCCAGCGCCACTCCCATACCGAGGGCGAGGGAATAGGTGCCCGTCACGCGGCCGATCCGGTCGGGAAAGTGACGCCTCACCAGCGATGGGAGCAGAACGTTGCCGGTTGCCATGCCGATCAAAGCGAGAATCGTTGCCACCAAGAACACCGCCGGTAGCGGGACGATCACCCGGACAGCCTGACCAATCACGATGGCAAGCAGGGACAGCAGGGCTGCTCGATGAAGCCCCACACGAGCTGCGACGGCCGGCGACAGTACACCGAACACCGCGAAGCACAGCGGTGGCAGTGTGGTGAGCACGCCGGCCAGCACGCCGCCGAAACCTAGGTCAGCGCGGATCTCCGGAAGCACGGGAGCGATCGCGATCGCGGGAGGGCGGAGATTGAAAGCAAGAGCTGCAATGGCGATCAGAACAAGGACCCGTCCTGCCCATGGGGCGGGCGGTGTCAACTAATCATCCCTTCGAGCCATGCCAAGAGTCTGGCGCGTGGCAGAGGCGCCTGCCCACGAACCGGACCGGGCAACTTCTCGGCAAATTCGATCTGCACGCTAGTGCGACTCGCGGCTCACCGTCGAGCCGCTGGCACCGACAAGGAAGTCGAGGTCTGCGCCGGTATCGGCCTGCATGACGTGATCGATGTAGAGCCGCTCCCAGCCCCGCTGCGGATTGGCGAATCCAGCGATCATGGCATTGTTCGGTATGCGCAGGGCGAAGGCGTCCTCCGAGGTCTCGACATCGAGGCGCCGGCCGGGCACGTCGAGCACGATAATGTCGCCGGTACGGACAAGCGCCAGCGGACCGCCAGCGGCGGCTTCCGGTGCAACGTGGAGGACGACAGTCCCGTACGCCGTACCGCTCATCCGACCGTCGCAGACCCTGACCATGTCGCGCACGCCAGCAGCGAGCAACTTCTTGGGCAGTGGCATGTTCGAGACTTCCGGCATGCCGGGATACCCCTTGGGTCCGCAGCCGCGTAGCACGAGCACTGAGTCTGCGTCGACGTCGAGGTCAGGGTCATCGATGCGGGCGTGGAAGTCCTCGATGCTGTCGAAAACTACAGCGCGGCCGCGGTGCTGCAGCAGGTTTGGCGATGCTGCGGCCGGTTTGATGATCGCACCGTCAGGGGCGAGATTGCCACGGAGAACAGCGACGCCGCCCTCGACCACGATCGGCGCGGCTCGGTCACGAATCACCTCCGAATCCCAAATCGGGGCGTCGTCGAGGTAATCGACCAGCGGCTTGCCGGTGATTGTCAGCGCAGTCGAGTCGAGGAGGTCGCGAACCTCGCGCAGCACCGCGAGCAGGCCGCCGGCGCGGTGGAAGTCCTCCATCAAGAACCGGCCAGCCGGTTGCAAGTCGACCAGCATCGGAACGTGTGAGCCGATGCGGTCAAAGTCGTCGAGTGTTAAGTCAATGCCGAGCCGACCGGCAACCGCAAGCAGGTGCACGACCGCATTGGTCGACCCGCCAATCGCGGCCAAGGCCACGATCGCATTGCTGAACGAAGCCTTGGTCAGGAAGGTGCTCGGCCGTCGGTCGGCGCGAAGCAGGTCGACCACTAGTCGACCGGTTGCGTGGGCGCCTTCCAGCAGGCGGCTGTCCGGGGCGGGCGTGCCAGCCAAGCCAGGCACGATCATGCCGAGAGCCTCGGTGATCAAGGCCATCGTCGAGGCGGTGCCCATCGTGTTGCAGTGTCCGCGACTGCGGATCATGGCCGACTCGGAGCGTACGAACTGCTCTTGCGACAGCGTTCCCGCCCGGACCTCTTCTGATAGTCGCCAGACGTCTGTGCCGCAACCGAGCGGGACGCCGCGGAAGGTGCCGGTCAGCATCGGCCCGCCCGGCACGACGACGGCAGGGAGGTCGACCGAGGCCGCAGCCATCAGCAGCGACGGGATCGTCTTGTCACAGCCCCCTAGCAGCACAACGGCGTCGATCGGATTGGCGCGCAGCATCTCCTCGGTAGCCATCGCGGCCATATTTCGCCACAGCATCGCAGTCGGCCGCACCTGTGTCTCGCCCAAAGACACCACGGGCAACTCAAGTGGGATGCCGCCGGTCTCGTAGATCCCGTTCTTCACCGCGGCGGCAACCTCACCGAGGTGCATATTGCAGGGCGTCAAATCTGATGCGGTGTTCGCAACAGCGATCTGCGGCCGGGCGAATGCGTCGCCGGGTGCGCCCCGTCGCATCCATGCCCGGTGGATGTAGGAATTGCGGTCTTCGCCGCCGTACCACTTAACACTGCGCAATTGGCTCATCGGTAACTCCTGAACGGGGTGCAGAGCGACGGGGGAGAGCGTCGAAGATCAGATTCCAATGATTGGAATAGCGATCCGACAAATGCAATCCACCAGCGAGGAGGTTCAGCACGTATGCTCCCTCGATATGCGCAGCGGGCGGCAAAGGGTGATGAGCCCGGATGACGGGTGACTTCGACGGCCTGGTCGCAGTGGTCACCGGTGGTGCCGCAGGCATCGGCGCCGCGACTGCTCAGCTGCTCATGACCCGTGGCGCCCAAGTCGCTAGCCTCGACCGGACCGAGATCGCTCCTGATGGAACGCTTGCGGTGGCTTGCGATGTCACCGACCGTCCGCTCGCGGGATCGACCACGGGCGCGGTGCTGCATGTCGACGGCGGCATGACGACCCTGCGTATCTAGCGCTGTCGCGGTGAGAACCAGCGCGCTCAGCCTCGGTCGAAGTTGGCAACGTAGAGCAAGATGAGGATCGCGATCATGGCGCCTGGGGCGACGACAGACCCGACGAGCCCGCGCCAGAGCCGGCGCCGCGCTGCGGCGAGCGCCCGGCTCGAGGTCGGGGCGGCCGCCGGCGACGGCGCCCCAACGGGTTCCAGCGGGAGGCGCGCCGTCACCGCGAACCCGCCATCGGCGGTACGCACGTCGAGGGTACCGCCGACCAGCCGCACGCGTTCGTCGAGCCCGATGAGCCCGTAGCCGGGTGGGCCGTCGTTGCGGAGTGGCGCCTTCGGCGGGGTGCCGTTGACCACGTCGACGACCAGCACTTGCTCATCCTGCGTTTCGTCGCGCATGGTCACGGCGATGTCAGCGGCCGGGGCGTGCTTGGTTGCGTTGGTCAATGCCTCCTGGACGACCCGGTAGGCGGCGCGCGCGGTCGCCTCCGGCACAGGCACCCTCGACGAGTCGGCCAACGTCACGGCCACACCAGAGTCGGCGACCCGCCGAACGAGTGATTCGATCGTGTCACCGGCGGGCGCGATCGGCGGCTCGTCGCCATCCTCCCCGAGCATGCCGATGATCTGGTGCAAGCGCTCGGTAGCCGACGCCGCGGCCTGGCGGAGCTCGTCGGCGGCCTGCCGTCCGCTGGCGCCGATTCCCGGATCCACCTGCAGGGCGGCCGCGCGGACCGCGATGAGGCTGAGCTCGTGGCCGAGCGAGTCGTGCATGTCCGCGGCGATCCGGGCCCGTTCGCGCAGCCGCACTTGATGTGCGACCAGGTCGTGCTCCTGCTCCAGCCGTTCGGCGAGATCCCAACCGGCGCGGATCAGCTCGGCGTACTGACGGGCGCACTGGCCGGCGGTCCAGGGCAGGACGAACTGGAGCACGAGGCCACTCGCGAGGTTGAACCACTCCTCGGCTTCCGAGCGGCTCGGGTTCGCCACAGCGAACGTCACGCCCACCGTTGCCAGTGCCGCACCCAGCTGCCACGCGGCCTGCCGTCCGCCGGTCCTGCGGCCGAGGAGGAACGCAAACGCCAGCTGGCCGAGCAGCAGCTGCTGGCTGTACAAGTCACTGGACACCGCAATCGCAACCGAGGCCGGAAGCACTGCGGCGAGGAACGGGAGCCGGCGGGCCACAACGACGGCCAGCGTAAGCACCACGACGTCGACGAGCCGTACCGCCGGAAGTGAGAGCCGGGATCCGTAGGGCACTTCGTCCGAGAGCAGGACCGGGGCGGTGATGACAACCCAGAGCAGCAGGTCGGCAGCGTGCCGGTTGCCCAGCAGCCTCCAGATGGGCTCCACGGCCGCCACGCTACGCGGTGTTATCTCCGCGAACACCTGCCGAACGTCAGTACCATGCGATGACGATCGTGCGCTGTGCGGACCGGGGGCCGCTACGTAGATTCGGGCACCGTGATCCGCCTAACCAATCTCACCAAGCGGTACGGCCATCGGACCGCCGTGGATGGGCTGACGTTTGAGCTCCAACCCGGTGCCGTCGCCGGCTTTCTTGGGCCTAACGGAGCCGGTAAGTCCACAACCATGCGTCTGATCCTCGGCCTCGACGCGCCCACCGCGGGGACTGCTCTCATCGGCGGCCGGCGGTACCCCGAGCTCAAGCAGCCGGCCCGGACGATCGGCGCCCTACTGGACGCCAAGGCTGTACACCCGGCGCGCAGGGGCCGGGACCACCTGCGCGCGATGGCCCTGAGCCAACGCATCCCACTGTCACGGGTGGAGGAGGTTCTTGCCCTGACCGGAATGTCCGAGGCCGCCAGGCTCCGTGCGGGCACCTACTCGCTCGGCATGAGCCAGCGGCTCGGCATCGCCGGCGCCCTCCTCGGCGATCCGCAGGTCCTGATGCTCGACGAGCCCGTCAATGGCCTTGACCCCGACGGCGTGCAGTGGATCCGCACCCTGCTCCGATCGCTGGCGGGCGAGGGGCGCACCATCTTCGTCTCCTCCCATCTGATGAGTGAGATGGAGCAGACCGCCGATCGCCTGATCGTGATCGGCAGGGGCCGCGTCATTGCCGACGAGCCCATCGAGAACCTCCTCGCCAGCACCGGGACCCGGGTCCGCGGACCGCAGCTCCGGGCCCTCGCGGACCGGCTGGATGCTGCGCAGTGGACCGGCCCCGACGAGCTCACCGTGCCGGGCCTCACACCCGAGCAGGTCGGCGCATTGGCTCACCAGCTTGGGCTCATGCTGTACCAGCTCGGTCCGGTTGAGCCCTCGCTCGAGGAGTCCTACATGTCCCTGACCGCCGCCAGTGTCGAGTATGGAGCCGGAGCATGACCACCACCACCACCGCCGCCACCGTCCCGCCAGCCGCCACCCTGGTCTCGACCGCGGCCGCCGAGTGGTGGAAGCTGCGGTCGCTCCGCTCGACGCGCTGGTTCCTGGGCGGCGCCACGCTGGTAATGTTGCTCATGGCGGTGCTCGAGTCCAACAATGGCGACCCAACCACGATTCAGGCGGTATCGGTTGCCGTGGCCGCGGTCAACTACTTCGTGCAACACATCCTCGCGGCGTTTGCAATGCTCGCCATCACCAGCGAATTCGCCACCCGCAGCATCACAGTCACCCTTGTATGCACACCCTCACGCACCCGGGTAATGCTCGCCAAGACTGCGGTTGTCGGCAGCGTGGTCCTCATTGCCGGCATGCTCGTCACCGGACTCGGCGTTGTTGCCGGGGCCACGCGGTTCGATGAGCTCGGCGACCTCGGCGCGGCACAGGTGGTCACCGTATTCAAGATCGGGAGTTACCTGGCCCTGCTCGCCGTTCTCGCCCTCGGCATTGGCACGCTCGTACGGCGGACTGCCGGGGGCCTCGCCGTCTTGCTGGTGCTGATCCTCATCCTGCCTGAGATCCTGAGCCTGGTGGCCGAGCGGTTCGGGCTGGATGGCCTCGGCACGGCCATCAACTTCACGCCAACGTTGGCTGGATCGCGGTTCATCGGCGGGGAATGGGAGTTCGGCCTGGTCCTTCTCGGCTGGACGGCCGCAGGTGTCCTCGGCGGGATCTGGGCCCTGTCGACCCGCGACGCCTAGCCTCCGTCCGCCGGCTTATCCGCGAGGTGGTCGATGAGGCCGGCCTGGTAGGCGAGCACGGCGGCCTGGACCCGGTTCCTCACACCGAGCCGGCCCAGCAGCGTGCTGACGTAAGCCTTGACCGTGCCCTCGACGAGATAGAGCCGTTGACCTATCTCGGCGTTCGACAGCCCCGCACCGACAAGCGCCAGCACCTCCCGCTCGCGGGGCGTTAACGACTCGACGCGCTCCCGGGCCGCCGTACGTCGGGCCAGCCGGTCGCCGCTGACCCGCTGGATGACCCAGTGGGCGACCTTGGGGGAGAGGTACGACGCTCCCTCGTGCGCGGCCCGCACTGCCGCCATCAGCTCGTAGGGATCGCCCGACTTGAGGAGGAAGCCGCTCACCCCGGCCTCGAGCGCGCTGGCGATGTATTCGTCCTCTGAGAATGTCGTCAGCATGATCACCGCGGTATCCGGCACTGCCCGGATGAGCTCCGCGGCGGCGCCGAGGCCGTCGAGTAGCGGCATCCGAATGTCGAGGAGCGCAACGTCGGGCCGATGCGACCGAGCCGCTTCAACAGCCTCGCGGCCGTCTCCAGCCTCCGCGATCACCTCGATGTCGGGAGCAGTGGTAAGGATCGCCCGCACGCCCGCTCGGATCATCGCCTCGTCGTCCGCGAGCAGCACACTGATCACGGCGCCGACGATAACAACGTCTACCCGGCGCTCGGTAACAACAGCGAGTTGCCACTTTGGATCGGGGGAGCCGCTCGTCCTGTGTCCTGCGACGTTTTGTCATAATGTCGCTTATCGGACAACCGACACCGAATCTGTGTAGGCACGCA
>Ga0081538_10000812_pt1 | contig 33866 bp, 36 predicted proteins | sample TabmetS5T2R1_FD_71022 | JGI IMG/M metagenome (GOLD analysis project Ga0081538, IMG submission 71022) | Tabebuia heterophylla rhizosphere microbial communities from the University of Puerto Rico - S5T2R1 | ecosystem: Host-associated > Plants > Roots > Rhizosphere ...
TCTCGCGAGTCTTGGTCGGGGTCAGGCGCTGACTGGAGTCCCTTCCCTGCGGTCAGCATAGCCCCGCGATCTCGGAATGCAAGCGCCTCGCGCATGAGCTCAACGCTCTCCTGCGACATCGCCTACTCCGACAGCTCGGCTTGGAGGGCCTTCCGGCCGACGTCTCGGTCGGAGACCGCAGAGGGCGCTGACGGCGCGCGCCAGAGTCCAGGGGGGCGGGCAGGTCGGGGCGCCAGAAATCGGGGAGCGGGTCGTGAGTCGCGCCGCTAAAAGACAACACCCAAACCGGAGTTCGGGTGTTGTCGCTGGGGTTACCGCCCCAACCCCAGATCCTCGATAGACCCGTGATGCGCGCCTCGCCATTCAGAAGCGCTCGCTCACGGCTCATAGACCGCGCTACCCGCCGCAGAGCCAGGGCAAACGAGGGTGATCCGGGACGACCTACTCCGACAGCCGGGGGGCTTCGAGCGCTTCCTGCCGCTCCTGATACATGCAGAGGCGCTCGATGGCCCCGTCGCGGATCGTGAACGTCCAGGTGGTCCGAGCCCGCACCTCGATTCCATCGCGTCCGAGCGCATGCAACGTCAACGGGATCACTACGTGGTTATCCGCCTCGATGAACTCGTGCGGCTCGATCTGTGCCAAGTCCCAGAAGCGAGGGCAGACGTTCCTCGGTCGCCTCCCAAAGGTCTTCCCGTGAGTGTCGGCTGAGGCTCGTCTACCCAAACCGGAGGTTCCCGTTTCTCGAGCTGGCAATCCTGGCCCTACTCCGACAGCCCGGCGGCTTCGAGGGCTTCGGCCTGGTCGGCATAGACCTTCCAGCGAACGACCACCCCGTCCCGGAGCGTGAGCTCGTAAGCGTTGCGTATCGCCACCGGCACCCCGCTGGTCTCACCCTCGGCGGTGATGTGCATGAACACGAGCACGCACGCGTCGTCGACGTCGAAGAACCGCTCGGGCTTGAGCCGGACGCTGCGGCCCCAGGGCATCGCACCCAGGTAGTCGACCCAGGCGTCGAGTCCGCGAAGGATCGGCCCATCCGGGTACATGGCCGAGAAGTCGAGCTCGGCGTCGGGCGCCAGCAACCCGCCGCGGACGGCCTGTTCGAGCATCCCCCTCGCGGTGGCAAGCCGGACGGTGAGCCGCCGGGGCTCGCGTTTGGCCTCTAGCTCAACAGCTTGTGAGCGTGTCGATCCCGGGTCCACCGCGGCAGCTGTCGTTGCCGCCGCCCCCCGCCAGCAGGTCGTCACCGCTGCCGCCACGCAGTCGGTCTCGCTTCGCGCCGCCCCGGATGACGTCATCGCCACTGCCGCCCTTGCCGGTGTCGCGACCGCCGCCGCCCTTGACAAGGTCGTTATCTGACTTGCCCTTGAGCACGTCGTTTCCGGACTTGCCGCAGATCGCGTCCTTGCCGCCGAGCGAGTTGACCTGATCGTCTCCGCCAAGCGCGGAGATCACGTCGCGTCGATCGGTGCCGGTAATGACGTCGTCGTCCGGCGTGCCGACGATCGTTGCGGCCTTGCCGCCGCAGCTCGGGCCCTGGTTGACCCTAGTCTGCTCGGTCGCCTCGTTATCGGCGGTGTTCGGATCATCGGGATCGGACGCGACGCTGGCTGTGTTGGAGATCCTTCCAGCCCTCTCCGGCCTCACCCTGATCGTGACCGTTTCCGTCGCGCTTGCGCCGAGCGTGCCGAGCGTGCAGGTGACCTTCCGCCCCTGACGGTCGCAGGCCCCCTGCGACGCGCTCGCCGAATCGAAGCTCACCGTGTTCGGAATCCGGTCCTCCACGGTGACGCCCGTGACCGGACTCGCCGTCAGGTTGTTGATCGTGATCGTGTAGGTGAGGGCGTCGCCAGTCTGGACGGGGTCGGCAGAGTCCGACTTCTCTACTGAGAGCAGGTTCACCCCGGCACCGGCACCGGCGGGCAGCAGCGTAACGCTCAATGTGGCGAGCGCCACCAGCGTGATTCCCACCGCTGCGGCCTTGAACCGCAGCGAGTGAGTCTGAATCGCGGACATCTCAAACCTCCCTGGATTGACTGCCTGCGCGGGCGTCTACCCCGCGAGATGGGGAGTTAATCGAGGCGATCCCCTAGCTCGGAATTAACAGCGTGTTCCGGTCCGCCCGAATGCCCATGCCCCCTCCGATACGCCCGACTAGCTCGCGCAGGCAGGGCGTGGCTGGGGCTGATATGAGCGAAGGGGCCCCCGCCCCACCTGGGGAGCCCCTTCGCCTTTTGGGTTATCCGCTCTCCCGCATTAACCCCTGGCCGGCGCTCGGCGGGAGAGGAGCGTACGCGCCGGCGAAGGGACAACCGCTTCCTGTGGCTGGAGGTCGGAAGCGGTATCCCTCTACCCCCTTTAGCGACGACATCATCGTCGGGGTTACGGGGGTCGAGCGTTCGCCCGAGGGGAGGCGCTCCAGCCGACGAGATTCCCTCAGAACGGACGCTACGGAGCGCGGAGGGTGAGGCCGGTGGCAGGGGAAGGCGACCGGACCCACCGGTTCCGCGCCTATGAGGGCCCCTCTCTATGGAGGAGGAGCCCGTCACCGCCCGTGAGGCCACTGAGGCGAAACAGGCGACGCACCGGCCCGCGAGCGTTATGGATGATGAGCTGCCCACCCTCCTCCCAGAGTCGCATCGCGGCGCGCACGATCACGTCGAGACCCTTCGAGTCGATGAACGTGCACTCCTGGAGGTCGAGGACCACCGACCCTCCGCCGGTCGCTATGCGCCCGAGCGCGAGATCAAGCTCCCCGGCGTTGGACTCATCGATCTCGCCGGAAACCGCGATGCCCGGACCATCGGCGAACTCAAACTCCGTGAATTGGTCCGGGGCGGCGCGCACCTGGTCTCCATCCTTGGGCCAGCGATCGAGGACACCCCCCGAGACCGCTCTGCGGTGTCCTCGCAGCCCAGTATCGCCGGGCCCTGTGTCGAGGACAGCCTGAGCTGGGTACCGTGCAAGTTTCTTCTCCCAGTTTGCGCCAGAGTCGCCACGCCTCGGGCGCGCTCGAAGGCGGCTTACTGCGCGATGTCGAGCTAGGCGCTGGGCGCGAAGGTAGGGGCGTGTGAGGGAGAGCGAGACGCCCCTACCGATTCGCACCATCCCTGTCTATGGCGGCGCCCTCCCTGAACCCACGGCGCACCCCAGGTGTCGAGAAAAGTCCGCAGGCCTCGATGACGACCCAGACGAACCCGTTGGCGTTGCAGACGACCAGCCGCCGCCCTCCCGTCTTGGTCGCCTGACCGCGCGCATGATGGTCGCAACTGCGCTCGAGTCGATGAACGTGCACGCGTCGAGATCGAGGACCACCGGAACCCCCAGTCTCGAGGCCCGAGCGAGCGCGGCGGCAAGCTTGCGACAGCTCGCCGCATCAAGCTCCCCGGCGACGGCGACCCCGGGGAGGCCATCGACCTCCGTGTCGGTGACTTCGCATCGAGCTACCGCAGCGTCCATTCTCGATCCCTCCTCATCAAGAAACCGCTGGCGCTAACCGCGCCAGCTCATCGGCGATGGCTCCTGCCTCGGCGAACTTCTCGATCATCCAGAAGCCCGGACACGTGGTCAGTACTGCCTCGAAGTGCTGGGCAACGTGATTGGGAGCGACCGCGAACCGGTTGCCCTGCGAGCGCCCACTCCTCGACTGAAAGCGAGATCTGCTCGCTGCATGCCTCCCGCCAGCATCGCACTGAAAAGCGGCATCGGTTGGTCGCGCAACGCGGTCTCAACATGGGCGAGGTTGAGATTTCGAAAGAAGTCCTCCGTGAACGCGATGCGCGCCTCACGGGATTCGGACGGCGCCTTCAACAGGCATTCCACGGCAGTGACTCCTCGTCTTCGAGTGCCGAGGGATTGCTCTCGGCTTGACTCCTATGCGGAGCCCCAGCGCCAGCCACCACGCGGTTCTCAGCAAGCTCTTGACCTTGAGTCAGGCGCCTGCGACCGTCCCTAGTACGCCTCCCTCCACCACGCCGGGCGTCCGGCGAACGTCACGGGAGCGATTGGGCGCCGGGCTCGAGACCACTGGATCTCCTTGTCCGTCCCCGGCCCGCCGTCGAGCAGTAGTCACGCCACTGCGCCAGGAATTCACGCATGAACGCTTCGACTTCCAGCAGGCCGTTGGCCACGATCGTCGCGTTGGAGTCCGGCATGAGGCTCTCGAAGACGATCTCGGGATCGAACAGCTCTGCCCCCGCCCTCATGTTGCCTTGCTCCCATCCCGCGCACGTGCGGCGGACCAGCTCGACGTTTCCTCCGACATCGGCTACTCCTCAAGCGCGGCGGCTTGGAGGGCTTCGGCTCGGTCGGCGTAGAGCTTCCAGCGCACGAAGACTCCGTCCCGGATCGTGAACTCGTGTGCGTCCCGCATCTCGACCGGGACCCCGCTCCCCTCGCCCTTGGCGGTGGCGTGCACGAAGACCACCACGCGCTCGTCGCCGACATCGAAGAACCGCTCGGCCTTGACCTTCAGGGACCCACCCCACGGCAACGAGTCCACGTAGCCGAGCGATGCTTCGAGCCCCCGAATGATCGGCCCATCCGGGTACATGGCCGAGAAGTCGATCTCAATGTCGGGCGCAATCAACCCGGAACGGGCGGCCTTCTCGGGACCATCGGGGGTCGAGCCAAACTCTGCAAACGCCCGCCGACGAGGTCCACGTTCTCCTGCGACATCGCCCGTCCAGTATCTCGCGCGACAACGGGTCCCGCGACGCCGTTCGCGGGCAGCGTCAAATCAACGGATCTGGTGGCTTGAGCGAGCGTCTACTCGACGAAGCAGCCCTCGATGGAGCCGCCATGGACCCGGGAGAACTCGCTCAGGACCGCTCCCACCGGGACGCCGCGGTCCGCCGCCTCCTCGAAGGCGCTCTGCAGTTCCGCTGCGCGTGCTCCGGGTTGACCGGCAAAGCTCGAGTTGACAAGTGCCTGGCAGCTTGCGGGTGGAGCCGCCGCTCCCGACGCCGAGCCACTGATTACGAGAGCCAGGGCGAGCGTCGCCAGTACAACAACAAGTGACCGCTTCATGGCGATCCTCCCCTCCGTGGGATTGGGTGAACCGACCGTACACCCGCTCGCGTCGCCCGCCAAATATCTCGCCCGAGCAAGGCGGCTCGCCAACCCTGCGGATCAGGCGGCCGAGGGCAACGTCAGAGAGGCTGCGTGACCGCGCCTGCACCGCGACCGGACGCTCGTATCACCGCCGCCGGCCTTCCACCGGGTCGTTACGTCACAGTCGGGCAAGTCGGGCCGATCGAAATCGAAGCTCTGATGCAGAGCCGATCAGCGAGCGAGTCTGAAACGCCATCGAGGCCCGTAGGCGCTCGCGGCGTTCTGTCTCGCGTTGCCTGTCGCGCTCATCGGGCTGGTCACCGAGTTCCGCCAGGTTTTCGCGGAGCTGACGGAGCTCTCAGCGGCATCGCGAGACTCGTCGCAGTTCTCAATTCCAGAAGCTCACCCGCCTGGCTTCGGTTAGGGTCGGCCAAACGCGTTGAGAGGGAGGCCGCCAGAGAAATGAGGGATTTGCGCATCTACGTTCTCGCGCTCGCGCTCGCCGGGTTGGTCGCCTCCGGATGTGGCGACGATGACGACGGGGATGAGCCGGCCGCGGATCAGACGACAGAGGTCGCCGTGCCGGGGGCAGAGGAAGCTGCCGCCCTCCAGGAGGAGATCGCCGACCAAACCGATGAGGAGCAGATCACAGCGGTCGGCGAGGAGTGGGCGGACCTGTTCGGGGCGGAGGACGAGGCGATGTGCGCCTACCTCCATCCAGATCTAGGCGGAGCTAGTTCCTGTGGGCTGTACGTCCAGGGGGCTCTGACCGGAAGCAGCAAGCTTCAGCGGTCGTTCGCCGGCGCGACCGTGGAGGGCGTCGAAGTGGACGGCGATACGGCCACGGCTGAGTTCAGCAACGGCGAGCAGGTCGAGTTCTCCCCTGATTCGGACGGCGCTTGGAAAGTCACGGAGACACCGCGCGCCGGTTAGCGAGCTTGCGAGTTGTGCCCGGATTTGTCCCGAACTGCCGAGATTCGCGAGAACTCAGCCAACTGACCACAACTCACCAGGCCTGACGGAGCCAGCCGTCCCTGGGTTGGCGGCACTCACAATCCGTTAGACGGTGGTCGAATCCACCCCGGCCCATCCCGGCGGGACTAGCCGGGCACGTCTCTGTGGAGCAGCAGGCCGTTGCCGCCCGTGAGCCCGGTCATGCGGAACAGCTCGCGAACGGGTCCGCGCGCGTTGTGGACGGTGAGCTGCCCGCCCTCGTCGAACAGTCGCGCCGCGGCTCGCACGATGACGTCGAGGCCCTTCGAGTCGAGGAACGTGCAGCCCTGGAGGTCAAGGAAAACGTGGCCGCCTCCGGTTGACAGACGCGACAGCTCGGCCTCGAGCTCGCCGAAGTGCGCCTCGTCTACTTCCCCGGCGACCGCGATCCCTGGGCGCCCCGAGAACTCGAATTCCGTGACCCTGAATTGGTCGGGGGCGATTCGCATCTGGACTCCATCCTTGCGCCAGCTACAGCTCGCACCACCCTTTCAAAGAGTCGTAACAGCTGCAGTCCGACCGAGGCGCAGTAAAAAGCCCGGGTCAATCCGCGAGCGTCTTGGCGACCTCTCCGGCCTCGCCGGACTTCTCTACCAGCCAGAAGTGCGGAAACGTCCTGACCACAGCCTCCAAGCTCTTCGCGACGTGGTCGGGAGCGACCGCGAACCGGTTCGGCTTGGCGCGGGCGAGCTTCCAGTCCTCCGCCGAGAGGGAGATGTTCTGCTCGCAACCCTTCTGCCAGCACTCGCAGCGAAAGTCGGGCGCCGCCTCGCGGCCAAGTTTCCACTCCGCCGCCCTCTCGTTGATCGTCCGCGACCAGGCCTCGTTGTATGCGATGCGCTGTTCGCGCGTGGCAAAGGGCGGCTGCAATGAATCGCTCACTGGAACGAATCTAACCGCTGTGGGCGCCCTTGCGCGCCGGCCGTGACGCGGGCTAACGTTTCAGCGTCGTGGCAGGGGCGCCTCGATCAACCGTGCGTCGGATCGCGCCGGCATTCGCCGGGGCTGCGATCGCGTTCATGATCGGCGGGGTCGCGTCAGGCGCTCCGGCTGAAGGCGACGGCGGCCCGCGACTAGAGCCTCCTACGAGGGCCGAGCTCCGTCACGCCACTGAGCGCTTCCTCGACCGCGTCGACGCGCCTCTTCCGGAGACCGTGCAGCGGCAGGGCGAACGGCGCCGAGGTCCGGTGGTCGACGGCTCGCTGTTCCCCGAGAACCGGATCGTCGCTTTCTACGGCGCGCCGCAGCTTCCGGCCACGATCGTCGGACGCAAGACCCCGTCCGCGGCCGCGTCGAAGCTGGTCTCACAGGCGGCGCCGTACGCCGGAACGAACCGGCGCCCGGTGATCGAGGCGTTCGACCTGATCGCGGTGATCGCCACGGCCAGCCGCGGCCCGGATCGCAAGTACCGGTTCCGCCAGGACCCGTTCGTGATCTCGACCTACCTCGAGCAGGCGCGGGCGATCGGTGGGCGGCTGATCCTCGACATCCAGCCGGGGCGCGCGAACGTCGTCGCCGAGGTGCGGGCGCTCGAGCCCTGGCTGATCCAGCCCGACGTGGACCTCTCTATCGATCCGGAGTGGAACGTTGGGCGCAAGGGCGTTCCGGGCCGAACGCAGGGGTCGATCAGGGCCCGCAAGCTCAACCGCGTCTCGGGCAAGCTGCAGGAAATCATCGACGAAAACCTGCTGCCGCCCAAGGCGCTCGTCGTGCACCAGTTTCGCAAGCGCAGCGTTCGCAAGCGCCGGCGCGTCGTCCAGCGTCCCGACGTCGACGTGACGCTGAACTTCGACGGCATCGGCAAGCCGCCGGCGAAGAAGGCCGGGTACGCGCAGCTGTCACGCCCCAAGCTGTTCGACGGTTTCTCGCTCTTCTACCGCCTCGACCGCAAGCTGATGACGCCCCGCGCCGTGTTGCGCCTCGATCCCGAGCCCGACTTCGTCCTTTACCAGTAGGCGCCAAGCGGGCCCGATCGAACCTGGGGCCCGGCGCCTGACCCGCCGCTACGCTGCGCCGGATGCCGGGGGACCCGCTTGCGCCAACCCATCCTCGACCGAGTCGGCTGCCCTGGGTGCTCGCCGGCGCCGGGGCGATCGCCGTGATGGTGGCGCTGTTTCTGTTACTCGACCCGTTCGGCGGCGAGGAGCTCTCGCGAGCCGACTTCCTCTCCCAAGGCGATGAGATCTGCGTGGAGGCTCGCGATGCGTTCACCGAGCTCCAGGGCCAGACGCCGGCGACCGCCCGCGAGGCAGTCGACCTCACCGACCAGCTGATCGGCATCTCCGAGGACGAGCAGGACGAGCTGAGCGAGCTGAACGGGCCCAGCGAACTCGACGAGGCGATGGACGCGTACCTGTCGCGGCGCGAGGAAGGCATCGACGAGCTGCACCGCGGCCTCGACGCGGCTGAGGCCGACGACGGCCAGGCGTACGCGAGCGCGCAGGCGAAGGTCGCCGCTCAGCAGCTCGAGCGCCTCGACCTCGCGAGGGCGGTGGGCTTCACCGAGTGCAGCCGTCCGCTTGTCGAACGCGCCGAGCTCGCCCGGCAGGCCAAGCCGCCGTCAGGCAGCGACCCCAGCGCCCCGCCCACCGTCGCCAACCCGCCAGGCTTCCCTAGCTCCGGCGAAAACTGAACAGGCGGCGGGGGGAATGGCGCCCCGCGCGCTCGCCCGCCAGCCACGCGAAGCCGAGAGTCATCGCGAGGTTCCCCACGCCCGCCAACCAAAGGCCGGCGCGGGCACCCGGCCGCCGGAACGCCGCCGACCGCGACCAGAGCACATCCGTTCCAAGCTCGGTAGCCCGCAGCCATGCCAGCGCCCACCAATCCTCGGGGTCGTCGCGACGCTCAGCGACCGCGTGAGCCGCGGCGAAAGTCAGCCAGATCGGCCCGCAGCGCTGAAACAGATGACGGGCATCGGGGGACGGCTCGTCGTGCCCGAGCACCCGCAGCGTGGCTGTGGGCGCGAGCAGCGCGCCGGATCCGAGCAGCGCGTCGAAGGCGATCATGTTGCGGTTGGTGACGCGGAGGGCCTGTTCGAGGTCCACGGGGCGCACGATCCAACCACAAACTTCCTGCAAGCGCGCTCAACGACGGAAGGGAAAGGGGCAAGCGGCGCGAATTGACCGTTGCCGTGAGCAAGACCGCGACCAAGGCACGACCGACGCAGCGCCCCCGTTCGCGCTCGCACGGCAGCGAGCGCTCCGCGAAGCCCAACGGCAAGGCGCTCTCGACCTACATCACCGAGCGCTTCGAGGAGTTCTCTCGCTCCCAGAAGGACGTCGCGCGCTACATCGTCGACCACCTCGACGAGGCGGCCTTTCAGACCGCCGAGGAGCTGGCGCGCCGGGCTGACACCTCATCCTCGACTGTCGTGCGCTTCTCCCAGGCGCTGGGGTTCGACGGCTACCCCGAGCTTCAGCAGGCCGCGATCGAGGAGTACCGCAGCCGCGCGCCCGGCGACAACGGGCAGGTGGGACCGCTGTTCGACTTCGACCACTCCGAGTTCGAGGCCTCGCTCGCCGCGGATCACTCGAACGTCGAGGAGACCGTCCGCAACCTCACCCGCGAGCAGGTCGAGGCGTGCGTGACGGCGCTCGCAGGAGCGCAGCGCGTGATGATCGTCGGGCTCGACCAGCTCGCTTTCTTCGCCAGCTACCTCCGCCACCTGCTGGCGCTGCTCGACATCCGTGCGGAGGTCGTCTCCAGCCCCCGCCAGGACTCGATCACCCGGCTCAGCAGAGTTGACGAAGACTCGCTCGTCATCGCCTTCTCCGCGGGACGGGCGCATCCGATCGTCGTCCGAGCGATGAAGCTCGCGCGGCACCGCGGCGCGCGGACGCTCGCGATCACCGACGCAACCCTGTCGGACGTGGGCGAGCACTGCGACCTGACGCTCTACTACTCGTCGAACGGCCCGTCGTTCACGCGCTCGAACACGTCGCTGCTGGCGATCGTCCAGGCGCTCGCGCACGGCGTCTACGCGCGCGACAAGGGCGCCTACAAGGACCGCATCCGGGTCCTCAAGCTCAAGTAGCCCGGACGGTCGTCGCCTACGCCTAGTACAAGTCGGCCAGGGCGTACAACCCGCGCGCGCTATTTCGTCGGAGGCGGGCGGCGGTCGTTTCGTATCCTTGGCCTGGATGGCCGAGCGAGCCACATTCCGGGTCAAGCGGGGCCTCGCCGAGATGCTCAAGGGCGGCGTGATCATGGACGTCACGACCGCCGAGCAGGCGCGAATCGCCGAGGAATCGGGAGCAGTTGCCGTGATGGCCCTCGAGCGCGTGCCGGCCGACATCCGCGCCGACGGCGGCGTCGCGCGGATGGCGAACCCTCGGGTGATCAAGGAGATCCAGGAGGCGGTCACCATCCCCGTGATGGCCAAGGCCCGGATCGGCCACTTCGCCGAGGCGCAGGTCCTCCAGTCGCTGGAGGTCGACTACGTTGACGAGTCGGAGGTGCTGACGCCGGCCGACGAGGCCAACCACATCGACAAGCACGCCTTCGAGGTCCCGTTCGTCTGCGGCGCAACCAACCTGGGTGAGGCGCTGCGCAGGATCGGAGAGGGCGCGGCGATGATCCGCTCCAAGGGCGAGGCCGGCACCGGCAACATCGTCGAGGCCGTCCGGCACCTGCGCGAGGTCGTTGGCGGCATCAAGTGGCTGGGCACGCTTCGCGCCGAACAGCTCGCGGGCGCGGCGAAGGAGCTTCGCGCCCCAATCGACGTCGTCGAGGAGGTCGCTGGGTCCGGCTGGCTGCCGGTGCCGCTGTTCTGCGCCGGCGGGATCGCCACCCCGGCCGACGCAGCCCTGACGATGCAGCTTGGAGCCGAGGGCAACTTCGTCGGCTCGGGAATCTTCAAGTCGGAGGATCCGGAGCGCCGCGCACGCGCGATCGTCGAGGCCACGACACATCACGACGACCCCGAGCGGGTCGCGGCGGCTTCGATGGAGCTGGGCGAGCCGATGCGCGGAGACGACATCGCGCAGCTTGCTGCCGAGGGCGAGCTGCTGCAGCATCGCGGGGCCTAGCGTGAGCGACGGCAACGTGCTGCTGCCTCCCCGCGGAGAGGAGGCGCGGCTGCGAGTTGGCGTGTTGGCCAGCCAGGGCGACTTCGCCGCCCATGCGCGGATGCTCACCGAGCTCGGGGCTGAAGCCGTCGAGGTGCGCAACCCGGACGCCTTCGCCGACCTCGACGCGCTGGTGATCCCGGGCGGCGAGTCGACGACGATCACGAAGGCCATCGAGCGCGATGGCCTGGAGCCCGCGATCCGCGCCCATCACGAGAGCGGGCGCCCGATTCTTGGGACCTGCGCGGGGATGATCGTGCTCGATCGCGAGCACCTGGGGCTGCTCGACGCCACCGCGCGTCGCAACGCCTTCGGGCGGCAGCTCGCAAGCTTCGAGACCGACCTCGAGATCGACGGCATCGGGCCCGAGCCGATGCGCTCGGTCTTCATCCGCGCGCCGTGGATCTCCAGTCACGGGCCTGACGTGGAGGTGCTGGCTGAGGTGGATGGACATCCCATCGCGGTGCGGGAGTACTCGGTTTTGGCGATTGCTTTCCATCCCGAGTTGACCGAGGATCCCCGGATTCACGCACTGTTGATGGCGATGGCAACCGCCGCGCGCGAGGCGGCCGGGAAGCAGACCGGCCGGTCGAGTCGGGGTACGGGGGCCAAGGAGGGATGGGAATGAGAGATCCGCGAGTGGCCAACCTGGCGAAGATCCTGGTGGGGTATTCGACGCGGGTCGGCGAGGCGGATACCTGCGTGATCGAAGGATCCTCGGCGGGCGAGCCGTTGATCACCGCCGTGTACGAGGAGGTCCTGCGCGCCGGCGGACATCCGGTCGTGGCGATGTCTTTCGAGGGCCAGTCGGCCACCTACTACCGCGAGGCCTCCGACGCTCAACTCGAGTGGATCTCGCCGCTCTCGCAGTGGGCCGCGGATGAGTCCAACTGCCGCATCGCGATCGGTGCCGACACCAACACGCGCCAGCTGTCCGGGATCGCGCCGGAGCGCCAGAGCCGCCGCCAGGCCGCAACCCGGGGGCTGATGAAAACGACGATGGAGCGCGCGGCCAAGGGCGAGCACCGCTGGGTCTACACCCTGTTTCCGACCAACGCCTACGCGTCCGACGCACAGATGGCGCTGTCGGAGTTCGAGGACTTCTACTTTCGCGCGTGTCTCGCCGACGACGGCGATCCGCTCGGCGCCTGGAAGCGCGCCTCAGAGGAGTGTCACCGGCTCGCGGACTGGGCACAGGACCACGCGGAGATCCACATCTCGGCAGAGGGAACCGACCTGCGACTGGGAATCGCGGGGCGGCGCTTCATCGCCGCCGACGGCGAGCACAACATGCCCGACGGGGAGTTCTTTACGGGGCCGCTCGAGGACTCGGCCGAGGGCGAGGTCACGTTCCACCTGCCCGCCGTGATCGGCGGGCGCGACGTGTCCGGTGTGAGGCTGCGCTTCGAGAGCGGGAAGGTCGTCGACGCGAGCGCCGAGCAGGGCGAGGAGTTCCTGATCGACATGCTCGACACCGACGAAGGCGCCCGGCGTCTCGGAGAGCTCGGCATCGGCACCAACTACGGGATTGACCGCGGCACGCGCGACATCCTGCTCGACGAGAAGATCGGCGGCACGGTGCACCTCGCGGTGGGGGCGAGCTATCCCGAGACGGGCGGCGTCAACGAGAGCGCTGTCCACACCGACCTGGTGTGCGATCTGCGCAAGGGCGGGCGCATCGAGGTCGACGGCGAGGTCATGCAACAGGACGGGAAGTTCGCGGTCTGAACACGCCGGCCGCGGCCGGACCCCCTGTCCGACCGCGGCACGGCTTCGGCATCCCAGTGCGCATTGCCCCCTCCGCGCCCTGGCATCAAGGCTTAGGAGCGACGCGCGACTCCAAGAACAGGTTGGCCACCCAAAAGTTGCGGCCCAGGGTCGCCTCTTAAGAATCACTTGCTGCGGCTTCGCCGCCTTACCTGCTTCTGCCGGCGCCGTACGGCACCGGCTTAACATCCCCTCAATGGCCGGCCACTCCAAGTGGGCGCAGATCAAGCACAAGAAGGCGGTTACCGACGCGCGCCGCGGCAAGCTCTTCACCAAGCTCGCGCGCGCGATCACCGTCGCTGCCCGCGAGGGCGGGGGAGACCCGGAGGGCAACTACACCCTCGCCGCGGCGGTCGAGAAGGCCAGGAGCTACTCGATGCCCAAGGAGAACATCCAGCGCGCCATCGACCGCGGCTCGGGGACCGGCGAGGGCGCCGACGCAATCGAGCGGGTGGTGTATGAGGGCTACGGCCCCGGGGGCGCCGCGATCCTGGTCGAGGCGCTGACCGACAACCGCAACCGCACCAGCGCCGAGGTCCGCCACGCCTTCGACAAGCACGGCGGCAGCATCGGCGAGCCCGGCTCGGTCGCCTGGCAGTTCTCCAGCAAGGGGATCGTCCTGGTCGACGCCGACCGCTACGGGGAGGAGGACCTGCTGGCGGCGATCGACGCCGGCGCGGAGGACGTCGCAACCGACGGCGACTCGCTCAAGGTCAGCTCCGAGCCGCGCAGCCTGGCGGCCGTCAGCGCCGCGCTGGAGGAGTCGGGGGTCGACGTGCAGTCGGCCGAGCTTGCGATGGAGCCCAAGGCCGCGGTCGAGATCGGCGATGAATCCGAAGCGCGCGCGCTGATGCGGCTGATGGAAGCGCTCGACGACCACGACGACGTCGATGCCGTGCACGCCAACTTCGACATCCCGGCCGAGCTGCTCGAGCGGGCTGCTGCCTGAGTCCCGGCCCTCGTCGTTTGTGCGTGGGCCGTGCCTGGAAAGAGGCATCCGGGGGCGGGGCCAGAATCAGTAGGCGTGATCGTCGTCATGGGCATCGACCCCGGCGTGGCGAGCACGGGCTTCGGCGTCGTGCGGGTCGCGGGCGGAAGCATCGAGGCCGTCGACGCGGGCGTGATCGAGGCGCCCGCCGACGACCCGCTCCCCGAGCGCCTGGAGCTGATCCACCGGGAGCTCGGGCAGCTGATCGCCTGGCATCGACCCGCGGCGGTGGCGCTGGAGGAGCTCTACTTCGGCAAGAACGTCCGCTCGGCAACCGCTGTCGGGCAGGCGCGAGGCGTCGCGATGCTGGTTGCCGCGCAGCACGGGGTGCCGTGCTCCGACTACACGCCCCAGGCGGTCAAGATGTCGGTTTGCGGCACCGGGGCGGCCGACAAGAGCCAGGTCCAGCACATGGTCGGCGCGCTGCTCGGGCTGCCCAAGCCCCCGGAGTCAGACCACGCGGCCGACGCGCTGGCCATCGCGATCTGCCACGCCGGGCACGCGCGCCCATCCCACGCCTTTCAGAACGTCGCCCGTCCGGAGGCGAGGGTCGGGTGATCGCGTCCGTACGAGGCGAGGTGCTCGTCCGCCGGCCTGATCACGTCGTGATCGAGTCGGGCGGCGTGGGTTACCGGCTCGCGGTTTCCGCCGAGACGCTGAAGGCCGTCCCCGCGCGCGGCAAGGAGGCAACGCTCCACGCGCATCTCGTTGCGCGCGACGACTCGATCCAGCTCTACGGCTTCGGCAGCGAGGAGGAACGGGACCTCTTTCTGCATCTCACCTCGGTCTCGGGCATCGGGCCCAAGGTTGCGATCGCCATCCTCTCGGGCGGCACCCCGCGAGAGCTGCTGCGTGCGATCGCCGCCGGCGACGGCAAGCGCTTTCAGGCCGTGCCTGGGGTCGGCAAGCGGACCGCCGAGCGGGTGATCGTCGAGTTGCGAGAGAAGGTCACCGGCGAGCTCGAAGAGGGCGTGCCGGGGCTTGCCGACGGCGAGGACGCCGACACGCGCACGCTCGCGCGCGACGGGTTGATGCACCTCGGCTACACGATGAGCGAGGCCGAGAAGCTGCTCGCCGACGCCGAGGGGGACAGCCCCGAGGAGATGATCTCGGCGGCGTTGCGGCGCGGTGCAACGGAGGCGGCGTGAGCGTCTCGCGCGATCCCAGCATTCGCGGGCCGTCGCCCGAGGAGGCGAAGGTCGCCACCACGGGCAACGGCGACGAGCCCATGGCCGCAGCGCGCGTGGTCGGGGCCGACGACGACCTCGATCGCTCCCTGCGCCCACGCCGGCTCAACGACTTCATCAACCAGGAGCAGGTGACCGCGCAGCTGGAGGTCTTCATCGCCGCCGCCAAGGGGCGCGGTGAGGCGCTCGACCACGTGCTGCTCGCCGGGCCACCGGGGCTGGGCAAGACCTCCCTGGCGCACATCATCGCCGCCGAGCTGGGCGCTCCGATCGTGCAGACCGCAGGCCCAGCGCTCGAGCGAAAGGCCGACATCGCCTCGTTTCTCACCACGCTCGAGCCGGGATCGGTGTTCTTCATCGACGAGGTGCACCGCCTCAACCGGGCGATCGAAGAGACGCTCTATCCCGCGATGGAGGACCACCGCCTACCGGTGGTTCTCGGTCAGGGCGCCGGGGCGCGGACCGTGACTCTCGATCTGCCGCCGTTCACGCTCGTCGGCGCCACCACGCGCACCGGGCTGCTCACGACACCGCTCCGCGATCGCTTCGGCGTCTGCCACCGGCTCGAGCATTACGACGCCGAGGACCTGGCGCGGATCGTGCGTCGCTCCGCCGGGATCCTCGGCGTGGAGATCGAGCCCGACGGAGAGACGGCGATCGCCGAACGGTCGCGCGGCACCCCGCGGGTGGCCAACCGGCTGCTCAAGCGGGTGCGCGACTTCGCCCAGGTTCGCGGGGCGGGCGTCATCACCGGCGACGTGGCGGGCGAGGCGCTCGGCCTGCTGGAGGTGGACGCCGCGGGCCTGGATCGCCACGACCGCACCATTCTCGAGACGATCGCCTCGAAGTTCTCCGGCGGGCCCGTTGGGCTCTCGACATTGGCGGCCGCGGTGGACGAGGAGCAGGACACGATCGAGGACGTCTACGAGCCGTATCTGCTCCAGCAGGGGCTGATCAAACGCACGCCCCGGGGCCGGGTGATCACCGAGCGCGGCTACGAGCACCTCGGCCTGCCGGCGCCCGACGGCGCCGCCAGCCTGTTTTGAGGGTGAGCCGCTTCAGCCGCGAAAGCAGCATGTGTCGTTGGGTGCTCTGAGCGGTCTCGCCCGCCGATCGGCTCAGGCGCCCTCGCTAGGCTTTCCGGCGTGCCGTACTTCATCTGTCCGAACTGCGGGAACCGCGAGCTGAGCGGCGAGCGCACCGCCGGCCTGTCGGCCCGGCCCAAGGGCTGTTCTGTGTGCGGTTTCGGCTTCCTTTTCGAGCTGCTCGACGACTACTTTCCCTCGCCCGAGGCCGCCTTCTTCACCTGCGACGCCAAGGGCAACGTCCTCGACGTCGGCAAGGGCGGCTTCGAGCTCACCGGCCTCAAGGACGAGCAGGTCATCGGCCGGCCGGTGCAGGACGTGCTGGGTCTCGAGTGGCTCGAGGAGGGCGATGGGGGCGAGACCGCGGACACCGACGGCGACGGCGTCACCGACCCGATCGAGACCACGCTCGAGTGGGGCGTGCGCTCGCTGGGCAAGCGGGTGGCGGTGCACGCCGAGGGTGACCTTCCGGCCGAGGCGGTGGCCGACGTGTTCCCCGCCTACGACGACGATGGCGGGCTGCTGCTGGTCCTCACGCCGCAGTAGCTTGAGTCGCTGAGGAGATGGGAAGCCGGCGCCGCAACCTGCTCATTCTCGTGCTCGTGCTCGGCCTGGTGGTCGCGTCGGCGATCGCCATCACGAGCAAGAAGACAGTTCTCGGACTCGACCTCAGCGGCGGCACCGAGCTGGTCTACGAGGGCCGGCCGACGCCCGAGGTACCCGAGGTCACCGGCGACGACATCGACCGGGCGATCGAGATCATTCGCGACCGCGTCGACGCCTTCGGGGTCTCCGAGCCGGAGATCACCAGGATTGGCGACGACCAGATCGAGGTCGCGCTCCCCGACGTCCAGGACGCCGACCGCGCGATCGCCCAGATCGGCACCACCGCGCAGCTCTACCTCTACGACTTCGAGCCCAACGTCATCAGGCCCGAGGAGGGCCCCGGGTCGCAGGGGGAGGGCGGATACAACCGACTGATCGACGCCGTCGAGGCGGCATCCGAGCAAGAGCCCGAATGCTTCGAGAACAGCTGTACGACGACGGGCCCGACGCTCTATCTCTTCGAGCGCGACAGCCTGCAGCTGCTCGCCGATCCCGCGGAAACCGAGCAGGATCTGCGCGCCCAGTTCCCCCAGGACGAGCTCCCGGCGAACTCGAAGATCGTCGAGGTCCCCCAGGGGACGCTGGTCGTCGGATCGCCGCCCCCCGACGATGTCGAGCTGCGCAGCGTCGAGGCGAGGGTCGGCTCGCCGCCCTACTTCGTGCTCAGGGACCGGCCGTCGCTGTCGGGCGACGAGATCGAGAACCCCGAGCAGAACACCGATCAGACCACAAACCAGCCGATCATCACCTTCGACTTCACGGACGAGGGCCGGGAGGCGTTCCAGGAGGTGACGCGGGAGATTGCGATTCGGGGGGCGAACGACTACTTCACCGCCACTCGGCAATCCCCCGATACGGCGTCGGTCGAGGACGCCGCCAACTTCTCGGGCAGCTTCGCGATCGTCCTCGACGGGATCATCGAGTCCAACCCGATCATCAACTTCGCCGAGAACCCCGACGGCATCGACGGGCGAACCGGCGCCCAGATCTCGGGCGACTTCACCCTCGAGGAGGCACAGGACCTGGCCGAGGTCCTCCAGATCGGCGCGCTGCCGATCAAGCTCACGCTGGTCAGTCAGAGCACCGTCTCCGCCACCCTCGGTGAGCAGGCGCTCGACGAAGGGCTTACGGCGGGCCTGGTCGGGCTCGGGATCGTCCTCCTCTTCCTGATCTTCTACTACCGCTTCCTCGGCGTAGTCGCGGGGCTCGGGCTGCTCGTGTACGCGCTCTTCTTCCTCGCGCTGATCAAGCTGATCCCGATCACGCTGACCCTGCCGGGGATCGCAGGGTTGATCCTCACGATCGGAGTCGCGGCCGACTCCAACATCGTGATCTTCGAGCGCATCAAGGAGGAGGTGCGCGCGGGGCGCTCGATGCTGTCCGCGATCAACCAGGGCTACCGCAAGGGCATCGCGACGATCATCGATGCGAACGTGGTCACGCTGATCACCGCGTTCATCCTCTTCGTGCTCGCGAGCGCCGGCGTGAAGGGCTTTGCGTTCACGCTCGGCATCGGCACGATCGTCTCGCTGTTCACCGCGGTCCTGTTCACGCAGGCGATCCTCGCCCTGCTGGGACGGGCCCGGTTCCTTCGCTCGCCGCGGTTCCTGGGCGCCGCGGGGGAGGGCCGACGGTGGAACTTCGACTTCACCGGCGCCAGCCGTTACTTCTTCTCGTTCTCCGGCGTGATCCTGGCGATCGGCGCGATCGCCTTCGCAACGAAGCAGCTCAACCTCGGCATCGACTTCGAGTCGGGCACCAAGATCACGGCCAGCCTCGCCGAGGCGGCAAGCGTCGACGAGGTCCGCGACGCGCTCGCGGAGGGGAATATCGATGGCGCTGAAACGGCCAAGATCCAGGAGACGGAGCCCGACGACGAGGCCCAGGGCGAGAACGTCTTCCAGATCCAGGGCAAGTTCCCGACGAGGCAGGGAGCGCAGGTCCAGACGATCCTCGAGGACAACTTCGGCCTCCTCGAGGGTGAGGACGGCGATCCGCTGTTCGACAACACGACCATCGGCCCGACGTTCGGGGAACAGATCGCGCGCAGCGCGGTGATCGCGATCATCTTCTCGCTGCTGGTGATCGCGGGCTACGTCGCGCTGCGGTTCGAGGCCAAGTACGCGGTGCCCGTGCTGATCGCGCTGGTGCACGACATCCTGATCACGGGTGGCGTCTACGCGCTTGTGGGCGCCGAGGTCTCGAGCGCCACCGTGGCGGCCTTCCTGACAATCCTCGGTTACTCGATGTACGACACGATCATCGTCTTCGACCGCATCCGCGAGAACGTGCCGCGAATGCCGCGCGCCGCCTTCTCGCAGATCGTCAACCGTTCGATGAGCGAGGTTTTGACCCGGTCGCTGATCACCGGTCTGTCGACGGTGTTCCTGATCACCGTGCTGCTCATCTTCGGCGGCGACACCCTGCGCGACTTCGCGCTCGCGATGGGGATCGGCGTGGCGTCCGGTACGTACTCCTCGATCTTCATCGCCTCGCCGGTGCTCACCGAGTGGAAGGAGCGCGAGCCGGCGTACCGGTCACGGCGAGCGCGGATCACCGAGGCGATGGGCTACGTGCCCACGTTCCCCGAGCAGAACGTCGTCGCGAAGATCGACGAGGCCGAACGGCACGTCGCCGTTGCCGAGGCTGGCGATGGCAAGGCCGAACCGGCTCCCGCGCGGGTGCCCGCGGCAACGACCGAGGAGCCCGCGGCACTGCCCGACGGACCCGTGGACCGTGGCGCCGCCCCGGAGGCCACTCCCGAGGAGGAGGCCGCGGGCGTCGCGGGTCGGGCCGAGACGGGTGCCGACCGCACCCAGCAGCGCTCACCACGCCGGCAGGGCCGCCGCAAGCAATCGCGCCGCCGGCGCAAGCACGGAAGGAATCGCTGACCCATGGCCGCACTCGTCTGGTTCACCACCGGGATCGCGATCTGGCACTTCACGGTGTTCCTGCCGGACCGCTTCTGGGGCGGCATCGTCGGCGCGTTTCTTGCCGCCGGCGCGGGGGCGATGGTCAGCGGCGCGATCGTCCACATCGCCGCCGGCCAGGGGATCGGCGAGACCGACATCGGCACGGTCCTCGCTGCGATCCCAGGCACGCTTGCCGGGCTCGGAATCGCTTACGCCTTCGGCGCGCGCGCCGAGCGGGTGGACGAAGCGCTCACGTAGTGCCCACCCAGACCCTCACACGACGCACATAGAGGGGAGATTCCGTCCTGGCCCGTGCCTAGCTTGGGCGCGTGGCGGGCCACGGCTCCACAGGCGCTGCAGCGGCGAAGGCGTTCAGCCTCGAGCCCTACTCCTACGCCGAGGCTCACGCGATCGCCAAGGCACTCGAAATCGCCGAGCCGGTGGCGGTGACGCTGGTTCGGCGCGGTTACCGCACCGTCACGGAGGCCCGGAGGTTCCTGGAAGCGGCCGACGACCACGACCCGTTCGAATTCGAGTCGATGGCCGGGATCACTGCCCGGCTGCTGGCCGCGGCCGAGGCGGGCACGCGGATCACCGTTCACGGCGACTACGACGTCGACGGCGTCTGCTCCACGGCGATCCTGGTCCGGGCCCTGCGAGAGCTGGGGGCCGACTGCGACTGGTACATCCCGGACCGCCTGGGCGACGGCTACGGGCTGACGGTTGCCGGCGTCGAAGCTCTGGCGGCCAGGGGCACCGGCTTGCTGGTCACCGTCGACTGCGGGATCGCCTGCGCGGAGGAGGTCGAGGCCGCGCACCGAGCCGGCCTGGAGGTGATCGTCACCGACCATCACGAGCCGGCGGACGCGCTTCCCGACTGCCCGATCCTGCACCCGGTGCTGAGCAACTATCCCTGTCCGCAGCTCTGCGCCACCGGGGTGGCGTACAAGCTCGCCGCGGCGCTGCGAGGCGCCGACGCGGTGGCCCGCGAGCTCGACCTGGTGGCGCTGGCCACCGTGGCCGATCTCGTGCCCCTGCGAGGTGAGAACAGGGCCCTGGTGCGTCGCGGCCTGGCCGAGATTCGCCGCGCCCGCCGTCCGGGCCTTCGTGCGTTGATGGCCGCCGCCTCCGTGCGCCCCGAGCGGCTCGACGAGGGCGACATCGCATTCAAGCTTGCGCCGCGCATCAACGCCGCCGGCCGGCTGTATCGCGCCGACGCGGGCGTCGAGCTGATGCTGACTGCCGATGAGCCGAGGGCCGAGGCGATCGCCGCCGAGCTCGAGGGCGTCAACCGTGAGCGCCGAAGCGTCGAGGACGAGGTTCTGGCCGGCGCCGAGCGGGAGCTGCGGGCGCTGCCGTCCGAACAGGCGGATGCCGCCGCGCTGGTGATCGCCGGCGAGGACTGGCATCCCGGAGTCATCGGGATCGTCGCCTCGCGCCTGGTCGAGCGCCATTGGCGTCCGGTCGTGCTGATCGGACTCGACGGGGAGGGGCGGGGGCGCGGATCCGGGCGCAGCGTTCCCGGCTTCGATCTGCTCGAGGGTCTGCGGGCCTGCGACGGGCACTTGGAGCGCTACGGCGGGCACCGAGCCGCGGCGGGTGTGGAGATCGCAGCCGACCGGATCGACGCCTTTCGCGAGGCGTTCGTGGCGCACGCGGCCGCGGTCCTGGCCGACGCAGTCGAGGAGCGGGTCGAGCCGGTCGATGCCGTGGTGGGCGGTGAGAGCCTCGGTCACGACGTTGCCGAGCAGCTGCAGAGGCTGCGGCCGTTCGGGCTCGGAAACCCGGAAGTGAGCTGGCTGATTCCCTCGGCCACGCTGACCGACGTGCGGCCGATGGGCGAAGACGAGCGTCACGCCCGCTTCAGCCTGCGCAGCGGGCCGCGGCGCGCACTCGGGGTCGCCTTCGGAGGCAACGGCGACGTGACCGCGGCCGCCGACTCGCCCCTGGACGTGTCGGTGCGGCTCGAGCTCAACGAGTGGAACGGCGCCGTGGCGCCGCGCGTGGTGCTCGGCGGCCTGTACGAGCCCAACGGGGGCGAGGAGGGAGAGGCCCCCGACGGCCGGATCACAGAGCTTGAGTTCTGGGGCCGATTCGACTCCGAGCGCGAAGCGGACCTCACCGACTGGCCACCCGCGGAACTTGTCGCCGCCGCAAGCGAGTCCGCTCGCGAGGTGATCGATCGCCGCGGCACCTCGGGGATCGCGGCGGTCGCGGCGCTGGCCTCCAGCGGCGAGACGGTGCTGGTGCTGTGCGCCGACGCCCTTCGCCGCCGCGAGCTCGTCGAGCGCGCAGCGCGCCCGGCCCGGTTTGGCGGGGGCGAGGTCGCGCTGGTATCTGGACGCCTGTCGACCGACCACGTTGCGGAGGGCCTCTCGCGCCTGCGCCGGGCGGGTTCGGGGGTGGCCCTCGCCGACTGGTCGGCCCTGGCCGCCGACCCCGAGCTCGCGGCCGGCTTCACCCACCTGGTCGTCGTCGACCCCGCGCCCTTCGCTCACCTCGAAGCCGTCGCAGGCGCCGAGGAGGGCTATCTCCACAGGTTGTGCGGGCACACGGACACCGAGCTGCCGCTGCGCGCGCTGGCCGAGGAATGGCCCCAGCGCGAGACGCTCGCCTGGCACTTCCGCGCCCTGCGGCGGGCCGCCGATCAGGCGGGGCGTCTGGCGGCGACCGACGCCCACGCCACGCTCAGCGGCGCCGCACTGCCCTATCCGCGCCCGCCCGAGATCGCCGCCAGGTACGTGCGCGTGCTCGAAGAAGTCGACCTCGTGCGGTGCCACGGATCCGGCACCGGACGCAGTCTCGGGGTCGTATCCTCGGAGGGGATCGACCTCGGCCGATCGCCTGCCTTCCAGGCGTACGGTGACCGGCTCGAGGAGGGCAAGCGTTGGCTGAACGAACGAAGACAGAGCAGCTAGAGCCCGACGACGCCAGCCTGGCGCCGCCCGATCGGCGTGGCCACACGAGGGTTGGGGCTCACGAGGGCGAGCGCAAGATCGCGCCCGCGCCCGTCAACGAGGTCACGAAGGGGCTCACCGACGACGAGCGCGAGCTCCTGGGCGACCTGTTCGCCGTCGTCGAGGAGCACTCGACCGAAGGGGCCCAGAGGCTCGATCGCGACGTCGTGGAGCGCTCGTTCGCATTCGCCTGTGAGCGCCACGCCGATCAGACGCGCAAGTCGGGCGAGGACTTCATCACCCACCCAGTCGAGGTGGCGAAGATCTGCGCGGGGCTTCGCCTCGACACCGAGACCCTGTGCGCGGCGCTGCTCCACGACACGGTCGAGGACACCAGCGCCAGCCTCGAGGAGGTTCGCGACGAGTTCGGAGAGTCGATCGCCCAGCTCGTGGACGGCGTCACGAAGCTGACCGAGATCACGTTCCAGAGCCGCGACGAGCACCAGGCCGAGAACTACCGGAAGATGATGGTCGCGATGGCCACGGACGTCCGGGTCATCCTGATCAAGCTCGCCGACCGCCTCCACAACATGCGCACCCTGGAGGCGCTGCCGAAGCAAAAGCAGATCGAGAAGGCTCGCGAGACGCTTGAGATCTACGCGCCGCTCGCACACCGGCTCGGGATCCACGCGATCAAATGGGAGCTCGAGGACCTCGCGTTCCAGCGCCTGCACCCGCGCAAGTACGACGAGATCAAGAAGCTCGTCTCCCAGCAGCGGGCCGAGCGCGAGCGCTACGTGGACGAGGCGGGACAGTTCCTGCGCGAGGAGCTGGCGGAGGTCGGGATCGACGCCGAGATCTCAGGCCGCGCCAAGCACTTCTACTCCATCTACGCGAAGATGACCAAGAAGGGCCGGGAGTTCAACGAGATCTACGACCTGACCGCGATGCGGGTGATCGTGGACTCGGTCAAGGACTGCTACGGCGCGATCGGAATCATCCACTCGCTGTGGAAGCCCCTGCCTGGGCGCTTCAAGGACCTGATCGCCACCCCGAAGCTCAACCTCTACCAGGCGCTGCACACCACGGTGATCGGCCCCGAGGGGCGGCCGCTGGAGATCCAGATCCGCACGCCGGAGATGCACGAGACGGCCGAGTACGGCATCGCCGCGCACGTCCTCTACAAGGAGGGCAGGGAGGACGGCAAGTCCAAGAGCGACGCCGAGCGCGAGAAGATGACCTGGCTGCGCCAGCTGCTCGAGGCCGAGGACGAGCAGGAGCCGGCCGAGTTCCTCGAGGCGCTCAAGGTCGACCTGTTCGAGGACGAGGTCTTCGTCTTCACGCCGAAGGGCGAGGTCAAGAACCTCTCCGCCGGCTCGACCCCGCTCGACTTCGCCTACGCGGTCCACACCGACGTCGGGCACCGCTGCGTCGGGGCGAAGGTGAACGGCAAGATCGTCCCGCTCCACTACCAGCTCCGGTCCGGGGACATCGTCGAGGTCCTGACGTCAAAGCAGGAGCGAGGACCTTCACGTGACTGGCTGGCGCTGGTGCGCACGACGCGGGCGCGCAACAAGATCCGCGCCTTTCTCAAGCGCGAGCATCGCGAGGACGCCGAGCACCGCGGGCGCGAGGAGCTACAGAATGCCCTGCGAAAGCGCGGCCTGCCCCCGCAGAAGCTCGCCGGCTCGCCGCTGCTGGCCGATGTCACCCGCGAGATGGGGTTCCGCAAGGCCGACGACTTCTACATCGCGCTCGGCCAGGGCAAGATCTCCACGAAGACCGTCGTCAACAAGGTCATGCAGCGCCTCAAGCAGGGCGAAGCGGTCGCCGGCGACGAGACCGAGGCGCGGCTCGCGGGCGTGCTCGAGGGCCGCGACGAGCGCCAGCGCCGAATTCAGGAAGCCTCGGACTACGGGATCGAGGTCGACGGCGCCGAGGACGTGATGGTGCGGTTGGCCAAGTGCTGCCGACCGGTTCCCGGCGACGGGATCGTAGGCTACGTCTCGCTTGGGCGCGGGATCACGATCCACCGCGCGGACTGCCGTAACGTCGAGGCACTGAAGAAGGCGCCCGAGCGCTTCACCAACGTCGCGTGGGCCGGCGACAACGCCGCCTCATACCGTGTGGAACTCCAGGTGGACGCCTACGACCGCACGCGCCTGCTCGAGGACCTCTCCAGGACCTTCGCCGAGGCCGGCGTGAACATCCTCGAGGCGAACTGCACGACCAAGCACCCGATGGTGCGCAATCGCTTCGTGGTGGAGGTCGGCGACTCGCAGCAGCTCAAGCAGTGCATCAACCGCTTGCGCAGCCTGGACTCGGTGTTCGACGCGTATCGCGTTACGCCGACCGATTGAGCGACCGTCCGCCGATCAGCGTGGTCGTTCCCTTCCGCGGGGACGAGGCCGCCGCGCGGCGCACCCTCGCCGCAATCGCCGGCCTCGAGCTGCGAACGGGCGACGAACTGGTGCTGGTCGACAACAGCGACGACGGGGTGCTCGACGCGCTGGCAGGCGGTGTGCCGCGCGTGGTCCGGGCCACCGCCGAACGCTCCTCCTATCACGCCCGCAACGTCGGCGCCCGCGCTGCGCGCGCGGGGGAGTGGGTCATGTTCGTCGACGCCGACTGCGCGCCACAACCCGACCTGCTCGACGCGTACTTCGCCGAGCCTGTTCCCAAGAGCTGCGGGGTGCTCGCCGGCCAGATCTCTGGCGATCGCTCGCAAACCGGGCTGATGCCGCGCTACGCGCGCTCGCGCCACTACCTCAGCCAGACGGACGGCCTGCACGGCAAGGCGGGAACCGCGGGGGCCACAGCGAACCTGCTGGTGCGCAGAGCGCCGTTCGACGCCGTCGGCGGCTTCGCCGAGGGCATTCGCTCGGGCGGCGACGTGGACCTCTGCTGGCGCCTGCAGGCGGCGGGATGGGCTCTCGAGTACCGGCACGGAGCGGGTGTGGTGCACCGCCACCGCGAGGGCCTGCGCGGGTTCATGGGCCAGGTCGCGCGCTATGCCGCGGGCGCCCGCTGGCTCGACGCCCAGCATCCGGGCTCCTCGCCCCGGTGGCCTTTGGTCCACGGTCTGATTGGCAGCGGCAAGGATGTCGCCACGAACCTCCTGCGGGGTCGCTTTGAGGAGGCGACCTTCCGGGCGATTGACGGCCTCGGCTTGGTCGCGCACAACGTCGGCTATTGCGCCAGCAACCGCGCCGACCGCTGACCGCTCGCTCAGGGGCGGACGCCGGGCTCCGCGCCTCGGCCGCGGTGATGCCCTCGTCGGCGAAGACTCCGATCCCTCGGGCGAGTGCCGCCAGACGGTCTCGAATTGCGGGTGCACTGGCGGGCGCACCCGAGCCATGAAGGCTGCCTCAGCCGCCTTGTCCCGAATCACCGCTCCCCAGTCGTTGCCCTCCGGCGGGATCAGAACCTGCGCCAGCTTGAGGTTCGACGTCCTTCGATCGGCCCCGTCCTGCCCCATGGGCGATTTTCGCCGCTTCTCAGCTTCGGCGTCGAAGTGCCCAGAGGGCCACGAGCCCCGCCACGAGCAGCGCCTGCTGGGCGATCCTGTTGACGTCACGCGCCGGTACCCAGCGCACCTTGTTGCCGTCGATGACGTAGGCGCCAACTGGCCGAGCTCCCAGGCCAAAGCCGCCGCCACCGCCCGACTGACCCTGCTCGGGCCCCTCGCCGCTGCCGCCGCCGGCGCCGCCACCGACCACGGCTGCGGGAATCACGGTAACGCCGTTTCGCTCGTACGGATCGCCGTAAACGCGCTTGACGGTGATCGCGTCGCGGGCCTTGGAGATCGTCTCCTGTACGTCCATTGCGGGCTCCTCTCGTTCGAAGCCCGACTATCGCAGCTTCGCGACCGCCTTACGGACTGCCTCGGCCGACCGCGCCGCTTCCTCGTCGGACTCGTACTTCTTCCGTGGCCAGAAGAACCCGCGCAGCCCGTCCTTGCGGTTTCGCGGCACCACATGGACGTGGAAGTGCGGCACCGACTGGCTGACGATGTTGTTGCTGGCGACGAAGGCGCCCTGCGCTTCCACCGCGTTGCGCACCGCCTGGGAGAGCAGTCGCGCGTTCTCAAACAGCGTCGCCAGCAGCTCGTCGGGCAGGTCCCAGATCGTCTCCAGGTGCTCCCGTGGGATCAGCAACGAGTGCCCCGGAAAGAGCGGACGGTTGTCGAGGAACGCGAGCGTGTCTGAGTCCTCGAACACGATGTGCGCCTCCGTCTGGCCCGCGGCGATCTTGCAGAACGCGCACTCCTCGCTCACCCGGCGAGGTTATCGGCGCGTCGCTAGGAAACGACTGTCAGCGCGCCGGGGTCGATGCCGAGGTCGAGCTCGCCGTAGTCGCCGATGTAGTCGCCGTCGACCTGCACCGGAAAGCCGCGGATTCGGCCGTCGGCAGCCACCGACCGGGACTCGATCCGCGCCACCGTGACGTCCGTGAAGTGGTCGATCTGCCGGTGGTCGGGGATCTGAAAGCGCTCGCTGAGCACCCGGAAGGCGATCGTCGGCACGTCGCGCTGTGCGGCGCGGCGCAGCATCGCCACCGACAGCGTGCCGTTGTCGAGCGCGGCTCCCTCGCAGACGCGCACCGGCAGGCGCCCGAAGTAGGTGAACGGATCGGAGTTCTGGGCGATCGCCGTCATGCCGTCCGACGCCTCGCCGTTGATCGTCATCCGCATCCGCACCGGGTTGCGGAGGTACTGCCGGTAGAAGCTCGAGATCGCGACGCCCGTGTAAAACCAGCGCCCTCCGCGCGCCTTCAGCCGCGGACGCGCGTCAACGCGCTGAGCCGTGGTGGCGTCGAGGCCTGCGCCGCAGGCGAACACAAACCGGCGCTCGTTGGCGATCCCGAGATCGATGCGCCGGGGCCTGAAGTCGTCGGCGAGGCCCAGCAGGTGCTCCGTCGCGTCGACGACGTCGTTCGGAATCCCGAGCGTGCGGCAGACGACGTTGGTCGAGCCGCCGGGGAGCACAGAGACCGGGATGTCGGTGTGGGCGAGGCCGTTCGCCACCTCGTTCAGCGTCCCGTCGCCGCCGAAGGCCACAACGACGTCGAAGTTGCCGTCCTTCGCTTCGCGGGAGATCTCGGTCGCGTGATTCCTCGCTCGCGTCGAGACGGCCTCGACCTCGTAGCGGCCCTGAAGGGCGTAGACGACGAGGTTCTTGAGCCGATCCGAGACGGTGGTCGCGTACGGGTTGACGACGATCAGCATCCGCTTCTTGGCGGAACGCGCTCGAAAGTCGCCCCCGTTGGAGGACAACTCGACGCGCGGCGGGGCTTCGACCGTCGCGGTGGTCACTGCTGGCTCCTAACCCCCGGCGCGCGGGCGGTTACGGCGGTCACGACGCGGCCAGTTCCCTCATCCGACCGCCTCGAACCGGACCACGTCCCCCTGGGCGATCTCTCTCACCCGCCCGGCGTTCATCAGCAGGTCCACGTGGCCGACCACCTCCGACAGCGTGAGGAAGGCCTGCGTCACGGCGACGTTGCCCCACAGCTCCTGCGCGATCTCGAAGGCCGTCCTCGGACGCTCGGCGATCAGTCCATAGATCTTCTCCGCCCGTCGCTCGTGCAGGGCGAGCCGCTCGTCGATCAGCGCGCGATGCTCGGTGATCGGGTCGCCGTGTCCCGGCAGCACGATCTCGGCCGGAAGCTCGCGTGTGGCCTTGAGGCTGGAGATGTACCTGACGAGGGCCTGCGGGCGCTGCGTGGAGCCGTCGAGCGGGCGTGACATCAGCGGGTTGGACGAGATATGCGGGAGGAGGTGATCCGCAGCGACCAGGATCCGGCGATCGGCGTCCCAGAGGACGGTGTCCGACGGGCTGTGGCCCGGTCGGTGCAGCGCCTGCAGCGAACGGTCGCGAAGGCGCAGCTCCTCGCCGTCGTGCAGCGGCCGTGTGACCTGCGCGCTGGCGCCCCAGGCGCGGAAGCTGCGCGAGACCGACCGCAGCGCGATCACCATCTCCTCGGGGATGCCGTAGCGCATCATCAAGCCGCCGGCGAAGGCATCGTCGCTCTCGGCGTCGTCGCCGTAGTTGGCGAGGAAGTCGACCACGAGGTCGATTGCGGCCACGTTGGCACGGGATCGCTGGCTGAGGATCTCCACCAGTCCGGTGTGATCGATGTGCTGGTGGGTGATCACGATCAGCTCGAGGTCCTCGATCGCGTAGCCGAGCGCGTTGAGTTGGCGCTCCATCTCGTCCAGCGACTTGCCCGAGTTGGGACCGGTGTCGATCAGGGTCAGGGGCCGATCGACGAGCAGGTAGCAGTTGACGCGCCCGACAGCAAACGGTGTCGGGATGCGCAGCCGATGAATGCCCGCCCGTTCGGCCGCGGCGAGCGCCTCGTCCGGGTTCACGACCGAATGATTTCGAGCACCTGGTCGCGCTTGCGCTCCATGTCCTCGGGCGACACGAGCGACTCGAGGTTCAGGCGCAGCAGAGGCTCGGTGTTGGAGGGACGCACGTTGAAGTGCCAGTCCGGATAGTCGATCGACACGCCGTCGAGCCAGCTCACCTCACCGTCGGAATAGCGCTCGGCGAGCTCGTTCATCTTGGCGCCCTGGTCGGCGACCTCGGAGTTGATCTCGCCGGAGATGTAGTAGCGCTCGCGAAGGGCCCCAACCAGCTCCGAGAGCGGCGCGCCGCTGGCCGAAAGCAGCTCCAGCACCAGCAGGGCGGGGATGGTGCCCGAGTCCGCGCTCCAGAAGTCGCGGAAGTAGTAGTGACCGGAGACCTCGCCGCCGAAAGCAGCGCCGTGCTCACGCATCGCGATCTTGAACGGCGCGTGTCCCACGCGGTTGACGATCGGGGTGCCGCCGAGCTCGTTGACCGTGTCAGGCACGGCGCGACTGGCGCGCACGTCGTAGAGGATCGTCGCGCCCGGCTCCTTGGCAAGCAGCTGTTTCGCCAGGAGCGCGGTGAGGAAGTCGCCGTCGACGAAGACGCCCGTGTCGTCGATGAAGAAGCAGCGGTCGGCGTCGCCGTCCCACGCGATCCCTAGGTCGGCGCCCTCCGCCAGGACCCGATCGACGACGAAGCTGCGGTTCTCGGGCAGCAGCGGGTTGGGGTCGTGGTCGGGGAACTCGCCGTCTGGCACCCAGTAGGTCTCGGTGAGCTCGAGCGGCATTCGCTCGAGCAGCGGCCCGACCATCGGCCCTGCCATGCCGTTGCCGCCATCGGCCACCACCTTCAGGTCTCGGACCGAGTCGGCGTCGATGAAGCCGAGGACGTGGCGGTGAAAGCCCTCGTAGATGTCGATCGCCTCGACGCTGCCGCCGCCCGGCGGGTCCGGCATCCCGGCCTCGATCTCGGCACGGATCTCGGCGATCCCGGCGTCGCCCGACAGCGCCAACGCCCCCTCGCGCACGAGCTTGATTCCGGTGTACTCCTTCGGGTTGTGCGACGCGGTCACCATCGCGCCCCCGTCGAGCTCTTGCGACCCGACGAGGAAATAGACCATCTCGGTGCCCACCATCCCGGCGTCGAGCACCGTGCAGCCCTCGTCCACAAGCCCCTCGCGTACGCGACCCGCGACCTCCGGCGCCTCGAGGCGCATGTCCCGTCCCAGGCCCACGCGGAGCTCGTCCGTCGACTTGCCCCGCAAGTCTCCGACGACTCGAGCGAAGCCGCGCCCGACGAGATACGCGGTCTCGCCGTCGATCTCCGTGCCGTAGACGCCGCGGACGTCGTAGGCCTTGAAGATGGAACCTGGAACCGGCCCCGTGCTCGGCTCCGCGTCCGCGCGCGGCCGTGATGGAGACGGCTCAGTCAAGGCTTCCCTTCAAGGTGGCGTAGCTGTCCTCGAGCGTCTGCGGCATGACGCGGGTATCGGCGAGGACGGGCATGAAGTTCGTGTCGCCGCCCCACCGCGGGACGACGTGCATGTGGATGTGGTGCTCGACGCCGGCACCCGCTACGCGGCCCTGGTTGAAGCCGACGTTGTAACCGTGGGGCTCGTAGCGATCCTCGAGCACGCTCATGGCCCGCTGGGTGAGGCGCATCATCTCGGCGACGGTGTCCGCATCGAGCTCGGCGAGCGTCGCAAGGTGCTCATACGGGGCGATCATCAGATGCCCGTTGGTGTACGGGAACAGGTTCAGGATCACGAAGCAGCGGTCGCCGCGGTGGACGATCAGGTTGGCCTCGTCGTCGTCATCGGCGGGCTTGGCGCAGAAGATGCAGCCCTGCTCGGCGTCTTTGGAAGCGTCCTTCACGTAAGGCAGGCGCCAGGGCGCCCAGATGCGTTGGCTGGCCACACTGGCGGATCCTAGAGACAGGTCCCCGAGCGACGAGTGGCCGATTTCGCCCCGCACAGGGACGCTAGCCGCCGTTCGCGGCCAGCTAGCGCTTACAGCGGCGGCGCGGTGCCGATTGGGCTGGGTGAGAAGGCGTTCCCAACGCTCCAAGCATCGCCGCCAGCCGAAGCGCATGGTCGATTGGGGGCGGAAAACGCGCCAAACCCCCCCACTTGTCTCGTCCGGGGAAGGCCGTTCCAACGTTTAGGGGTGACGAGCGCCCCAAGGTCCACGCGCGTCGCCCGGGACACGGATGCGCGTGTGGTTTGGGGCGCATAGCGACCAAAACGACACGCGCGTGACCGAGGGCGCGACGAGCGTGAGGTTGGGAACGTCTCGGCGCTACAGCCAGCCGCGGCGGCGGAAGTAGGTGAGCATGCTGATCAGCAGCACGAACATCCCGGCGAGGATCGCCCAGAACGCCGTCTCGTTGCCCTCGCCCGGCACGCCCACGTTCATGCCCCACAGGCTCGCGAGGAGGGTGAGGGGGAGGATGATCACGCTGAACGCGGTCAGCACCCGCAGGATGTCGTTGACGCGGTGGGAGAGCACCGACTCATTGGTGTCCTCGAGCGCCTCGACGACCTCCTTGTCGTTCTCGAGCATGTCCCAGATGCGCTCGTGGGCGTCGACGACGTCGTCGAAGTAGATCTCGAGGTCCATGTCCGGCGCCAGGAAGCGCTGCTTGAGGTTCTCGAGGTCTCGCAGCACGGGGCGCTGCGGGCGCACCACCTTGCGGAAGTTGATGATCTCCTGCTTGACGTTGGAGATGTCGCGCACGACCTCCTCGCCGCGCCCCTCGAAGATCTCGTCCTCCAGCGCGTCGAGCTTGTTGCCGATCTTGCGCAGCATCGGAAAGCAGTAGTCGAAGCTGTCGTCGACGATGCGGTAGAGCAGGTAGCCGGAGCCACGGGAGAACAGCTGCTCGCGCAGCTCCTCCTTCTGCCGGCAGCGCTCGAACAGGTACTCGACCGGCTGCAGCGGCTGGTTGGGGATCGTGACCAGATAGCCCGGCCCGACGAAGATGTCGAGTTCGCCCGCGTTCAGGCGCCCCACGGCGCGATCGAAGACCGGGAAGTGCAGGACGATGAACAGGTACTCGGGGTACTCATCGATCTTCGGCCGCTGGTTTCGGGAAAGGAGGTCTTCGAAGTCCAGGGGGTGGAAGTCGAAATGCTCCTCCAGCCACGCAGTCTCCAGCGGCGTGGGGCGCTCGATGTTGACCCACCGCAGGCCCTCGCCAGTGACCGTCTCAACGCGTGGCTTGCGCTCGGCGGGCTCAGGTGGCGAGACGAGCTCGCCCCGCCCGCGGCGAAGCCAGCGGCTGCGCGTGGAACTGGGCCTCGGGAGGCTCGGCATCGCTGATCTCGTCCTTCATGGCTCGTCTCACCTCTGAGCTAAGGGTACGCGACCGGACTGCTTCTTCTTGGGCTTCTTCTGGCAGTAGACGTAACCGGCAAAAGCTCCCCACCCGGCGCGATCGACGGCTGCTGGGTTGCTTTGTGCGGCTATAGGCCGAACAAAGCAACCCACCTCATGAGTATCCGCGCCGGTCTGTTGCGCCCCGAGCGCGTGCGCCTCCCTAGTGTCCTCGGACCGTTTCAGCCCCTTCGAGCCGCCACACACGGGCTTGGCGGCTCGGGTGCGTGCCGCCGCGCAGCCGCAAGTGCTTGGTTCGCGGCGAGCGGCTGGTATTCTGCCCCGCCACATAACCACTGCATCCAGAGGGGTGGAGGGACTGGCCCGACGAAGCCCCGGCAACCACCGAAGGTCGCAAGACCGGAGATAGGTGCCAATTCCAGCAGGTGAAGAAACCTGGGAGATGTGAGTGGAAGTCCGGTTCCGGACCTCTGCTCGCAACAGCAGAGGTCCTTTTCGTAGCTAGAGGCAACCGGACGAAGGAGCAAGAAGATGGCGTTGCAAGGGCTTCGGTGCAAGGAGTGCGGGGCGGAGTACGCACTCGAGGCGACCTACGTGTGCGAGCAGTGCTTCGGGCCGCTGGAGGTGGCCTACGACGACTCGGGCCTCGACGCCGCTTCGGCGCGGCGGCGGATCCAGGCGGGCTCGGCGGGGATCTGGCGCTACGCCGACTTCCTGCCGTTCGCGGAGCGTCCGCTGGCGCCGCTTGAGCCCGGGCTGACGCCGCTGGTGCGTGCCGATCGCCTCGCCGAACGGCTCGGACTCGGCGAGCTGTGGATCAAGAACGACCCGGGGAACCCGACGCACTCGTTCAAGGACCCGGTGGTCGCCGTCGCCGTGGCGGAGGCGGTTAGGTTCGCTTCGCAATCGCGGCAAACAACGCGGGCCCTTTCGCGTCCGGATCGGCCGGCAACGAATGGACCCGAACATCTGTGAAACCCGCACCAGCCAGCAGCTTGCGCATCTGCTTCTCGGGAAACCCGAGCCACACATGGCCCATCTGCTGCTGATAATCGGCGCGGTCGTGCGGCAGCATGTCGACGATCAACACACGGCCGCCGGGTTTGAGCGCCCGCGCGCATTCGGCTAGCGCGCGAGCGGGCTCCGGGACGTGATGCAGCACGAGAATCATCAGCGCGACGTCGAGCTCGCCATCGTTGATGGGCAGCGTTTCGAGGTTGCCGAGACGGAACTCGACCGACGGCACGTCGCGCATCTTCGCGCGTGCGGCCTGCAGCATGTCGGCGGAGCCGTCGACGCCGATGACGCGCGCCACATGTGGCGTCAGGAGCGCGGTCAGCTGACCGGTGCCGCAACCGAGGTCGCCGACGACCAGCGAGGGATCGAGCAACGCGACGAGCGCGTGCAGGTGAAACGTCTCGCCGAACAAGTCCTCGCGCAGATGATCCCAGCGGCCCGATGCGCTCGAAAAGAACTCCTCCGACTTCGAGCGACGGCGCGTGAGGACACCTTTCAAGCGTCGTTCGTCCTGATCCGCGGCTGATGTGGACGACACCTGCTCGCGGATGAGCGGCCACAGTTTGCGCGCGGCGCCATCGAGGTCGTCGAGCGACATCGAG
>Ga0081538_10000813_pt1 | contig 33853 bp, 39 predicted proteins | sample TabmetS5T2R1_FD_71022 | JGI IMG/M metagenome (GOLD analysis project Ga0081538, IMG submission 71022) | Tabebuia heterophylla rhizosphere microbial communities from the University of Puerto Rico - S5T2R1 | ecosystem: Host-associated > Plants > Roots > Rhizosphere ...
ATCAGCTCGACGAGCTCGCCGACGGAGCGCTCGCCTTCGGCCAGGGCCTCGAGGATGCGCAGCCGGGTGGGATCGCCGAAGCCGCGGAAGTACTTGGCGACGATGTCGACCTCGACCGGCTGCACGGGCAGTTGGAAGGGAGCTTCGGTGATGGTTGTCATCTCGGTTCTCCTGTCTTCAGGCCGCGCAGCAGGACAGCTTGGACACGTCGCGCTCGAAGGTCTGGGCCGCGAGCCTCAGCCCCTCGGCCATCGTCAGGTAGGGCGCCCAGGTGCGGGCCAGCTCGGCGACGGTGACACCGCGCTCGATCGCGAGCACGGCGCTCTGGATCACATCCGGGGCGCCGGCGGCCAGAATGCTGGCGCCGAGCAGGCGGCCGCTGCCCGTTTCGGCGACCAGTTTGAAGAGGCCGCGGGTGTCCCCGTTCACGAGCGCCCGCGGGAGGGCGTCGAGCGGTAGGAGGGTGGTGTCGACTTCGAAGCCGCGCTCGGTGGCTTCGGTCTCGGTCAGCCCCGCCTGGGCGACGGCCGGTGACGTGAAGATCACCTGCGGCAGAGCGGCGAAGTCGAGCCGCTCGCCACCGCTGCCGAGCGCGTTCTCGGCCGCCGCGGCGCCGGCCTCCGCCGCGATGTAGACGAAGCGCGGCTGGTTCGTGATGTCGCCCGCGGCGTAGAGCGAGGGGACGCTTGTGCGCTGCTCTCCGTCGACGACGATCGCGCCCGAGGGGTCGAGCCGGACGCCGAGCTCCTCGAGCCCGAGGCCGTCGGTATTCGGGGTGCGGCCGGTGGCGATCAGGATCTCGTCGGCGCGCAGCTCGAACGGCGCCCCATCGGCGCTGCCGCGCAGCACCTTCTCGCCCCCTTCGATGGTGACCTCGCTTGTGTCCGCCCGCGCCAGCACACGCTGGCCGTCAGCTTCGAGCACCTCGCGCAACGCGCGCGCGACCTCCGGTTCGGCGCGCGGTGCGAGGTCACGGCGCGCGACGAAGGTGACCTGGGCGCCAAAGTTGCCGAGCATCTGGCCGAGCTCGAGCCCGACCGGGCCCGCGCCAAGCACCGCGAGACGTGCCGGCGCCGCGCGCAGCTCGAGCGCCTCGGTTGAGGTCAGAAAGCCGGCTTCCGTCAGTCCTTGGATCGCCGGGACCGCTGGCCGCGCTCCCGCCGCGACGAGGATCGCGCGCCCGGTCAGCGGCGCACCGTCGAGCTCAAGCGCTTGCGGGCCGGTCAGCCGCGCGTGGCCCGGGCGGCAGGCGATCCCGTACTCATCGAGCAGGTCGAGGTACTTGGCCTTGCGAAGCCGCTCGACCAGCTCGCGCTTGGCGCTGAGCGCCTCGGCGAGGATCGGGGCCCCGGCCAACCGGGCCTGCTCGGAGCGGACCAGCAGCGCCTTCGAGGGGATGCAGCCGACGTTGACGCAGGTCCCGCCCGTCGTCCCGTGCTCGACCATCAGCACCCGCGCGCCGAGGTCCCGCGCCCGGATAGCGGCGGCGAACGCGCCGCCGCCCGACCCGATGACGATCAGGTCGTGGTCGAAGCCGGAGCTGTCGTTTCGCGTGCTCACCCCTGACATCTGTTGAATCACATATCGCTGATATCCGATATGATGCCCACCGCACACTACCAGCCGCGGGGACGGACATGACCACCCAGCCGATCGACACATCGCAACTCGCGGATCAAGTCAGCTGTTGCACGGAGGACCTCGACGCGCGCGGACAGCGTCTGCAGCTGACGCTCTTCCGTCTGCTCGCCGGGGGCGCCCCGGTCGAGCCGAGGCGCTTGGCCGCTCACGCCGCGCTGCCCGAGTCGGAGGTCCGGGCCCTGCTCGGCACCTGGCATGGGGTCCATTGCGACGAGGCGGGGCGCATCGTTGCCTTCCAGGGGCTCTCGATCGTCGAGGCCCCGCACCGCTTCCGTGTCGGCGGCCGCCAGCTCTACACCTGGTGCGCCTGGGACACGCTCTTCCTGCCCGAGCTGATCGGACGCCCGGCCGAGGTCGAATCGACCGGCCCCACGACCGGGGCCACCGTGGCGTTGCGGGTGGGCGCCGACGGCCCGGGTGAGCTCTCGCCCGCTGACGCGGTGCTCTCGTTCATCCGGCCCGGCGCGGCGTTCGCAGAGGACACGCTCGCGAGCTTCTGCCGCTTCGTGCACTTCTTCGAGTCGACGCACGCCGCCCAGACCTGGACGAGGCGCCACCCCGGGACCTTCGTCATCTCGATCGAGCAGGGCTTTGAGATCGGTCGTCGCAGCAATGCGGCGCAGCTTGGCGGCGCGCTCGCCGAGCTGACGGCCTGACCGATCGATCGCGATCGAGTGCGTGCTCGCAGCGCCAGCGCTCACACGCGCGCGCGGCGGCCACGGTGACGAATGTCATGGCGAAGTGCGGACATGCGGCACTACCGCGCGGCTGGCCGCCGACCTAGCGTCAGACCATCGAAGAACTAGGTGGAAGCGGAGGTCGAGATGATCACGACGAGGCGCCAAATCGGTCCGGTCGGCACCATGGCCCGCGTCCTGTCAGGGCTGGGGCTGCTGTATGTCGCCGGCGGGGCGAGCGTCGTCTCGTGGGCTATCGAGCCCAAGGACGCGGTCATCGGCCTGATCGCGCTCCCGGCGCTGATGATTGGTCTTGGGCTGTTGACGCGGCGCTATGCCGGCGGCCCGATTCACTTCACCGGCCCCCTGGGGGTCGCCGTCAACCTGGCCGTGATCCTGGCCCTGATCGGAAACGACTTCACCGGCCCCCGAGGGCGCGGCGATCTTCTACGGGGCGACGTTGCTGATCGCGGCCGGGCTGGGCCGGGCGGGCTGCGAGGCGACCGTGATCTCGAACCTGGCCCTCGGCCGGGACGACCAGGTCGGCCGTCCGACCCTGACCCCGATCGACGCCGCCGAGGCTCACCTTCGGCGCAGGCTCGCGACGGCGCAGACGCGTTATCTCGAGCTCAATGGAACAACGCCAGGAGAAACGTCATGACGGAGTACGAACAGCAGGACCGCGACGCTCAGCGCGAGGACGAGGCGAGAAGTGCGTTCTGGGGGCACTCGCTCGCGGCCGTCGCGGTCTGCCTCGGCACGGCGGCGGCGTTCGCCCTGATCGCCATTCTCGGCTAGCGGGGGCGAGGAGGCGGAGCATGGCCGAGTCGGTTGTCAGCCTTTCCGCCGTCACCCGTCGGTTTGCCGAGGTGACGGCTGTCGAGGACCTGAGTCTCGAGATCCGCCCGGGCGAGACGGTGGCGCTGCTCGGGCCCAACGGCGCTGGCAAGACCACCGCGCTGGAGGTGATGCTCGGGCTGCAACGCCCCGACGCCGGCCGGGTCAGCCTCTTCGGGGGTTCGCCTCGAAGCGCTGTCGCGAGCGGTCGGGTAGGGGCGATGCTGCAGGAGGGCGATCTGCCGCCGGGCGCCAGGGTCGCGGAACTCGTCGGCTTCGCTCGGGGCCTCTATCCGAGCCCGCTGCCGCTCGCCGCTGCGCTCCGCCTCGCCGACGTCGAGGAGATCGCCGACCGCCGCGCCGAGAGGCTTTCCGGAGGGCAGCGCCAGCGTGTCCGGCTCGCGATCGCAGTGGCCGGCGGGCCCGAGCTGCTGGTGCTGGATGAGCCGACCGCGGCGATGGACGTCGCCACCCGGAAGTCGTTCTGGTCGGCGGCGGCGAAGTACGTCTCGGATGGGCGCTCGCTGCTGTTCGCCACGCACCGGCTCGAGGAGGCCGAGGAGGTCGCCAGCCGGGTTGCAATAATGGCAAGGGGGCGGCTCGTCGCCAACGCACCTCCGGACGCCCTCACCGCGATCGCCAAGGGCCGAGGCGCGGTCCGCTTCAAGGCGAACGGAACCGAGACCGAGCTGCTCCAGCGTCTCCCCGCCGTCGACGCGGTCGAGCTCGAACGTGGCCGGATCACGCTGCGCACCGAAGACCCCGAGCGCACCGTCCGAGCCCTGCTCGAGGCCGCCCCTCATCTCGACGGACTCGAGGTGAGCGCGCCGCGGCTCGAGGACGCGTTCCTCGCCCTGACCAGAGAGGAGGATCCGCGATGACCGCCTATTTGCGACTCGAGATCATGCGCCAGTTCCGAAACCGCGATGCGCTCGCGTGGAGACTCGGCCTTCCGGCCACGCTCTACGTGTTCTTCCGGGCCGTGTTCGGAGCCGACGGCACCTCAGAGGGGTTGCCGTCGGACACCACCGCCACGGTCATCTTCGCCGTCTTCGCGTCGCTTGCCGCCGGCCTCTACTCGACCGCGCCGGCCCTCGCTCAGGAGCGCGCCACGGGCTGGCTGCGCCAGCTCCGGGTTACACCGCTCCCTGCCGCGGCGACGGTCGCCGGCAAGGTCGCGGCGGCGATGGCCTACGCGCTGCCCGCGGTCGCGCTGGTCGCCGTCGCCGCCGCCGTGACCCAGGGCGTAGAGCTCGGCCTCGAACGCTCGATCGAACTGACGATGCTGCTGTGGCTCGCGACCGCGCCGTTCGCGGCGCTGGGCGTCCTGATCGGCCTGACGGTCCCAAACGCAGAGCCCGCCCAGAGCGCGGCCAGCGCCGCGATGATCGTCCTCTGGCTGCTCGGCGGGATGCTCACCTCGCCCTCCGACCTACCGGCGGTGCTCGAGTCGATCGCCCATACGCTGCCGACCAACGCGGCGGCGGAGCTGGGCTGGGCGGCCGCCCGCGGCGACGCGATCCCGGCATCGGCAATCGCGGTCGTAATCGCCTGGACCGCCGCGCTGGGGGCGCTCGGAGCGCTCGCCTGGCGACGCCTCGGGGGCCCACGCTGAGCGCGCTACGGTGGGTACCGTGACGCAGGCTTGGCGCCCGGCGCACGACTACTGGTTCGCCTTCTTCGGCGCCCACAGCGACCCTCGGGGCCGGCTGCTCTGCGTCGCGACCGCCCTGGCCTTCCTCGCCTTCCCACTGACGGACCTGCTCAGCGGTCGCCTCTCGGCCAGCTCCGAGGTCGTGGCCGCGGCCGGGCTAGTGGCCTTCGCCGCCGCCTATCTGCGCTGTTCTGGATCCTCCCCTCGGTTGCGACGGAGCGGCGTGGCGAGGGTGGGGCGCTGCTCGCGGCCATCGCCACGCTCGCCGTCGCGCTCTCGATCGCATTCGGCGACGAGTGGCTCAGCCTGCTCGTCTACCTGAGCATCGCGCTCGCGCTCGCGCTCCCAACGCGGCCGGCGCTGCTGGGAATCGCCGCCGTCGCCGCCGCGGCCATCGCGATCACCGGCGAGCTCGACGTCGCCGTCCAGGTGATCGCCTTCGGCCTCATCCTCGTTGGCGTGCGCAGGTTGATGGAGCTGGTCCGCGAGCTCGAGGCCGCGCGCGCCCAGGTCGCCGAGCTCGCCGCGCGCGAGGAGCGCCTGCGGCTCTCGCGCGACATGCACGACCTGCTCGGCCATCACCTATCGCTGATTGCACTCAAGAGCCAGCTGGCGCGGAAGCTGATGCGACGCGATGCAGGAGCTGCGGAGCGCGAGGTGCAAGACATCGAGTCGGTCGCCCGCTCCTCCCTGGAGGAGGCGCGGGCAGCGGTGCGCGGGCTGCGTCGCGCCAGCCTCGCCGCCGAGCTCGACGCCGCCCGCGAAGTGCTCGAGGCCGCCGGACTAGAGGTCCGGATCCACAGTGCCGAGCCGCTCCCGGCACGGGTCGAGGCGCTGCTCGGTTTCACCGCGCGCGAGGGCGCCACGAACGTGATCCGCCACAGCGACGCGCGCCGCTGCGAGATCCTGGTGCGCCGCGTAGACGACGTCGCCGAGCTCGAGGTGCACGACGACGGGGCGGGCGGCACCACCGCGGCCGGCGAGAGCAGCGGCCTGCGTGGGCTCGCCGAGCGGATGGCGGAGGCCGGCGGCACGCTCGAGGCCGGCCCGGCGGATGAGGGCGGCTTCCGGCTGCTCGCCCGGGTGCCGATCGCGACCTCGGTAGGGCCGCACAGGGAGGGCGAGTTCGAGCCGGTCGCGACGGGGCGGTGATTCGGATCCTGATTGCTGAGGACCAGGCCATGGTGCGTGGGGCGCTGGCGGCCCTGCTCGCCTTCGAGCCCGATCTCGAGGTCGTCGCCCAGGTCGCCGCCGGCGACGAGGTGCTGGCGGCCGCGCGCGAGGCCAAGGCCGACGTCGCCCTGCTCGACATCGAGATGCCGGGCATGGACGGCATCGAGGCGGCGGCGGCGCTCCGCGACCAAGTGCCCGAGACCATCCCCCTGATCCTCACCACCTTCGGCCGGCCCGCCTACCTGCGTAGAGCGATGGAGGTCGGCGCGAGGGGCTTCCTGGTCAAGGACCAGCCCGCCGAGCGACTCGCCAACGCGATCCGTCGCGCCGCCGCGGGAGAGCGGGTCGTAGACCCGGAGCTCGCCGTCGCCGCGCTCGCCGACGCCGACAGCCCGCTGACCCCCCGCGAGCGCGAGGTGCTCGAGACAAGCGCCGACGGCTCACCCGTCTCAGACATCTCCGCGCGCCTATACCTGTCAGAAGGGACAGTGCGCAACTACCTCTCCTCGGCGATCGGCAAGACCGGCGCCCGCAACCGCGCCGAGGCGCTGCGCGTCGCCCGCGAGCGGGGCTGGCTATGAGCTCAGACAGCGGCCACCCATCGAAAGGCCGGAGCGGCGGCGATAGGACAACGGGCAACCAGGATCTGGAGCTGTTGCGCGGCGCCTGGGATGCCTTCGCTGCGGGCGACCTGGAGGCGGCCGCCGCGGCGCTCGATCCGCAGGTGCGCTGGTACGCAGCGGACGAACCCGACGCCGACGGCAGCTGCCACAACAGCGGCGAAGCGCTCGCATTCCTACAGCGAACCAGCGCCGACGGCGTCAGCGCCGAGCTGCTCGAGCTACGAGAAGTAGGCGACCGCATCGTGTCGGTCATCCAGACTCACGTACCGCGCGACTGGGGTGAACAGCCCGCACCCCACGGCGAAGTCGTCACCGTCCGCGACGGCAAGATCGTCGAGATGGTCGTCTACCCGACCGTCGACGAGGCACTGCAGGCCGCCCGGGCACCGGACTGAGCAGGGTCCGGCGGTGGCGATGGCATCGGCGTGGCGCCCGCGCATGCCGGCAACGGCACGGTCGCGCAACCGACCATAACGAGGAGTCCGAGCGGAGTCGAGGCCGCCGTGGCCCAGTAGCGCCCTCCATCCCGCCGCTTGTGTAGTAGTCAGCCGCCGCGACCACCGGGCGCCGTGTCGCCGCTCTCGATCGCGAGCCCGCGCTCGAGTATCAGGCCGGCGGCGGTCTCGGACCCCCAGAAGAGGGTCCCGCGGAACTGCTCCGGCGCGACGAGCCGCCGAGCGATCATCTCGTGCTCGGGCCGGAACTCGTCGAGCTCGACTCGCGCCCAGAACCGGGCCTGGTAGTAGGCGAGCGGATCGCCGCCGAGCTCCTCGACCCGCTGACAGCCGACGTAACGGCTGTCGATGACTCGGGCGCAGGCCTCCTCGCGCACCTCGCGGGCGAGCGCCTGTTCGAGCGTCTCGCCGGCCTCCGGGCGTCCGCCGGGAAGGCTCCATTCGGCGCCGTTCCAGGTGATGAGCACGATCCGGTGATCGCCGGTGAAGCAAATGCCCAACGCCTGGGTCGTCTCATCGAGCGGCGGGCGGAACGGAGGGTCGAACCACGCAATGCGGTAGCGGCGGCCGTGCTCGGCACAGTCGTCCGCCACGCGCCACATGCCGTCGAGCACGACGGTCTCGACGAACAGCGGATGAGGCTGGCTCCCTTGCGGTCCGGTCAACGTGACTGGAGGGTCGCATCCGAGGCTTTTAGCCCGCCAATTGGTTGAGCCCGGGCGGCCGTAGACGGCAAAGCCGCGCGGCCCGCGAAACCTCGGGGGAGCGCGCGCCCGCTTGTGGTTATTAATGCTCGGATCCCTCGTGCTGTCGGAGCTTGAGCACGGTGGCGCCGGGCTGGGCTCCCATGGGCTCGAGCAGGCCGGCGAACGGGCTGGCCGCCATGCGTGCCCGGATATCGCGTGCGTGGCGGGCGTCCTCAAACAGATGGGTGTAAATGTCGAGCGTGATCGTGATGCGCGCGTGGCCGAGCATGCGGCTGACCTGGGCCACGTCGAGCCCGAGATCGATGATCAGGTGGCTGGCGAACGTGTGGCGCAGGTCATGGAAGCGAAGCGGCGGCCAGCCGTCGTCATTCAGCCCGGCGAGCTGGGCGGCGCGCCCGAGCGCGCGCCGGCTGACGTTGCGGTGGCCGTAGGGGGTGCCGCGGGCGGTCACGAACACCCAATCCTCGCCGCGTGCGAACCGGCTCTGGTGCCGATGTGTGTTAAGCAGGCGGGCGAGCTGTGGGACGAGCGGAACGTCACGCACCGAGGCGGGGGTCTTCGGCGCGACGCGTCGGGCGGGCGCGCCGCGGTGGGCGCGCGAGAGCTGCGCACGCACGTGGATCACGCCGGCCGCGAAGTCGACATCGTCCCAGACCAGGCCGAGCAGCTCGGAGATGCGCAGGCCGGTGTAGAGCACGGTCGCCAGCATCAGCCGATCCCGCGGCCTACAGGCGCCGAGCAAGCGCTCGATCTCGGCGCGGCCGAGGGCGCGCTGGCGGCGCCGTGGCGGCCGCGGGCGCTCGTCGTGCTCGAGCCGCTCGACCGGGTCGGCGATGACCCAGCCGCAGCGGCGCGCGAAGCGCATCACGCTCTGAAGAGTCGCGAGCGCGCTCGCCGAGGTCTTCGCAGAGCGCCCCGCGCGCCGAAGCTCATGCAGGAGCTCGGCGACGTCATCGACCGTCAGCGAGGCGATCCGCCGCTGCCCGAGCGCCGGGAGCAAATGGCGGTCAAGCTGGTAGCGGTGTGCCTCGAGCGTTCGCGCGTGGCGCTCGCCGGCCGCGACCTTGGCTCGAAGCGCTCAAGCCACCAGCCGGCGACAGTCTCGAAGCGAAGCCGCGGCGAGACCGGCACGCTCCCTTCGCGCGTGGCCGCGATCAGCGCCAGCCGCGCACGACGCGCCTCGGCGAGATCGATGCCGACGGTCCGGAAGCGCAGCCTGCCGGCGTGGCGCCAGCAGACGGCGTACTTCCCGTTTCGCTGGCGGTAGATGCCGCGCTCGACGCGAACGCGGCGGGCGCCGCTCGATCCCATCGCAATCCTCCTTGCCTGGGATCGCGACCCTCGCCGCGAGCGGCGCCTCCGGACATGAAGTTGACCGGAAGTTGACGAGCCGACCGCGGGCAGGCCGCACCGTCGCAGCGACGGCGAGAAAGCAGCGCGTTTGCAGGGACTTCCGATGGAGCTAGCCGGACTCGAACCGGCGACCTCCTGGGTGCGATGTTCGGCCTGTTTGCAGGGCTTTCGCGACGGAACGGCCCGGGCGGCGGACCCGGGAGTTACGCGGAATTTGCGGGATTTCTGCGGAGTTCCATCACGCGAGAGGCTCCGCGTGATGAAACTCGACGCCCTCCCGCACGACCTTCGGGTCACATAACGAGGTGGGCAGGTGAGCGACGAGCGAGTACGTCCGCCTGACGGCGACGGGGCCTGCCGAACGCTGAACCTTCTGACTTCTCCGATGCTGCCGCGACGGGGAGGCATCACGCCTCGGGGAAAGCCTCATGCGAACCTCCTAGTAGGGGGAGGGACGTCAGGCTGCCGCGAGCGCTAGCAGATGATGTGCTCCTGGATGATGCCAAGCGCCGCGACCGCGACGAGACTGGGTTCGCGGGGCCGGAGGTTTCGAGGACAAGCGCACAGCAATGATGCCGTCCGCCGCGGATTTCCGCGCGTTAGCACGCACGATCGAGGGTGAACTCATCGTCCCCGGCTCGCCGGAGTACGAGACGGTGCGCAAGCCCGCGATGGTGCGCTTCGGGAACGTAAGGCCGGCGGCGATCGTGCGGTGCGAGGCGCCGGCGGACGTGTCCGAGGCCGTCGCGTTCGCGCGCCGTTTCGGGTTGCAGACGGCCACGCGCAGCGGAGGGCACTCCGTTGCCGGCCGTTCATCGACCGAGGGGCTCCTCATCGACGTCGCGCCGATGCGCTCGTTGTCGGTGGCGGGCGGCGTGGCGACGGTCGGCGCCGGTGTGCGGCTCGGAGGTCTCTACGACGCGCTGCAGGAACATGGTCGCACGATCCCTGCAGGCTGCGGTTCGGCGGTCGGGATCGCCGGTCTTACGCTCGGCGGCGGCATCGGGATTCTTGGCCGCAAGTACGGTCTCACGTGCGACCACCTGCGCCGAGCAGAAGTCGTCATGGCGGACGGTCGCGTCGTCGCGTGCGACGAGCACGCCGAGGCGGAGTTGTTCTGGGCGCTGCGCGGTGCCGGCGGCGGCAACTTCGGCGTCGTCACGTCGTTTGTCTTTCGTACCGTGCCGGCACCGGCGGCCACGGTCTTTCACTTGGGCTGGCCACTCGCGCTCGCCGCCAGAGTGATCGAGGCGTGGCAGGTCTGGGCTCCAACCGCCCCGGACGAGCTCGACGCCACCCTGCGGTTGAGCGCCGTCGGGGACGGCGTGCGCCCACCTGTGGTCGACCTGTTCGGCACCATGCTGGGCGGCGAGGCCGACGCCGGGCAGGTGCTCGACGACCTGGTTGCCCGGGTCGGGGCAGAGCCCGCATGGGCGTCCCGCCGACACATGTCCCACCGGGAGGCGAAGCGATACCTTGACGGGCTCAAGCCCGTCGAGGATCGGGGAGAGCAAGCCGCTTCCCACCAGGCGCCCGAGCAGGGTCCTATCTTCAGCAAGTCAGAGTTCTTCAGGCGACTGCTGCCGCCGGACGCGATCGCAGCGCTGGTGAAGAACCTCACCCGAGGGCTGGCAATGGGCCACTCGCGGGAGATCGCCTTCTTGCCGTGGGGAGGCGCGTACAACCGCGTCCGCGCGGAGGACACGGCGTTCGTCCACCGTGACGAGCGCTTCCTAGTCCAACATCTGCTCGTGGTCGATGCCCACTCCGTCACGACTGAACAGCACGCCGCCGACGGCTGGCTCGCGCGATCGTGGGCGCTCGTGCACCCGTGGGGATCCGGGGGCGTCTATCCCAACTTCCCGGATTCCGATCTGCAGGACTGGCCGCATGCCTACTACGGGCGAAACTACGACCGGCTACTGCGCGTCAAGGCCAAGTACGACCCCGACAACTTCTTCCGCTTCCACCAGTCGCTGTCGGCCTCCTAGCGGGGGCGGTAGGGCGCGAGCAGCGTGTCGAGTTCGCGCCGCAGCCAGGCGTCGAGCCGGCCCTTGCGGTAGATGGCCCAGGTGATCAGCGCACCGTTGTAGGTCGTCTGGACGCCGTGCGCGAGCCGTGAGGTATCGGTCGCCTCGAGCTCGCCGGCCTCGACGGCGGCGTCGAGCAGCCGCTTGATTTCATCGCGCACCGTGGTCGTGTAGGCGAGCGCGAGCTGGTGGAACTCCGGATCGCTCAGGTCGATCTGCAGGAACGCGAGGTGGTTGGCCATCGTCTCGGGCGACACCACGCGGGCACTCGTGTCGACGAGCCCGGCGAGAAGGGCCCGGAGGGGCGACCTGTGACGCTTGGTCGCCTCCCGTAGCGACGAGCCGGCGCTGTCCGAACCGCGGCTGTTGATCGCCAGCAGCAGCCCCCGCTTCGACTGGAACCTCTGAAGCAGGGTCGCCGGCGCCAGCCCCACCTCTCGTGCGACGGCGGCCAGGGTGAGCTCGCTGGGCCCGCCGCGGTCGATCACGCGCAGCGCGGCATCGAGTACGGCGTCGTCGGCCACGGTCTTCGGGCGGGGCACAGCCAGAGCATACATGAACGGGCAGTCATAAATCGCTTGACATATAACCGAACCAACGTTTATATTGGCTAGCCAACAAAAGGAGGATGAAATGAGCAGCACGGCAATGACAATCGAAGGCAAGTCGGTCCTGGTGACCGGTGCCAATCGCGGTCTCGGGCGGGCGCTCGTCGAGGAGGCCCTGCGGAGGGGCGCTGCGCGGGTCTACGCGGGCGCGCGCAAGCCGCTCACCCACCCAGACGCGCGCGTCACGCCGCTGACGTTGGACGTCACCGATCCGGCGCAGATCCAAGCGGCCGTCGAGCAGGTCGAGTCGCTCGACATCCTGGTCAACAACGCCGGCATCTCGCTGCCTGATGACCTGAGCGATCGGGCCGCGGTCGACCGGCACCTCGCCGTCAACCTATTCGGCACCTGGGGCGTGACCGAGGCGTTTCTCCCGTCGCTGACTCGTAGCGGCGCAGCGATCGTCAACGTCGTCTCGATCGGGGCTTTCGCCGCAGTGCCGGTGCTTCCGGCCTACTCGATCTCGAAGGCGGCGGCGTTCTCGCTGACACAATCGCTGCGCGCGCTCCTAGCCGGACGGGGCGTGAGCGTTCACGCGGTCATGCCCGGCCCGATCGACACCGACATGGTCCGCGAACTCCCCATCCCGAAGACCCCGCCGGAGTCCGTTGCCCAGGCCGTCTTCGACGGAATGGAGAACGCCGAGGAGGAGATCTTCCCCGACCCGATGTCAGAGATGATGGCCGAGAGCTGGCGCACTGGCGCGGCCAAGGCGCTCGAGCGCCAGAACGCCGCGCTCGTTCAGCCACAGCCGCTCGCGGCGTGACGGCAAGGTGCCTGGCTCACCGCGGCGGAGTTCGCGGTGGGTCAGGCCGGCCTTCTCGGACGGCACGGAGCAGAGTATAAACGAGTATTCGGTTATTCATCACGACGGAGCGCTCACATGAAACGTCACCAGCCCCTCGCCGGAAGAACCGCCCTCGTCGCCGGTGCGACTCGCGGTGCGGGTCGTGCCTTCGCAATCGAGTTGGCTGCCGCCGGGGCGATCGTCTACGCCACCGGACGTAGCAGTAAAGACCGCCGATCCGAGATCGGTCGGCCGGAGACGATTGAGCAGACGGCCGCTCTCGCCGCCGAGGCGGGAGGGGATGTCGTCGCGGTCGTCTGCGACCATCTCGAGCCGTCGCAGGTGCGAGCCCTGATCTCTCGCATCGAATCCGAGCGCGGCCGTCTCGACATCCTCGTCAACAACATCTGGGGCGGTGACCACCTCACTGGGTGGAACGACAAGATGTGGGACCACGATCTCGACGCGGGCCTGCGCATCCTGCGACTTGCGATCGACACGCACATCATCACGAGCCATGCTGCGATCCCTCTGCTGATCCGCAACCCGGGTGGTCTCGTCATCGAGGTCACCGACGGCGATGCCGAGTTCAACGCCGACTATCGCGGCACGTTCTTCTACGACCTGGCGAAGGTGACGCCGCACCGGATCGCGCTGGCGCTGGCCGCAGAACTCGGCGACCGGGCGACCGCGGTGTCGCTGAGCCCAGGGTGGATCCGCTCCGAGGCGATGCTCGACAACTTCGGTGTCACCGAGGAGAACTGGCGCGAGGGCACCGCCAAGAATCCCCACTTCTGCATCAGCGAGACACCGCACTACGTTGCCCGTTGCGCCGTCGCGCTCGCCGCCGACCCCGATCGGGCTCGCTTCACCGGGCAATCATTTGCGAGCTGGGACCTGGGCCCGATCTACGGCGTCACCGACCTCGACGGCACCCAACCGCACTTCCCCAATTACCGCCGCGAGGTAATGCAAGCCGGCAAGCCCGCCGACGACACCGGATACCGGTGACGCGGTCCCGGTTACGAGCCGAGGAAGGAGCACGTGCAGTGGTACCGGAGCGGATCCGCTGGGCCGTTGAGACGCTCGCAGTCGAGCCGGGCGACCGCCTGCTTGAGATCGGCGGCGGCCCGGGCGTCGCCGCCTCGCTCGTCTGCGAGCGTCTCGACCGCGGCAGGCTGTTTCTGATCGATCGGTCAGCGACGGCGATCGAGCGCACGCGCCGTCGCAACCCGAGGCACCTGGCATCGGGTCGGCTCGCGGTCGAGACCGTCGACCTGGCGGACTTCGACCCGGGCAAGGCGAAGTTCAACAAGGTCTTCGCCGTCAACGTCTTCTGGAGGACCCCGGGGACCGAAGGGCTGGCATGCATCCGCCGGGCACTTGTCGACGACGGGCAGTTCTTCCTCTTCTACGAGGCGCCGCACGCGGCGTGGATACGTCAGGCCTACGCGTGGGTCGTCGATGCGTTCCCGGCGAACGGCTTCGCAGAACCGCAGCTCCTCTCGCGCTCCAAGACCCGCTTGGGATGCGTGGCGCGCCTAGCCTGACGCCTGGCGGTCTGGAGCGTTTACCAGAGCCCAGCGGACGCGACCGCTAATCGGACAGCGGCGAAACGGCACAAGCGAGCCAAACCCGTTGCCGTGGGTTGCGAACCCAACGGTCCTGAAGCGCAGCCTGCCGGCGTGGCGCCAGCAGACCGCGTACTTGCCGTTCGGCTGGCGGTAGATGCCGCGCTCGACGCGAACGCGGGCGGGGGTGGTCGATCCCATCGCAATCCTCCTTGCCTGGGATCGCGACCCTCGCCGCGAGCGGCGCCTCCGGACGTGAAGTTGACCGGAAGTTGACTAGCCGAACGCGGCCAGCCGCAGCGCCGCAGCGACCGCGCGCAAGCTGCGGCGTTTGCACTGACTTCGATGGAGCTAGCCGGACTCGAACCGGCGACCTCCTGGGTGCGATCCAGGCGCTCGCCAGCCCTGAGTTTGGCTTGTCTACTGGGATTTCGCGGCGGCGGAGGCCCGGTCTGAGGTCGGCATTTTCCGCTGGTTTCCGCCCATTTCGGCTGGGATCGGGCCAAAGAAACGCGTCTTTGGCCCGATCTCCCAACTGCCTCTGCTGCGCCTCGCCGGGTCGGTGCCCTCTCCACAGTCCGGCGGTGACAAGCGGCACCGGTCGGTCCGCGCGCACAACTGCTGCTCGTCCATCGCGAGCGCGTCGGGTGGCCCGGCGTCGCGACGTCGCTTACCCCCCGAGCTGTAGCGCACCGGCGCGCCGGGGCGCCGCAGCGGCTATGCGATCCGCTCGTCGATGCGGACATGGACGGTGTCGCCGGCCTCCTTGCCGATCGCCTTGCGGAGCTTCGCCTTGACGGGCAGCCTGTGCGTGCCGTCCCCTTGCGCCATGAGCGCGCCGTCGAAGGGCTCGCCGTCGATCGCGCCGCGGATCTTCACGAGCCCGCGGGTGCCGAAGAGCTCCGCCGCGTCGGGCATCACGACGCACGTCCACGCACCTCGGTTCTCGCCTTCTGAAGCTGGGCGTCGAACTCTCTCAACATGACCCTTTGAGACTGTCCCACGGAACGAACTATTCGCGCAGCCGCGGGCGGCATCAAGAGCTTGGCCGTCGCTGCACGGCAAGCTGCTCGAGCGGCTGCGCGACTACTACTGGCTGAGGCCAGTTAGCTGCCGCGCCGCCGATCCGACTCGGGCGCGTCCAGCTCGCGACTGCTCGTAAACGGCTTCCAACGAGCGGGAATGGCGCCCCGTGTCTACTTCGCTTGCTTCGCGCGTCCTTTGGTCTTCCGCACGGCACCGCGGCCACGGGCCGCTTTGCCCTTGGCGCCGGCTGAGCGGTTGCCGGTCAGCTTGGCGAAGGCCTCCATGATTCTCCCGGCGATCTTGTCGATGGTCCCCTCGGCCTTGTCTCGCGATCCTGACTTCATCACTTCCTGTCCTCATCCACACGGCTGTGCTGCGCGGTGGCTAGTCGGCCACGGCGCCTGTCAGTACTGCGGGCGGTCCTCGTAGACGGTCCGCTCCGCGGGGCGGGTCCGGCGCGCGTTCAGCAGGACCAGGCCGATCACGAGCCCAACCACACCGGCGACCACGAGGATCACGCCGGCCGTCTGGATCGAGAAGCCGGCCACCGTGGCGTTGACCGCAAAGGCCAGGATCGCGCCGACGGCAATCAGGAATATCGATGTGCCGATCGTCATCCCGCACGGATGCCCGGGCCGGCCGGCACGAAACGATGCTCCCCCGACCTCGTTTCGGCGAACGCCGCTCGGGTATCGCGTCGGGATTGCACGGTGGTCGCCCACGAACGGACTCGGGAGGCGGCGAAGTGGCGCGCGGAGATCAGCCGGACGTGGTGACGCGCAAGCAGCGGGAAGCGGACCGGTACCGCAAGGCAGCTGACGACGCGCTCCAGCAACTCGACTGGGCAATCGGCTATCTGCACGGGATCCGCAAGGTTCAGATTGCATGCGCCCTGGCGCGCAACCGCGCTCACATCAGGCGCGAGCTGATGCAGCGCGCTGAGGAACCGTTGCCAACACAGACAACTGATCAGACCTAAACGGGGGAAACGAATGGCGATCGGAGGAGCAACGCCGGGCGGATACCTAGAGCGGCCACGCCCCAGCGGTCTCGCGGATGTGATCGATGTGATTCTCGATAAGGGGCTCGTGATCGACGCCTACGTCCGCGTGTGGCTGATCGGGATCGAGATCCTCACCATCGACGCGCGCATCGTGATCGCAAGCGTCGACACCTACCTACGTACGCTTCGCAGAGGCCGTCGGTCGGGTCGACATACGAGAAGACAGCAACGCGCAGGGACTCCCCGAGCTGCTCGACTCGGCCACCTCCGGCGCCGCAAAGTCAAAGACGAAAGGCGCGCTCGAGGGCGTCAAGGAGACACTGCTCGGCGACTCCGAGGAGGACGACCGCGGCCGGCAGAGGTCGCGCGCGCGTCGTCGCTCCCGATAATCGCAATGCGTTATCCGGCACGGGCCGTCCGCGAGTCCGGGACGAGCCGTGCGTCATCGACGGTTGGTGCTAGACCGGCGAGTTCGCGCCCGTGGCCGGGCACCCTTGGCATGCACGCCGTAGCATCCGCGGCTACTGCGCGGCGCCGGCCCGGACCCGTCTCGACCTCGAACAGGCAGTGGTCAGGCAGACGGGTCGTCTTCGCCTCCGGCACCGTGGCTCTGTGATTAGGGGCAAGCGCCGCGGGTAGCCGACTCTAATGTCGGTGCCCGGAGTCGAACAGGTGGCTGGGGTCGTAGCTCGCGAGCAGATGGACCTTGCTCGGCGCGAACTGACCGCTAGGGCGCGCGAGGCCGGACCGGGGGTCGCGATGGTGGGTGGCGGTGGCCTCCTCGTTGCGCTTGCTTCCGGAACCGGCACGGCCGCGTTGATCCTGTTGCTCGGCCGTCGCCCAGGGGCGGCTGCCGCGCTCGGAGTGACCGGTGCGTATGCTGGCGCCGGCGCGTTCCTGGCGCGTAAGGGGCTCGTGCTCCTCCGGGAAGCCGCGCCATCCGTGGGCGATGTGCCGGTTCAAGACGAGCCGGTTCAGGACGCCAAGCGGGAGCTCGAATCTGCGAAACGACGCACCAAGTCGGCGGCGAAGTCGGCACGACGCACCAAGTCGGCGGCGAAGTCGCCCCGACGCGCCAAGTCGGTGGCCAAGTCTCGAGCGCAGCCCACCGGCCGCCCCAAGCCGAAATCGAATGCAACGGGAGCTTGAATGGGTGTTCTCCGCGGCCTCGGCCAGGCCATCGGTGGCCTTCTAGCGGGCGTCTTCGGGCTGCTGCGCGGCGTTCTTCAGGGCGTCGGGAATCTGCTACGCCGACTCGTCTAGGCCGGGCCCCCTCTCGCTTCCCATTGGGCGGATCGGAGTGGCCGAGGCAGCCGCGCCCGCCTACTCCCGCAGCCCGGCGGCTTCGAGGGCTTCGGCCTTGGACAAGAACACGCGATCCCTGATGACCTGGCCGTCGCGCAATTCCTGTACGAACGCGGCGGGAGCCTCGATCGGGATACCGCTGTCCTTGCCGCGACCACGCACCCGCGCCACGGTGATTACCACGTCCTCGCCAGCGTCGATCAGCTCCACCGGCTCAATCGCGAAGTCCTCCCAAAAGTCGGCGAAGCGCGCAAGTCGTTGCCGGACCCCCTCCCTGCCCTTAAGGCTCACTCGGTCGGGCATCTCCGGAACCTGCTCGCAGACGCAGTCTTCCGCGTAGAAGCCGAGGACTGCGTCGACGCCGTGCTTGCCGAAGGCGTCCCAGGCTCGGCGCACGATCTTCAGGTTCTCCTGCGACATCGCCCGCCCAGTATCCGCCGCGCTTGGGGTCGCGTCCAGGATGGCCGTAAGCCCAACGAGAAGCGAGAGGGGGGGCCGGTCTAGGCGCCCTCGTCGGTGGCGCGGCCCCCGGACCGAGGCGCAGCCTTGCGTGCTGCGTGCCCACCGAGGCGCGATGCAAGCCCTCACTCGGGTTGTTCGCGGGGTCTTCGCCGTGGCGGTGGCCCGCACTGAGTCCCTGTTTTCGGCCAGTTCCGCCTATTTCGGCTGGGATCGGGCCAAAGACGCTGGGTTTTTGGCCCGATCTCGCGTCTGGTCCAGCAACGCACGCCCGAATTGCCGGCCCCGGCCACGACTCCGGCAGCGACGGGTCACGGGTCGCGTCCGGGCGCACACCTGCTGCTCATCCTCGGCGAGCGCCTTGCAGGCGCCAGATTCCCCGTCCTCCCAGGAAGCACGGCAGCCCAGCCAAGTGGCTCGGGTGCCGAGGAGGTGCTGTCCAGATCCGCCCGCGTCCCGGGCGCCTATTGGGTTCGAGGAGTCCGCCGTCTTCGGGATCTGTAAGGGCGGGGTCCCGATCACGATCGCGATCTCCTTGCGGTCGGTCAGCTCGATGGCGCGCGGGTCGTGCTGATAGGGCTTGCCGTTGACGTAGAACGCGATCCCGTCGGGACCGCAACGTTGCGCAAGGCAGGACTCGCCGAGACGCACTCCCCACTCCGTGAAGAACTGGCCGAGCCTGTTGGGCTCCGGGCTTTTCGACTCGGTGTGGATGATGCCGGTCGCGTCATGTGTGTGGAGGGGCGCGATGCAAGGCTTGCCGCATCGCGTGATGCCGCCGTAGGCGACCGTGCCGTCCGGGTCCTCGAACCGCTGCACCTCGGGGTCGTGGATGTTGATCCCGATCCCCGCCGGCACCACGATCGGCTTGCCATCGACGAAGACATCCAGATGTGCGTGGGCGTGGTGGATCAGGAACTCCTTCCGCTCAGGCTCCAATCCGGCTGCCGCTGTTCGTTCGAGGGGATCCGGCGGGGCGGGCCAGAGGAAGGCGGCATCCGCATCGGAAGACGGAGTCTCCGGCTCGGCCTGGCGCGCCTGGCCACGGGATTCGTCGGCCCCGCCATCAGCGTCATCGCCGCAGCCGGCGACCGCCAGGACTCCGAGTGCGATGGCGATCGCGAGCGGCAGGCTGAATGTCTTTCGCACGCTCGTGCTCCTCTATGACCGGGTCTGCTTCGCGCACGGGCACCGGTCACTCGTGCGTTCATAGATCGCCCGCGCGCCCCGCGACAACGGGCCGACGAAGGGACCGGGGCCCTGGTTCCCGAGGACGTGCATGCACCGACCCTGCACCCAGAGGACGTTCCCGACGCGGCGGCTCTCCGGCTCGCCGGGCAGGGACCCGGTCCAGCCGCGCGCGCCGGGAATGCCCGGGACGCTGAAGAACCGGACGTTTGCGACGGGGCCAGCCGCGCGGATCACGTCCGGGCGCAACTCGTGCGCCAGGCTGCGCTTGGCGCCTTCCGCGGTCTCGTACAGCGACACGTTGGTGACCCCCGCCGAGCGGGGGCCGCGGATCGGCTGGGAGGTGAATGAGATGAACCCCTCACTGCTCAGTCGCCGCTCGTCGGCCGCTGCCACGTGCATCTCCCTCACGAGGGCCTTGACGCCCGTGACGGTTTCGCGTTCGCCGGGCCTTGCTCCGGGAGCCGCCCCAGGCCGGAACCCGGGCTCCTCGCCCCTGCGCATGAGGTAGCGGCCGAGGTCGGGTGAATCGGCCCGCGGGGTTACGCTGGCGGCTGCAGGCGCCGTGGGGCGATCGTCGCCATCGTCGCCACAGGCGCCGAGCGCGATCAGCGCTATGGCGAGGAGGAGCGCACCCGCGCCGAGTCGCACAGCACCGGCGCGCCTTGCGACGGCGACGAGCGCCCTGCCGAGCAGGAGGCCGGGTGGCTCGCCACCGTGACGGCACGGGCATGTAGGCGTGAGAGAGCACCAGGGGCACATGGCCGACCATCAGTCGCGCTGGACGATCTCATAGAGGCCGACGCTGTCCGGCCGCATCTCGAGGGCAGGCCGGATCACGTCCGGGACTTTGTCGGCAATGGCCTCGTACCAGCTCGTCGTCAACAGTTTGTCGGCCTCGTTGGCGTGGCCGGCGCTCGCGTAGAAGCCGATTCCGACGAGCCGGGCGTTGTCGCGGTCGACCAGAGTCATCGAGCCGCGGTAGCCGGGCAGCTCGCCGAACGGATCGGCGTCCAGCGTCTCCATGAATTGCTTGACCCGGTCGGCCAGGTCGAGGTCGACGTTTTCGTAGATGGAAAGGCGAGCGAACATGGACCGATGGTCGCTCGCGGATGGTGTGGACCGCTACGGGGTGCTCCCGGTACTTGCTCCCTAGACTTTTTGGGGCGTGAGCAGCGCCGCGAGGTCGCGTCGCGAGTTGATGCCGAGCTTGCGGTATGCGTTGCCGAGGTGCATCTCGACGGTCTTGACGGTGACGAACAGCGCCTGTGCGATCTCCGGGTTGCTCGGCCCGCCGGCCGCGAGCTCCGCGATCCGCCGCTCGCTCGGCGTCAGCGCGTCAACGCCCGACGATTCGGCGCGGCGGACCTTGGCTCCAGTCACCCGTAGCTCCTCGCGCGCCCGTTCGGCGGTTACGACCAGTCCGCCCGTGGATGCCAGGTCGAGCGCGCGGTGAAGCGGCTCGCGCGCCGCTTTTCGCTCGCCCCGCCGGCGCAGCGCGGCTCCGAGTTCGATCAGCGATCGCGCGAGCTCGCGGCGCGCGGGGGACCGCTCGAGCTGGGCGACCGCCTCGTGGAGTTGTGCGCAGCCCTCGTCGCCGCCGCGGATCAGTCCGGAGACGGTGAGCGCCTGCCCGATATAGCCCGGTGTAGCCCATGTGCGCGCCCAGCTCAGGGCGGCCTCGGCCTCGCGCGTGGCGGTCTGTTCGTCCCCGGATGCGCGGAGCAGGCGTGCGATGCGAAGCCAACCGTCGAAGTCCGGATCGGGCCCTAGGGCGTCGCCTTGAAGCCGGCGTGCCTCGAGCTGATCGGCAAGCGCCACGCCGAGGTCCCCTTGCGCCGCACGCAGGTTCGAGCGAGTCGAGATCAGCAGTTCGCCGCCGCGATCGGAGGCGGTCGCGTCGTCGCCGCCGACCGCGGCGAGTATCGCCTGCGCCTCAGCGAGCTGCCCGCGCTCGACCAGCACGTCGATCAGACAGCACGAGGAGAACAGGTGCTGCCAGGTCATGCCGGAGTGAGCCTCGTAGGCCGCCCGAGCATCGGCCTCGGCCTCGGCGGCCGCACCTGTCCGCAACGCTATCCAAGCGCGCCACGCGGATGCCCCAGCGAACCCGGGCGCCGACCCGCGCCGCCGCGCCTCGGCGAGCGCGATCGCCACAGTGCGGCGCGCGACGTCGAGCCGGTCGGTCTTGAACAGCTGCCCGATCGCCAGCGGCGACCACGCGGAGTCCGGGCCGATCGCAGCCACCAGCTCCCTATCAGCCACCGCGCGCTCGACTGGCTCCGCGACCTCCGCCGCGGGACGACCGAGCAGGAACCGGTGGACCCCTACGTGCAGCAGCAGCTCGCACTCCCCGACCGTACGGCCGGGGAGATCCGCGAACCGCTCGGCCTCGCCGAGGGCCTTTGCCAGCAGTTCCGTCACCAGGAACGACGCCATCAAACGCGCTGCCTCGAGCCTGAGCTCGAGCTCGCGGTGGCGCCCGGCAACACCGCGGAGCGCCTCCTCGACGACGGCGACCACCTTGGCCGGCTCGCGGCCGCCGGGACCGGTCGCCCACATCAGACCCAGCGCCGCCTGCGCGCGATCCACCTCGTCGCGCCCGGCGTAGTAGGCCTCCAGCACGCGGTCGAGCGCGTCCACGCGCCCGAGCCCGTGCTCGGCTCGGGCGAGATCCAGCAGCAGCTCCCAGCGCGCCTCGGCAGGAGGTGGCTCGGCGACGGCCCGCGACAGCGACGCGGCGGCCTCCGTGAGCGCTCCCGACGCGAGCGCGCGCCGCCCGGCCTCGGCAAGAACCCTCGCGACCTCCTCGTCCCTACGCGGCTCGGTGTGCACCAGGTGCACGGCAACCGCCTCCGGCCCAGCTCCCGCATCGCCAAGGATGCTCGCCGCGTCAGCGTGCAGCCGCACGCGCTCGCCCGCTGTCAGGCCGCGCAGAACCGCGTCGCGCACCAGCGCGTGCTCAAACTCGAGCGGGCGGTCGTCCCGCAGGACCCCCGCACGCACGAGCTGCTCGGCGAACTCCGACGCCTGATCCGCATCGATTCCCGCCAGCTGCACGGCGCTGGCAAGCGGCGACTCTTCGAGTACCGCGACCGCCTGCGCGAGCCGAACCGGCCCGTCGCCCAATCGCGCGAGCGATTCGCCCACTGCCTGCGCGACCGCGTACGGCCCCATGCGGGTCACCGCCTCCGCGTCGGCCTCGCCGGCGCCGCTGATGCCCCGGTCCCCGAGGCCCTCCGCCAGCCTGTGGATCAACAGCGGGTTGCCGCCCGTGGCGCCGTGGCACGCCTGGGCGAAGGCAGCCGAGACGGGCGCGCCACTGTGCTCGGCGAGCACGGCCGCCGTCGCCTCAGACGACAGCGGCGACAGCTCGATCGACATCGAGAGCGGCGCCCCGCGCAGCGCACCGCCAGCCGACGCGGCGCCCGGCCGCTGCGCGACCAGCAGCAACACCGGGAGAGAGTCGATGCGGTTCGCGACAAAGTCCAGGAACCGGACGGAGGCGCTGTCCGCCCAATGGAGATCGTCGACGACGAGCAGCTGCGGCCGCCGCTCCGCCAGTGCGGCCACCAGCCAGTACAGACCGTGGAGGACCCCGAACGACGCGTCGGCCTCCATGGATGGCGCATCGGCGTCCGGCAACACGACCGGCGTCGCCAACGCCGCGGCTCCGCTTAACGTCCGGCTGCGCGCCGCGCCCGACATCCCGTGCAGCCTCGGCTCCAGCAGCTGCCGCACGACCCCCCACGCATACGAAGACTCCAACTCGGACCCGCGAGCCCAGGCGACGGCAAAGTTGCGCGCCTGCGCCGCCTCGCGGGCCGACTCCATAAGGCCCGTCTTACCGATACCCGCCGGTCCCTCCACGACGACCACACGCCCCCCACCCGCGGCCACCACGTCGAGCGCGCCGGCAATCACGCCCAAGTCGCGCTCTCGCTCATGGAGCCGGCCGACCATCCCCGCAAGTGAGTCTACGGCCGCCCCCCACGCGAGCGCCAGACACGCCCACGCCGCGCGCGGCGCCTGCGAACGCCACGCGGACGCGCAAGTGCACACCATCCTGATGTTTCCGGGCCTATGGCCGGGCAGGGCGGGACGATGGCGCCGGCCCGGATCGTCGCTATGTCCGAACGCAGCGGCGTGGCCACAGGGCTCGTTTCAGCTCTCCGCCAGCAGCGTAAGCAGCATTCTCCGCAACTGACGGTGGCCTCTCGCACCTAGCGCTTGGTTGATGCGGCGTTCGATGTCTCCGATGGTCTCGACACCGGCTGCCACGCACTCCTGGCCTGATTCGGTGAGCATGATCAGCTTGGCGCGCCGATCAGTGGGATCGGGCCTGCGTACCAGGTAACCCAATCCTTCGAGCTCATCGACGAGCTCGCCCATCGCTTGCGGCGTCATGTTGGCTCCCCTCGCGAGCTCGGTCAGCCGCGATCCCTCGGCGGTCATCTGGCCGAACACCGCCGAGTGTGAGGGCTTGACGGGATGCCCGGCACGGGCCGCGCCTTCGGCCACCTGCCGACTCAGCATGAGATGGGTGAGCGAGAGCAGCGTGACGGTGCTCTGCTCAGGTTCGCGGGCGCGGCTGCTGGACAAATCGTATACCTTAAGGTAGCCTGAAGATCAGGTTACCCTTAAGACTCTACACGGTCGGTCGGACCGCCGCAGAGGTCTGGCGCCATACGAAAGGGACGACGGCATGCACGACGAGGCCATACTCGCGACCGACATTCCGCAGCACGCCTACGGCGAGCCAACGGCTTCGATAGCTCGTACTCGACAATGGGACCGTCTTGGAGCGTGCCTGGGGATCGTGTTCGTGGCCCTCCAGCTCGGGCTCGGAGCGGTGCTCGGCGGAGCCCCGGCACTCGATGCCCCGCCAGCGGAGATCCAGACTTACCTCGTGGACGATGGCGCCAACGTCCTGCTGGCTGCCACGATGGGCACGCTGTCGGCCTTCTTCTTCATCCTGTTTCTCGGTACCGTGCGCACGTTCCTTGGGACCGCCGAAGGTCCCCCGGGGAGCCTGAGCACGGTCGTTTTCGGCGCCGGACTAGTGACCATCGCACTGGCTACGACGGCCGGTCTCCCGACGGTCGCCCTGGCATGGGACGACACCGCTGCGCTCGCCGATCCCGGGCTCGTGCAGGCGGCATGGAACCTGAACACGCTTGCGCTCGTACCCATCGGCAGCAGTGCCGGGGCGTTCTGCCTCGCCGCAGCAATCGTCATCCTGCGGACCCGGGTCACGCCCGCATGGGTCGGGTGGATCGGGATCCTGGCCGGGATCGTGAGCGTGATCGCCACGTTGTTCATCCTCGCGGACGATCCCGACTCTCCGCTCGGAACCCCTGCCAACCTCGGCGGCTTCCTGCTCGCAATGCTGTTCATCCTCTTGCTGAGCATCTTCATGACGATCCGCCTCGGCAAGACCGAACCGCGCGTGAAGTAAGACGCCGTTCCTCTCGACCCGTCTAATAGACGACGAGTGAACGCAGTTCCGAGAGTCGCGTCGCCAGCGCTTCGGGCGATTTGCGCAAAGCTGGTCGTACTGGCGCGAGACGCCTGGTCGTGGTCTCGGAGGCGAGTCCTGACGGGCGAGGACTCCTGGGGAGTAGCGGTCCGGCGCCCCCGGAGCAGGTGCGGTCTAAGAAGTCATCGGGTTTCAGCTGCTCGACACCGAGGGCTCGCCGGCCGGTCCGGTTGTCGATCCGGCGGCGGCGGGCGGCGGTGCGCCCTGGTTGAGGACGGTCGCGCCGAACGGCTGTACCGACTCGTTGAACGTCGAGGTGACCTCTGATTGCGAGAAGAAGCCGACGATCTTGACGGTCTCGTTACCGACGTTGACGACGGCGTGCGGCTCCATCGCCGGGATGACCGCGAGCTCGCCGGCGCTGAGGCGCATCCGCTCGTCGGCGACCTGGGCCTCCGCCTCTCCGGCGACCACGTAGAGGATCTCCTCGGCGCTGTCGGTGTGCTCGGCCAGCCGGTTACCCGGCTCGATCTCAAAGTAGACGGCCGCGCTGTCGGCCGATCCGGCCCACTTGTTGAGCGGGAATATCACCCGCACGCGTGTGTGGTCCGGGTCGCTGTCGAACCAGCCCTCCATCAGCTCGAGTTCGCTGGTCTTGGCCGTCAGCATGCTCGCTCTCCTTTGATTGAACACCCCTGGTTGGTGGAATGATCGTATAGACGCGTCCGTGACCTGTCAAGATTGATCGCACATCAATGTCTACGCAAAGTGTCACCGGGGCGCGGCGCTCGTATCGCAAGCGGCGTCGCGCCCAGCTCGAGGCCGAGACCAGGCTGCGGATCACTGAGGCCGCGGTCGACCTGCACGGATCAGTCGGCCCGGCCAGGACGACGATCAGCGCTGTCGCCGATCGCGCCGGCGTTCAGCGCGCCACCGTCTACCGGCACTTCCCCGACGAGCAGGCCCTGTTCGACGCCTGCTCCTCGCACTGGATGGCGCGGCACCCACTGCCGGATCCGGCGCGGTGGGCGCAGATCGAGCACCCCGCTGAGCGGCTGCGGGCGGCGCTAGGCGAGCTCTACGAGTGGTACGAGCAAGGCGAGTACATGCTCGAGAGGACGACCCGCGACGTCGCCCTGGTACCGGCGCTGCGACCGTCGATTGAGGGCTTTCACGGCTGGCTCGACGCAGCCGCCACCGCAATCCTTCGCGGCCGGCCACGGCGCGGCTCGCGCGGCCGACGCCGGCGCGCCGCGGTCGCGCACGCCTTGGCGTTCGAGACTTGGCGCTCGCTCGCGATTCATCAGGGGCTGCCCCGGTCCGAGGCGATCGAGCTGATGGTGGCACTCGCCGACGCCGCAGACCACCGTTGAGCCCAGAGTGGAGCGTCCGCCGCGGTAGTCCAGTCACTCGAGAGCTCGAACGTGAAGGCTCCTAGTGGAGTTCTATTGAGTCCCCCGGCCTGAGCCACGCATACCGGCGAAACCGCTTGATGATGCGGTTTCTCATCCGCCGGAGGCGCTGGGCTGCGCGGAGATCGGGCCAAAGACCGGGCTAACGATCAAGCGGCGGTTGGCTCTAGCAAACGCCCCGAGGCGCCAGAATCCGCGCCACAGCAGGGATTCTCGAGATGGAGCTAGCCGGACTCGAACCGGCGACCTCCTGGGTGCGATCCAGGCGCGCGCTGGCCCTGAGTTTGGGCTATTTGCAGGGGTTTCGCGTCGGTGGAGGCCCGGCCTGAGGGCCATGTTTTCGGCCCGTTTCCGCTCATTTCGGCTGGGATCGGGCCAAAGAAGCGGGTCTTTGGCCCGATCTCCGCGAAATATGCCTCCTCCGCACGCGAATGTAGACGTCCCGTGAGGCGCAAGTGAAGGGTTGTCCCGGATGCCGGCCCCGGTCTGCCGTGGGACGATGGGGCGGTGTCTCGGACTGTCCTGATCGTGGATGATCACGATGGCTTCCGGGCGGGGGCGCGCGCGCTGCTGGAGGCGGACGGTTTTGTGGTTGTGGGCGAGGCAGCGGATGGTGCGGCGGCGCTCGAGGCGGTGCGGCGGTTGCGGCCGGAGGTGGTGTTGCTCGACGTCCAGCTGCCTGGGATCGATGGCTTCGAGGTGGCCGAGCGCCTCGCGGCGGGGCGCGACCCGCCTGCCGTGGTGCTGATTTCGAGCCGCGAACGCCACTCCTATCGCCGTCAGCTCGCGACGAGCCCGGTACGCGGCTTCATCGCCAAGGGGGAGCTCTCGGGGGAATGCCTGGCCGAGCTCGTCTTCTGACGCCGCTGGCCTGGGCGCTGTCCGGCGTGGCGCTCGTGGCGGCGGTGGGCGCCGAGCGGTTGGCCGGCCCTGGAATGCCTGATGCTGCCGGCGATCTTGTGGCCGGGCTGGCGCTCGTGGCGGGGGGAGCAGCGGCGTGGGTCGGGCGGCCAGAGAGCCGATCTGGACCGTTGTCGGTGCTCGCGGGCGTGGCCTGGTTTGCCGGAGACGTGACCGACGCTCTCCTATATGCGCATCGCGGGCCGCTCGTGCACCTGCTGCTCAGTTACCCGACGGGGCGCGTCCGCTCGCGCGCGGGCGCGGTCGTGATCGGCGCGGCGTACGTCGATGGGCTGATCCCGGAGCTCGCGCGCTCGGAGTGGCCCACGATCGCACTCATGGCGGTGGTCGTGACGGTCGCCGTGTGGCGACATCGCACAGCCGGTGGTGTGGAGCGTCGCGCCCGGGCGGCAGCGCTGGCCGGTGCCGTGATGGTTGGCGGAACGCTTGCTCTCGCTGCGTCCGTGCGCTTGGCCGGCGTGGATCTGGATGCGGCCGCTGCTTGGATCTACTACGCCGCGGTGGCGGTCACGGCCGCCGGCCTGTCGGCTGACCTGCTGTGGGGCCGTTGGACCCGTGCCGCCGTCACTGGATTCGTGGTCGACCTCGGCGACCGCTTCGAGCCGGACGCGCTGAGGGCGGCGCTCGCGCGCAGCCTGGGCGATCCTGATGTCGAGGTCGCCTACCGCGTGGCGGGTGTCGGCGACTGGGTCGACGAGGCGGGACGGGTCGTGCGGTTGCCTGACGGGGAAGGCCGGGCCGTCACGCTTATCCACGACGAGGGTGAGGCGGTCGCGGCGCTCGTGCACGACCCGGCCGCGCTGGCGGACCGCGAGCTCGTCGACTCGGTGGCGGCCGCCGCGCGCCTCGCGGTCGTCAACGTGCGTCTTCAGGCCGAGATCGCCGCACGCATCGGCGAGGTTGCCGCCTCGCGGCGCCGCTTGGTCGAGGCGCGTGACGACGAGAGCCGGCGCCTCGGCGACCAGTTGCACGCAGGTGCCGAGCAGCGGCTCGCCGGTCTACGCGACCGGATGTCCCGGCTCGCCGGGGAGCGTGACGGGGAGGCCGCTGAGATTCTTCGCCGGCTTGAGGGCGATCTCGGCGCCGCCCGAGCTGAGCTGCTCCGATTCGCGCAGGGCGTTCACCCTCGCTCGCTCACCGAAGGCGGCCTCAGCAAGGCCCTCGACGAGCTGGTCGCGCAGGCCGCCGTCCCGGTCAGGCTCGAGGTGCCCGCCGGGCGCTTTCCACCGGCGCAAGAGGCGACGGCGTTCTTCCTCTGCTCCGAGGGCCTCGCGAACGTCGCCAAGTACGCGGGCGGCGCGAGCGCCGACATCGCGGTGCGAGCAACCCCGTCCGGGCTCGTGGTGCGCGTGACAGACGACGGCGTAGGGGGCGCCGACCCGGCGCGCGGCTCGGGGTTGCGCGGGCTCGCCGACCGGGTCGAGGCGCTCGGCGGCACACTACGCGTGGACAGCCACGCGGGTGCCGGCACGCGGCTGGAGGCGGTGCTTCCGATCGCCGGTAAGGGGCCATGACCGCGGCCGCGCGCGCCGGATCGCCGCACTGGGCGGTCCCATCGCCGGTGCGTCGCTTGGTTCCCGTGGCCGTGTTCATCACGGTGGCGACCGCGACGGTCGCCATCGTCGACAATCGTCCCGATATCGCTCGTGCGGGCGACTCTGCCGCGGCGCTCGCCGGCGAGCTTGCTGCCGGCGCCCTGCTGGTCGTGGCGGCGCTCGCGGCGCAGGCGTGGAGGCCGAGAGCTCGCTTCACCGGCCCGCTCGCGGCGGCCGGCATCGGCTGGCTCCTTTTCGAATGGAACAGTCCCGGCGCCGGCTCCGCGTTCACGGCCGGGCTAGTGCTGTACGCGGTCTGGCCGCCGCTGCTTGCCCAGGCCGCGTTGCGCGGGCCGGACGAGCGTCCGCTCGGCCGACCGGCAGTGGCGCTCTTGATCGTCGCCTATGCGACGAGCCTGGGGATGCTCGGGCTGGCCGCCGCCGCGGTCTACGACCCACTCGCGCAGGGATGCCTCGACTGCCCGGACAATCACCTCCTCATCGCGAGCGATGCCGACAGCTGGCACGAGCTCGGGCAGCTCGGCCTGGTGCTCAGCGTTGTGTGGACGGCTGCCTTCGCGGCGCTCGCCTGTGGGCGGCTGGCACTGTTATCCCCGGCGGGCAGGCGCGTTGCTGCGCCCGTGCTGGTGCCTGCTGCCGCCGCGCTGGCGCTTTTCGGTGCTGCAGCCTTGCACGGCCGCGAGCGTGGCTTCCTTTCCAACGATCCGACGGACCGCGCGCTGTGGGTGGGCGAAATGGCCGCGCTCGCGATCGTGGCCGCCGGGGTCGTCTGGGAGCGCGTAAGGGCATGGCGCGCGCGGTCCGCGCTGGCTCGGCTCGTGGTCGACCTCGGCGCCTCACCCGCGCCGGGCGGTCTCGAAGGCCAGCTTGCGGATGCTCTCGGCGACCCCTCGCTGAAGCTGCTCCACAACCTCGACGGCGAGCCGGGCTGGATCGACTCGGAGGGTCACGCGGCGGCCCTGCCAAGCGATGCCGACCGCGTAGCCACGAGCGTGGTGGCCGGTGGCCGGGAGGTCTCCGTGCTAGTGCATCGCAGCGGCCTGCTCGACGACCCGGGGTTCGCGCAAGAGATCGCCTCGGCCGCTCGACTCGCGATCGAACACGAGCGCCTGCACGCTTCGCGGGGCGCCCAGCTCGAACGGCTGCGTCGCTCGCGCGCACGGATCGTCGCAACCGCCGACACGCAACGCCGCCAACTCGAGCGCGACCTGCACGACGGGGCGCAGCAGCGCCTGCTGACGCTGAGCATCGCGGTCCGGCTCGCACGCAGACAACTCGGCGGCAGCGACCCGGCGCTCGAGCACGAGCTCGCCGCCGCAGAGGACGAGCTCGGAGTCGCGCTGGCCGAGCTCCGCGAGCTGGCGCACGGGCTCTTCCCCATGGTGCTCACGAACGAGGGCCTCGGCGCGGCGCTCGAAGTGCTCGCCGAACAAACGCCCCGGCTCCTCACGGGCGCGCTGCCCGACGGCCGCTTCCCGGCGCCGGTCGAGTCCGCTGCGTACTTCGTCGTCTCCGAGGCGCTCCGGCGCGCGCCAAGCGGCGATGTCACCGTCGACGCTCGCCGGGACGGCGGTCGACTCGTGGTCGACGTCCGCGCCAAGACCGAGCTGACGGGGGAACCGACGGCCATCGAGGATCGAGTCGGAGCGCTCGGTGGTGCGCTTATCGCCGACGGGCGCCATCTGCGCGCGGAGCTGCCGTGCGAGTCCTGATCGCCGACGACGAGGTGCTGCTGCGCGAGGGGCTCGCCCGCCTGCTCGAGGACGCCGGCTTCGAGATCGCCGGACGCTGCGGCGACGCCGACGCGCTGCTGCGGATGGTCGACGCCCGCCGGCCCGAGGTCGCCCTCGTCGACATCCGCATGCCGCCCCACCAGGGCGACGACGGCCTGGTGGCGGCTCAGGAGATCCGCCGCCGCCACCCCGACATCGGCGTACTCGTGCTCTCCCATCACCTCGAGTCCCGCTACGCGATGCGGCTGCTGGAAGAGGCCCCCGAGCGCGCCGGCTACCTGCTGAAGGAACGCGTCTCCGACGTCGCCGTGCTCGCCGACGCCCTCAAGCGCATCGGAGAGGGCGAGTGCGTCATCGATCCGACCATCGTCTCGCAGCTGGTCGCCCGCAGACGCCGGCGCGGCCCGCTCGACGAGCTGACCGAGCGCGAGCGCCAGGTGCTCGCCCTGGTGGCGGAGGGCCACTCGAACAGCGCCATCGCCAAGAAGATGTTCCTATCGCGCAAGACGATCGAGGCGCACGTCTCGCAGATCTTCCTGAAGCTCGACCTGCGCGAGTCGCACGACCAGAACCGCCGTGTCCTGGCCGTGCTGGCCTTCCTGCGCGCCTCTTAGCGGACCTTCGTCCAGGGGTGGCTTGACCACATGGCGCGGGCGTACCGGGTCCCTGGCGCGCCCGGCGGGAGGTTAACGTCCTCGAACCGCAGCCTGCCATCCTCGAACGACCAGCGCGCGGTGAGCACCGTGCCGTCGATGAAGGTGAACTCGATCCGGTCGCGGTAGACCGAGTACGTGCCCTCGCCGGAGTCCGGGTCGTTGGTATTCACGACCGTGTAGTTGCCCTTATCCAGCTCGAGCCTGAAGTGAGCGACCCCGGCGTGGACGATCGGGTCGTCGGGCGCGATGCCGGCGCGCACCGAGTCCCGCGGCGTGACCGTGACCTCGTACGTGCCGTCCGGGATTGCCGCGGCGCTCGGCGGGGTCTGATCGCCGCAGCTCACGGCCTCCACCGGTTCGCCGAGCGAGGACGCGATCCGCTCGATCCGTGCGAGCGTCGCCCCCGTCGCGGCGTCGCGCTCGAGGCTCGCGTACACGGGCCGGAACGCCTGCCGAAGACGGGTGAGGGCGCGCCCTGAGGCGAACGACAGCTTCAGGTCCTGGCGGCAGATGACGGCCAGCCGCTCGTCGTCCGACCTGCGGAGCTCGTCGAGTACGCCGGGCGCCGCGGCCTGGGCGGCCTCCTGGAGCACACGGAGCTGGGCACGGGTCACGCCGTCGCCGGCGAAGAGCACGAGCGGGCGTGGCCACAGGACAACGTTACCCGTGAGGTAGGGAGCCTCGTGGTGGTACTGGTTGCCGGCGATCGAGGTGATGTGCGACTCGACGCCGTCGAACCCGGCGAACTCTCCGCTCGAGACGATGATCCGCGGCTGCGCACCCAGTGCTCGGAGCGAAGCGTCGATCTGCTCGCCGCCGGCGTGCCCGATGCGCATCCCGGACCAGTCCTGCGGCGCAGCGAGACGGCGAACGCCGAGCGGCCGCCGCAGCGGTCCCGGCAGCACGCCCACGTCGCGCAGTCCTAGCCGGTCGAGGCTCTGGAGCATCGGGTGGACGACTTCCTCGTCCTGTAGGGCCTTCAGCTCCAGCGCGTAGGAGTCGATCATCATCGGGGCGTGAAGCGGCCCGAAAGCCCGGTCGCCGACCAGGTCGAAGGCCCTGCTGCCGGCCCAACCCAGATCGGCCTTGCCAGCTTGCACGTCGTGGATCAGGTTGACCTCGGCGTTGCCGCGCCGTCCCTGACCCCAGTTGTTCTCGAAGCGAATCCGCAGGGTCCCCCTCGAGAGCTCGTCGACCTTCTCGGCGAAGACCGCTAGGACCTCGGGCTCACTGTTGACGTTGGCCAGCGTCAGCGTGGTCGCACGGCCAGTCGGAGGCTCGGCAGGCTTCTCGCCGCCGACGCGGTCCGACTCGGACGAGTCGCACGCGTTCGTGACCAGGGCGACGGCGACAGCAGCTATGAGGAGGGCGGCACGAGTCATGTGAGCGACCGTACCGCCGGGATTGAGCGTCCGCTACGGCGAAAACCCTGCGATCCGCGAGCGACGCGCAGGGTAAACCCTGGCGCGATCGCGGGAGCACCCCGTGGTCGCGACGAGCGCCCCGGCCTAGCGTCGCGGGCATGCGCAACTCACACCCCACAGCTCGCACCACCCTGCTCGTGACGGCCCTAACACTCGCAGCAAGCGGCGCAAGTGCCAGCGTTGCCGCGGCGGCCCCGGGACCGACACCTGATGAGGGTCTCACCGGCGCGTGCAACATGACCAACAGCCACGCCGCGTTCGGGATGTTCACGATCGCCGGCTCCCATGCCAACACGAACGGGTTCGACGGCGGCATGATCACCGCCATCCTCAACACCAACGGAGGCACCATTCCGGACGACTGCCAAGGACCTGACTGATACAACGCGACAAGCGCCATGGTGGCGATGGCCGCGGACTCCAGCGGCACCTGGGGACTTCGCGGGCGAAGCCTGGTACCTGACCTGAGTCCGCGACCCGGAGCCCCCCCCTCGGGCGGGAACTCCGGCCGGTCATCGTGCGAGCGGGCCCCTTCCATGTGGCCGCGTGCGTTTCCGGCGCTCAACCCCGAGACGCTCGCACGGGAAAGCAGGAGCAGCGCACCCTCTGGCCCGCGTCTCCTACGAGAGGCGGAAAGGGAGCGCCCGCCGCGCCGACCGAGCACTCGGGAACTCGAACCCGGGCCCTCCTAGATGGAGTTCTATTTCGTCCCCGGCCTGAGCCGCTAATCCCGGGCGAAATGGCTTGAAATGGGGATTCTCATCCGTCGGGGACGATGCGTAGCGCTGAGATGGGACCAAAGACCGGGCCGACGATCAGCGGTAGCCGGCTCCCGCAACCGCCCACGAGGCGCAAGAATCCCCGCTACAGCAGGGATTTCGAAGTGGAGCTAGCCGGACTCGAACCGGCGACCTCCTGGGGGTGTCTAGCTCCCGCGATTGCGGAAGCAATCGCCCTACCCGCGGACGCCTCCCCTTCGTCCGTCGCGAGCACGTCATAGGTGCGGCCGTCGGTTCCTGCTCGCGAGGCGAAGCAAGCCACCCGGTATCCGCGCAGACGAGGGGAGCCCTTAGCGGGAGCCGGCACCTGTTCGCCTCCAGACGAGGAGCTTGTGGCGGGAGTCAACGCCTAGGCTCGGGCGTCCGCTGGCGTAGAGTCACCGACGCGATGAGCGTCGCCGGCAGCGTCGCCGAGATCTGGCGGTACCCGGTCAAGTCGATGGGCGGCGAAAGCCTCGCTCGGTCGGCGATCGCGGCGCGCGGCCTGCACGCCGACCGGATGTGGGCCGTGCGCGACGTGGAGCTCGACACATTCACAACCGCGCGTCGCTGGCCGGTTCTGCTGCAGTGCAGCGCCCGGTTCGTGGAGGATCCCGCGGGCCGGTCGGCCGGGCCGGGGGACGTGCTCGAGGTGATCGTCACCTTTCCGGACGGGAGTGAGGTCTCGAGCTCCGATCCGGCGATCCACGACCGGCTGTCGGAGCTGGTCGGGAAGCCGGCGCGGCTCGAGTCGCTCCCGGCGCTCTCGGAGAAGCGGCGCTACCGGGCAGCGCAGGCAACCAGGGCCGACATTCGC